>QZGF01000065.1_pt1 | contig 15074 bp, 31 predicted proteins | sample 1990021 | NCBI WGS metagenome assembly QZGF01 (sample SAMN10076523, study PRJNA491371) | Subsurface metagenome, whole genome shotgun sequencing project. | isolation source: subsurface fracture fluid from borehole BE326-BH2 | place: South Africa: Beatrix Gold Mine | collected 2015-06-18 | reverse complement strand
ATGGTACGGTGATTCGCGGCGTATCGGTTGACGAGAGTGAAGAAGTCCAGGAACCTGTCTACCATGAGAACGTGGATGCAGGCCCTGGGATTCACGCTGCGGCTTACACCACGAGTTTTTCGGCTCCTGCTCCTCGTCGGCAGGTTGCGACGCTGGGCACCGAGTTCATCTTGAAGAATGAGACGGATTTGAAGGTTCCGGCTCATTTTGATCCGGGTAGCGGGGAGTTCAGTAGCCACTCGATGAAGCTGACTCGCATCTGGGGTCGGATTATGGTGGAGTTGCACCGGCTGTTCGATGTAGAAGCCGAATTCTCCATCGGATTCATCATGAGCGAGGATTGCGAAGCCGAGTACGAGGAAGGGACGTACGGCAAGGTCTACTACCTGAATCCTGCGGAGGTTGTCGAGCAGAAGAGTTCGGCTTCGAAGTCCTTCCGCAAGCGGTGGGCACTGACCGATCGTGATGAGTTGATCATGACTGGCTTGCATGAATTCGTCCATGGTCTGGGGAAGAGCCAGCACGATGAGCAGTATGCTGGGAAGCTGACCGACATGGCTGCCAAGGTCATGAAGAATCGGAAGCGGTTCAACTGGTGCTTCGCGTAGGATGTGGGGGGCTGATCTGCAGCAGCAAGGGTAGGTTGCGAGCAGTGCAACTGAACGGGCTTCGATATCCCGTCCCCCGCTTTTACTATGGGTGTTTGGCTGTCACAAGGGTATAGGAGGGTCACCTATGCTTTGTGAAATCTGCAATGAGCCAATTCCCCCAGAGAGACTCGATGCGATTCCTGGTACAACCCGATGCGTGAAACATTCGGGAACCGTTAAACGAATGGGGCTGATGGACTACGGTCACAAAACGGCTCCGTCCCTGGTTGTTCTCGATCCAGAAAACAAAGAAGCTGTGCGGCTAGCACGGCGAGCATTCAACAGATCAAGGTGAGTTATGAATCCTGAAACCCGCCAAGAAATCGTCATGGCTGGTGTTCGTTGGGCCAACAACATCCTCGTCGAGGTCCTGTCGAACCATGCTCGTTCTGTCAGCCCGTCTGGTGCTGATAAACTGCGGCAGGCTATCAGCTTGCTGGACGAAGCGAGCCGCGAGTTTCGGAACAGCGGTGGCAACGGTTAACTGGTTACCCTCTCCTGCCACAGACATCTATAGGAGGACACAGGACATGAAGAAATCGCTCGATGAATTGTTTCGCGTGGCTGAAGGTATCGCGATGTTCCTTGGTCGTGGCTGGGGAGCACGCAAACGCGAGTTGCCCGATCACCCTGGTTGTGGTGACGTTTCATTGGTGAACGGCCCGTACGCCGTCGAGATCGGAACGAGCGACTACGCCAAGTATCGTGGGAAGTATCTGTTCATCCCGCGATGGCCGCAAACCAGCGGTGAGTCGGTGCTTGGTTCGTACGTCACCTACAGCTCTGAGACGGACATCGTTGATTCCATCGCTGCTTCCCAAAGCAAGACTGAACAGGAATTGGCTCTGGAATTCGAGCGTCGTCTCGAAGACCGCTATGTCAAGGCGTTCGATATCGCCCAGCGCCGGATGCTCAAAGAAGAGGCGGATCGTACTGAGCAGCTTCGGGTTGCTGATGCGTTGGCGACGTTGCTTGACAGCCGGGCTGTTGCCCATAGGAATCAGCCGACTGAGCAGCCGGTGATCGATCATTATGGCGTTCGTCAGTTCTGTGTCGGTCATGACGGCAAGACAATCACCAGGATGGAACTCCGTTGTATTCCGGTCGGGGTTGCTCAGAAGATCATCGATTTGCTCCGTCTGGAGGTTCCCCGATGAGTGTCTGGATGTGGGAAGGTAGTCATCTGGCGCGGGTTGCTGGTCCTGCTGAGCAAGCCGCACAGCGGTACATTGTCGATCATAGGCTGGAGCAGGTGACTGTTGATCATCACAGTATTGTGGGGAAGGGTGGTATGCAGTACGAGACGTATTCGGTAATTCGCACTGATCCGCTATTCCCTGGGGTGGTTTTGGTTCGTTTTTTGGTTGTTCATGGGGATGATCCTCCGCATATTTAACGCGGACTATTCCCCTGCCACAGGTATGGGCAGGATTACTGGTTATATCGAAGGTCACAGGAGAGAACCATGCAACGTCTGACTAGCATTTTGGAGCGTACGAAGGTCCAGCCCCGTCCGTACCAAGCCCGGATCGTCACCAAAGCGGTGGACATGTTTACCGGTCGCTACGTGAACGGTGCCGAACAGGTGGAGCCTGCCGTCAATTCGGTGATGATTGAATCTCCCACCGGCAGCGGCAAGACCATCATGGGCCTGACCGTCGCGAAGGTGCTGCAGAGCCAACATCCCGATATGGTCGTTGGCTGGGTGGCCATGCGGCGCAACTTGTTGTCGCAGGTCCAACGGGAGAATCTGGGGAAGGGTCTGAACGTTAATTCGTTCTACCCAACGTCGATGTTCGACAAGGACCCTTCTGAACTGCGGCAAGCACGGCGTGACGGTCGGAAGGTCCTGCTGGTCGTAGATGAGGCGCAACATGACGCCGCTGCGTCTTGTGCTCACCTGCACAACGATATCGAGCCTGACTACGTGCTCGGTCTGACGGCCACGCCCTTCCGCACGGACCGGATGAAGCTCTGCTTCTCCAAGGTCATCAAGGACGCTGGTATCCACCAGCTGATCCAGGACGGGTATCTGAGCAAGTACGACCATTTCACGATTCCGAAGTGGGACGCTCAGACGGTCGCCGATTTCTACTGCCGTGAACCGGAGCGCTGGGGCAAGTCGATCTTCTACTTCCTCACGATCGGGGAGTGCCACCAGTTGAACACGATCTTCCACAGCCGTGGAATCGCTAGCGATGTTGTGACTGGTGACAGTGACCCGAAGTATCGCGAGGATCAGTTGGCTGCGTTCCATGCTGGCGACATTCCGGCCTTGATCAACTGCATGGTGTTGACGGAAGGTTTCGATGAGCCTTCGCTGCAGACCGTCTGGGTTCGGGATTCTGGGAAGGGTCCGACGATCCAGATGAGCGGTCGGGTGTTCCGGCAGTATCCGGGGATTGCTCGGAAGCAGGTGGTGCAGTCGCGGAACACGAAGTGGCCCATGATTCGCACGGCGATGCCCGATCAGCAGTACCTCTGGCAAGAGGACATGTGGCGAACGTTGAAGGTGAACGAGAAGATTCAGACGATCAACGCGAATGCTCTGGTCGCTATCGCCCAGACGGAAGTCGAGATGCCGAAGTTCATCTTGTATCGGCAGAAGATGCGTGGTCGTCGCAATCGTGGTCTTCACCGGTTGCGGTTTTAGTCTACCTGTGTCCGAGTCGGGGCAGACGGTGGCTGATTGCCGTCTGCCCCGACTCATTGTTTGGGAGTTTGTGAATGCGTGATTACTCTGATGATGGTCCCGATGCCGTTGACTTGACTGGTGTGTTCTGCAATTCCGACGTTGACGATCTGACGGGTCAGGCTGCACACTTGTGTGAGAGCGCGTCTGAGCAGTTGGACAGGAAGCGTGGTTGCCTGTTCTACGGTATCGCCGCGTTCTTTATGTTGTGGATCATGGTCTTCTGCGGTGGGATTATCTGGTTCTTTGTCTGCTTGTTCTTCGGCATCAAGATCGGGTCCGAAGTGTACAACGCACCGAGTACGCAGGAGTTCTTGCATGGGGAGAAGCCGCCTGCGGCTGCGAAGACTCTGGAGCAGGGCGAGACTCCCTAGGATGTATTTGACGTGATGGTCCTGGGGATTTAATCGAGCTTGGTTTGCTGCCACAGCATAGTACCAGGGAGTGATCGTCGCCGAGAGCTAAAGGCACGACCAGAATTTAAAGTTCCCTTTGTGATTGGCTTTGCCCACAGGGATGCACCAATTGGTTGTGTTACGGTTGTAGGGACTATCACTCGGAGGAATGCGATGTTTAAGATCAAATGGCGGAAGCGGGTGGAATGCGACAAGTACCGACGGATTCTTCCTGTCGTGACTGGTTTGTCCAGGTACGCCACGAGGGAAGCTGCAGCGTTTCAGGTTGCTATCTTCCAGTCGGTGTTTCCGCAGAATCACTACTACATCGAGCCTGCCTAATCCTGGGGACTTAACCGGCAGCGGTTTGTTGCCACAGTAATCTATAGGAGGGGCAGCTGCCCCTGATTTCTCACCACCATCACGGAGACTCGCATTATGACGACCATGATCACCGCTCCCTCGACCGCCGTTCGCAAGACCCGTCGCACCTTGGCTCCCGGCAAGATGCCCCGTTTCGACTACCGCACCGTCGCCATCAACGACCTGAAAGTCAACACGGAAACGGACGAGAAGGGCCGTCGGTTCGTTGCCAACGTCGAGGTCGAGGGTGAGCCGATCTCGGATTCGAGTCGGTTCTGGACCAGCCTGTACGCCAAGTACGGCATCAACGGCACGATCTTCAAGTACTTCGACCACGCCGAGACGTTCCAGCGCATCGCCAGCGTCGAGAAAAGCGACCGGGTTCGCGTCTGCGTCGAGCGCGGTGAGGACGAGGAAGGCAAGCCCATGGCCACCCTGATGGGTGCAACGGCTCCGCAGAAGCCGATCGTGGTGTTCGACGACCTGATCGAACTGCTCAACCAGTACGGTGGGGTGGATATCACCTACACCAACGGTCTGGTGGAGTCCCATCATGTGCCGCGTGTCGGGCAGAATCAGTTCGACATTGCGGGCGACGTGCATGCGAACCGCTTCCTGATGAGCACGCCGATTGACGGCTACGGCCTGCCGAACATCTATCTGGCGTTGCTGCGGATGGTCTGCATGAATGGGGCCATCGGCTACACCGCAGCGTTCAAGAGCGGCCTGGCGCTGGGCAAGGGCAACGATGATGTGGCTCCCGCCTTGATCCGTGCCCTGGATGGGTTCAACAATGACGAGGGTTTCGCGGCTCTGCGTCAGCGGGTCGAAGCGGCCACCAAGTCGTGGGCGTCCGTGAACGAGACGCAGCAGTTGTACAAGCTGCTGGCTCGGATGCACGCCGACAAGATGCTGAATCCCATGGATTCCGCCCTGTCGCAGGGTACGTCGCTGTCGGCTTGGATGCGGCAGCCGCTGGAAGGTACGCCGATGGGCGAGAAGGACGAACACATCGGTTCGCCCCTGTTCAACGCCTTCCACCGAATGACCGGCGATTTCAGCCGCCTGTACGGGATCGCCAACCCGGATTCGCTGTCGGCGAAGCGGCAGCGGGCCTTGCCGGTCAAGTGCACCGTGTACGATGCCATCAACTACGCCACCGAGGTCGCGACGCACTACGCAACGCCGAGCGGTGCCCGGCTGATGAATGCGTGGGTCGGTGGCACCTTGGGCGAGGAATACGACATGGAAGGCACCCGCGACAAGTTCACCGAGTTCGCGGACTTCCACATCGAGCGCAAGCTGGCCACTGGCGTGACCGGCTCCGCGTTCGAGAGCAACTAGCTCTTGGTGGTGGTAGAGGGGGGCCAGCGCTCTGGGGGGCGCTGGCCCCTTTCATTTACCCATAATCCCCCACCTGCCACAGCCAACCATGCGCTATGAGGATCAGGCAACCAGGGAGTCCATCATCATTGAGGGTACGCTTGATCACCCGGAAGAGAGCATCGAGAAGATTCGCCGTTTGATTATCGATGGTGAGATCACGCCAGACGATGTTGAATGGGATGCTGAAGTATACGGTAAGGCTGCTGTGGGTGGTAGCTTTAACGTCATCGTATATGGTTAGTTTCCAAGCTTGAAATCGTGCGTATGGATTTAACTGGCCTGACCTTGGTGCCACAATCGGGCATCACCCACTCACCAAGGAGAGCCAGACATGTGCAGACAGTGCCTCTATTGTGACGAACCGGTTGTTGGCGAAGCGGGGATTCCTTACGGTGGCGGATCGATGCACGCTGCCTGCTACGTCAAGTTCAACGAAGAAATGGAAGCGTTGTACCCGGAAGTTGAGCCGCCGATCGATTTCGATCTCGTGCCCGAATTGATCGAAGCGGCCTTCGACGGGTTGGTTGCGATGCCGGATGAAGAATTCGATACCCTGGTCGATGGGTGGTCCCGGCTGGTGGGCTGTGAGGGGTACGAGGACGAGCACATTGAGGCTGACGCCGTTTTGGCATAGGAGAAGCCATGCTGCAGTTGATCAGGACGATTTCAAGGACACCGATTGATCGCAAAAAGCCGCCATACGTCAGTGTGGTGGTCCTTGGTAGTCACAGTGACCATGAGGGCGATTTTGATCGTAGTCTGCGGGCTTGCCAGCGGTTCATCGAGGATGATTCGTTCGGCGATACCGATACTGGTAGTCTTGTTAATGAGTTGCGCCGTTTTGGCATGACTACTTCGATCCCTCAGTGTGGTCCTGGTCACGAGCAGTCTGATCCGAACATCTTGTACCAGAAGAACTACAGCGGCAACGATTCTAGCGGCTGGTACTGGATCGTCAGTTACTCGGTGGTGCGGGTTTAACCGGTACTACCTTCTTGCCACAGTTGGTTACGGAACCCGGCGACGCCGATTCGACGACCTGCACCTAGAGGGGAGTCTTCGGCGTAGACGTGATACTCCGCCCCCCGGCTGCCGGTCGTGTGGTGCTCTCAGGCCATGCACAACGGAGTCGAGAGTCGGGTTCTGTTTTCTTTGTTTTACCTCCAACGCAAAGCTACGTTGGAGGTACGCTATGCGCTGCTCAACATGTAGACAAGACAAAGAACCAGAAGAATTCAACTGGAAGAATAAAGCCGCTGGTAAAAGAGCTAAGCAATGCAAACTATGTCACAAGCAATATCGTGATCAGCACTATCTAGATAATCGATTGAAGCGAGTGCAACAGGCCGCTACTCGTAGGCGGCGGGCTATTGCTGAGAATCAACAATTCATCTTTAACTATCTTTCTGATAAATGCTGTATCGACTGTGGTGAACCAGATCCAGTTGTCTTAGAGTTCGATCATCGAGACCCAAATGAGAAGAGAATTGGGATTAGCTCGATGCTCACCTTCTCCAAAGAAGCCATTCTGGCTGAAATAGCAAAGTGTGATATACGCTGTGCTAATTGTCATCGTAGATCGACTGCTAAGAGATTTGGTTATTACCGATTTAATCTGTCTGATGTAGCTGTCACAACATGTGGTAAAGACGATTGGTGAGATTTGTTTAGTTGAGGACCGTAATGATGAGCAAAATCTCGCGACAAATTCGCGGTCGGGCAAGAGCACCGCCCATTCCTGTTTTATCCTGTTCCCATTCCAGGGTGAGGATGATGGGAGGGGTGGGCCTGCACAAAATCCCGTGCTGCTGAGCGACCACTTTAATTTCTGTGCGGTACTCCCGGCTGAATCCATGGGGTCCATGGTGGTGATTGGTAGTAAGCTGGGGTACTCGCTGCTTTAACTCCCCTATTCCCCCTGCCACATATGGCCGAAGGAGAGACGATTATGAACCCTGCCGATCACATTGACACCAACGTTCCCGAAGACATTCGCAATTTTTCGATCTGGTTTTGCAAGACGTACTGGATCAACGGGATTTGTGACCCGATGTACGTCTGCAACATCACCGCCATGCACCTTGGTCGTGGCGATGGTCAAGGCCGATTCGAGGACGGTCTTGGTGATGGACCTGATGATCGCCAAGGGCGGTCTGGTGCCGATGTTGCCTATCGTCGGCTCTACGGTGCGTACACGACTTGCATCATCGAAAGTGGTCAAGACCATTTGCTGATTCATGCGGAACTGGCCAAGCTGAGGGCGTTGTGATGGATATCGTTCTCGCTCCCGGTTCGATGGGTCTTGCTTCGCTCTTGATTGGCTATTTCGGTGTCGATCGGGTTATCGTTGGCGGGTGGATGCAACCATGCGGTGTTCGTGGTGCAACGCAAGATGACATCGATGCATTGCGTGAGTTACTTAACGAATTTGGTGTGACTGTCACAGAAAAAGTAGGAGGATGGGAATGAACATTGCACGATCTATCAGTACTGGTTGTGTCTGGGCGGCGATTGTTGGGGTTGTGTGGATTGTCCCACAAGCTTCGCTGGGTATCGCCATTTGTGGTTTGATCGCCACCATGTTCATCTGGCGGTCGGCGTAGTGGTCGTCACCCCGCGTTCGGCATCCTGCTCTTCAGCAAGGTAGGGTGGCCGGTTAATGGAGTGGAAGGATAGCTGGCTGATCTGTGACAACAGTAGGTGCTGGGGATAACGCTGACCTTAGCAACAGTGAAAGTACCACCCTCTCGAACGCGGGGTAACGCCCATTATGAAACGACTGAAGATCACCTGTGATGACAAGCTCATTCTCGTTGTTCGCATCGACCTTGAGACTTGGATCATCACCAATATTGTTCAGCTTTCGGAAGGTGATGTGCCGAATTTCGTCGGGCACCACTATTCCGATCTTGCACTCTGGTTGCAGAAATCGAAATTCCTGAAGATCGTGCATGAGTGCATTTGCGACAATTGTTGCGGTGAAGGTGTCGCCGAGACTGAACTCTATGAGGGTCTGGTTAATTGCCCCTCTTGCAGGCCAGACAGGGGCAACGACAAGGCACACGCGGAAGAAAGAATAAGGGAATAGTTGCCGAATAACATGCCCTGTTGTAGTGTCGGGGCGTGCGGTAACACCCGGCTACCCTTCGGGACTGCTCAGCAGATACTCCTTGTCGCCTCGTAAACCGGTTTGGAGTTATCCGGCTTCTGTCGTTGTCCTTGTCCTTTCCAGGTAAAGATTTAACCCCTCACTATTCCCTGCCACAGGACGATATGAAAACAACCACCTGTCAACGCTGCGGTTCGAAACTGAAAAATGGGCATTGCGTCGATAAGACCTGTCCGTTCTCTGACCACAAGCAGTTCTGCCCAACTGGTTGGATCGGGCATCCTGACCGTGGCTATATGCTTGTTCATGGCCAGGACACTTGCGTTTGCAGTCTCACTGCTGCTCAGCGTCATGTTCTTCAGCTTCTTGGTCGGTCAGGTCAGATGGATGAGGCGGAATTAGCCCGTCTTTGTCCGCGTTGGCGGGTGTCAGTGCGAGTGCTTGAACGGAAGCAATTGGTGTCCTTCACCATCAGGCACGATATCGTCTGGTATCTGACCAAGAAGTGCACGCAGTCGGGTATCATGGCCGACATCATGGGCTGACGGCTTCTATGTCGCCTATACCCGTCAGAGCTTCACGTCTGTCAAAGAAAAGCCCACGGCTGTCAACGGAGAGGTTGCATGTACAAAGCGGTGAAAGAGAACGACGGCACCTACTCGATCCGCTACAGCAAGAGTGGTGGGAATTGGGAAGTTATCAAGCTGGGTGTCCGTGGTTGCAATGTCAACCGCATTATCGCCAGACTGTACCAGATTTAACTATCCCAGATCCTCTGCCACAGTTTGTTGTCCGAGACACAACCCACTATTCAGGAGAGACATGATACCACTCGCCACCCCCTTCACTTTCAACCTCAAGGGCACCGACTACAGCAGCAACTATACCGACGACGAGGCTTACACCAAGTTGGCCCAGTACGTCGCCGATGGCACCGTGAAAGGGGACTTCCCCCGCGATTTGTGCAACGGCTACAATCGTTATCGTCGGTTCACGCCTGGTCAGCGGCCTTGGGTGCACAAGTTTGTGCTCGACGCCGAGCGGCCCCGCCAGAATGTGGCGGTTGGTGGTTTCTTGGCCATTGTGACTCACATGGTCAATGCGGCTGCCGCTGGGATGAAGCACCCCCAGGTCCGTATCGAGACCGGTACCGTCAAGTTCACGCTGAAACTCGCCGGTCAGCAATCGCGGAATTCCGGGAAGGTGTCCGTCGCCGAGTCCCACCGGTTCGGTGAGGGGTTATTCTTCGGATGGATCGACCAGCAGGGAAACTTCCAGCGGTACGGTGCGGCCACTGACGAACTGGTCGCTGTTCTGCAAGAGATCGCCGCGAATCCCGCCGAGGCCATCAACAAGTTCGGTTTGCAATCCGGTCACTGCTGCTACTGCTGGCAGGAGTTGACGCAGGTCCAGTCGAAGATCGTCGGCTGCGGCAAGACTTGCGGGCAAAACTATGGTGTGCCCTATCCGTCAGCGGCGGAAACACGGGTTTACATTGCAGAACACCCGGAAGTTTTGATTGGAGCAAGCGATGCCGACAGGTGGACAAAGTAAACGGATCGACGAAACCGACAACACGTATGGAAAGTTGAAAGTCATCGGTTACGCAAGGACGAAAGTGACCGGTGATTGCAAAAATGGGGGTACGCGGTTAGCGATTTGGTTGTGCCAGTGCGATTGCGGTGCGACAATCGAAGTAAGTGGCAAGGAACTGCGACGTAAGGATAATCGTGCTGTTCGGTCGTGCGGTTGTTCTAGGACAATCCATGGGCACGCTCCAAATGGCCGTCAAAGCCTTACTTATGTTAGTTGGCATTCGATGCTTAATCGTTGTACTCTGCCAACTCATAAAGAATTCGCCAATTACGGTGGGCGCGGGGTAAAGGTGTGTGACCGTTGGTTGGTGTTCGACAATTTTCTTACCGACATGGGGCCAAGGCCAAGTAAAAACCACACTATTGAACGCTCGAATAATAATGGAGATTATGAACCTAGTAATTGCAAATGGGCTTTGCAAGTCGAGCAAAACCGCAATATGCGTACGAATGTTTGGATCGAGATTGGCGGTCGCAAACAGGTTCTAGCTGATTGGTTGAAGGAATTGAATGTCCATACTCAGACATACTACGCTAGAAGGCGGCGTGGTTTATCGCCAGAACAGGCTTTATTGGGTTAACATATTGCCAATCACCCGGAAGTGCTGATCGGTGCCAGCGATGCCGATCGGTGGTCGTAATAGTCAGGTTAACGGCCCCCTGTGGGATGCCACAGGGGGTCGTCCTTTGCGGGATTAACCGTTGTTACTGAGCCATTCGCAAAACGAGGTAACGGTCCGGCTTGCGGTTCGTCGTGGTGGCGCACCTGTCAACGATGAAAGGCATGCTGCGGAGCGACGCACAGAGGATTTCATTTCTGGAGGATGATCGTGTCGAAGAGTATTGAGTATGCTTTGGTCGGATCCGATGGAGAACCGGCAACGTTCGTTCATCAGGATGACATGGAGACTCCGATTGTTGCCAGTTCGCTTTACAGGCTGCTGGATCAGATCGGGGACTGGTGCGACTGCGGGATCGGCTATGTGCTCGAAAATCTCGAAGGCGACATCTTCATCGACATGGCGAACAATCCCGACGAGAAGTTCAAGATCGTGCGCCGGGTCATCGAAACCGAAGACCTGGATGCCGCCGACAAAGCCGAAATCACTCGTCTTCAGAACAGCTATGACGACGATGACGAATGGGAAGACGACGACGAATGGGAAGACGACGAGGACGACGAAGAGGAGGTCTGATGATTCGTGACTGGATTAGAAGCATTCTGTTCTTCCCGTACGCCTGTCAGATGATCTTAGGCAGGGCATTCTACCCTGTCCTGGTCGTTATCGGGCTTGTCCTGTGTGTCGGGATCGCAATCGGGTACTTGATCAGGGGTGGCTGATGAAATGTGCCAGAAGGGCCTGCAACAGCGAGAACGCTGTTTGTCGTCACACTCAAACCGGTAGACTCTATTGCCCCCGGTGTGCCCGTAAGATTAACGAGGCAGTCGTACGTGCAACACCCCTAGTGACCTTCCCCTCTGATCGTGCGGAAGCCCAACGAATCCTGGACCAAACCGGCATGACCAAGCAACAACAAGAAGCCGAACTCGCCAAGCAGTATGACGCCAAATCCGAGCCTGACCGGCTTCGTGGTGCTGGATGGTGCAAATACCAGCTAAATGGCTGGTTCATCTGGGAGACGCCGAAAGATGGCAAGGTTGTGTGGGCTATGGCTCGTTTGACGACCGACACGACACCGGCCTATTTCACGGACCACTGGTATACGAATGACTCGACCGTAGCCGATCTCGAAGAAGCCTTCAAACGGGCCATCCTTTAACCCGTTATCTATCGCTGCCGCAGGACTATATGAACGAACCAGAAAAGATTGACGCTGCGGCTATTCGTGCTGATTTCGAGACCTGGAGCGGTGGCTTCCCGCCTGAGAGTGTGTCGCAGATGCACTCGTATTGTGAGGCGGCACGCCCGAAGGACTCGGATTATGACGAAGTGTTCGCCATCCTTCGAGCATGGATGGACGAAGAGACTGGTAGAAGTTAACAGGGGTCATCCCCCTGCCACATATGGTCGCTGAGACACCCCGCTATCAAGGAGATTGATATGAGCAAGAAAATCTTTCTGACTGCCCCCATCGATGTGACCAAGGTGGCGTCTGTTTACAGTGGACGCCCTGGCTGTTGCTGCGGGTGTCGGGGGAAGCACACTCACGCGACCGGTCATGCGACACAGGACTATCACGTGGTCAACGATCGGACCGTTCGGACGATCGTGAACAAGGTCAATCGCGCCATCGCTGCTGGTGAAAAGGTCGAGGACTGCGGTGATCATGCCTTCTGGGAGCGGAAGGACGGCGATCTGGTCCGCGTCTACATCGTCTACATGGTTGATCAGCCGAGCGGTGAGTACATCGGTCATGACGAGTGTGTGGCTTCTGGATGTCATGCACAGAGTTGTGATGACGATGGCTTCTGCAACCGGTGCGGTCACCAGTAGGTTAACCATTTTCTTTGGCCTGCAACAGTCTATCGGAGGACAAGGACATGGTTGATCTACGGAATCCGCCGCGATGGTGCAAGTGTCGCACATGCGGCAAGAAATTCGACTCGAACAAATCCAAGGCCGATCTGACCGGCTATTGCTCGCAGAAATGCCTGATCGAGAAAGCAAGGCAGCACGGCTGGCGGAAGCTGAGGCAACAGGGTCATGGGGATGGTCGCCAGCGGACCTACTACAGCGTTCTCTCGGAGCATGGCGAGATTGGCTATGTCGAGTGGATCGAACCTGCTGTCGTTTCGTTCGGGCGGAAATTGCCTGCGAAATCGGGCAGCACGGTTTGGGTTTTCACCGCTGAGTGTACTGATCATGGTCGGCAGGTGATTGCCGTGACTGATTATGACCCTCAGGTTGGACCACTCATGACTGGGAATGATGAGCATCTGTGGGATTTGCTGACGCAGTATCTGAAAGAGGTTGCTGGTGATTCTGCCCTTCCGGCTTTGCAGATCAACGAGTATCTCGATCAGTATGCCGCCAGCGAGTTTCAGGTGGATAAACTCCCTGTGTTAACGCGGGGGTGACTCCTGTAACAAAAGTTCGAGCGAATGGGGAGCAACGCCACTCACAGCGAAGCCTCTAATTATGCATCCGCTTCTTTCACACCGGGTCTGATCAACCTAGGTTGTGCAATAGCCAAGCCTCTGTTTATGCATCCGCTTCTTGAAGCCCTAACTCCCCGTTCGTTTTCTGCTTCGTTTCGTTTTCGTGATTTCAAGGGAGACTATTCGCATGAACCGCACCGACCGCCGCAATCTGGATGAACCCGTTCGCGACACCGAGTTTGACGATGGCGATGGTGGTGACACCCGCGAGCACCGTCCGGTGTTCAACGTGAGCCATCTGGACCACACGACGTGCTTGCACATGAATTCCCCGGCTCTGCACCTGTTGCTCGATCACCTGGACGAGTTCGACTTGGCCGAGGTCGAGGATGGCACGGCGCGAGCCATGTTCCATCACCTGTACAACGCAGGTGACCGCCGTCCGCCACGGCGTGATCGTCGGGGGTAGATTTACCCCCTTATGTCGGTTTGCCACAGATTATCAGAGGAGAACGAGATATGTGCAACGCGATTTGTGTAATCTGTGGCAAACCGGCTGGTTCTATTGTTGGCTTCGAGAACGCTAAGGTTAGTCATTCAGCCTGCGCTATGGAGGCGTGCTTTGTGAGCCGTGGGCAGGACCCCGGCTCTAGCGAGCATTATCGTGGAGCCTGCGAGAAGCGGGCCGAGCAGGCTAGTGAACCGCACCGCCTGTACTCTGTGGACGACAATGGTGGCGTCTATTCGACTGTGATGGTCGTCGCTTACAATGAGGCCCATGCCAAATTGCTCGCCCTAGTAGAAATGTATGGTTGCCCTCTGAGCGATGTTGACGAAACGCATGTCAAAGAGTCACTCGCTAGCTTGGACCCTGTGGAGTTGTTATGAGACGGACTGGTTTTGACTATCGTATTCTAGCTACTGTCTCCATCACTGGAGCGGAGCTTGGTCGTCTCATGACTCTCTCTCGTCTGCATTATGACGGGAAGTGTCGAGCAGCGAGGGAGAATGGTGGACTCCTTTATGGTTTGTGCAACCGATGGGCGATGCACCATGATAAGCGAGTGTCGCCGGAATTCTTTGATGAGGCATTGCAGGATAAGGCATCCAATCAGTCTTGTGGTGCTGATCTTCTGCTTCCTGTGGAAGTGTTGTTGACGTTTGCCGAGCTTGATCTTTTGGCTAAGATTGGTGAGGGTGAGCAGTTCTACTGTCGTGGTGGTGACAAGTCGCCGACACCGATGATGTTGACGATGCAATTCCAGGGGGTGATGCGTGAGTGCAGCGCCGAGTATATCCGAATAACCGGGGATGAGGGGTGATAATCTAGTCCAGTCCCTCCTGTCAAAGATAAACAGGAGGGACCAAATATGGATACGTATTGTTGTCATACTTGCCATCAAACAAAACCGATCGGCGAATTCAGTAAAAACAGATCTAAATCGTCCGGTCATCAAGATGAATGCAAGGCATGTAGAAAAACATTTAGACATGCTTCGTCTCAATATCATAAGGCCCACAAACTCACCGTAAAACGTGAGATTATGGAACATTATGGTGGATGCAAATGTGCTGTGTGTGGTTTCTCAGACATACGTGCACTAACAATAGATCACATCGATAACAATGGTGCTGCGCATAGGCGCGAAATCGGTGATCTAACTGGCTATCAATTCTATTTATGGTTAAGACGCAATGGCTGTCCTGTCGGGTTCCAGGTTCTATGTGCTAACTGTCAGTTCATAAAGCAATATGGTGATTTACCCACCTAATCATTGTTGTAACAATCAGGCATGGAGAGACAATCATGAGTGGTATGAAGA
>QZGF01000208.1_pt1 | contig 15098 bp, 8 predicted proteins | sample 1990021 | NCBI WGS metagenome assembly QZGF01 (sample SAMN10076523, study PRJNA491371) | Subsurface metagenome, whole genome shotgun sequencing project. | isolation source: subsurface fracture fluid from borehole BE326-BH2 | place: South Africa: Beatrix Gold Mine | collected 2015-06-18 | reverse complement strand
CTCAACTTGAATATGGGTTCCAAATGCAAGGCTCTTTGATACTCTTATCTCACCATTTATTGGAGAGTCTACTACCTCCTTAAGAATTGTCCCCGTCAGAAGGCTAATTTTAGGCATTTTTTTACAGAGCCAGAAGGATACTCAGAAAGATAATACCAACCGATAGAGACACTCCCATCAATGTCGGTAAGGAGATGCCAGCATCCGGAAGAGACTGCTGGGTTGAAGTGGTACTAGTTGATGCGGACACTCTAGTAGGAGTTGGTGTGTTTGTAGAAACCGCCCCTCCCCCAGCGCCACTAGCAGTGGTTGGAGTGGGAGTATTGGTCGGTGTATTGGTCGGGGTGTTTGTAGGCGTATTTGTCGGTGTTGCAGTCGGCGTTACTGTTAATGTTGCAGTCGGCTCAGCCTCAGGTAATACTGTCAAATTTAGCGGCACAATGTTAGCTAAAACATTTATTCCAACATCCCCAACGCTTACTGCTGAAATAGCGGTTCTTGTCTCGGCAGTAATATTAAGCACTCCCTCGGATAAAGCTCTAAAAGAGATAGTGCCCAAACTACCCGTCCCCTTCTGAGGTTGCCCTCCAGCTGGCACCCACATGATAAGGGTAATGGTTCCGGTATCATTATCGTAGGTTTTTGTCTGAACTACAGCGTTAGGCAAGAAAGGTCCCGCAGTTAGATCAGTAATTTGTGCCACATCTTTACTAAAAGTAAGATAAAGTTCAGCCCCAACAACCTCATTGTTTCCAGTATCCACATCTATTGAGACATTGAACTGTTCCCCAACCCTTGGAGCTTGATTATCTGCTGTAAAGTACAATGCAGTCTCAGGTGCTGCCTTCTGCTCAAATATTTGTCTTCTTCCAACCAACGTCACCCCAAGAAAAACCCCCAGCCCCATAATTACTACTATAAAGATTGGAAGAAAAATCTTTGCTACCTTTTTCATTTTTTTATCTACTTTACTACTTTAACCTAATAACTAATGGTTCGGCAATAATCATATTAGCCTTTTTAGCTTCTCCTGCCGAAATTGATGTCTGGCTTAAACCAAGAGTTGTTTCTATAGCTTGATTATTAATTACCCGAAAGCGAACCCTTGCTAATATGTCACCACCCACACTCCTTGAACCAAAACTTCTTCCAACAGAATATACCAGCTTCCCCGGACTGGCAATCTCTTTTTGAAAGACAACACTCTTTTCCCAAACATTCCCAGGCTGTATGTCAACAAGTTCCAATACACTCGGGTCAAAACCTAGCTCAAGAGTATATCCGGCTGATTCGAATGTAGATGGGTCAACTACCCTAAGAGTTACTTCTTTGTATTCTCCACTATCCGACTCGACAACATACTGTGATAGGATCGTCTCTGCCGAAGCTGCTTGGGAAGTTGTCAAGGGCTGCTGCTGATATATCTGCTGGACAGGTTCCCTGTTACTTAATCTATAAAACACCACTGCTGCAATTATTAATGCATAAACTATTACAAGTACTGTCCATATATTTCCTTTCTTCATAGTCCAATCTTTAATAATACCATCAAGGTCTCCTGTTGCCAAAATTGTAAAACAAGACACTATAATCCAAGATGTTCACCAAACCATCGGGGCTGTGATTTAAGTTTGCCCTTGGGTCATAACCAGGATCACCCGGGCCTTTGCCAAAACTGGCAAAAAATATGCTGTAATCCAAGATATTTACAGAACCATCGCAGTTTGCATCTCCGTCGATACAAATGGGTGTGGGGGTCGGAGTAGTCGTAATCGTTCCTGAAGAAGTTGGAGTAGGCGTATTGACACGCGTTGGGGTGGGAGTAGGCAGTCTGGTCGGTGTCGGCGTCAATGTCGGAGTTGGAGTTCGTATTGGAGACGGCGTGGGAGTGGGTGTGGGCATCCTTGTCGGGGTAGATGTGGGGGTTGGAGAGCTGGTTGCAGGATTAAGTGTAAACGTCGACCCTGAAGTAGATATATTCAATGCCTGCGCATCCATGTCAACAACCTGAGAATCAGTTACGTTAAAGGTTAATTGAGTAGTTAAATTTTGCCCTGTAGCCACCACTCGAATAGGAAAACTTGCTACCTCAAATGTTCCAGATGGAGGATTTGACCTGTCCAGTTCATCAAGCGCCAAAACAACTACTACCCTTCCCGTAGAATTTGCCTCAGCCATAGAGGTTTTAATTATCCAAGGATCAGTAGCTGGTTCCCTACTTTGGCGAAGGCGAGCTGTTGTTGAAATCTCGCCCGCCAAGTTGATATGCGCCGGGTTAAAATTAAGTACAAACCTGACAAATCCCACTCGCGAAGCACCCGCATTCAAATTTACCCTGACAGTCAAGTTGGGAGGGAGGGATCCCGTTGCGGGAGAGGAAGTCAAAGATACAGTTGCAACTTGAGCTTGGGGAATATAGGTAGCAATACGCCGAACCAAAAACACAGCTACAGGAATTCCCAAGACAATCACCAGAAGAATTAAATATCTTCTGCCGGACCCTCTAGGAAAAAATTTCTTCACCTTTTCAAATAGGTTCATTCTAATTACTCTCTACTTCTTATAAATCATGACAGATTGGTAAAAGATCGTCAATACTACCAATAATTTGCCAACCATATCTGGTAATCTAAATTATCTATCCTTCCTGACCCGTCAAAATCACCATCCCTATTCCCATTTGTTGAATTTTGACCAAAATGGTTAGTCCAAATAATGTAATCAATTCCATCTATCCTTCCATCCGCGTTAGCATCACCTGGACGGGGAGTTGGGGTAGGCGAACTTGTTCCTGAGCTGGACGGGGCCTCAATTGTGGTAACCAAATTATCGATGAAAAATAGATCCCCTCTCCCAAAAGCTGGCGCATCAAGATAGCCCAAAAGCTTTTCCCTTGGCTCTTGTAATATCCATGCTCTAGCTGAAAACATTGCAGGGGAATTCCAAAGGTGCTGAATTGCCCCCTCCCCAAGTGCACTCTCAAACCTTTGGACAAACCAATAGGGGGCAACGTATTCATACTCATTAATAGCTTGAGTCACTTGAGATAGAATATTTTGCCTGTAGTATTCTGCACTATCCGGACTCAAAAACAAAAAATTCTTAGCAACTGAAAAAAGTTTCTTGTAATACACTTCTCCTTCCCACTCAACATCATCCTTGCTAAAAAGTTGCCACCTTCTTGCAAGAAGATTATTCAAATTGTTTGTCACAGTTAGACGAAGTTGAGCATCTTGACTCTGCATTCCTACCAATTCCTGAAGTTTTAGGAAACCAATCATTCCTGTAATCCATGAATTATGTTCATATGGTCTTTGCCTCAGCACTGTATCAGAGACGTTAGTTACAGATGGTAGGCGATTTAGTGTTTCCTTGGCTTTATTATAAATAGATAGCCTGTCTGTTGTGGCAACATTTTGGGCATACTTATATAACGAGTATAAGTTATGGGGGTAGTAATTTACGCTAGCAAAGGCGTTACTTGAGGTTTTCGCCCCATATATACTCGCGTTTGATGGATCATCGATCTTTTCCTTGAGATCATCGGGAAGTGGCATACTTTCAGGCGCTTCCCCTATCCAACCAACATCTGCAATTAAAGCATCATTAAAAAATCTATTGTAATAATTGGAAAGATAAGTACGAAGTTGCCCTTGGACCTGCTGGGATAAATGGGGATATGCTCTGGATAGAGCAAGTAACGTATCCCCAGGATTTTCAAAGTAATCTGCCATACCAAAATAATTTCCAACTCTTGCATTGTGATAGGCAGTCCTTAAAAATCCAGAAGCTGAAATAATTTTTACAACCTCCGACTCAAGGGTACTTTTTAGATAATTAACATCCATTCCTGAAATAGTTGCCGGGGTTCTTGAGGGATTAACAGTAATTGGTGGCAACACTCCTCTTTGGCTTCCGCCCATTGCAATAATTGTATTACTTCGGTGAGTAAATATTTGACCTCTGTGGGGGATCAAAGGACTTTGCTGACCATGATTGTGATATAAACCATTGACAGAGTTGCCAATACCCTTATACCAACCCAAATGCCTACTCATTGCCCTGGGGACTATAAACCACATGGGGTCATATCCAGGAAACATATTGCCAATGTTTTCCGACCAATACGTCTTGGTCCCTCCTCCAGCATAAATACTTTCATAATCACCATATCTATCACAACAATGATTTCGATAAATCAAATTTCCACCACCAGATAAAGCCATCGTCTCCACAGAATCTCCATGCAACAAAGAGAAATAATTAACATACTTTGTCCCAAAATTCCATCCCACCACGTAGCCGTGTTCTTGATTAAGACCATAAAACCCTGTTACAGCGTAAAGCTTGTTGTCTGCTCCAACAACTGGAGGGTAACGAGTTCCATTCTTCGTTCCATAATAGGCAATAGGCATATACTCACCATACCCATCTCCATCTGAATCAAAGGTATATTCACTACCATCTGATGTGTTTAGAATAACGTAATTTCTGCGCCACGGCTTATGCTGGTATGGAAGTCTTTGGGGATTGTTCTCAGTATATTCTGTCATACGCCCCATGTCCAAAACCCCCTTTCCATTTGACCAACTCTGTGCAGGCAATCTATCACCAAGGATGGTGGAGTTAATTGCCCTAAGATCACCTAAATCAACTCCAAGCTCCTCTGGAGCGTCAACTGTCCTTGAGCCCGGATCAAGGTCAGTCCGATACCTTGCATTTGTTGGAAATATAACCTTATCGTTATAAATAACAGGCCAATAAGTCTGAAATCCGTCCCCAGGAAGTTTTGCTGATTTCCAAACCAATGACCCATTCGATGCCCGTAGCGCATAAGCATAGTTGTTATTTGATGCAAAGTAGATTATTCCATTTCTGTATGCTGCCGAGAGGTGAATCGCCTCACCGGTTGAATATCTCCACTCCAGTGTCCCCTGCAAAGACTGCTCATCAAACGAGAAAGCATACATATTTCCATCCCGACTGCCTGCAAAAATCATAGTCTTGCCATTTGTATTTGCCCCATCCCTTATGACCAAGGGGTTGGTATCATAACCTGCTTTGGCAAAAGAAAAAGAAAATACGGGTGATACCGACCCTGTGGAATTCTCCCGAAAGACATGAAGTTTCTTGTCATAGCCTCCTATATACACAAAGCCATTATAGACGGTAGGGGAATTACCCATTGGGAGATCGGAATCGTACCTCCACACAAGTTCACCGCTTTGTCCATCTAAAACATAAAGTCCCCTTGCAGTAGCAACATAAACCTTGCCATTGACAGCTATCAAGTTGACATTTTGGGGAATGTATGCCTCGATTGGTCTAAGCCAAGAAATGCCCGATGGCTTGGCTTCCTCCGAAACCCAACTTGTCCTCTGGGGGTTACCACCACTCATATACCAATCAGCTGATGTCTGGGCACTTATCGTCTGTGGCCAAAAGAATATAAAGATCAAAGAAAAAATTCTAAAAAGCTTAAGCATCCTCATAAGACCTTTGTTTTTTTAGCGATAGCCTGCCAACCAAACTGAGTAATCTTGATTATCAACTCTTCCGGAGCGGTTAAAATCCCCAACTGATGGCCCCGATTGGGTGGTCTGGTTGTAGTGATTTAACCAAATCATATAGTCAATCCCATTTATCCTACCATCACCATTGGCATCTGCAGTTGGCACGGGAGTCGGGGTATTAATCCGGGTGGGTGTGGGAGTAGAAGTTGTTCCTGATCCCGGGTTCCACCCGGCAAGTTGGGCCATAAGTACCCACATTCCTTTGGCTATTCTAATTTTGCCTGTCGACATGCTACCCAAGTGTCCACCCTGGGTCTCCGAGGTATACTCAGGGCAAATTGCAGGATATCCATTATAAGTACACTCCCTTCCATCTGGGGCATGTGATTCAATATCTGCAACATCAAAAAGGATTTTATTATTTGACCTTGCATACTCCCTCATCTGATTATTGAATTCATATGATGCTCTAGTCCCTATTATTCTTGAGAGGCTTGATGTCCAAAGGATAAAAGTCTTGTCTGGATGCTGTGAGAAAAACTGTTCCATATCATAAATATCTGCTTTGGGGTGGACTTGGTCTGGTGGATTATTATAAAAAAAACCCCCGGGAATTAAATGAATCCCATCGCTATCGCCAACATGAAGATAACTATATTGATATGAAAATACCTGATATTGTGAAAGCCTTGGAGTAACTGCTTCAATAAAAGCATATCCAACACCAGGCCAATCATACGACAGCCCTAAAGAATCCCAATGGAAATAATCCCAGTTTTCCCTTGAGTACTTTACATCTGCAACTAATCCAGCAGTAACTGGATCAGGACGCTTACAGGCATTGGGGGCTGCTTGTACTGACGGATACGACAAACAGGTCAAACCTTCACTTATATTTACCCCCACAGACTGGTCAATAAACATCTGCCTTATGTTTCTGGCGGCAGTGATATATTGATCCGGAATTTGATCAAAAAGTGCAATTTCGTTGTGGCCAACAATTATTGGTCTTCTAGGGTTAATCTGAGCTCTGACATCAGACGGTAAAAAAAGAGAAAATAAAGATAAAAACCAAAAAAACAATCCGGCAACCTTCCTAATCATATACAATTATCTTAACACGAAATCATATACATCAAACTGATAAATATCTACTAACCCAAATAGCAAGATCTTGTATGTCAACTCTTCCTGAATTATCAAAATCTCCATCCCGATTGCCAGAAGCGGTTGATTGCCCAAAATGGTTACTCCAGATAATATAGTCAATCCCATCTACCCTTCCATCTGCATTGGCATCACCCGGGAATGGAGTTGGAGTTGTTGTCTCCTGATTAAAAGAGACATCATGAGTCCCGGATGGAATATTAACCCTTACCCAGCCGTTTCCTGATTGGATATTGGACAAACGTACACCGTCCAAATAGACAGATGAGATCCCCGGGCTATAGAACGTAACCTGCGATCCAAAGGAATGTATTTTTCCAGAATTACCTTTAATAAAGATACTTATATCGTTTGAAGAATCAAACCCTATCCGACTTGACCCGTAGGCAAAAGATTTTCCTCTCCTAACAAAATAAAAGTCCAGGAACGACTGATCTCTCCTAAATATTGACTCTTGTGCCAAAAGGCTGGCTCCATCAACACTAACGTTAGTGGCAGATGATGATTCCAAGACGGTGTCAATGATCCCTCCACCGTGGTCAATCCTAGCTCCAGAATAACCACTGCCCTCAATTTGTTCAATCATCCCCTTAGGATGATCAGCATCATAAGGGAATAGTACTGTGACAATGTTTCTGTTTTGTCCACTTGCAGGATAGGAGTTGAAAAAATATTCCGGAACATATGATCCCAGAGAACCAGCGGTTGCTATTATCCCACGATGGAAAGAAATACTGGAGGGGCGAGTAGCAAAAAACAAGGTTACACCAGCCGATGAATTTCCTGTCACCTTTTGACCTACTGGAGCATCATACTCTAACAAATCTCTTACAACTTTTTTCCCGGATGTATTCGGGTGGAAGACTAGATTAACTACATTCTTAGTCAGTTCACTAAATTCATCAAAAACAACAAAATATCCATTAGATCTCCCATCACCATGGATAAAAACGAGACTTCTCTCCTGAGTTCCTCCCGAGAGAGCATTATAACTATCACCTTTGGTGGTTCCTGAAACATAATCAAAATCACCTGTAGTAAACCCCTCCACCACTCCTCCACCAAATTTTCCATTTCCATCTGGGTTGGGGTCAAGATAATTACCAACCTGATAATCAAGTATTGCGACGCTATTTGATACCGCTCGATCACCTAAATAGCTCCCTGGGAACCTATACCTTATACCAGCTTCATCATTGCCGCTGCAGCTATCAGGACCTGCCGGGCTGCTTGATCCGCAGAAACCCCCATTCATAATCAGTGGCTCACCGTAACCTGCAATATAAATTGAATTCACATCCTTCCTAACATGAAAGACAACAGACCCCACTGTTGGTTTCTTGACATTCCACAAAGCGCCATACAGTGAATAATCACTGGCATTAGGTTCTATAAAAAATCCTCCCCCATTTGGGTAAATTTTACTTACCGGCCTTAGATTGGAACTGGCGCTTTGGAAAAAAAGATAGTTGAGAAGCCTACCCTGCTGAAGCTGTCCCCTTGATTTCCAAATAGCATAACTGCCAGCTTCCCTGCTAAAGATGCCCGCCTGACCAATATGAGAGCTCTGTGACCAACTGTTTCCTCCATGTCCATCATCAGTAAGCTGGCGAAAAGCATATGTATCCCCAAACGCTGTCATCACACCAAAAGGAGTGGAAGCAAGACCGTAAAGCCACTCATAAAAATTTATGTATCGGGGGTTAGTATAGAAGTCGATTCCAAATTCGCGGTCCTTGCCTGTAAATTCCAAGACATCAATAAGATGTGAACGTTCATCACGGTCAAGACCCCATGCAGCATAAGCATACGAAGATCCCTCGGTATATACTCCCGACTCATTCACCCGTGCATCCATTTCAGGTAGATACCCTTCAATATTTTTCCCATCCCCATCATTATCAGGATAACCGTTATTAAGCATTCCACCAAATAAGAGAGCCCTTGAGTCCGGGTCATCGCTTCTAAATTCGCCCTTGTATATTTTCCAAAGAATCATCATCGCCTCTCTTGCGGGAGGGTGCCGGGATGGAGAGTGATATGCTAAAGCATCGGGAGTATGAGTTACAAAATTATAAACTGGCTTTGTTATGCCGTAAAAATGGTTAAATTCCTGCTGCATCAGGAACTCAGCATAAGAAAGCTCGTTGGTAAAAGAAAAATACTGGCTAGAAAATGGAGTATTTGCTAGATCATCATACATTATATCTATTGCCAAGACCGTATTGAAAAATGCAGCAGTTGCATCTGTATAATATTCATTTGATGAATTTCTTGTTCCATCATCAGCTCCGCTTTGCACAATAATGATATCCTCCCAGCGAGGGAGGGTTTCCACCACTTTCTGTAGATACTGTGTTTTATTAGCTGGATCAACAATATAAGCAAGCGAGCAGGATCCCATGATTGCCCTCATGCAAAACGCATCGCTCCCCATACAGGGGAATCTTAAATTTCTACAGTTTAAGATTGCTTCATCTTTCATGCTCTTCCAAGGCTCATTAGAAGCTTTTTGCCTTAGTGAATCAAATTGGCTTCTAGTTACCAAAAGAAAAGGGTGTGGAGATTGTGCACTTACTAAATGTGGGTAAACTAAGAAGACAATAAAGAACAAAAAAAATGCTAAAGATCCAACACGCATAATTCATTATATTTGAATGGGGGGAAAACTCAATAAAAAGCTATGCAATTTAATGCAGTTACTTTACCTAGCCAAGGACAATATTGTCCATAATCTATTGGCCCATATTCAACCGCGCTAGGCAAACCATCACAAAGCTCAATCGATTGATCCACCATGAGTGTTCTTTGAGGATCCATGTGCCAGCTCCAGTACCTGTAATATTTATCTCCTGGAGTTCCACCATAACCGTAATTAAATCCTCCACTACCAGCAAGTATTGGACCTTGGGGGTGTTTTTGGTTCAATCCAAAATAGTTGTCTCTAGCAAGCTGAATTGTCTGAGGATTGGTCGTGTATAAACAAAAACTTTCATCCGCCACAGAAATCGTAAAATAGCCCTCCAACGTCCCACCACCATAACTATCAAGCCAGACCAAATAATCGGAATTATCCACTCTCCCAGAATGATCAAAATCACCACCTGATGGACCAAGAGAAGTTGGCTGGTCAAACGACCCAAGCCAGACCACATAATCTACCCCATCTACCCTTCCGTCCGAATTGGCATCTGCATTTGGGGGTCTGATGATAGGAGTAGGTGTGGGAGTGTAGTAGGGGCCAACTCTTGATAGAGTAACAGTTGGGTCTGAAATGTACTCAGCAAAACAGTCACCACTTGGGTCCAGCCTACAAGGCTTGCACCTAGCGTATGTTCCCCATGTTGTCGGACAAAAATTCTTGACATCAATTTTTACAAGACCAACATTTTTTGCAAAATACCAATCCTCCCTTAATACATATTTTGTTGAATCAGTCGCAAATCCATTGTCACCTTCATAATATTTAAGTCTTAGAACGTCCGGATATCCAGATAGGGAGGTTTTATCTGCATGCACCGCCCAAAAACCATCTCCTCCAAAGTTAGTCATTGTGCATAGGGAAGTGTTTGGGTCTGTTGTGACTACAAATCTTGCTTTATTGTTGCTCAGCCCCCAACCGTTACCCACATACCTTGCAGAAAGAAAGTAGGCTGGAATTGCTGGATTTGCGGAAGTATAGCGGTACTGTCGGGAAAACCTCTTGAAATTATTATCATACGTCAACGGACCCTCCTCAGTATAATAGGTCCTATGACCTTCTGCCGTCAAAAACTCATCCTGCCAACCACTTAGTTTTTGAAATGATTTCACATACCAAAGGAGATTGTACCTTGCATAATCCGGTTTGGAAATCCTAAATAGGTCATTAAACCAAGGAGTTTCGGGGTCCCAATAACCCTTAGTCTTATCCTTGATAAAGTACATCACATTACGCGCTGTGCCATCACAAGCCAGCGAAGGGTTCATAAAGCCAATCACAGTCTTAAACGGTGTACGGATAGTGTTTCCGTTTTGATCTGTAAACGCCCTATTTTCTCCGTTAAACTCGATAGGGTAGCGGTTCATGATAAAATAGGTTGACACATCAAGAAGACCATTAGTTGTATTCACAGCCATTACAATCTCATTGCTCCAGCCCCAGTTAGAACCTAGTGGTCTAAAACGAACTCTTGCTGTGAAAGGAGTAGTTGCTGTTTGTGGGATATTTATCACAGCCTTCCCTCCAGTAACATTAACCAAATTCCCGGAGAAATCTCTCCAGGGAGTTGGTGCGGAATTACAAGTCCTGGTAGAGGGGTTATAGTTATTGCAAACCTCCAGGTTCCCAGAAAAGCCTATAAACCGATTGTAGTCTTCAAAAACATAGGCTTCGTAGCTGTCCCCAGCCCTAACGTATGACTTGTTAACTCGAATATAAATACTTCTTTCTAACTCCTGAGCAAACGCCTGCTTCTCAAAAAAGAACAGAGGAAACAATAATATCAATAAGATAGCGAGCTTTCTAATTCCCATAGCCTTCCATCCACACCCTAAAATCCATATTATCAACACTCCCAGATCCGTCAAAATCCCCGTCTCGACTGCCAGAAGCGGTTGATTGCCCAAAATGGTTACTCCAGATAATATAGTCAATCCCATCCACCCTTCCATCTGCATTGGCATCACCCCGACCTATTGAACCAGAATCATAAACTCCTATCTTTATACCAGCATCAACAACATTTGGTGGAAAACTAGAAAGATTTATTACAATCTCTCCATCTTGTCCAACAGTGAGAGTCGAAGTCTGTTTTGTTAAGTTGGTCAAATTATCAAAAAACCAATATTCTACCGGCATACTCACACCAGCGGGAAACCCACCAATGGCTATAGTCCCATTCAACCTTGAACCATCCCAGCTAGAAGGACATCCTGACACTCCTCCTACAACTGCACACCAGGTGTGCCTTTTATTCTGAACCCAAAGATGTGCTTTCACAGACTGGGGATTCTTTTGGCCAACAACCCGTATATAGGACGAATCAAATCCATGTGCATCCGCACTAACATATCCTCCTTTGTTAAGTGGAATGTTTGATACAAAATCATAAAATGGTCTAAATTTTCCTCTGTGATCAAACGTCAACCTACACCCTCCGGGAGGAGACGGGCAATCATAAATATGATATCCCTCATACCAATACTGCTCGATCAGGGCATTTGAATTTAACGCTGCCCAAAGATAGTTATGCAACCATACTCCATTGACATCTCTTCTTATATCCATATTAGGACTATTGGTATCACCTCCGACAAATCCAGTCTCTCCTCTAACCACAGGCCATCTGGAAAGAGACTGAGAAGCTCCCCAATTTGAAGATGCAGTAATGACTGCCTGCGCTTCATCAAAAAAATCAGGATTAGATTGTTTCATAATATAAAAATGGATATCAGCATAATCAATTCCAGGATACTGAGAAAGGTTCCACTGTCCTGTTGACCCACTCCAACGAGATGTTGAGACCATGTGTTTATTTGCCACAAATTGATCAAAATATCTTCCCATAATGTCTGCTGCAACTGCATGTTCAGTTCCCGGAGTTCCCTCATTAACATATTCCCAAGAATGAATATTCGGAGAATATCCCCAGCGTGCCTGTAGATATCTCCACCAAGCCATCTGCAACCACCTATTTTTACTTATTGATCTATCAGTTGGGCCGTAAAGGTAAGATGGACTGGGACAAGTTGAAGGAATCGAGGGGTCCGTACATCCAAAATCCCCAGTAGGGAGACCTTGAAAATTGGTGTGGTTAAAGATCCACTCCCTGTGGTCAAGCGTAACTGGCCTTAGATATATTCCATTCTCCTCTGCCAATTTGACAACTTTATCAAACGCATAAGAATTTCTCTGATCAAAATATTTATGATGATCCATATCCGGCTTTTGGATCACATCAACCCCTAAAGTTCCATCGGATTTAACTTCATTTAGATGTACTTCTACGATTCTTACTCTCCCACTAGTAACGTTTTCAAGCGCAAGGTAGATATGATCAATATAATTGACATTTGCTGTCGTGAATTCCCCCTCAAGCCACCTCCAAGAAGACGAATTTTGCGAAACTACAGGGGTTATTGACACAGCCCCGCTACAACCAACCCACGGTCCATACTTAACCACAAAACCTCCCCCACCTGCCAGATCTGTTGCCCAATATTTGACCCTCACCCTATAGCGGGTATTAGGCTTTACTGCTATAGGAGCTGTGCCGCTGCCAAAAAAAACACACTCCCCCGGAGTAGTCTTGCTAACAACCAAAGAAACATCGTGTTCTCCATCAGAAAACTCACTTGCCAGAGAGCTTAGCATCTCCAAGGGAGGATCGCCACCATGGTTGGTAAAACTTTTCCACGGATTCCAGTGCGAGCCAAAAATTGACCACTGTGAGAGCCAAATCCTAACAAAATTAATACCCGACTCCCTCATCTTCTCAAAATTAGTTCTGTTGTCCAAAACAGGATTTACCCAGCTGACATGGTTATAATTCATGTTATACCCAAGCGCTGGAAAATAGCTTCCATCTTCATACTCAAAATAGCGTTTATCCACCTGAGAAACTCTTATAAACCCCTTATTTGAAGACTCACTCACCAAAAAACTGTGTTCTTCAGAGACTATCTCTGACCTTGCGTCCCTCACTCTTATCCTGTATCTCCAATTTCCAGCTTTATTTGGCGCAAAACGAACCTTCCAATAAAAGTTACCAGTTGGATAAAACCACTCTCTTGAGTTCTTCAGTTGATCTTCAAACTCCTGATAGTAAAATGCAGGCTGAGTATAAATTGTATTCCAATTATCCGGTGTCAACTCAGCATCTACACTTATTCCTTCCCCCACTACTAGTCCTGAAGGCGGGTTGGGATCAAATGGCAGATAAAAATTCCTTGCTACTGTCCCTTCTACTGTAAATGTAATTTCTAACCTTGCATATTTAGGTACAGAAGAATTGGGATAAAAAGAAGAATTATCCGATAACCCCACAACTCTCAATGATCCCTGGGCAAAAGCCGATGAAGCAGATATTAAAAATGCCAAAAAGACAACAATTATAACTGACTGCTTCATTAAACCAAGTATAGCCTAATATTTACATATTCCAAAAGATGCGGATGACAATTTAATCAAATCCCACATATGATCTTGACTGAAGTGTAAAAAGCCTGTGGTATTTTCCATTAAGCTTCATCAGTTCTCGGTGTGTTCCTGTTTCAATAATCTTGCCTTTATCCATCACAAAAATTCTATCTGCAATCCTAACAGTTGAGAATCTTTGGGTAACAAAAATTAGAAATTTATCCTTGGAGACCTTTGAGAGCTCCTTAAAAATTCTCTCTTCGGCTTCTGGGTCGACGTTACTTGTCGGCTCATCTAAGATTAAAATATCTGCCCCCTTTCTAAAAAGGACACGGGCAATGCCAAGCCTTTGCCATTGACCAATCGAAGGCCTTACTCCTCCCCCAAATTCAGGCGTAAGGGGGGTATCGTAACCTAGTGGCAAACTCTCGACAAAATTATCAATTCCTGCTTTTTTGGCAGACTCCTTAATTTCTGATAGCTTATCAAGCCTACTAATATCACCATAGCCAATTGCTTCCCTGACACTAAACGGATAAAGTTCAAAATCCTGGAACAATACCGCAAGTCTCTTTCTCCAATTTGATAGATCAATATTACTAATTTCACAATTTCCAATTAAGATTTCGCCCCTCTGGGGAAGATAAAAACCAGCTAATAACTTGATTAGGGTTGACTTGCCAGCTCCATTCTCTCCAACAATGGCAATCTTTTCGCCTTGGGAAACCTCAAAAGAAATATCTTTCAAGACCCAACTTTGTTGATCTTGATATCTAAACCAAACGTCTTTAAAAACAATTGAAATGTCACCTTTTGGAGGTATCACACCTTTATGAGATTCCTCATCTGGTAAGCCTAAAAACCATACCAAGTCGGCTACATAAATATAATTCTCATAAATATTAAGTAGCGACGCAATCAAACCGTTCAAGTTCTGTTCCGCACTTCGCAACGACCGGAGGTATAGCTGAAACGAACCTACAGTAATTTTACCGACAACTACCCAAAAAATTAGCATCGCTGAAACTAAAAGCTCATAAAAAGTTAGCGGCAGGGAGGAGAAAAATGCCCAAGACTCTCTTTCTTTGTTTAATGTCGCCCTTTTACTAAGAATCTCATCAATAACACTCCTCATCTTTTCAGTCAGATAGTGTGAAACCCCCAGGATCCTAAGCTCCATAAAATTTCTATTTTTGGTAAGATGGTAGCGCACCCAAGCCCAAACCCTGTTTTTAGGAGAAAGCTCAGTATCAAGATCGTATTCTCGCTTGATGAACTTCGAGTTAACAAAAAACCTC
>QZGF01000064.1_pt1 | contig 15129 bp, 13 predicted proteins | sample 1990021 | NCBI WGS metagenome assembly QZGF01 (sample SAMN10076523, study PRJNA491371) | Subsurface metagenome, whole genome shotgun sequencing project. | isolation source: subsurface fracture fluid from borehole BE326-BH2 | place: South Africa: Beatrix Gold Mine | collected 2015-06-18 | reverse complement strand
GTCCAATCGGACCTTCTTGCTGCTTGATAAGTCTTCCAGCTCCACCCAAATTCCGCTGCTCTATGTGGTTCTGCGTTATGAATCCAATCAGAATACTCTGAAACCAAGGGGGGGGTTGCATTAAACTGAATCTCCCCTTTGGGACCAATTGACATAGAAAACTTGCCAGTTAGTTCTTTGATACACACTTGTCTCCACGCGGCAAGCATCACGTCTATTCTTTTTACACCGTCAATCATCGAAGCTTTAGCTAATCGATTTACCCATTCTTTAAATTCCTTATTGTTAGGGTTTCTAGTAAAAAATCCACTGCCGTCAGGATAAAATCTCTTCGCTGTCTCAATTATTTCACGCTCTACCCTATCAACAGCATCTCCCCATTCCCTATCAACTTGATAAAAGCCATACCAGTGTCCAGAATCAGGTTTGTGTATTCCAGCACCAAGCGTTTCGTCAATCTTTGCCTGAGCATCAATATCGTGCGCAACATATTGTCTCTCAATGAAAACTCTGTCCATTAACATCCGGCTGTCAACATGAAGCTTCAGGGCATTTAATCTGTCTATATCACTGTCTATTCTCTCAATTCTGCTTCTCTCTGACTTGATTAACGCCTCAACTAATGTCTCAATAAGATCTTCTTCAGAACCAAAAGAGGTCTCATCACCACCAACCTGTCCCTTATACAATTCTTCTAACTTTGCGTGCTCTAAACTAACCAAATAGGCATGAAGCTCTTTCCTTTTATCCTCTTGCCATCTTTTCCAGGAATTCTCATCTTCCTGCGGTCCATAACTTTTTATCCACTTTTTCTTTTCTTTTTGCAAACTCTTGATTAGATCAGAGATTCCCTTTGTGATGGAATCTGACAAATAACTAGTATTACCTCTCGCGGTCGAACCTTCTTTTGTAAAAAACAAGTTTCTCAAGTTGGCATAGTTAGCGTTTTCTGATTCTTGATCAATCCTCATCCTCTCATCCCTAATACCGTATGCTTCTGCATCGCATCCATTTGTCAGCCCTTCCAAAATTGGCAACGCCTCCTCCATCACTGCTTCCATTAAGCCATCCACATCTTTTTTTGCACTACACTCCAAAATTTCCCCTGCTTCATTATCACCTATAAATGGCATTGAGGCTATTCTCCTATCTCTTTCTTCTAGCTCTCCTCTAATTCTCAATTGCTCCACGGCAAGAGGCTTTTTTCCAAATAGTTCGCGGATTCTGTCATTGCCCTCCAATCCAACCTGTCCCTCCATAGTCTCTACTAATCTATATTATAACCAAAGTTAACATATTTATAAATAGTCCCTGAAATGATGCACTTGTGAAAAAGAGATGTTATTGAATAACTTTGTTCACGAGATAGACTTAAAATAAATATGCAACAGGAGCATGCAATTCCACAGCAAATCTCCGCTTACCAGTTCCGTCTGGTTGGGGACATGACACTGAATCAGTTTTTCCAGGTGGCAGGCGGTGCATTGGTATCTTTACTAATTTATTCCTCCTCTCTGCCCTCATATTTCAAGTTGCCTCTCATGGTATTTTCATTTTTTCTTGGGGTCGCATTTGCGTTCTTCCCGCTTCAAGACAGACCGTTGGCAACGTGGCTTATTCTTTTCTTCAAAGCCATTTACTCCCCAACTATTTATCTCTGGAAGAGAGGGGCTGAAAAAAGAGACTTTTTCGTTCCAGAGGATACTGAAATTGCCCTGCCCATGCCTACGCCAAGTACGCAGATGCCTCTGGAAGATGTTACCTTACAACAACCAACAGAGCCGCAACCTACAGAATCTTTCGAGACTGCTGAAATGGAATTTTTATCCAATGTACAAAGGCAAATTGAGCTTCCGGGAATGATATTGACCCAAAACGTCCAAACCAACCCATCGCCCACAATATCCCAAGCATCCCCTTTACAGGATATAAAACAACCTTTACAGGATAAAAAACGGGAAGTTAGAGTAATAGAAATGTCTCCTATCAAAATAGATAGATCACACACTGATATTGCACAAAATAAGGGCGAAGTTTCCGCCCCTTCAAATTTCGATGAAAGCTTTGTCCCCCAACAAAAGCAACAAATATCTGGCGCTTCTTCTGCAAATTTCGTCCCCGAGGCTTCCCCTCCTATACCACCAACATCGCCCAATATTATTGTGGGGCAAGTACTAGACTCCAACGGTAAAATAATTGAAAATGCCATTCTCGAAATTCTAGATCAGCAAGGAATGCCAATAAGAGCATTAAAAAGCAACAAGCTTGGGCACTTTATGATTGTCACTCCACTTTCAAACGGAGCTTACACAATAAAGACAGAAAAAGAGGGTTACCAATTCGATGCTATCAGTTTTGAGGCGAAAGGGGATATTATCTCACCTATTGCAATAATCGCAAAGCCGTTTCAACAATGAGAATTCCTTATTTATCTATACCAGATAAACCAATCGTATCAACAACCCAAGAACTAATTCCTGTTGCTGACATTAAAGACGGAATGGTCATATACAAAAATGGCGGGGCTGCGCTAATAATGGAATCTACTTCTCTTAATTTCAGCCTTCTTTCTGAACGTGAGCAGGAAGCCGTAATTGCCTCATACGCAGGTCTTCTTAATTCGTTTAAGTTTCCTGTTCAGATTGTGGTCCGTTCTCAAAGAAAAGATATAAGCAAATACCTAAACCTTCTTGATGAAGCAAAAAAAAATATTAGCAACCCCCTCCTTCTTAAATTAATGGGCAACTACCAAGAGTTTATAAAAGAATCTGTTAAAAAAAGAAATGTTCTAAGCAAATCGTTTTATATTGTCATTCCATTTACACCATATGAACTTGGAATTGCAAAATCTACAAAAAGCGTTTTTAAGTTTGGAAAGGACAATAAACCCCTCCCCTTCCCTAAAAGCTATGTAATAAGAAAGGCAAGAATTTCCCTTTACCCAAAAAGAGACCACCTAATTCGCCAAGCCCAACGGATGGGGATAAGATTAAAACAGCTAAACGATGAGGAAATTATTAAACTTTTTTGGGAAATTTACAATCCAACTGCACCTGTCAAGGAACAGATAGATATCGTATCGTGGTCTCATGAAAGATAAACTAGAAAAATTAAAAGCCAGCTTTGTGCCAAAAAAGGGGAGCTCCGAGAACAAACAAGACAAAACTGAGGCTGCCCAAAAGCCTCCCGAGGAGTTTGAAATCAAACAAGTAAAGCCTTTAATCTCGGATCCTCTTGACAATAAAGAAGGGCTGGACCTTATAGATATAATCGCCCCAAATGCAATCGAGGTTGATTTTGATTACATAAAAATTGGGGATACATATCTTCGCACTCTTTTTGTGTCGGGGTATCCAAGGTTTGTGTCCCCTGGGTGGCTTGACCAGATAATTAACTTCAATGGGACACTAGATATCTCATTTTTTATCTATCCAGTAGAGAGCAAGGATATTCTTGATGATCTTATGCACAAAGTTGCTGAGATGGAGGCAGAAATTGCCACCGACCTAGAAAGAGGAAAAATTGTTGATCCTGCAACTGAAGCAAAACTTGAGGACGCAAAAGCTTTGCAACAAGACCTTGTAAAAGGATCTGAACATTTTTTTGAATTTTCATTCTATATAACCATTAAGGCAGCCGATCTTGACCAGCTAAATTACATAACCCGTGAGGTTGAGGCTACACTTGGCGCTCTTCTTATTTCAGCACAGCATGCTTCACTTGATATGGGTAATGGTTTTTTATCAACCAGCCCAATTGGTCTTGACCGCCTCTCAATTACCAGAAACATGGATACAACTTCCCTTGCCACCACCTTTCCCCTAACATCAGCTGAGCTCTCTGGAGACACAGGTGTCCTCTACGGAATCAACTCGCAAAACGGCTCTTTTATCATTTTTGACCGCTTTTCGATGGAAAACAGTAATATGACAGTGTTTGCGACATCTGGTGCGGGAAAAAGCTACCTTGTTAAACTTGAGGCGTTAAGGTCCTTAATGTTAGGGACAGAAATAATTATTATTGATCCTGAGTCTGAATATAAAGCTCTTGCAGAAGCTGTCGGGGGGCAGTATATTTCATTTTCCTATACATCCCCATCAAAAATAAACCCTTTTGATCTTTCACAAGTCTATGAGCAAGGGGAAAATAATCTAGGACTTAAAATCCTGTCCCTACACTCCTTGCTTAAAATAATCATGGGTCAGATTTCACCAATCCAGGAAGCTCTTCTTGATCGCGCTCTTGTTGACACCTATAGGTCAAAAGGTATAACTCAAGATCCAGATACACAAACAAAAGAACCCCCACTTATGGAAGATCTTTACAAGATACTAATCGGAAAAGAGGTTCCAGAAGCACTAGACCTTGCTGCTAGAATAGAAAAATTTGTAATGGGGTCATTCGTTGGAATATTTGACAAACACACCAATATCGAGATTACCAACCCCTTTACTGTCTTTTCAGTAAAAGAATTGGAGGATGCACTTCGCCCAATTGCAATGTTTATCATTCTTGATTTTATTTGGACAAGAATAAAAAAAGATTTAAAACCCAGGCTATTGATAGTAGATGAGGCGTGGCACATGATGAAATACCAAGATTCAGCACAATTTTTATGGTCAATAGTCAAGAGGGCAAGAAAATATTATCTAGGGCTCACCACAATCACTCAGGACGTGCAAGACTTCCTTTCAATAGATATAGGACACGCAATACTTACAAACAGCGCCATACGCATTCTAATGAAGCAGTCGCCAGCTGCCATTGATGTGGTAGGAGACACCTTCTATCTTACCCACGGCGAGAGACAGCTTCTTTTAGGAGCAAATGTTGGACAAGGAATATTTTTTGCAGGCAACAATCACGCACCAATAACCGTTGTTGCTTCAGAAGAAGAACACAAGCTCATCACCACCAAACCCCAAGAGATATTACAAAAGGAAGAAAAAAAGTCTCAAAAACCGATATAATCTAATCATGACTAATATTTACGAGCTTCTTGCTGTCCCAACCCAACCTCCCGCTTCCAAAATATCTGATCCTGTCAAAGAAATTAAACAAAATGTAATTAACGCTGGACATATTGAATTTGACAGAGAAACAACATTAAAACTTCTTGAAGCAGGATTTGCTCCTGAAGATATAGACAGGGGAGTAATCACAACCGGCATCAATCTATACTCAATGGGAATTAATTCCACAAAAATCCTTGAGTCTATTGAAAACAATAAATCTATTGACCAAAATACCAAAAACCAGCTTTATCGCTGCGCAATTATTGCAAGCGCTTTTGAGGATTCTTTTCCACAAGAACACGAAAAAATACGGCAAGAGCTGGGTTATCCTGAACTATCTATTTCATCAGCCAACAATATTCCAGCCGCTCCAAAAGAAAACGCTTTTTATGTAGACTTTTCTAATAATACTTTTACCTCATCGGTTCAAAATATATCTGGTATAGCAGTTGATAAGGCAAAAAAGATAATAACTGACAAAACCCTCCAAGCCTTAAAACCAGGACTGGACAAAATTACCTCCTCATTCGCACAAAAAGCAGTATCCAAAGGAGTAGGAGAAGCTGCTAAAAAAGCAGCTCTTGCGATAGGAGGAAAAATTGGCACTAAATTGGCAACCCATTTAACGGCTAATCTCGTAGCACCTGGAGTTGGCACTTTAATAGTCCTTGCCGCCGAACTTGCTATTAAGGCTATTAAAAAAATAGGTAGAGTACTAAGCAAACTCTTTGCGTCGCTTACCGGAATTCAAAATCCCAAAGATCAAATCGCAACACTTTTTATTGCAGGCGGGGCTGGAATGTTTCTAATAGGTGCTGCTCCTGTTGCTTTAGCCTTGATCGGCACTGGAACTGTTATAGCTTTTACTGCCCCTGCTTCTGCATCTGTAATTGTCGCCAATACTGTTTTATTCTTCCATTTCCTCTCTAGATCTACCTACGCCATGATTAAGGCTCTTCTTATAAATACACTTGTTGCGATCATAATTATTATCACTTTTTTTATTTTTAGCTACACTGTAATTCAAATGGGGGCGTATGTTGTTCCACCGGGAGGGTTCGGAACAGAAACTGAAATGGGTGTAAGAGGACAGTTTCGACCTGGTGAAATTGATCCAGGAATTCCACCTGACCCTGATTTTCCAAGAGATGGTTCGTTACCTGCCCAAACACTTTATATCAACATGTCAAAACAATCTAATCAAACCAGTTTGAACAACAACTCAGGAAACCAACCCGTAACCTATACAGTCACGATAAATGCACCTCGTGCCGATATAACCTTACAAGAAATGGTGTGTACAAATTCCTTGTATGGTTCAGGAACCCCACCCGAAGGATCAGAGCCAAACGTAAGAGGAGTCTCTATTAATAAAAATGGTACTTACACAATTACCTATACAACAACCATTAACACAGACACTATAAATGATGCCTTGCTTGTCGATCGTTGTTGTGTAGTTGCTAATACTGAAGGATCAAGGAGAGGTGCATGTGCTGATGCCCGAGTCATAATCGGTAATTATCCGAACTGTATAACCAGCGCCGAATTCCCTGGAATATATAACCAAAATGTACAACAGTCAATAAACACTATTTTAGCTTCCTCTCCAGAATTTGTTGCTACAGTCTGTAGCTGCGGAGACTGGTGCAGAAATAACAACAACTCAACACCAGATGTAAAAATGTGTCCAGGCAACTTGCCAGGTAGCCAGATAGGATCACATTCAAGAGGTCATCAATGTAGCCCTGGTTGTGATGTTATACTTGACCCATCAGGTTTGTATTCCTCAAACGCAATTTTTCTTATAGCTCACGAGTTAACACACCATATCCAAGCATGTAATACTTCTGCCACTAACTGCTTTTTAACCTATCCTGGTCTAAGAGAAGAAGGTTTTATTACAGCTTATGCTGCAGGAAGCGGTCAAAGAAGATATATTGAGGACATGGCAGAAACAGCAGGTTATTACTTTGGGAACCGAGAGTTACTTGCTACGCGTTTCCCCAACCATCTAAGAGCTTTCGAACATTGTGTCTTGGGTATAAACTAAAAATGAATATAATGTAAATTATGCATATAAAACAAAATTTACTAATCAAAAAAAATAAACTTATTATCCTTATAGCTATTCTGGTTTCACTAAGCATATTTCTTATCAAACAATCATCGTCAAAAAAAGAAAATATTGTTCAAGACAATTTATCACCCACAAAAAATATTGACAATATAGTGCCAGGCAAATTCACTGAAGATGAAGTAATAAGAAAATTAGGAAAACCTTCTTCTACACTTATTTTAGGATCAAAAAAAACGCTCTTTTATATTTCAAGCAACCCAAACATAGACCATGAAATTGAGATATTAGACAACAAGGTTAATATAATCCGTAAACAAGTTACAGAAAAAGACAATATTAAGAAAAAAGATCTCCTAGACAAATATGATACTCCAGAATATTTACTATATGGTCCTATATATACTGCCCGCATAGTTTTATATGCATACCCAAATCGCGGCATAGCTTTTCTGGCAAGCGAAAATTCTGATTTTGTATTAAATATTTGGTATTTCATTCCCACTGATTTGGATAACTTTATTAAAAAATACGCACAAGAATACTCCCTGGAAACAAGCAAAATCATGGAAGATTACTAGAATATTAGCTATTTAATTTTACCGGCATTATTATATGAAGATAGTCAGGGTCTTTAGGATCACTGAATAAACCAGGAGTACTCGGATTAGTAAAATTAAGATTAACTATACTTCCCTCAACACAGTTAAGCCACTCCTCCAAAAAGCGGTAATTATAAGCTATTACAAAATCGTCTTCCCCCTCAATTTTAGCATCAATTGTCGAATTCTGGCTTCCACTTTTTGAACTTTCAGCAAGAATATTTAGTTTACCATCTTTGATCTGTAGTTTAATAACTCCTGCAGCATCTCTTGCAAAAATAGAAGCTAGTTTCACTGCTCTTAATAAATCATCATTATCAACCTCAACTGATACAGTTGAGTCAGTAGGAATAACTTTCTTATAATCAGGGAAATCACCCTGGATAATTCTCGAGGATAAAATATAGTCACCAATGGCAAAAATTATTTGGTTACTTTCACTATCATAACTTATATCGATAAATTCAGTATTAGGGCAAAGTCTTAAAACTTCAGCAAAAGTATTTCTCGGTACTATTAATTTAGTTTCGTCTTTGATATTACCCTTTGGCAAGTTTAAAACCTTACGAGATAATCTAAAGCCATCAGTAGCAACGAATTCCAGTAAATTCTTTTCAATTACTATTAGCACTCCTGTTAATATTGGACGTGTTTCATCACTCGAGACTGAAAATAATGTTTTCTTAACGATATTCTCCATATCTGAAGATGAAACTCTAAACATAGTATTGTTTATTAATTGGGTCACAGAAGGAAAGTCAGATGTGTTTGTTCCAAGTATTACAGATTCAAACATCGAACTTTTAATTAAAAGCCTCTCTTTTTCTGATTCAAATAGCACTTGACCACTGGGAATATTATTAAACAAGTCGCTTATTATCTTTGAAGGAATTGCAATTTCTCCATTTTCCTCTACTTTTGCGCCAATATTTATAGAAATTGATGTTTCAAGGTTTGTGGCGTTTATAATAATTTTATTTTTCTCAGCCTTTAATAAAATATTGGAAAGGATAGGCAATTGGGATTTGTTTGAAACAAAACGAGATGCTGTGATTATAGCTTTAGAAATGTTTTCGCTTAAGGTTGTAGCTTTCATCTATGGTATAGACTCGTATAAGTATAGTTTTATTTTATTTTTTAAGCAAGGCGGTTTCTAGACTAAACCTTATTATTAAATAGTCAAAGTAGTAGTAGGGGTTGTTGATAAGTGGAAAAAGATGACTAAGCATGCTTTACTAAATTGTTAATAATGAATTTATGGGTTTGTGAATATTTTTGTGGATATATACAATTAATTTGTGGATAAGTTAATAACTTGAGGAAAATATCCTCAAAGTTTTGATTTAATCCCCGAAATACTCTCACGGATATACACATCACTTGAAGCAAGAGTTGTTATCTTTTCCACAGCATGCATAACTGTTGTATGATCGCGGTTCCCTACTAACCTACCAATCTCTTCTAAAGGAAGATGAAGATTTGTTCTTAGAAGATACATTAGGATCTGCCTTGGTCTTGCAATACTTCTTGATCTAACACTTCCAAGAATAGCTCTTTTACTTAGCGAGAAGTGTTTACAGACAATATCTATTATTTCCTCTGGGGATCTTTGTGTTTGCCCATTTGTTTCACCTCCTTTTTGGAGAAGATTCTCTACCATTTCTTTTGACACATTTGTGTTTTTGATATTTATCTCAGAAATTAATCTGGTAAGAAATCCTTCAATTTTTCGTGGCGATTCAAGGTTGCCTGCAATTAAATGTACAATATCAGAGGGAATTTCAATTCCCCTTTCTTTTGATTTTATCTGAACTATTGCACAGCGAAGCTCAAAGTCTGGTGGTGCTATATCTACAATTAATCCAGCCTCAAACCTACTTCTTAATCTTTCTTCAAGTTTGGATATGTCGGATGGAGGTTTATCCGAGGTAAGGATTATTTGGCTACCTGACGCAACTAGAGCGTTAAATGTATGGAAGAACTCTTCTTGTACAGCATCTTTTCCTGCTATGAATTGAATATCGTCAATAAGAAGGGTATTTAGCTTTCTATATTTGTTTCTGAAGGATTGGGTTGTTTTGTTTCTTATTCCCTCCACAATGTCATTGGTAAATTGTTCTCCAGTGCAGGCCAAGACCTGGACATCGGGATTATTTGAAAGAAGATAGTGTCCAACCGCATTCATAAGGTGGGTTTTTCCAACCCCTACCCCTCCCCAGATGAATAGTGGGTTATACGCACTTCCCGGATTTTTAGACACAGCCTCAGCTGCTGCCCATGCCATCTGGTTTGAAGAAGACACGGCAAAGTTATCGAAAGAAAAATATGGTCTTATTCCAGCTTTTTGAAAGATTTGTAGTAGATTTCTTTCTTTTTTTTCTTCAATAGGTTGGAAGAGAGGGGCTATCGAGTTGTTTTGTAATAAAATTGGGTTTTGTCGTACAGAAAAGACGATATCACATTCAGCATTGTTTAGAGCCTTTGAAAGGGATTCATAAACCAGTCCAAGATATCTTGTTTCGATGGTATTTTTTGCAAAGTTTGATTTACATCCAATATCAACGTAATATCTTTGTTTTATTTTTTTAATTTCATAGATAAAGGTTTCGGCAAACCATGTAGAAAAGTTTGCAGGTGAAATGCTTACCTTTAGGCTAGATAGCACCTCATTCCAAAGTTTTTGAAGGTCGATATTATCCATGTTAAGTTTAGACAATGTTGCAGATTGTTTTAGGGCAGAAGCAGTAAAAACTACACCAATAGTATGAAAGTTATCCACAATCAGTCAACCCACAAAAATACCGAACAATAATAGATTGTCATTTCTTTTGTAAATGTTATAATCATTATGTTCTATGTCAACAAAACGCACATATCAACCAAGCAAGACCAAAAGAAAAAGAAGACTTGGCTTTAGGAGAAGAAATTCAAGTCAGAAAGGTCGACAAATACTCAAAAGAAGAAGACTGAAAGGAAGGAAAAGAGTTACTGTAGCTTGATGTATGCTCCCCACTCTTAGAGTATTAAGAAAAAAATCAGAGTTTAGTAGAGTTAAAAAGTTCGGTAAGCGCTACGACAGCGACAATATTACTCTTTTGGTTTATAAAAGAGGAGATGATAGTTTAACGAAATTTGGCTTTATTATATCAACAGATATAGACAAGCGGGCTGTCCACAGAAATAGAATAAGACGAGCAATGAACGAGTCAGTAAGGCAGAATATGTTATTTATTCCAAATGGGATGGATATGCTTTTTATAGCTAAAAAGACAATAATAAAAAGAACAGTGGAAGAGATAATGAAGGAGATGAAAAGTTTGTTATTGGATACTCCATTTTGATGTCTTAGTCGTGGTCAAACATATCCTAATTACAGCAATTCGGCTTTATAAGGTTTTTATCTCTCCCATTCTGACTGTTTATTTGGGACACTCATGTCGATACACTCCCACATGTAGCGTGTATGCCTGTGATGCTTTGGAAAAGTATGGAGCAAGAGGAGTGGGTCTTGTAATTAGGAGAATTCTGCGTTGTAATTGGAGATCCGAAAAATATTTTGACCCTGTCTTATAATTTACTATGTTTTATACCTTATTGACACAGCCACTAGCAAACGGGCTTATACTTTTTTATAAATTGTTTGGCAATTTAGGACTTGCAATAATATCTTTTACAGTTATTCTTCGCCTTTTACTAAACCCTCTTACCAAGCCATACATGGATTCGATGAAAAAGATGAAGGATCTTGCGCCCGAACTCGAAAAGTTAAAGAAAAAACACGCAGGTGACAAAATCAAACTTGCAAAGGCACAATCAGATTTTTATAAAGAGAAAGGAATTAATCCTGGAGCCGGATGTTTACCATATCTTCTTCAAATTTTTGTTTTAATAGCCTTTTTTAATGTTTTTACCAGGACTATAAATGGAGATGGAAACATGACAGAGAAGTTTAACTCGATGCTTTACGAGCCGTTAAAGATAAAAAACGAAGAGACCATTAGCCCTAAGTTTTTATATCTTGATATTACAAAACCGGACACAATAAAAATTCCTGGATTCTCGTTTGCAATTCCAGGACCACTCCTTCTACTTTCAGCTCTAGCCCAATTTCTATCGGCAAAAGCACAAGCTCCAATTTTAAATGCGGCAAATAAAAAAGCAAAAAAGACAAAAACTGAATCAGACGATTTCCAAGTTGCGATGCAATCGTCTATGGTCTATACATTCCCTTTATTTACCTTATGGATAGGCATGAAGTTTCCTTCAGGACTGGCATTATATTGGGTGACTTTTTCTGTACTACAACTTATCCAGCAAGTCAAATCTCAAGGGTGGGGAGGATTAGAACCTTTTGTTAATAAGATAAAAGTGATAAAATCATTAAGAGCATGAACATCTCAAAGACAACTAAAGCGGTATCGGAATTTCTAAAAAATTACTTTGACCTCTTAGGATTAGAGGTCAACCTTGATTTGATGGAAGAGGACGAAGTTATAAAGGTAGACATTAAGACTGGGGGAACACCTTCAGGTCTTCTGATAGGCTCAAGGGGAAAGAACGTTTACTCTTTGCAAAGAATATTAAATTCTGTTTTCGCACAAGACGCAAAGAAGAGATTGGTTGTGGATGTTGATGGCTGGAGAAGCAAAGAAGAAAGCAGGCTAAAAGACTTAGCATTAAAGACGGCAGAGCATGTTAAACAAACTAAACAACCTCAAAATCTTTATAACCTTTCTCCGTCTCAAAGGAGAGTGATCCATACATTTTTATCACAAGTTGACGGAGTAAAAACTCAATCAGAGGGAGAGGGCAACCAGAGATACCTTGTTGTCATGCCTTCATAAGTTTTCTTCTTGTTGCCTGGTGATAAATTAAAGACAAGGATTAAATAAGTTTATGTTAAAAGTATATAGCGATGGGGGTTCACGGGGAAACCCGGGGAAATCTGCTTGTGCCTTCATTATAGAAAAGGGAGGTAGGGTAATCCATAAAGAGGGTAAATTTTTGGGTACGACTACCAATAATGTTGCCGAGTATTTGGGTTTATTGACTGCAGTAGAATTTATTATAAATAACAATTTCTTCCAAGAGAAAGTTAATTTTTATTTAGATTCAGAGCTGGTAGTTAACCAACTAACAGGGGTTTACAAGGTAAAAAATAAAAAGCTAAGACTTTACAACGAAAAGGTAAAACAAATGCTTAAAAAATATTTTAAGGACTATTCATTTTTTCATATTAAAAGAGAGGAAAACAGACAGGCAGACTTCCTTGTTAATAAGACAATTGATGAAAATTGATCTTATTTCATGTGCCAACCATCCTCTTTTAATTCTTTATAGGCTATATGTTTAATAGAAGAAATTCTATTTTGTTTGTTTACTGAATGCTATCTTGGATAGTTGCCGTTTAGTAAATATAGGTCTATAATAAGCTACTTATGCAAACATTATTAATAACAGCAGAGAAAAGGACTCTGATAGGAAAAAAAGTTAAGAAACTTCGTAGGGAGGGAAAGATACCCGCTAATATTTTTGGCAAGGGAATAAAATCTCAGGCAATTTCTGTGAGTCTTAAGGAATTTGAAAAAGTTTATAAATTAGCGGGGGAGACGAAAATTATTGAAGTTGTAATTGGTGAACAGAAACTTCCCACCTTAATTGCTGGTATTCAAAAAAATCCCGTAACAGACCAAATTCTCCACGTTGATTTTCACCACGTGGATCTTAAAAAGAAGGTCAGTGCCTCTGTCCCTGTTGAATTTATTGGGGAGTCTCCCGCAGAAAAACAAGGGCTTGGGACTGTAGTTAAATATATCAACGAAATTGAGATAGAGGCATTACCAACAGATATTCCTGAGAAATTTACCGTAGACCTGTCGTTATTGGAGAAGGTTGGCGATCAGTTACTGGTATCAGATCTAAGCTTTAACAAAGATAAAATCTCAATATCAGAAGAGGATATGCAAAAAATCATTGTAAAAGTGGAGGAATTAAGAGAGGAAGAGATTGTGGAGGAGGCTCCTAAAGAAGAAGCTCAGACAGGCGAAGGCGTTGTTGAGGAAGCGACAGAAAACAGTACCTCAAGTGAACAACCAAGTTCATAGAAGGCTTCATTTGTACAAACCCTAAACTTCATATAAGATTAGATTACTAGGTTTTTTGCATATGCGTTTCATATCGATAAAAAAAATTACAGTCAAAAATATACCCCTATTATTATTCATTTTTACCCTTGTTATATTTGCCTATAAAATGTATATATCGCGGGGTGGGGATAATACTTTTAAGAAAAAAGAAGAAAAGAATTTAGAATATACTTCCAACAACAATACACAAGAGGAATTGTCAACTTGGAAAACCTACAATAACACCAACTATAGATTTGTTATTAAAATCCCCAATCTTCTTTTGGAAAGAGTTTACACGGGACAGCAAGATTATCTTTTTTTTGTTAAATTTGAAGAGAATAAATTCTCAGAAGAAAAGGGAGTTGCCCTTGGTGTGACGGATAGAACTGTTGCTCAGGAAGTTGAAAAAATAAGAACCGATATGGCAAAAGACTTCTCAATTAACCCGAAAGAGTCAAACATTAAAGTAGATGGTCAAGATGCAGTAAGGATTGACTATGAAAAGGTTGGTGAGCTCGAGGCAAGAAGTGTTGTTGTTGTTCGCGGAAACGATGTGACCATCTCGGTCAGTACGGTTCCTGAGCAGATAGAGAGGTTGATAAAGTCTATAGATTTCTATTAGTTGGCCAAGCGGATCCAGCTAGTGTATCTGAATCATCAATAGATATTTCTTTTATTTGTTGCCAAACAGACTCAGTAATAAACGGCATAAACGGATGAAGGATCTTAATGCAATTAGTAAAGCAAAAGCGCAGAACACAAAGGAAGGTGTCTTTATCCTCTCTTGATTTATTGCCCTCCAGATATTTATCAGCCAAATCCTTCCAAGCAAAGTCATAAATACAAGATATTGCTTGTGAGAGCTTGCATTTTTCAATATTGTTTGAGACAGATTTGACAGTCAATTGAAGCTTCTTTAATATATTTCTATCTTCATCATTTAACCTTTTTCTTATTTTTGATGGTTCTTTAGGCACAAGACCAGGGTAATTACTAAATGAAATTTTTATAAATCTGGCAATATTCCAAATTTTGTTAGCAAAGTTTCTTTGGCCGCGAATGTTGTCTTCTGATAGAGAAATATCATTTTCTATTAAAGTTCCCCACACAAGAGAATTTCTGACAGAGTCCGCCCCGTATTTTTCAAGCATTTCAATTGGATTAATAACATTCCCCTTAGACTTGCTAATTTTTTGACCAAACTTGTCTCTTACTAGGCCGTAGAGTAGGACCTTTTCGAAGGGAATATTACCTGTAGCAAAAATTCCTAGCATTATCATTCTTATTACCCAGAAGGGCAAAATATC
>QZGF01000063.1_pt1 | contig 15147 bp, 13 predicted proteins | sample 1990021 | NCBI WGS metagenome assembly QZGF01 (sample SAMN10076523, study PRJNA491371) | Subsurface metagenome, whole genome shotgun sequencing project. | isolation source: subsurface fracture fluid from borehole BE326-BH2 | place: South Africa: Beatrix Gold Mine | collected 2015-06-18 | reverse complement strand
CTACCGAGGAGAACGAGATGCAGACTGCCACAAATGACGGTAACGTAACCTCTGACCTAAGTATTAAGGGGCAAAATTCCGCTGCATGGACACTGGGGGCAACTCAGGGAGCTAACCAATACTTCCACAAGTTTTGTAATGATACTGCAAACGATTGTTCGACCCCCCCAACCAGCTATACGGCACTAACCACCAATTACCAGACGCTAGCTACAGGAGTTGCTGCATCAGGGAGTATTGATTTTCAGCTTCAGATTGGTCTTCCCACTTCAACATCCAGCTACACTCAACAATCTGTTGATGTGTTTGTGCAGATTTCTGCAAGCTAAGGGAAAGTCTAGTAAGGTTGCCTTTCCGCCTGAACTGATGCTAAAATCTTTTTGATGAGAAAGTTTTTTTTGTTTCTGACCCTTTCCATATCTCTTGTTATCTTTTCTAAAACCAACGCACTGGCAAAACTTGGCGTTGGAGTGGGAACTGGAAAAATAGTTGTCGAGGAGAAGTTAAAACCGGGACAGATATATAAACTTCCATCTTTATCTATTGTCAATACCGGAGATGAGCCTGCAAATTATGCTGCAGGGGTCGAATTTCTTGAAAATCAGAAAGAAGAAAAACCTCCACGAGAATGGTTCTCTTTTGATCCACAGTGGGAATTTTACCTCGAACCTGGACAGTCGAAAGACGTTGAAATAAGATTAAATATTCCTCTCAAAGCAAGGCCGGGTGAATATTTTGCATTCCTAGAAGGACATCCTACAAAAAAAGCAGAGGGTGGAGCAACAACAATCGGCGTCTCAGCTGCTGCAAAACTGTACTTCTCGGTTGCCCCCGCCAACTTCCTCCAGGGCATATACTACAGATTGCTTTCCCTCTGGAAAGCCTACCAACCATGGACAAACATAGCATTGGGCACACTTATCTTTACCATCCTCATATCAAAAATCCGAAAAACATTTAATATACAAATAAGCCTTAAAGGGAAAAGTGGTAAAGAGGACCAATAAAATTATGAAAGATGAAATACCTACTAATTATCCCAATATTGTTCATTATATTAATACCTTCTTCGACACATGCTCAGATATCAAGTCAAATTGATGTCACCACAAAGATTAATGTCTGTGGAGATGGCATAGCAGAGGGACCAGAAGAATGCGACCTGACAGATCTTAAAAGTCAAACATGTGAGACCCGGGGTTACGGACCTGGAAATTTAAGCTGTGACATAGCATGCGGTTTTGACTACTCCCAATGCTCAACCCCAACACCAACATCCACCCCCACCAATGTCACAGGCACATCCTCCCCATCATCAACAAGCACGTCCCCACCTTCACAACCGACCACATTGATAAAAATTATAACTGGCATTGCAGATACCCCTAAGGCAGTTGTACAAACTGTCCTTTGTATACCAGAATACCTAAAACCATTTGATGTCAACTCAGACTGCAAACTTAGCATATCTCACCTTCGAGAGACAATTTCGCTCTGGATAGAAAACACCAGATACAAACCGGTGTCCAGAAGAATCTGCAACTTCAACAATGACTCCACTTGCGATTTAGTCGATTTTTCTATTTTGTTGTATTATGTAAAGGAATAAATGAACATTATTTCTGCAACCGGAAAGATAATAGTATTAGCAATCGCATCATTTATACTTATCCACCTGCTTTCCATCTTTGGGGTTTTTATCGCTATCGCCTATCCTATATGGTGGGCGATCGCCCCCCAATACATTCCAACACTTATCAAAAGAATGCCCGAGCAAGATGGCATCAAACTTGCAATAATAAACACTCTTTTCATCCTGCTAGTTTCAGCCATCTCTCTTTTCCTGGTTTATCTGGAAAATCACCTCTTTTTTAACCTCTCGTCACCAATAAAATCACGGACTGCTTCCTTCTCAATCCCGTCCCAGGGGCAATACAAGATCGGCGAAATCTTCCCAATGGAGATACGAATTGACAGTAAAGGCACATCAATAAATGCAGTTCAGGCTGACCTGAGGTTCGATCCAACAATTGTAAAGGTGGTAGATATCTCAACGAAGGATTCTTTTGCAACTGTATTTGTAAATAAGGAAATAGAAAACGACGTGGGTTTTGCAAGAATAAGTGGAGGAGTTCCCAGCGCTCAAGCATTGACTCAAAACGGGCTCTTTGCTACAGTTTTTTTCAAAGGTATAATGGCAGGGGTTGTCAAAATCGACTTTCTTCCCTCGTCAATGGTACTGGCAAACGATGGAAAGGGAACCAACATATTGAAGAACTTAGCATCCGCTTCCTACCTGATCCTGCCGGAAGAACTGCCAAAAGATATACAGACAAAACAGGAAGCAGATATTATCTCAGAGAGCAAAAAAGCAGATGAGGATAAGATCGTATTCTTCGAACAGAAAAATCTAGCATTTGAGACAAACACTGATAGCGGCACAGTCCTTGGGGCTAAAACCAATGATTACAATATCCTAGATCACCTAGTTAGACTGCTAAGAACAGTTGATGAAACAATTATCAACTTTTGGAAATATCTATTTGGAAAAATATAAGGCATGGACAATAAATTGACACAAGACAATAAACACTTTGGCTTACTTCTAAAGACCAAGGTGAGACTTTCGTTTTATTTTATGGTCTTACTTCTTACATCTGCAATCGCTTCTGGCTGGAGTGTCTGGTCTACAAATGCGGCAAATCAGAAAACGATAGATATTATTAAATCTGACCTTGGCAGGCTGGTAAAGCTTATCGACTTTGGACTCCAAGAGAAGTTCAGCGAGACGGAAAGATTAATGGCAATGATGGCAGAAGAAATCTCAAAATCCGATGACATCAGTACCTGCGAAAAACATGTCAAAGAAGCTTCAGTTCACGCACCGAGCTATTACCATTTTACTCTGCTTGATAAGGATGGAAATATCCTTTGTTCATCTTTAGATCTTACAGAACAGCAGAAAAAAGTAAATGCTAGCTCCAGGCGCTACTTTCAGGAAGCAAAAGAGACCAAAAAGTTCTCTATCGGTACATACCAGGTAGGTTATGTCACACAAAAGCCATCGATCGGATTTGGATATCCGCTGGCCGACAGTCAAGGAAATGTAGAAAAAGTACTTGTTGCCTCAATGGGCTTTGAGTGGATTGACAGAATGTTTGAGAAGGTGAATATGCCAAAGGAGTTCACTATCGTTATCACTGATCAAGACGGCATTATTCTTTCGTCATATCCAGAAAGAAATAGAGGAAAATTTGGACTGGATATCAGGCTTACAGCCGCTCTTGCATCTTCTGATAGTGGCTCTATCATCCTTGAGGATGATCAAAAGAGGAAATGGGTATTCTCGTATTCAAAATCAGGTAACTCTAATGACCCGGACATCACAATCTCTGCCGGTGTCCCGACTGATTTGGTAACTGAAAAATATAAGCCTCTAATCCTACTTAGATGGGGAGTTATAGGTCTAATGCTTATAGCACTAGGGATACTGGGCCTGATCGAAGCCCGCAGAACAAACAAATAGTAATCATTTCCTCGCCATCCGTGAAGTAAGAATCTTCTGGGAAATTGCATATTCTAAAGTAGATAGAAGTGCTATATCAAGACAAAGCCCAATCAAAGCTGAAAACTGTTGCCTATAAAATACAAAGAACTGGCTCAAAAAAATTGAATTTAGGACAGCAAGTCTTAAAATTCGAAAATGACTTAGCATATTTCTCTTCCTTAACTTAAAAAATGCTATTACCACAAGCCAAAGGCTCAAAAGTGCTGTTACCAACTCCCCCCAATCAAAAAATGAACTACTCAAGGCAATGTTCCCCCAAGAAGGAATTATGCTAAAAAACAACTTTACTGCAAACACAATTATGATAAATTTGGAAAAAAACTTATTTCTTACCACTCTCCTATATAATTTAGTCAAGGTCAGCTTGGTTTTTAGCAATATGCCATCCTTCCTAATCCTTTTGGCTGGAATTTTATTTAACTCTTCTTCAATAGCCAAAAGTACGGGGTCTTTCAATCCACTTTGTCGTATTAAATCAAGAGTTAATTTTTTCTCAAAAACATCAAGGTCGCGAAGGATGGCTTCTTTCGCATATTCGAGTGCATTGACTGCATATTCCTTTGGTGAAATATCAATTCTTTTTTCAATAGTCCGAAAGGTTATAAAAATTGATACCAAAATAATATAGACGATGGCGATGGCGGGTTGATAAAAATAGTTGTTGTCTTTTGTGATAAATTTACCAAACTCATCTATAAACATTCCAAACCCAATCCCCCCAATTATTGAACAAGCATTTTTTATCTCCCTATTCAGAAAGGTCAAAAGTAAAATAATTGCAAAAAACATAATAAACCCACCGAAGAGCATATGAGCAATATGAATATTCCCCTTGCCAATAAGAGGATAGTCAAAAACTCGAAGATAAATCCGAATTATAACTATCGAAAAAACGGTTGAAACAAAAAAATTCTCCAAGTACTGACCAACTTGGATATCCCGTACCAGATTTTGAAGTCTTACGTTCATCCCTAAGTTTCACCTAATCCACTGTAAAATGTCAAACGCAGATTAATCCAGGTAATCTTGAAGCTTGCGCCTTCGGCTGGGGTGTTTTAGTTTTCTTAAAGCTTTAGCCTCAATTTGCCTAATTCTTTCTCTAGTAACACCAAATACTCTTCCAACCTCCTCTAGGGTCATCTGTTTCCTGCCCTCAAGCCCAAAGCGAAGCTTTAGCACCTTTGCCTCGCGATCAGAAAGAGTCGAGAGAACTTCGTCCAAATGGTCTTTGAGAAGTCTTTTGGATGCGGCGTCTACAGGAGACAACTGACTTTCGTCTGGTATAAAATCTCCAAGAAAGCTTTCCTGGTCCTCTCCTACTGGCGCCTCAAGTGAAGTAACTTCTTGGGCTATTTTGAAAATCTCCCTCACTCGATCTGCTTCAATTTGGGCTTCATCTGCAATTTCTTCAACTGTAGGCTCCCTGCCAAGCTCCTGCATAAGTCTTCTACTTATGCGGTAGAGCTTGTTTATGGTTTCGACCATATGAACTGGAATCCTAATCGTCCTAGCCTGATCAGCAATTGCTCTAGTTATAGCCTGCCTTATCCACCAAGTTGCATAAGTTGAAAACTTAAATCCTTTCCTCCAGTCATATTTCTCAACGGCACGAATTAGACCTTGATTGCCTTCCTGAATAAGATCCAAAAGCGACAATCCCCTCCCAATATATTTTTTAGCAATCGATACCACGAGCCTCAAATTACTCTCTGTCAAAATATCCTTTGAGTGTTTTTCTCCTTTCTCGTATCTTTTGGCAAGCTCTATTTCGTCCTCAGCAGAAAGAAGAGGTACCTTTCCAATTTCCTTTAGATATTGTCTTACTGGGTCGGTGGATTCTGCTCCGCCAAGTTTTGTCAATATTTCAATCTCTCTCTCAAGCTTTTCTTTTGCCTTTTCATCTGTCTCAACTTCTTCAGTGGCAACTGATTCAAATACATCAATTCCTTCTGACAAAAGCTTATTATAAAGTTCATCAAGTTCCGCAATTCTTTCCTCTGCATCAGAAAAAACTTCCAAAATCTCCTCTTGTGTAAGGAAACCCTGGTCTCTTCCTTTCTTAATCAGTTCAACAACGTCCTTTCTCATGGATTTCTAGCTCAAAAGAATTATACCCTTATGGTTATTTTCTTCAAGTTCTGAAAGTCTTTGGGCAAGCTCGGAAAATTTTCGATTTAGATCCTCTAGTTTAACCTTGTCAGTATAAGATTCAGAAATCAGCCTAGAGACGTTTTTCATCTCCTCCTTGACATCAAAAATCTCTATCTCTCGGGCAACAATCGCCACTTCCTTTTCTAAAACACTATTATCGGAAATCTCAAAAACATGGCTGTCCAACATTAAATCACTGAATTTTTCCTTTAGTTCCTCAGGCAGAGTCTTTACAAAATCTGCCATAACAAAGTCGCTATTACTTGGCAAATAACTTTGCAGACTGGCAATAATTTTTTGGGAAAACTGACTTTTGAAATACAATTTATAGGGTGGTTCAATAATCAACTTAGGATTATATACCAAAAGAAGCGCCATCAACCTCTCCTGCAAGATCTCACGTCTATTTTTGACATCTTTGGTCTCGATAGCAACTTCCGTTGTGCTAGAAGAAACATTCCCGCCTTCAATCTGTTTCCAAACAGCATCTGTTTGTACCGCAAGCCTTTTTGACACCAACTCCACATAATGAGCCTGGACAATCTTGTCGCTTATAGATCTAAGAATGGGGGTTAACTCTTTGCTTATTCTTGCCTTTTCAATACCTCCAAGCTTTTTATGCTTGGAAAATGTCCTGTCTATCAGAAAGTCCCAGATAGCAACAGCGGCTTTAAGAGCGCTTTTATAGGCCTCTGGATCATTTCTTACTGCCTCGTCTGGGTCCTTAAACTCTCCTAAAACAGCCACTTTCATCTCCATCCCTTCTTTTTCAGCAATCTCTATTCCTCTTTTTGCAGCCAAATTTCCGGCAAAATCGCTATCCAGAGCAAAAATAATTCGCTTAGTATAGCGCGATAGAAGTTTTACCTGATCCAAAGTAAGTGCCGCTCCACTAATTGCAACTGTATTTTTTACCCCAGATTGCCAAGAAGAAATCATGTCCATCGGGCCCTCAACTACCACTGCATAATCATGTTTTTTTATGTCTACCCTCACCAAATTCAGGCCATACAAAAGTCGTGATTTAATATAGATCGGGGTCTCAGGAGTATTAACATACTTTGGCAGATCTCTTACCTCCTCAATCAATCTACCAGAAAAGCCACAAACGTTTCCTCTGTGATCATAGAGTGGAAATATAAGCCTGCCTCTGAATCTGTCAATTATCTGACCTGTTTTTCTTACTATTACTCCTGTCTTTTCCAAATCCCCCGGATCAACCCTTTTTTTTCCAATAAAATACCTGCTCAAAAAACGAGAGTCTGGCGGAGAATATCCCAACTTAAAAGCCTTGATAGTTGAGATCTCCAACTTGCGTTTTTTGGTCAAATACTCTAGAGCTCCTCTCCCCAAAGGGTGGAATAATAAAACGTAATGATAGAAATTAGCAATTTGGTTATTAATTTCATAAAGGCGGCTCTTAATCCCAACATTTTCCTTCGAAAACTTAAGCTTTATTCCAACCCTATCAGCAAGATACTTAAGCGCTTCATAAAAATCCATTCCCTCATACTTTTGCAAAAATGCAAAAACATCCCCATGCTCGCCACATCCAAAACACTTAAAAAACTGGATATCTGGGGAGACTATAAATGACGGCGTCCTTTCAGAATGAAAAGGGCATAAGGCCTTAAAATTCTTCCCAGCTTTCTTAAGCTGAATCCTCTCAGAGATCACTGAAACAATGTCTGCTTTTGATTTTACCTCATCAACTTGATCCCTCATGCCTTAAGCCCAATTATATACTACCATCCCAAATTCACATATTTGCTTGAGAGTGAGGTACCTGTCAAAAAGAATCTAGACTCTAGTAAAAACTACTGCAACACTATCCTCATACAAAATCCTCCATCCTTTATCCAATAGATCTCTATCAAACACAAAGTCATTATCTTTCACTCCAAGTAGCCTCAAGAGCCTATCAACAAGATATATCTTTCCTAAACGTACATTCTTATACCCACGCTTGGGCCAAAGGACATAATCAATATTTCTTTGGTTAGCAACATCAGAAAAGCTCTTCTCTCCAGAAACTATACTTATATAATCATCCATTGCTTTATACCCATCCGCATCTTTCCAACTTGGCATTCTGCCGTCAATAAATACCTTTTCGCCTGGCATTTTCCAAAGAAGATATCCCCCCCAAGTGTACTCAGTAAAAATCGAAGGGTTGTCTCTTCTGCCCTTGAGGTATTCAATAGCATTCTTAGGATAAAACTTGTCTTCAGTTAAGCTTAATGCCCCTCGTATATCTAAAACAAACTGCACTCCAGTTATGAACAAAATCACCATTAACCCTCTTTTGTAAAGAAAAGCAAATCTTTCCTTAGCATACTTGATCGAGGTTATGTGTTTGATAAATCCTTCCCAAGCAGAAAAGAAAGGGTAGTAAGAAACAATTATCCAAAGCGGTAAATGCCTTCTTGACAGAAGCGCTTGTATAAGGAAAAAAAGATAAAGGACCAACCATTCGGCCGGTACCGACCGTCTCTGTATAAAAACAAATGTGGAAACAAGCGAAAGGTAAAAAACCATGACGATATTCGGCATAAAATAAGATGGCATCCATTCAATAATTCTTGATCTTAAGCTACCATCCAAGACAGATGAAAACACTTCCCTCCACACGCCTACACCGTAAGGATTTATGAAAGTAGCCAAAAAAGAAAGAGATAATAAGACAAGGAAGCGAGCAGAGGATCTGTCTTGTCTGATAAGTGAAAAAATTACAAAAACACTAAGAATTGCTACACCCATAGCAAAACTTCCATGAGTATTGGCCCACAAGAGAAAAAGCGGCGGCAAGGACAATAAGTAAGTAGTATCTTTTCTTGAACGCTCAAGAAGTAAAAGAAGAATTGCAAGATAAAACCAAGAAAAAACCTGGGCTCTTATCCCAAAAAAAAGAAAAAGGATAGAGAAAAGACCCCAAACAAATACGCTTGCAGCACTACCGTCCCAAAGGCTTTCCCAATTGTTTCTTCTTGAAATCTTAAAAGTAATATACATACTTGCCACACAAATCGTCGAGAAAACACCGGACAAAAACCACCTCCCCCATCTTTCCTCACCCCAGCTCATGAGATAAGTTGCAACCCAGGCATGATCTACCCATCCAAAACCTTCCATCGTATAGGAGAAAATATCTTTTTGCATTACTCCGTGCTGACGGTAATAATTACCTGCAGCAACTCTCCATCCAAAATCAGGATCCAGAAAGACAACTCCTTTTAAGAAAAAAATTAGCCAAAATACTAGTAAAATTAGAATTGTCTTATGCCTTATCATATAAAAGCCAAAATTAGGTTACCTATGGCTTACTCTAAAATGTCTTTTGCCCACCTTATGTCCCCACTCATATTATCTCTTGCGGTTGCCAGCATTTTTACGCTACCAAACATCCTAGGTTATATAATAGACCATCCGGGAAAATATTTTTCTGGACAAAATTTGTGGTTTGATCCATGGGACGTCAATGTCTATGTTTCAGTTATTAGATGGTCACAAAATCACGGGCTATATTTCCAAAACACATACACTACCATTCCACATAAACCAGTTGTCCTCTACCCTTTATACACCTTAGCAGGAATTGTGTTTAAGACCGCCGATCCACAAAAACTATACCATATCTTGACCTTCGTATCGGGAGTAATTCTTTCAATTGTAATTTACTTTTCAAGCTATAAAGTTACCAGAAACAAAAAGCTAAGTGTAGCATCTCTTCTTTTAACAAGCCTTGGTGGGGGATTTGGTTGGCTAGTTTTCAAGTCTGTTATGTCACCTGACCTTTACGTTACTCCATTCACATTCACATCGATATACCAAAAACCCCATGAGTCAATCTTTGCAGCTGCATCGATACTAACACACATTAATATCCTTCTTTTCGCAAAATACCAAAGAAGTCTCTATTTGATTAGGGCGACCATGCTTGGTATTCTGTCGTGCATTTTTTATCCCTACTTTTTTGTAAGCGTTATACTTGTTTTTTTATCTTATTACCTAGCCTCAAAAACATTAAAGATACCCATTCGGATTAACGCAACTTCAATTGTCTTATTTGCAACCCCTTTAGTATTGTTTACGGCTGCTGATTTTTTATATCTTTCAAGGTCGACGTCATTTGAAAATATCTTTCACCCAAATTTTGCAAGGATACCACTCCCACACCTTCTATTGGGATACGGAGCTTTGTCCATCATACCAATTCTTGCCCTTGCTAAATTTGGTAGAAATCCCACAATTATGTTTTTTGTAGTCTGGTTCCTAACAAATATACTTTTATCTCAAACTCCCATTGGCATCTCAAAATACTTCTTGCGCGGCCTTTTTTTTCCGCTAGTTACGATTTCACTTCTCTATCTTAAACTCACAAGACTGGATAAAACCGCAAACTTTCTATACAAAATGGCTTTAATATCAGCGCCCGCTACCTCACTTGTCATCTTTCTTGCAAGAATTGCCACAGTCTTTTGGGGAATCGAAAATCAATGGGTTTTCCTCAGTCAAGATAAATTCAATCTAATGAAATTCCTACAAAGCTACAGGAATGAAGCTATAATTGCCAACTACCCACTTTCAAACCTGATTCCCGCCTGGTCAGCAAACCGTGTATATGCAGGCCACTCCTATCAAACACCAAACTTCACCCAGAGACAGATGGAGCAAGATAAAATCCTCAAGGGGGAAATAAACAAACAAGAAGCAAAGGAATTTATGCAGAAGAACAATATAAGTATAGTCATCAGTACCAACAAGCTCCTTGAGACTTTATATCCCTTTCTTGTTAAAAAATACGAGAATCCAACTTACGCTCTTTATATCGTCAACTGATTGCTTCTTATTGGCGTCAAGTTTAGGAGTGGGATAACTAGCACTAAATAATTTACCAAGAGGCAAATTTTTGCCCGCTTTGATAAAAAACCCCTATACCTCTTATCGAAGGCAAAAATTAATCCTTGGACTTACTAAGCTTTTTCCTGCTGAAGACAAAAATATAAAGAATATCTAAAATCCCAACAGTCTGAGTGACCAAAAGAGCTATAAACCAAATCTTATCATTATTTTTTGCAGATTTCCATAGCGACCACCCCTTCCAAGGAAGCGCCCAAATGGTCATCAATGTTAATACCCAAGGATTATCCCGAAAAAACTGATCCATATTTTGATTTTAACAAATACCACCCAAAATAACATCAAGATCTTGAAAGGGACTAAAACCTGATTTAAGCTCTCCTGCCTATCTTCCTATCAAAATCCCAAATTCCGCTCAATAAGAGGATTGATCTTTCTTTCCACTTCCATTATCTTGATTATAGGAAGGTATGGAAAACACATACGACAACAAACTATCAGAAGAGCTATCTTCCATGGCTGTGCAAACCGGACCACCAGACCATCAACCCCAATCTCCATCAAATAAAAATACAACGAAGGTTAAATTCACAATTATCCTTTTAGGATCATTAGCTACTGTTCTTGGTGTGATTATCTTACTTGGAAACCTATTTCTAAAAGAGCAGATGGTCGCGAATATAAAAGATAGTGGATCAGTTATTAGTTCCCCCTCGCCCACTTTGTCTAATAACCCAGCAGCCCCAACAAACCAATTTCTGATGAAGTTGTCGTCCAATCTGGTGACGTTGAATGGCTGCCTGAGCCACAGCCCGTACAAAGTGTAGGTTTTTTTACCCTCATCGACCAATACCTGCCTTATAGCCCTGCTAGGAGGCTAGAGTATGGAAGAAAAGCTGTTGATAAAAAATTGAGCGAATTAAGTGATAAATATGAACCAAAAGCAACCTATTACAAAGTCGGAACGATGAGATCACCATACCCAGACGCTCCTGTCTATCTTGCGATAATCAAAAACCTGCTGACATTCCATACCAGCAAATCATCAAGTGAGGTAACAGAAAAAGATATTTCCTATGACGGGGAGATAGCTTCTCTCTTCATCAAAACCCCTGATAACAAGTTCATTGTTACAAATGATTATCAAAATGACCAAATTCTTTGTCAAAGTGCGTGTCAATATGGACAAGTCCCTCTTGGTAACGAGTCAATAGGGATTATGTACAAGCATGATCTATCTCTTGACAGAGTAGGCTCTGTAGGAGACGTTTTCCAAGGATATGATGAGTATCTAAAAAACGAAACGGGAATGGAATTCCGCGTCCAGCGTACAAACCACTTTTTTGACCCATCGGGAATGTTTTTGGTAAAGGAGTTTGGGAGCAAGTACGCCCTATATTCCAATCAGGACATAAAAAGCAACATAGTCAGGCTCAAGAATATTATTCAACCTACTTTTGCTATCAAGCTGCCCACCGGATTACTAGCTGATGTCTATCAAGGTCGTGGCGCAAGCGCAAACAGAATAATCTACAAGAAAGGAGTAGACGAAGATCCTACATATGATCCGGTAATCACCTGGACTGCTCTTGAAAAACCCCTACCTCTTCCAACGGAACCGCCGGATAAGGGTATTGACATCGACTATACATCAATTGCTTATACTCCTAACTTTGATGGATGCAAAGGTAACATGGAGATTGACAGCATAGTCTCGGAAGGAGAATTCCTAGATGTTAAAAATGACCTAATTCAAGTTGGAACAACAAATGGGGGCGATATTGTCTACGAGCTCAAAAATAAAAACTTTAAGATCTTTGAGGAATTTTGGTCAGAGAGAGTATCGGGGTTTCTCTCTTTTGCTGAATATTCTTCCCTCAAACCAATACTTATCCTAATGAATAAGCTAGGCATCTATCGTATGATATTTAGGGAAGACTTGGTTAATTCAAAATGTTGGGCTGAACCAATCATTTACCTCTATCCTGAAAAACCCATTAACGTGACTCTAAAACTAGACAGGGTAATCAACCTAACAAAATCAGATCCAGCCTACCACAATACGTGGAACCTGATAGCCCATCCAAACGGCGAGATATATTTACCTATAAGTCAAAAAAAATACCCTTATTTATTTTGGGAGGGTAGCGCCCCAATACCTTCATCGCCAATAGCGAAAGATATAGTTAGACAAACTGAAGTTCACGATTATCTCGAAAATACCTTAACAAAATTAGGCTTAAGTGATAAAGAAAAACAAGATTTTGAAAGGTATTGGGAGGCACAACTAAACAACGGGCCTTACTACCTAATCTCTTTTTATGATGCCAAACAAATAGATCAAGTCATACCTCTACATGTAAATCCCAAACCTGATACTGTAATCCGCATATTGATGACGTATAAAAGATTGAAGGGTAAACCAACAAGATTCTCCCCAATCCGGCTTGATAATTATCAAACACCCCAAAGAAATGGATTTGTCCTGGTAGAATGGGGAGGAATTGCCCACACTCTAGATTATGAATATATCTCCACCCACCGCTGAGAACGGCTACTTTTGGCTGAAAAACCAAAGACATCTCCATCTACAGAGGCATTTCCGACTAAATTCGAACTGATTTTTGCACCATTGGCTCGGTAAATAGAGAGGGAAACCCCACCACATACCTACCTGGGAAAATCAAAAAAATGCGTGTAAAGATATAATCATCTTCCGATTACAAAAAAATGAGTAGCTAATTCTGCCATTCTGACATATGAACTGAGCTATTCCTACAAGAGAAGAAAACACTTTCTATAAAGACAGAATAAGAAAATTAATGATGAAACCTAGACACTAGATTGGTGATCTGGAGCTATCATCTTGAAGATTTCAAGATATATCCCAGAAAAAAACTTTCTTCACGATTTATGAGATCTTGATATTTCATTCCATCAAATCTTGGGTTATCTTTAATTTCTCCATATTTCCTAAGCAGTAAGCTTATTATATCATTGGCATGTTTCTTGATGGGCTCCACAGGTGTAGAGTATCTGGGGTGTATGCTTTCATCCATAAAATCGCCTGATACTATCATTCTCTCCTCGTCAACTATATCTACATTTCCCTCCTTTGCGTATACGATTGCATCACGGATTCTTCCAATTAATGACTTCCCAAATTGTGCTCGGGGTGATAATTCTTCACCTGGCTGTTCCTCCTAGCCTACAGCCCCAAAATTTAGCCGATGGATGTCTTGCAAAACTGGACCAGCAAAATAGGCAACTTGAATAAGTGTTAACCCACTTTCCCTGAGATCATTTTCATCGACAGTTACTCGAACTTCGACTATTTCGCTTGCAGTTCTTTCACTTTCCACTGCATAGATCTTTTACCTCTTCTTCTGGTCCTCGTCAAACAATCTTTTTAAAAGATCTTTTACATCCACATGGCGTGTGTATTTGGAAAACCCTGCCTGTCTCGTAGCGGGCACGAGTATTCTACTTCGAGGAAATAATTTTGAGCCTGACTAACAATCTATTTTAACTATCTTAATAACCAAACAAAATATCTCCTGCTTCGAAAACAATAAATAACAAATCTGCGCCAACGACTAGATAAACCAAAAACGACCTTTCCTTTTTTGCGATGATACTAATCAAACCAACTATAAAAGAGGATATACTAGCGCTATATACGAGAAAAACGGGAATTGTTAGCCAAGGATTATCGTGAAATGTCTGGCCGGAAGCGGCAAAAAGCGCAAGCAAACCTATAAAAATAAGAAAAGTAGCCGTTAATCCTGCCGACCATTTACCAAGAGGGGTCTGTGGCAAAAAAGTAATATTCATATTCTAAATCTTATTCTGGCGTTTTACATGGCGGGGCAAAGACAAAAAATTAAATTTCCGCTTCAAAATCGGCTGACGAGCCCTCGCAGAGGGCGAGCCAGCAACGGGATTTTCCAACTGGCGGTGAGGGTGGGATTCGCCATGCAGAGCCTAAAATACCTTGTTTGAGCATTATCGAACCCCAACCGAACCGCGAACGAACGTGGGCGGTGAGGGTGGGATTCGAACCCACGGTAACGGAAAACCGCTACATTGGTTTTCAAGACCAACGCCATCGTCCACTCGGCCACCTCACCGTGCAAGGCAAATTATAACAAAGGTAAGACTAAAAAACACTTCTAGAGAGAGTATACGCGCTTATACTTTTCTTTAACGTACGCTAGAAAATACTTTGCATTTAACTGCTCGCCTGTAACTTTTCTCACTAACTCATCCGGCCAATATAAAGATCCATGTTGGTGAATATTAGTTCTTAACCAAGAAAGAATTGGGCCAAAGTCTCCCTTTTCGCAAAGCTTTTCAATATCTATCTCCCTTCTTATTGAATTTGCAAATTGTGCTGCATAGAGATTGCCCAATGTATAAGTTGGGAAATACCCAAACGACCCGTAAGACCAATGTACATCCTGCAAGACTCCCTCACTGTCGCTGGTTGGTACAACTCCCAGATATTTTTTCATCAACTTATTCCAGATGTTGGGAAGGTCCTCAGGATCTATTCTTTCGTTAATTAA
>QZGF01000062.1_pt1 | contig 15240 bp, 25 predicted proteins | sample 1990021 | NCBI WGS metagenome assembly QZGF01 (sample SAMN10076523, study PRJNA491371) | Subsurface metagenome, whole genome shotgun sequencing project. | isolation source: subsurface fracture fluid from borehole BE326-BH2 | place: South Africa: Beatrix Gold Mine | collected 2015-06-18 | reverse complement strand
CTCCCAAATCGCTTTCTCCCTGAATAGCTTGACCATTATTGGTTCCGCTTTGTTTTGCCCCTCCTCCTCCACGAAAACCTCCCCCTGCTCCATTAATAGAGAATGATTGCACGCCATCTTTTCCAACATTATTAATATTTCCATTAACAGTAATTGAGGTGTTAGCAAGCAAAGCAATAATACCACCAGTAGAACCACCCCAGCCAGTAGCTGTAAGTGTAGTAGATGCATTAATAGTTACGGTTGTATATTGTTTAAGAAGATAAACCTGAGCTCCAGTGCCATAGGTATTACATAAGGAATAGGCCATTGTAAGAGTAGTTCCTGAATGTGAAGAAATTTTATTTAATTCCCAATTACCAGCACCTGTACCCTGAGATTGATGAATGAGCACTAAATTACCATCTGCAAAACCAGTAAAAGAACCAATAGTAGCTGTAGTTGTGCCTGTAGTTCCTGTAATTGTAGAATTAGCCGTAGAGTCGGTAGTATTTGCAGAAATAGTTAAAGAGCTATCACTACCAGTCCCATATTTATCAACCCATGTAGATGTATCATCAGACCTAAACTGTCGCTGTGCCATTATGGATAAATTTTCACTCCTCTCTTCATAAATAGACTATCTGGATATCCTGGAATAAGTTGGTCAGGTGGCATTACCTGAATAACAGGAGTGTCTGTAACGGTAATAGAGTCAGACTTGTTAATAAATGAATTTAAATCTAATTGAATATTTTCTGTTACGTTAATTGAATCAGAAATATTAGGAGTTAAAAAAGGAATAAGAAGAAGGGGTGTATCTGTAATAGAAATATTTTCAGAAACATTAATAAAGCTTGTAAGAAGCATAATAATTGTTTCCGTAAGAGTTATGGAATCAGAAGGCTTAATATCTGATATTAAAGTTGGAATAATATTTTCAGTAAGAGTAATATTTTCAGATTTATTAACAAAAGAATTTAATTCAAGTGGTTTATTTTCAGTTATGGTTATTGTTTCTGATTTATTAATACTTAAATCAGTTGAACCAACTTTAAACGAGGCAATTGCAGCATTATGAAGACCCGAAACGTTTGTATCTGTAAAAACTATATTAGTTGAAGCTCCAGATGCTAAATTATAGCCACTAGATAAAGTAGTAGCGCCAATATCTAATTCTGCAATTTCGGTTCCAGTAGAGACAGACAAAGATGGGGCATCCCCCAAATTATCTACATAAATTGCAACCGCCATTTCTCCTGAAGTAGTAGAAACGCTTGCTGTTGTAACATTTGGGCTTCCTGTGCCGTTTGCAGTGCTTGTTGCGTGTACAGGCGAAACAGTTGCGGTTCCTAATAGGTCAATCGCCATACCAGCAGTATCTGTGCATTTGCCAGCATGAGTAACCGTAATAGATAAGGCTGAACCAGTTTGAGGATTAGCTAAATACCATAATTCTGCTGAGGTATTATTAGTGTTATTATTATATCGCACTGCTTGTGTTAGCCCCACCCCATTATAGGTTATACTGTTTACAGGTCTATCTGTATCTGTTGTGTCATTAACTGATACTCCCACCACTAAAAGTGTTGTGTCCGCTGCACAAGTATGATTCCAGGAATAACTTGTAGATGTACCTGGGTCGCCAGAATTAGATGTATTACCAACTGTTATTGCCATAATTATTTAATATATAAATTAATCCAATTTCTATGTATCATTTCTATTTTTACTGGTTTCCATTTATGTTCTGTTTTTCCAGCTTTAATTAGTCGCGCTCCAACTTTCATTTCATTATAAAGTTTATCCATTAAATATTGAGTTTCTGGGAGTTTTGTAAACCAACACATAATTACATCTACCTGGGAAACATCAGCTTCAAAACAGTCTTTATGCACTATATTGAATCCTAATTTTTTAGATTTATCTACAAGAATTTCATCAATTTCATACCCGACAGAAATTGCGCCTCTTCTCATAGCTTCTAATACAAATTGTCCATTACCACTACCTAAATCAATAAAATGTTCATTAGGTTTTAATTGAGCCCACTCAAACATTTTTAACATTGTTTCTTTGTCGATTGGTTCAAATTTATCAAGATAAATAAGTGCCATATTTTGGCATCTAACACAGAAGAATTATGAAGTCAATTTATTTTTGCTTTGGAGGAAATAATTTTATAGAGGAAAATATTTTAAGACCATTAAACCATCTTTTATAATTAAAAAGATTTTCTTTAAGAGTAATATCATCTTTTGTTTTTAACTCAAGTTTTTTACGCATAATTCACACCACCACATTGCTACCCTATGTTTTCCAAATAAATGGTCTTCTTTACGAGTACATTTATAATGGTCTATACAATTTTTAAGATGTTCTTGAGAGTATTTTTTAGCCACCAAATCTATCTCCCGTCCTAACGCCATCGCTAACACTTACACCTAAGTCTGGAGGGGAAATAGTAGGTGGTTTTCTTTTGAAGAAATTTTTAATTCTATTCAATAGGGTAACTAATGCCGTTTTCATCTATTTGTTTACAGTAGATATTTGTATCTACTAAAAATGGATATCTTAATTTTGCATGTCTTTTCCATCCCGTTCTTTCAAAATATCCACCCTTTATAATTTTAGTACACCAATCTAAATCTGAAGTTCCAGTTGTCGAATTCCATTGTCCAGTTAGTGGGTCAAAATATAAATCTCGTGGAGTATCAAAAACACGGCGACACTTACTTCCTTGATTATTATATTCTTCTGCATCGTCCCACAAAGCTTTCAAAATAGAATGATGAATTAATAAACATCCAGTTGGAACTCCGTCTGCATAAACATAGTCACCATATTTAAATTTAGTGTAGTAAGAATTACCTCTACCCCTATAAACCATTGGTTCTGCTGGAACTGATTTGGTAAAGTAAAGCCCAGAGATAATAGGGTTTTTCTCTGACCTAATATGAGCATTGAACCTGACAAATGCATCTACGGGCAATATAACATCATGTTCTAAAAGCAGTAGCCATTCATAGTCTTTTTCAATAAACTCTTTAACTATTAAATTTTGTGCATCAGCAATCAGGTATTGAAGAGGCGCAAAGGTACCCATATACTGTAACATTTGAACTTGTGACCAATTAGTTGGGATAATTTGTCCCCATCTAGCAAGAGCCCATTCTATTCTTACATTTCCAGTTGTTGGTGTTCCAATCATTAATCTGTTTACATAACCTGGGTCTTCTGAATTAGCAGTAACATTTCTTATTTTATAATATGGTCTAACTGGAGAATTAGGAGTTAATTTATCGCTAATTTGTTCCCAGCGCTTACCATTTCTATCAAAGACTTCTGGAAATTCTTGTCTTCCACTTGGACTTGGTGTTGGTGGTGGAGTTATTCCTTCATCTTTATAAATTTTATCTTGCAATCCTTTATCTAAATTAAGAATGTTTTTAGTAGCCATTATGAGCGCACCCCCATCGTTCCTGGTTCCATAGTTAAATATTCATCTTTCATAGGTCTTTTGACTAAAATCACTTCCATATTTCCACCTTTTGCATAAGCGCTCATTTTAATTCTCCAAGGTTTTGGTCTATAAAAAGTATAAAGGTCTCCATTAAGGTGTGGTTCTTCTGGGTCAAAATACCACCATGTCATTTCATTAATACCGTTAATGTGAGATGGGTCTTGCCAAAAACCAGGTGAACCAGCATAGGGATAAACCATAGCAAATTCTCCTTCTGGTTTTAAAACTCTCCAGACTTCATCCATAAAACGAATGAAGCGTGGGCCTGGTTCTATTTCACCAATGTATTCAGAAACTTCTTCTGGGGTAATTAATTCTTTTTTAAGGAGTAATTTAATAAGTGGAGCAATACGAGAATCACCAGCGTGAGGATTTAGGTGTTCAACTAAATGTGAAGAAACAGCAATGAGGGCGCATTCATCTGGAAGGGGCCAAGGAAATTGTTCAACGTCATGAACAATATCAACACCCTTATAAGGTCGGTAATCAATTCCAATAAAACCTTTATTTTTATTTTCACCGCACCCAATATCTAATTTAACTCCAGAATTATTCTTTAAAAGTTCTCCTATATCGGCAGACATATAGTATGTATATACTTTTTATAACACTATAGTCAAAATGTCAATAGGCAATTAAAGATTAGGCAAATATGATGTCATATGTTGCGTTAACATTTTGATTTGTGGCACAGGCACTTGATGTATAAGTGTTTCCCGCAAATAATGTACCAGATGCTGTTGTAGGACCTGAAACATTAAATAAACCAACGTTTGAAATATTTGCTGCTGCTGTTATAAATGAGTTTGCGCTTGAGAATGTAGCTGTGAATCTTACAGTCTTTGATGTTGTTGATGTTGCAGCGGTAAGCGCTGAACGAACAACTGAACCAGAACCGTTTGTTGAAACTTCTCCGTTAAGAGTTGTAGCAGTCGCTGCTGGTGCTGTACCTGTTCCTAAAGCCATGTGTGAAAGCTGTGCTGAACCAGAAATAGCACCAAGTGTTTTTACAAGATAGTTATTGAAACCATCATTTGTAACTTGATTTTCTCTGTAGCCAGAATCACCTAAGACTTCTCCATCATCATTTGTAATCTGAATTCTGTAGAAACCACGAATTTTGAGACCTTCCTGTGCAGGTTGTAATTTTTTCATAATTATTGTGAATTCACCTCCTTCTTTGCCATAAAAAAAGCGACCTCCTATTTTTAATATAGTGGTCGCAACGAAATTGTTTTCCTATTGCAATCTTAATTAGACACTATCTGACTAAAATAATATTTGTCAAGTTAATTTGAATATGACAGAGATGCTCTGTTATCCCAAATATTGTTAAATCTTGTATCACCATCGGCATACTGAATTAAAGTTACAGTCCCAGTTTTTTGAATTCTTAAAATTTGCCAGCCCGCAGTAGAAGTAGCAACACCTAATTTAGCAAAGCCAAGGTAAGTAGTTGAAGCATCTACCTCGTCAATTGCAGTAACTCTTTTGGGTGATGATGTAGTAGTTGTAACAAGTTGTGCCATATTAGCTAATTAATGCCCGATATTCTGTCGGGTCTATATATGTAATTCTAATTTTTTTAATTTTTAAATCATCAAAATCTAGTACGTCTCCACCGTGTAATGTATGAACTCCACCATAGGTAATTCCGTCAGCAGATATTTCAATTTGAATATCCCCTGGACCATCATTAATAAAATATCCTTTATGACCAATTCTTCCTAAATCTGTAAACACATCACAAACAGCAGGGCTTTCGGCTGATGTAAAATTTGTATCTTCATACGCAACAGAAGTACCATCTACATAAGTAGCTACTCTTTTACGATATTCTACATGGTCATGTTCTTCGTGTGAATCCGAAGCTACGTTTACGTGTCCGCCTGTATTAGCCATTTGTTCCTTTCTCGAAAGCCTTCATTGCGCTTTCAATTGATTGTTTTCTAGATGCTAATCTAATATAACGATATAAAACTTTATATCTTTTCTCATCCCAACCAGGTTTCCCAACCAGGTTTTTGAATGCCATCTTCTAATTCCCTTAATTTATTAAGAATAACATCAGACTCATTACTTTTAACATCTCTAATTACATAATCAACAATTGCACTCACTTCATTCTTAGCCCCATCCCATTCTTCTTGGTCAATCCCCAAATAAGTTACAACGTCATACCATAAAGGTGAAGTTCTGTAATCTTCTGTTGGAATTAAACTATCTACTAACTCGGTTTTTACTTCATTTTTAACATCTGTAATCTTATCAACTTGTTCTGTTTTAGATTCTTTTTCTACCACTGGTTCAACAACAGGCGCAGTTTGTACGGGCTGACTGTTTGAAATAGGTTTAACAATTTTTTCTTCCATTTTATTTAATTAAATAATCAAGCTTTGGCCATTTGCCTTCATTTTTTAATTCTTCTTTTCTTGTATCATACTTCCCGTTAAAAAGCACATGATTTTTATCCCAATTTTCTTGTCCTCCAAATTCTTTTCGTGAATGTCGAATAGTATAGCTTTCATTAGTTTGGTCTATATAAAATTTTACCCCTGCTTCATCCATTCTCTCTCCAATCTGTAATTGGTCTCCTCCATATCCTAAAAAATCAAGCTGTTCATCCATCCCGCCCACCAAATAAAAATTATCTTTAGGAATAAGGCACCAATTCCACTCAGCATCATTAGGAAAGATTTCATAAAAACTACCATAGTTAGCATTTTTTCTTGGGTCAGACCAAATTTTAACTTGTGGTCTACCAAATTTATCTAAGCTTTCATATTGGTCTCCAACACCTGATATAACAGCGTTTGGATATTGTATAGAGGCATCTACAAATTTCTGTAAACCCTCAGATGGCACCCATATCCAGTCTTGCCACGTAATAATTAACTCGCCTTGTGCAGCGGAAACAAGCTTATTATAAATCCGATTAAGAGACCAATAACCATCTTTAAATTCATCTTTTATCCACCTCGCCTCATCAATTTCTGGGTCAAATGACGAACCAATAAGCCATTCCCAGTCTGTAAATGTCTGCTGTAAAAGCGCATCTCGAATAATCGCTAGTCCTTCCTTTCTAATTGTGGGCGTAATAATACTTAGTAACATGGATGAATAACCTCCGCAGTTGAAATAATAGATTCAAAAAGATTATTTTTCTGTAAATAAGTTGTCATCCTTCTTTCAAAAGATTTTCCACCATATTTAGGATGAACGTTATCTACTAATGGTTCCGCGTGAATCCAATCTGGATTACGAAATAAAGAAACGGGAATTAAATAACAATGGTCGGAAAAGATTTGAGTTTTGTCCTGCCCATCTTCTGGGTCAGAAAGTTCATAGCGAGGCTTTAATGGTCTCGCACTAACGATATCTTTGTCAATTTTTTTAATACCTTCAGTTATCCAATTATTAAGTGTTTTTAATTCAACATCGCCACAAAAATGACAAATGTAATCAAAATCTTTTGCTAAATATAAATCTATTAAAGAAGAAATTGAATAAATATAACCATCTCCATCTTTATCTTTAAAATCATCTTTTTTTAAATGAAAAAATTCTAATACATCCTTTGCAACTTCTTCTGCAATTATCACTCTATCTGCTTGAGTGCTAAATATATCGGCAACCTCTTCGGGGTCTGGTACATTTAAAATAGTCATCCATCTTTCTTTAAATGGATAATCGTTTAAAAGAAATTTATCATAAAATTTTCCATCAGCTAATAATTCCCAATCTTTAAAATAACAATTTGTTGAAAATAAAACTTTAGGTTGTTCTGGCATAAATATCCTCCACCATTTTCAAACTTATGGCAGCTTCTTTTGGGGTTACATAATTACCTTCTATAAATCCCTTTAAAACATCATAATGAGTCGCTTCGTCTACATCATAAATTGCAGAGTAATTCTCCCAAAAAACAATAAACTCAATCTTTCTAACATTATGTCTTGCATTTAAATGAAACTCTACTTCTGTTTCTCCAAATTTATATTTAACATAAGCTGATTCTTCAACCCCTCTTTGAAAATAACCTAATTTTGCCTCTATAATTTCACCTTTTCCAAACCACCACTGTAAAAGGTCTAAATAGTGAATGCCAATATTCATGAGAGCGCCTCCTCCTGACATAGATTTATCCCCTCTCCAGCATTCCCAATATGCTGGGTCTCTTGGAACAAAGATGTTAACCTTTATTAATTGAGGTGATTCTTCGTCAATAAGTTGTTTCATTAAAACTGCTTGTTTGTCATAACGTCTTTGATAACAAACTGCTGCATCTATGTCTGGAACTAAAGAGGAATGAATAGCAACTGGTTTTTCAATAATCAGTTTTTTATCTTTAGGAAGAAGTTGGTGATGAAAAACATTTGGAGTACAAATATGAATTACATCTGCTTTTTCTATTAAATCTTCAAGACTAATTTCACTTCTTTCTGGAACAACATCATAAGCACCAACATATTCCCAACCCATTTTTAGAATGGCTTCTTTGTGTTTTTTTGCAATAAAGCCGTTGCCTATAATACCTGCACGCATCTTATTACCTCCCTTACTTCTTCATTAGTTAAATATGGATGAAGAGGAATTGCCATTTCATCTGGTCTATAATAAAAAGCAGTTTCTATACCCATATGTTTTAATTTTTCAGCTTTTTCTTCTGACCCAGGAATTGTATAAACATAGTGAAATTTACCAAGAGTTTTTTGTCCAAATGCTTTATCGTATTCTTTTACTATTTCTAATCTTCTTTTATTCCATTCATCTAAATAAGGTAATTTGGCAAGAAGAACCGCTGCCTGTATTTCATCCATTCTAGCATTTGTACCTCGAGGTAGTTCATGACTTCTTTTAAATAAGCACTCTTCATAAATCAATACATTATTCGTCACTATAATACCTGCTTCCCCGATTGCTCCTAAAATTTTAGTTGGGAAAAAAGAAAAGATTGCTGTACCAGCAACTGGTTTATAACCATGGGCGTGAGAACAATCTTCCAGAATCGGTTCATAATCTAAATGTGCTTCATGATGATGGTGTGTAAATATCTCTGGTTTTTCATCACGTACATAAAATTTTCTACCCATTCTTCGAATAGCATTACCCACAGCTTTATAAGCATAAGATTGTGTTGAAACAAAAGCTTCTGGTTCAAAAATGGCATCGATAGCCAGTTCAAGAGCTTGGGCACCACTCCCAACGGCAACTGCATAGTTTTTACCACATCTTTTTGCCCATTCTTTTTCAAACTGTTCAACCAGTGGGCCTTTGACATATCTACCACTGTCTATGACCTTCTGAACGGCTTCATAAACCTCTTTTGGTTGTTTTAAGCTACAAAGACTTATCATAATCATTAAATACCTTTACAATGTATTTTAATTCCTTTTGAGTTAAGTATGGATGACAACCAATATAGAAGGCATTGTCAATTAAATATTGAGACACAGGGAAGCTTTCTGTAATATGATAAATTGGTTGATTAATAAGAGGAAGAAGTGGACGTGTTTCGATGTTGTTTTCTTCTAAATATAAAGTTAATTCATCTTTTATCCCTTCCGCAATTAATGGATACATCATAAAAGTATGTTCTTCTCTTACTTTTGGCGTTTTTAAAAAGGACAATTTAGATAAATGTTCTGTAAGAAATGTGGCATTTTCTTTTCGTTTTTGAATCATCCAATCAAGAATTTCTAATTGAGCTAATCCAATAGCTCCTTCCATTTCTGTTGCTCTGTAAGAATAACCAATATGAGGAAAAGCAAATCTTTTATTAATTAATTCTTTACTTATATTTCCATCATCATCAATTGAAATATAAATTCCATCTCTTCCATGATTCATTAAGCTTCTAATTAAAGTTGCCAATTCTAAGTTATTAGTACAAGCAAATCCTCCCACCCCCGTAGTTACGGTATGAGCAGTATATGTTGAAAAACAAGACACATCTCCAAAACTACCAACTGTTTTACCTTTGTAATGTGCATAGACTGCTTCGCAAGCATCTTCAATAACTTTTAAATTATGTTTATTAGCTATTTCCATTATCTTATCCATTTGTGCCATTTGCCCACATAAATGTACTACCATTATTGCTTTAGTTTGAGGCGTAATTTTTTCTTCTATTTTTTCTGGGTCAATCATAAAATAATCTGGCTCTACATCAACAAAGATTACTTTTAAATTATTCTGAATAATTGTGTTAGCAGAAGCGACAAATGTCGTAGCTGGACAAAGAACTTCATCACCATCTTGCCAATCATATTTAATCTTTAATGCATTAATGGCCACTTGAAGTGCTGAAGTCCCACTATTCATAAAGGCAGCAAATTTTAAGTCATGTAATTTAGCAAATTCAAACTCAAATGCTTTAATATATGGTCCATAAGACAAGCGATTACTCTTTAAAACTTCATTAACATATTTGCGTGCTTGTTTATTAATTTGAACACCACCAACCCCTATTTGTTCCATTCTATTACCTCCACTTCTGCCTCTTTCATTAAATTATTATATAAAGACATTAAATCTTCATCTTCCTTACAATAATCATAAAGAAGTGCGTCCCAATTATCGATTAAGGTTTGTGCAAAGTTTTTTCCTCTTCGCATATCTCTAATCATGTCATCAAACTTAAAGACTTTCATGTTTCGTTTTCTACTTTCATCATTAATTTTAGTTTCTTTCAACAAGGTTTTAGGATAGGAATAAAATTTATCTGTTTTAATAGCTCTTTCATAATGTTCTGTATCTCCACAGTGAAGATATTCAGGCCAAAGAAGAAAGCCCATATTTTCTCCAAAAGCATAAGTCTTTGTTGTTAAGCAGCGAGTGGCACAGTTGGTTGCCCCTGATATTTCCATAATACCCATGCCATCTGGAAATTTTTTATAGAAAGCATCATAAGCTTCTTTAGCCCAACCTTTTACTGGGGTTACAGAATCGTCCATATACCATAAAACATCATAAGTTGCGTGTTCCGCTGCAAGATTAACTGAATGAGTAAATTCGAGACGATAAGGAATTTTGACGAGCTTATCATATTTAAGTAAATCAAAAATATCTGGATTATCACAGGCAACAATAATCTCAACTGGAAGACCAGCTTCTTTTTTGATAAGGTCATAAAGTCGATTTAATTGATTAACCCTATCTTTATGATTGATTGGTATTATGATTGAAATCATTTTCTTCAATAATATTTAAAATTGTTGTCAGTCTATTTTCATACGTATGGTAAAGAAGCGCCTTCTTCCTACCATTAGTTGCAATAATCATAGCTTTGTCTGGATTATCAATTAGAAAGTGCATTTTTTCTAACATTTCTTTGTCATCATGATAAGCAAGATAATCTTCCCCCTCTATTAATCCAGTAGCATCTAAGTCTTTAACATAATTAGTTAAAACAGGACCAATCGCTAAACACTCAAAAAATCTTTGAGCAATTTCCCCATCTCCACCAACATCCATTGACCTTATAAATTGCACTCGAGCATGACTTAGAAAATCAACATATTCATGAGGGGGTCTTTCTTTGGGAAAATCCATAAAGCTAAATCCCTCTTTTCTTAACAAATTCATAACCCTTTCTCTTTCTTCATAAATTTTAAGCCCAACAGAACCTGAAAAAACGAAATCGTATTGTGGTTCAATCTTAATATTTCTTTTATGAATTGTTGGCTCACAAGCTTGAAATAGAATTCTCTTATCGCCTTCAAATATCTGCATTCTTTTTGGGATTATTCCATTAGCTATAAACACAACAGTGGAATCATTCCAATTATCAAGTTTCATCTCCGCTCTGTCAAGTAATGTATCTATTTCCCATACCCCAGTCCATTTTGTACCTCGAATAAGTGGGCTAAAAGGTTCTATGTTAAGAACGTATTCTGCGTCTACTTGTTGATTATGAAGTTCAACTTTATCTTCTAATTCAAGTCTTTTTGCAGCAACCAACAAATAATCTGCCTTATTCCAAGTCTTTTGAGAATCATCTTTATGGCAATTTAAATATAGTTTCATAAAAATATCGAAATGTGGTGACGGCATATAACTTATGGTCCATTAAGCGCGCCCTCCCCTCTTTTTGACATTGATTACATTCTTTTAAATGTTCTTTTCTCATCCACTCTTCAAAAGCATCTGCTATATTACCTTGCTTTTCCTTGTTTAATAAGTTCTGCATAAATTTGCCTATCTCTCTCCTGTTCTCCTCCTCCTTCAATACCAGCTACGGTTACTGTTTGCGCTTGTTCATGAAATATTTTAACTGATGGTACTTTTTCAAAAATATCAGAAACTCTTACGTCATATTCAGAGTCAGAAGAATATGTTTTCATTTCTTCTAAAAGAAATCCTCTTTCTTCCGCAATTTCTTTGGGTGTAACCCAGAATGGTCCAGCTAATCTCTCAATGTATTGATTAATAATTTCAGGTGAAGTTACTTTTCCAGGAATACATAATTCTCTCAAATCTCCCGCCATTAATTGAGTATCGCTGTTTACAATAGCAACATAATCAGCGCCATTTGCCAAGGCATATTTCCATCCACGATTAACATTTTTTGTAAAACCCACATTGTCTTTGTTATAAATATAAACATCGCACAGTTCTAAAAATTCAGGACATAACATACCGCCATCATCAATAACGATAATTTCATCACAAAATTCCCTATAGCTTGCCATTGCTTCTAAAGCTAGGTCTTTAAGGTGTTTATTTAAAATGTAAGTTGGAATAACAATAGTAAATTTATCCATTTTCAGGTTTTATACATGTTGCAAATAATATTCCCATTTCATGTGCGTCTTCAAATTGGTCTATCTTAATTTTTTTATATCCTACTCCGTCTAATAATTCCCATAAAGAAGTTCTTACAAAACAAGCTTTATGATATTCACCTTCGTGTGCATGAGAACCAAAGATAACCGATTGAAGCCCATGTTCTCCCTCATAATCTGAATAAAGGCCTGATAATATTTGACCTGATTCAAAACGAAGAATTTGATGGGCTGCCCATTCCATATCTGGAACATTAATAATTAACTTTCCTCCTGGTTTAAGTTTTGCATACCATGTTTCTAAAACGGGCACTAAATTACGATGTGAAATATGCTCTAATAAATGAGAAGCATAAATTACATCAACTGTTTCATTTTTAACTTCATCCAAAACTTCTGCATCCCAATTTTTAATTCTATCATCGTGGACAAATTTATCGACTAAAGTCCACTCAGAAATATCGCCCATAATATCTAAATGTTGTTGATGAATAGGAAATGGTCCTACTCCTAAATTAAGTTTCATAAGTGTCGTCTAAATAATCTACTACACGGTCTAACCAACTGTGCCGAGTAGATAATCTTTTAAAATCTACAGGTTCAAATCCTGCTCTTTCAAATATTTTATTCATTGTTTCTGGTTTTAAATATGGTAAAGTTTCTTCAAAATCTGTTAATTCACCATCGGATTTTATTGTCATTGGTTCACAATATTCTCGTTCACCCAAATGGGTATATCCATCTTCATCTAACCATTCTCTTCTCATTCTAATTGTATATTTCACGCCTTTTTTATTATGTCTTTTTAGCCACTTAACCAATACTTCTTTATAAGCAAGCCTAAGAGCTTTTAATGCTAAAAGTCTTTCTAACTTCGTTAATTCAGACATGACAAAATTCCTTCTTTTAACTGTGATGCATAATAATCTTGGTCCCAAACAAGCGATTGTGTAAGTTCTTTTAATTTAGGATTATCATCTTCAACTTCAACTTCTGTGCCACAAGCTCGCGCTTCTAAAACAGCTCTTTCTCCTCCTCCAATAAGTTCAGCTGGTATATAACATCTAACAGAACAGTTATAGAGCTCAGCTAATTTTTCTGGTTTTACCATTCCTGACACCGCTACTCCATTAACTAAAAGGTTTAGAGCTATATTTGCAGATTCTTCAAGATTACCCATTTGGATTTCCCCAACAGCTAATCTAGTACCAAGTTTATCTAACATCTTTTCTTGTCTTTTCCAATTAGAGAATGCTCCGACTGTAATATATGTCCAAATGCGCTGTGGAAATGCAAGGGGTCTATAAATTTCCTTATTTACACCAAAAGCATGAAGAAGTTTTGTGGTCACGTTTTGGTCTAACAACCATTTTTTGCTCCATTCTGTTTCATAAAAAATAATATCATAATTTCTAGCATTAGAAACTGGAGCATATCCTCCAAGACAAAGTCCTTTTTTATTTGCAGCAATTTTTTGCATTAATCTATCTACGGGACTAAAAAAAGCACCCCATCCTAAAACAAAATCATAATCCTCATAATTACCACCAAGAGATTTGGTGATATTTAATTTGGTTACTTCAAAATCTTTCTTTAAAACTTCTATTGCCGCATATAGTCCATCTTCCCAATATCGTTCGTCTTCTAAATTATAAATAAATAATAATTTCTTTTTTATGGCTTTGCCTTTCCTCTCCCCGTTGCCCCTCCTAATTCAGCACGTCCCAAAGCTAGTTCTGCATATGCCTTTGCTTCTTCATAAAAACTATGTTCTCCACATTGATTAAATAAAGTATGATTCATCCTCTCAAGAACACTACTTGCCATAACTTTAGGTGGATATTTAATTGAAAGAACAGACAATACATTAAAAAGTGGAAGCCAATCTGCTCCCAAATAACGAATACCTTCATATTCATCTTTTGATGGGTCATAATCTGCTTCCACTGTAAAATTTTTATTATCTTTTGTAAGTAATTTATTAACTACTCTGTTAAATTTAGGTGAAAATCTTAAGGTGATTCCACCTTCATCAAGAAAGAAGTGCCAAAGAGGGTCTTGAAACAAGACTGTATCATATAAATAGTGAACACAATATCTTTTTAAGACATAGCCAACTAGATTAATACGATAAGTTTTTAAGATTTGAGGCTTAGCCATGAGCAATAAAATACACTATATATAGTGTACATCAACCGTATGCTACTAAATAGTCATTGTCAAGTGGTTATTTCTTTTTAGTTACTGGCTCAACTGTTACTGGTTCAATTACCTCAACTGGGGTAACAACTGCTACTTCTTCTACTTTAGGTTCTTCAACTGAAGTTACTGTTTTAACTTCTGCTTTTAATTTTGCTTGTTCTGCCTGAAGCGTTGCTTGAGTTGCTTGCGCCTTTTTCATCCTAATAAATTCCTCAAACTCTTGTGCTTCACTTTTAACAAGAACACCATAAAGCTCATAAGCACTTAATTCTGTTATGCCATCTTCTGCCAAACCAATTACATCACCATTAACAATAAGTTGTTTTGGGTCTGTAATATCTACGCTTTCTCCTACTTTAAGTTCTTTATTTTCTGATGGAAACCATTCTGGGTTTACTTTTTTAACTAACATTTATTTCACCTCCTTATTTAAATTTTAATTTATTATCTTTCAAAACTTGATATAAAGCTTGGGTAATAAATTCAATCTCTAATTCTTTTAATTCCATATTTATTCCATGCATAATTTCATGTAATAAAGTTGTTTGCATGAAATCTTGAGTTCCCTTTGTAATTTGAATTAATTGTTTATCGGTATAAATTTGCCCAGCAATTGCTTTGTCGTTATCAATTAAATCGACTACTTCAATTTTGTAGTCAACTCCTCCGATTTTTAAGCTTTTGGGCAAACTCATATTATGGTAATTTGGTTCTTGATTTTAATGATGGTCTATCCATGGGGCCTGAATT
>QZGF01000059.1_pt1 | contig 16249 bp, 16 predicted proteins | sample 1990021 | NCBI WGS metagenome assembly QZGF01 (sample SAMN10076523, study PRJNA491371) | Subsurface metagenome, whole genome shotgun sequencing project. | isolation source: subsurface fracture fluid from borehole BE326-BH2 | place: South Africa: Beatrix Gold Mine | collected 2015-06-18 | reverse complement strand
GTGCTCTATGCCGATCGTGTAGAGGTTTGGATTGATGCCTGGTTTTATAAGTCCCCAGCTTGGGGCATCTACTAGGCCGGCATGCCACGCCGCATCCTGCTCGTTGACGTATTGGTGAACCTCTCCATTTTTTCCGATTCCGTAGTGAGAGCTTACTTGCGCTGATGGGTTGGCAAACCATGAGTCGGTGCCAATGAGCGTGCCGTCCATGATGTGGATGACGATCGCTTCCGGTCGGTACCCTTTACGGCCAGACCAGAAGTTAGGAGATTTCTTTTGAATGATGTTCATATCGTTATTTGTTAAGAGTTAGTAGTAAGTTGATTAATGCCGTGATCAGACCTCCCACCGAAGCGGTGGCAATGATCCAGAAGAACCTTTTGAGCCAGTCGACATCTGTACCTACTTTGGTCAGTTCTGTTTGTATGTGCGGAAGATGGTTATCCTTGATATCGTTTACAGCTTTCTCGACTCGATCGATGCGTTCATCTTGTATTTGGTTTTGGTACGTTTCTTTTTCCATAGGATTATTTCGGTACATAAGCTCGCTCAAACTTATTGATCAGACCTCTTGATTCCAATGCTTGTTCGAGCCGGTCTTGCAGTTCCTGATCTCTCCAGAATTTCTCTTTCTCTATATCCACTGACTTTGCTTTTGCACCCACAAGACCGTAGAGGAATTTCACTGCACCCGATGATTTGTCATCGGTGAGTTTGCCGGCGGTGTTGTAAAACCTCCCCAGTGCGGTATTGAGAAAGTGAAGTTTGTAGGCATTGCCTCGGTAGCTTACTGATCCGTCTTTGTTTTTGTGTTCACTCACTTCAAGCCATTCACGCAGTCCGGGTATGGAGTTCACGAACGGAAAGACTCGACTATTTTCCTCAATCGGTTCACCAGTGAAGAGGTTTTGTCCGGTACCTACTTCGATCGGGTACTTTAGGATCGGAGACAATTCACCGACCATGCTTTGTACAGTTCGTTTGGCATCTCCTTTCCATATCCTGTTAATGTCCTCTACAGGGAGACCCAATCCGTACAGGTACTGTGAGAATCCGTCTTTTTCGCCGAGTCGGACCGGGAGACCTTCTCGCATATATGGAGGTAGGTACTGGAATTCCTCTTTGGCTTTTTCTTTATCGGTCTGAAGGTTTTCGGTCAGCTTACCGATGGCTCCGTATTTACCGGGTTGCTTGAGTATTTGCTCGAATTGAAGTGGTATGTTGCCTCGTGTCCAACGGTAGAAAGGCATCAGCCGTCTCATTATGTTTTTCTCGAACGAAGTCAGTGCCTCTGGTGCGTAGTCGAAGTGGAATTGGAAGACAGATTTTGCGGCCTCTTGGGCTGTATCACCTTTAATCAGGCGATCAACGAAGAGTGGCAATCGCAGTCTGTTTTCGACTGTTTCCATTGCGTACTTCGGTGCGTCCATGAGCTTGTCCACGGGGCCTTTGCCTATGTCTTTCTCGACCTCACGCATTACATCCAAATACCCTGGCTGTCCTACGACTCCCAGTCTGTTGGCCAATTCACGGATTTGGTCATACGAGTATTTGGTGCCTAGTTTAGTGGTGATTGTTTCTTTAACGCCTCTTGCAATCTGATCACCTTGCAGGTAACGAGCAGGACTTTTTACGCCGGCGATCCAATTATTGAAAATTCCACCGATTGAGTTTCGGACATGGAATGATGGAAACCATCCAGTAACTGATCCTTTCCAGAATCCGAGCACTTTGTCGTAGAGTCCCAGAAACTTTTTCGTTGCATCCTCATCGGTTAAGACTCTGTAGGTGTCGTCTACATGCTTCACGATTGGTTCTGGTAGCAGTACACCTTTTAATTGCGGTACAGAGCTTTCAACGTATTTGATTCCGTTCTCAAAAATCGGTTTGACAACCTCTTTGGTGCTGACCTTTCCGGTGATCGGACTCTTTACCTCTTTGGTGACTATGTTGGCGGCACGGCCGAATTCCTTTCCAATGTCGGTTAGGAAGTCGTAGGTCTTGGTTGCCTTGATGTGTTCGGATTTACGGGCGGCAAACGCTTTGAATGCATCCTCCTCAAAGAGTTGGACTCCATATCGGCTCTGGAAGTATTTGTTTATTCCCTCGATGGTGTCGTCGATGGTTCTTGATTTGGCGAACGGAGTCTTTGGTCGCAGTGGCCTGCTTATTTCCGAAGTGATGTTTGCGCCAGTCTTTTGCAAAAAGTCGCGTCCCTCTGGTGTCAGGTAGTGACGCAGGTAATCTGGCAATTCGTAGTCGAGGAGTCCTCGGGCTTTTTCTGCAGTGGCAAATTCTTTGTGTTGGGTGCGGATATTGTTTATAAGATCGTCCACGATCTTGTTTCCGGTCTCTGCTTTCCGCATTGCTCTCTCAGTCACGATGAAATACTGGACCGGCTCGTCTGCTTTTTTTCCGACCAATCCAGCTAATTTGTGACTGCCATCGAGAACCTTGAGACCCTCATCAGTCTGTAAAAGCACGATTCTTGACGTGCTTCTCTTGGCCGTCTCTCTTTCGGTTTTTTCCAATACCTCTTTTTGAACGTCTTGAGACAGACTTGAGAAAATATCGGCCGGCTTCTTTGTTGCCGTCTCGGTAATTACGAGGTTGTCGAGATTTACTCCTTTGGATTTTATAAATTCACGCTCTGAAGCTTTCAGTCCGGAAAGGATTGCATCAGCTGGTTTTGCGCTCGCCATTCCCTCAATGGTTCGACCGATTGTGACCCCGGCATTTTTCCCAAGCGTTTCTCTTGCTGTCTTTCCCAGTGTGGCCGCTTCCTCTACGGCTTTGCTTACTTCGTCACGAGTCGCTTTACTGAAGCTGGAGAATTTATCGACATATTCCTCTCCGATGCCACCGAAGATCCTTTATTGATTTAAACGGTACAAACGCTTTGCCGGCCAAGTCCTTTGCGCCTTGGTAGACTTTGCCAAGCACCGGAGTCTTTTCGGCGATCCAGTCTGCGGCCTTGAATGGTGCGGTCACCACATTTCTCGGCAATACTTGCGTTCCAGCAAATTTAAGACCGCCTTTTGCCAGTAACTTTTCGCCACCCTCCTCGAGCACTTTTTTGGCAAGCAGTTTTCTTGCACCCTCCTCGCCAAGTTCAACAATGGATTTCTTGAGGAGTGATGTTCCGGTCTTACTCAGCACCACCGTTCCAGCTTTAGTTGCGAGTTTTGCACCGGCCCCATAGCCAAAGGTTATGTAAGTTGTCGGATCAAGCAGGATGTCAGCAATAAAACCACCGACCTTGCTTTTGATACCCAATGCTTCTGACGGCAGGATATGTTCTTTGATCCCGGCTTTTATTCCTTTGCCGCTTATAAGACCTCCGACGGCATAACCTCCAGTATTGAGCAAGTGGAGGACACTCTGCAGGATAGATGGCTTTGGTTCGGCACCGGAAACATCCACACCTTGTTGTGTGGCGTAGTCTCGCAATCCGGCCACGGTCGTCACTTTTGGTTTTGTGGTCGGAGTATCAGACGGCACGGTGGTGTATTTGCCACTTGCGTCTTTCGTGTACTTCACTGGCTCTGTTGTCGGAGTGGACTTACTCGGTACGGTGAGTGGAGGAGTAGTTGGCGCAGAACCAGTGTTGATGTACTTTCCAGTTTTCGGGTCTTTAATGTAGGCCATACGTTTTTAATTTCCTATCCCGAAGAGTCCTTTGAAGAAGTCTTTGGTTGTGCTGTATCCGGACTTCGCCAAGCTCGGTATCTGTTTGGTGAATACGTCTTTGACCCCAGCACCGAAGTCTTGTGCTGTTATTTTCGGCTGACCAGATTTCAATGCTTCTGCGGCTCGAGCATCAGCTTCTTGTTGTGCGTTTGCTTCAGCTACGATCTGGTCACGCTTTTGCAATACCTGTGCTCGTATGTCTTGTGGCACGTTACTTACCGTGAAGTTTGGATTATTCAGAAGTTCGAGAGCATACGCCTCGATGTCGCCTGAGCTACCGCTTCCTGATCCACTACCGGTCTTATTTCCGGTGACCTTTGTTCCACCAATGTCGTAAGTCACGCCGGACGGAGTGCTGTTTGCAAGATTTGCGAGTTGTATTGCTCGGTCGATTACTTCTTTCGCATCTTTCTTTTCCTCTTCTTTTCCGTACTTGGCCGCATCGATCAGATTTGCTACGTCTTTTTCTGATGCACCGAATACCTGACTGAGAATGTCGCCAAGGACGGTGTACTGATCTTTTTGGAATCCAAGTGTTTTCTCTGCGACTGTCAGAGGAAGTGTGGAGTCCTCGTATTGCATTCCGGCGGCTTCACGAGCGGCCGTATCTGCTACTCCGAGTTTGTCGGCAAGTCGGTTGCGCTCATTCAAGAGTTTTCGGTACTCGTCTATGAGTGGTTGTTTTTCTGATGCTACCAATCGCTGTGTCTGACTTTCTGTAACGACACCACCACCTTGGGTGATTCTCTTTCTGATATCTTTCTCAGAGTCATCAATTGCGATCTCCATTGATGCAAGTCGGTCATCAAGGCTCTGCAGATTTTTCTGCATCTCGTCGATACCTCGGTTTGTTTTTTCAGTTGCGTATATGTCAGATTTTTTCGGAATATTCTTGAGTGCATCAAGGTATGCCGTCTGGCTGTCCTGCATGCTTTTGAGAGCAGTATCAAGACCTAGTTCGGATCGGTATTTTTGTAGCAAACTGGTCGAAGAAGGCACTTCAGCTCCATACAGGGTGCTTTTGGTTGGCACACCGCTCGTCCCAGAGCTCGAAATTTGGTCAACGCGCTGGGTTACGGGGGCAGAAGGTGTCACAGGTGCAGAAGGGGTTGGAACGCTCGCCTTAGGGGCAACAACGGGTGAAGCTGGTGCTCCGGGCAGGTTCAGGCTCGCACCTGCGTATATCAGGTTTGGATTTTTGATGCTCGGGTTCGCTTTCAGAAGGGCGTCGACCGTCGTCCCTTGCTGTTTGGCGATTCCCGATAGGGTCTGACCTTTTTGGATTGTTATTGTTGCCATAGCTTTTTAAGTAAGGGTTGCGTACCTCCACGCTCCGTTAAAAAATACGTAGAACCGGCGGGTGCTTCCGTTCTCGTACAACGCAAAGCTGATCTGGTACTTCGGTGGATCAGTCGGTGCGGTATTTAAGATTGGAATGTCACGCAGGATCGTAAGCAGATACCCAAGCGATGGATCGAGTTTGTTCTGCTGGCTTTGGTTGTGATCGTTTGGGTTCATAGAGGTTGTTCTCCGACCTCGGGTTCAGCTACTGGTTCCTCTTTTGGAGGGACCGGCAGTTTGTCGAATTCAGAGATGATCTCGTTTATTTCAGCGAGAGATTTTTGTCTAAGCTCGACCTCTTGTTCGAGTTCCTCTTTTTGTTGGCGGAGGACGTCCATGTTGAGAATGGTGACCGACTCAGTGTTGTCTTTTTTCTTGGCAGTCTTTTCGTCGATTCTCTCAAGCGTGAATTTTGCTGTAGGTTCCATAATTGTGTTGGTTACTTAATAGTTCTGTCCGGAATGAAGATCGTGGACATGTCTCGTATTCCCATATCCCACTCCCCGATAAATCCGGACGGAGACCAGATTTCGACCTTGATCTGAATCTTTTTTGCTCGTGCGTTGAAACGCAGGAGTTTGTTGATCGCACCCACGTTTTCATTTCCTTTAATCACGCCTGCTTTTTTGAATGGTGTGACGAGCAGGTACGAAGTGTTGTTGTATTCGTTCCCGTTTTCCGAGTTGTAGAGTGTCTCATCGACGTACACTCGGTTGAGTGCTGTGTCGATACTTGCAACATGTCTTATTTGTCCAGCACCGCTTCCGGCTACGACCGTCACTTCGTCGCCGACTTCGAAGTTTCCAATGCCAAACGAGACCGTGAAGTATGTGCTGGTGCCTCCGGTAGCGAAGGCGGTGTACTTTTGGTATTTCTCGGTGGTGTTGTACTTCACGACGAACCGGGCAAAGGATGTGTCGATGAGGGGTTTCCAGAAGTTCAAGACTTCCTGAATAAATCTCTTGCGACGGTACGGCTCGTCATCGAAGATTGGGCTGACTACTATCGCATTCCAGTTGTATGGTCGGTATGATCCGCCGTCGTGGTTTACATCGAGCAGATATCGATCACTTCCTCCTCCTTTGTCCCAGCCGACGAAGAATTGGTCGCTGTTTGGCGTGAGCTGAATGCTTCCGACTTGAATGATTCCGGTGCCACTTATGTTCGTTATGCCTCCATTCGACAGAGTGTTTCGGAAATAGAGGGCATTGGTTACCGGATTGAATACCCAGATACCTCCGGCGTAGTAGCGTTTCTCCATGTTGAAGCCGTGAGCTTTGACGCCGATCAGAATCACTCCGTTGTGGACTTTTACTGCGTTCTGGTTGACCTGGAACGAGATGTCGCCAGCTTCGATGTCCGGGAATCTGTTGAGCTTCACGAGTCCGGACCCGTCGAAGTAGTTGATCCATCCGTCACCGGTGATCACGTAGAGTCGGTTTTTGTCGACTACACCTACCGGACACGACACATTCGGGATTCGAAGCACACGGTTGTACGTTCCGGATATACCGTCCCAGAAAAAGAGAGCGGAACCGTTCGTTGTAAGATCGTGTGCGCCGATTACGAGCCAGTCGGTCAGCACAGCAAACCATCGGATGTCGAAGTTTTGCGGAAGTGTGATTTTTGGTGGGTTCGGGTTTCCATGCCACGTCAGGTTTACGGTGTCCCACGCACAGAGCATGTTGTTGAATCCGGCGAGGATGTACTTCAGGAATTTTGCGAGTGGTACGTTTCCTTGCGAGAAAAGCACACCGCTTCCTAGCGATTGCCATGCATCATTCCAAGTGTTGCTTGATGCGTCGTAGCGACCAAGTGAGTTTCCTACGGTGAAGTAAAGAAAACCTTGCTCGGTTCCTATTACCGGAGTGTTGAAGACGCTATCTCCCAGAAGCGAGTACGCACGACCTCCGGGGAAGTAGTAACTATGCACATGCACCCAGTTTGGATATTCGTACCGGAAGAATTTGGCGGTGTTGCCCCAACCTTGAGTGATCATCCAGTTGTACATTTGCGTACCGCCGAGGTTCTTTCCGAACAACGCACCGTCAATCGGCATTGAGTTCATTTCGGCATTCACGTTAATGTCCAGATTCTTGAACATCTTGTGTGACACCCGCACATACGGTGGCGTTTTTTCAAGATCAAGATTTTGCGCCCACCAGAACATACCCTCGGAGTTCAGGTTTCCGAGTCCTTTGTCGAAGCGTGATGTTTTCCAGACTTTCTTTGGTAGTGCCATAGGTTTATACGAGACTGCTTCGTGGTATTGAAGCTTGGTCGTCTGCTGATGCCATTCGTGCAAGTTCTTGATCTCGCCATTTGCCGAGCATAATCCTTTCGAAGTTGCTCTCGGCTTGGCGTTCAAGCTCGGTGTCGCCTTGCTGGTTGTAGTACATCTTTTTGCCCCACTCGACGTAGGCCTGATGGTAGATTTTTTCTACTTCAGGCTCATCGTTATCCGACACGAAGTCGTCTGATATCCGAACAAACACCATCGTCATCGCATCACCGTCTTGCGTGGGTGTTTGGACCGGGTAGAAGTATCCGGCAAGGATGTATGTGATGTGATCGTTATATCGATCTCTTGCTCGGTAATCGACCAGCGTGTACGGTTGCGTGTCGTCGCCGATTTTCAGTTCCACAAAAGCTCTGAAGTTTTCAGGAACAGGATATTTCGGCTGGTTTGCGACCGTTGTGTAGGGCTGTTCTGTCTTGAGGTAGTCCCAGTAGTCGAATGTCTGATCCTTATCCTCTTGAGGTCGCCATCCCTGCACTTTTTCATCGGCACGCTGAATCCACGAGTTGGCAAGAGCGTCGGCAATGGTTTGATCGTCGACCTCGTTTTTTATTGCTTGTCTTATTTCTCCTCGGTTCATAAGCGTTTAGATGTCGTCACGAATGACGATTGATAGTTGTTTGAACCCGGTCTGGATTTTTGAGTCCGGGAACGTGACCTCGACCTCACCGAGATACGTTCCGACCGTGTTGGTGTCGGAGGCTGTCCAGTTGTATCGGCATTTGCCTTTGGTTGCGTCGGTTATCACGCACGTCGAGCCATTGATCTTTACCGATCCAGTGGAGGAGTCCTTCATGTAGAATTTCACCGTGCATCCAGTCAGGTCTACCGGCGCACCGTCTTGTGTCAGGGTGAATTCCAGTGGAGGACGGGTATCGTTTTGTACGATTTTGATGCTCATAGGTTTATGTCTTGTTTGTTGCCCGGAAGCTTTACGTCAGCGTTTGCATTCTGAAGTTGTTGGTCTTGCCGAGCAGTTTTGACCTCAATGTTGTTCTTGGCGGTTGTAAGGCCGAGTGTTTCTCTCGCAGAGAGCATCAGTACAGACACTTTTGCCGACAGGAATTCAACGGCAATCTTTACTCCGGCCGGTATTTTCCAGATGTCCCAGAGATACTTCCATGTCCTCGACACTAACCCTCGAATGTCGAGTAGGTATGTCCATACTTTTCCGACACCGATCAGGATGTCGAATTTGTACGTCCAGATTTTTGCAATGTGGCTTAGGATATCGAATGCGTAAGTCATTGATTTCGCCACAAAGCTTCGAATGTCCCAGAGATAGGTGCTTACTCTTGATGCCAGGGTTCTGATATCCAGCTTGTAGGTCAGCGCTCTTGCGATGAGTCCTCTGATATCGAGTAGGTACGTTGTTATTCTGGTCGCAAGACTCCTCATGTCGAAGAGGTATGTTGTCTGTTGTACTGCGGTTATAAGCACGTCGAACAGGTACTCCGTGCTCTTGCTTACAGCACCGGCCATATCGAAGATGTATTGTGTTGCTTTTGTCGCAAGGTTCCTAACATCCAGCACATACGTCCATGTCATGTTGATCAGGTTCCGAATATCGAGCAGGTATGTGATTGTTTGGCTTGCAAGATTTCTCATGTCCAGTTTGTAGGTCATGATTTTTGCAACGACGTCTCCAATATCGATCAGATACGTGGTGAGCTTTGTCGCAAGGTTCCTGATATCCATCCGGTAGGTTGTCTCTCGCACGGCCGACAGGAATGTGTCGAAGACATACGTTATCGATTGCCCGATCGTGATCAGGATGTCGTGCAGATATGTCGTGCTTTTGGTGGCCAGATTTCTTACGTCCAGCTTGTACGTCATCGTCATGATTGCACCGCCGATGATGTCGAGCAGGTACGTCAGAGTCTTTGCTACGAGTTGCAGTCCGTCCCAGAGATATGTAGTCGTTCTGTCGATCAGGTTTCTCATGTCGAATGGGTACGTCATGGTTTTTCCGGCTAGGCCGAAAATGTCCAAGAGATACGTTCCGACTTTTCCGACAAGATTTGCAATATCGTTTAAGTACGTTCTTGCCAGTGAGGTCAGTGAGAGTTGGTCAAACACGTATGTGACTGGTTTCGTTACCAATCCGAATACGTCGAGCACATAACTGACGGCCTTGCTCACGGTTGATGAGCCGGTGTCATTAAGTCTTGCGCTATTGAATTGGTAAGAATTGAACATAGGTGTTTATCCCGATGCAGGGATGTTGGTTCCTCTCACTGAGTTGGTTCCTTGCAGTCCGATCTGTCCGGTTACTCCGTCTTTGCAGATATTTCCTATCGCAAGGTTGAAGTCATCACTCGCACTGTTCTCTCGGATGTGGTAGGCCGCTTTATTTGATTGAGTGGCCTGGCAGTTATTCGACGAAATGACGTTGTAGGTCGAATAAACCGATCCGTTGTTTGAGATGTAGATGCTGTGCGACGTGTTGTTGGACGATCTCGATGCACCATCAATCGCATTTCCAGTGATGGTGTTGTACTGCGAGGCGTACAGGTAGATTCCATGACCACCGCATCCGAAGAAGCTGTTGCCGGTTATCACATTGTTTACGGTCGTACCCGATCCGTAGTAGAGGGCAATGCCTTGGCTTGTCGTCCATGCGATGGTGTTTCCGGATACCACGTTGTACCTCGTGATATTCGAGCTGTTGCCAATGATGATGCCCCAGTTGTCTCCGTAGAGGTGGTTACCGGTTATAGCATTTCTCTGGCCACCGGGAATGTAGATTCCGTAGTTCGTGCTGGTGAAGATTGCATTTCCGGTGACTGATTCTCGCCAAGCATTGCTTAGGTAGAATCCATAGCCGTTACTTCGGCTCACATTGCCAGAGAACGTGTTGTAGTTACATCCGCTGTCGTAGACTCCATAACCGTTTGAGGAGAGAACGTTGCCAGTGATCGTGTTGTGCTGTGAGCTGGTGAATAGCCCGATACCGGTTCCGGTATTGTCGTGAATGAAGCAATTCCGGATGATACTTTCCTCTGTACCGATAACTTTCAGGCAGTCGAGACGCGCGCCGGTAAGCCAGCAGTTCTCGATGAGTATTCGGAGGTGTTTATTTGAGCTGGTGCCCCAGAGCACGAGTGGACTGGAGTTTCCGGATGTCTGGTTGGCCTGATTGCCGTCGATTTTCAGATTCCGGATTGCGATGTTGGAGTACGCTGTGGTGCCTCCATCTCCAACCCTGACAATATCTCCGAGATTGCTGGCATTGGCGGCCTTGAGTAAGGTTGATGCGCCTTCGCCCTCGAGTACGACATTGTCTTTCAGAATCTCTACGACTCCAGTGAGCAGGTACGTTCCTTTTTTGACTCGGACGATACCGCCACCGGCTGGCAAGTTGCTGATTGCCTCATTGAGTTCGGTTTGATCATCGGTGCCATCGCAGTTGTAGTCGCCCGATCCATCAGTTGCTACGACGATTTCAGTTCTGGTCTGGAAGTCGTCAAAGAGCTTGGCTGTCACCAAGAGTTCTATTCGGCTGTTTTGTGCCCATGCTTGGGCAGTGGTGTTTTCTTTGGCTCGTTCAATTGTGAATGCATCTGTCGATTTGGCAGTTACTTTCACAATTTCTCCCACACTTGGATCGCTTGCGTAAAGCGTTGCGTGGAATGGTGCCGCAGGAAATTTTGCGCCGTCGCCGGTTTGCACATTCACGGTTGTTGCGCTGTCTGTGAGAGGGTTATCCGTGATTGTGCTCTTGGCATTATTCTTTTTTGTTAAGAATGTTTTTGCCATAGCTCATCGACTTTTGTTTAAGCCGCCGTGTCTCCCTCGGATTTCACTTGGGTTGAGTTGGCGGTTACTGCACCAGCACCAGCTGGCCATGTCAGGCGATACCAGAGTCCGAAGTTGTCGCCAGAGGCGATGTCGCCATGTTCCATACCGGCCGCTTTGCTTGCCATGTTGCCTCCTTCGGCATCTACCGGTGATCCTCCGGAATATTGTCTGCCATACCAGATAAAGCTGATCTTTTTGTTGACTCCGATAGTTCCTCTGGTCGTTCCTCCAGATCCTTGTCGGATCGTCACGATGCGTGATCCCGAAAGTGAATCGGTATACGCACCGTAGAGTTTGGAGAATGTCAGAGCACCCACGACCTCGGTGGTGCCGTTGAGTGTCAGAATCTCTTGTTGTCTGTTACCCGATGCATCCTCGCCGACAACCGTCACTTGTCGGGTATCCGCACCGTCGGACACGACGGCAACAACAGCATTCGCAGAGAATGCGGACATGTTGCCTTGAGCACCGTCATCGTCATCGGCATGATCGATGCCAAATCCGAACGATAGTGCCGCATTAGTTGGCTGTGATTGAAGCCACGTTACGACATTCTGCCAATCCAATGATCCGTGTGTGTTTTTACGGAACGCCTTACGGTATTCCGTACCACCGGCGGCCGCCTCGTCACCAGTGATGTCGGAGAAGAGGTTGTTGTCGGTGTTATCTACGACTTCCGTTGCGGTGATCTCACCGCCATCGGAATTCGCACTATTGGACTCGTATTCTTTCAAGTCCCCAGATACGATTGCCATACGTTTGATGTGTTAATTACGACCTCGCCTTGGTCTACTTGCCCTGCAGGAGTTCGATCAGGCGGTCTTTGGTTTCGGTGCCGTCGAGCTCGACGTTTTTCTCAGCCGCCAAGGTTTGTAGTTCCTTTTTGGTGAGCTTCTGCAGTTCGCCGTCGACCGTCGGCGGATCGATCGGTGTGGACTCCTCGGATACTTTCCAGAAGTCGATACCGAATGTTGAGAGACTCTCTAACTTGGCGATGTGTTCCTCGTTTTGGGTCTCGAATTGACCGTCCGCGAATTGTGCATACTCTCCGGGAGTGTCGCCGACTTTGAGGCCTCCCTCGAATATCGGTGTTGCCGGTTTGAGCACGATCCGCAGACTTTTGATGTGTGAATTGAATTTAGCCATACGTTTAGGGTGATTAATTGGTTGTAATGTCGGCCTCCACCCTTACTCCTGGCTTCCACGTTGGTGGAGGCCAGCGAGTAAGAGCAGAGACGCTTATTCGATTTAGGCGACGCCCTTGAGCAAAGCGTTCTTTTCGAAGTTGACCCTCTGCAAACCGACTTCGGTCTTGTACTGATCGACTTCCTCGTCAGCATCGTTGTCCTGAATGTTGGTTTCGAGCATGGTGTCTCGACCATTCAACGGACAGTGCTTAAGCGTGGAGAGATCGACCACTACACCGATACCGGCGTACTGGTTGTCGAACATCGGGTGACGAACGATGTTGAGCGTTCCGAAGGATGACTGGAATTTTCGGATTTCAACGCCGTAGGTCTTATCACTCGACACGATGTACATCTTGGAAGTCGCAAAGGATTCCAAGTAGCCGAGCACGGTATTACCGCAGAAGAAATACTTCTCGGATGATCCGTACTTGAACGCATAGTTCTGTAGGAACGATCGGAATTCTGCCTCGGTGAGTGCAGAAGTTGCTTCGTCCTGGACGTTGCCGGCGGCAGTGATCGCCTCCAAGATTCCTCCGGTAAGGCGAAGCGGTTTGCCGTCTGGACCGGTGACCTCTTTCTTTTCACCGAACCAGTAAGCACGCTCGACTTTCTTTGCTTGCTCGATACCGTGCTTTGCACGCAGGTACTTCAAGTCCGCACCGGGGTTGCCGGACGGATAAAGCTTCGAAGCGTTCTCGGTTGCAGTGACACCGAATTTGGTCTTGAAGATTTGGGTGAAGTTGGTGACCTTCACGAGTTTGGTCGTGTTGGAATCGCCAGACTTTGACCCTTCCTCAAATGCCGGACCTATGACCAAGAGCCAGTCGTCGTCATTGATCGCGGCCGCCGCAGTTGCACCAGCACCACGAGAGACCGTTAGGGTGTTCGTGGAGTAGTTGACTGAGGTGACGCGCATGATTTCACCGGTACGAGTGTTCTTGATGAGATCGTACTTGGTGAAGATCGATGCACCCGGGCTGTCTACGACCAACGCCGTGTCACCGGACGTGTATCCGGCACCGTTGTTGATGCGAGCCCAGACTCCCGAATACTGATCCTCATACTCAGTGAATTCGGGGTTGTACACGGTTCTCTTTTGGAGAGCCATGCCCTTGAATTTGCCGCCACCGTCGCCGACCTTTCCGATTTGCGTCAGGAAGGCAGTGAGCGGTGACTCTCCCGGTTCAAGCAGGAAGATTTTGTCCTCGACATCAGGAATACGCTGTGACTGTTCGATAGTCAACGTATCCCTCGTGCCGATGATGTGTGCAGGTTCTGCCATAGGTTGTGGTTGTTACTGCCGGCAACCGCTCACGAGACCTCAAAATCTTATAAGCGTTACCGGACTTTGTTTGGGTTAATACTTTCACCGACAAGATCATCGAATGGATTCTCTTGGTCGGTTTTGCCTTTGGCGGCCGGTTGGCCACCGCCGACTCCTGATGCATTCTCTCGTTCGAGGTTTTTTACTTCCTCTTTCTTGAGAGCTTCGTCAGCCGCTTTCTTTGTCTGCGAATCCTTGGTTACGGAGTCGTAGGCCAGTTGAAGCGTCCGGGCGTTGAACGGAAGCTTTTCTTTCTCGATCAAGTCGAGAACAGCGTGGCCAATCTCAGGAGTTTTGAAGTCCTCATGATCGGCAATCCAGCTATCGATCTCGGCCTTGGTCTTTGCTTTCGTTTCCCGTTCCTCAAGCTTTTTATCGAGCAATGCGTCAATGTCCGGTTTTTCCTCTGGTGCCTCATCACTGGCTTTGAGAGCTTCGGCAATACCTGCTTTCAGCTGTTCAGCCAGTTGCGGATTACTGGCCAAGGCTTTATCGAGCACCGATAGAAACTGTTGGTTTTTCTCGGCCGTGGTCTTGAGATCGTTGATCTCCTTACCTTGATCGATAATCTTGGTCTGGGCTTCGTCATACGAGCGTCGCGCATCCTCTTCGCTCTTAAACTTGCCCCAGAAGGACTTGTCGCCCTCGGGTTCCTTGTTGTCACCCTCGGGACTTCCACTCTTATCGCTTGGCTTTGCGCCGGATTGATCCTCTGGTTTAGAGGCGTCCGGTTTTTTGTCGGGTTGATCACCTTGCGGTGCGCCCGACGGGATTGAATTGACCGGTTGTTCCTTGCCAACAGCATCATCGAATGATGGTGTGGTTGGTTCGGCGCCGGTGTTGTTTGTGTCTGTCATAGGCGTATTAGGCGCAGATTGATCCTCGGTGTCCGTTCACGGCCGGAACGTTGGCGTCTGCAATTAATAAACCGAGCCCCTTTCTGGGAGGCTCGGTTGGCTTCTTGAAACGTAGGAAATCGCCAGAAATCCCGTCTCAAGAGGCCAGCTGAACCTCTCAAAAAGTTGGCGATTTCCTTTGAGGTATGTTTTTAAGTTGGTGCTTTCATATGCTCGTCATGAATTGCTTTAATCTGCAGGAGAATGACTCCGAGTCCTTCGGCTCGACCTTGATAAAACCGAATCTCGTCTGCATTCAGTTGTTTGTTGAGTAGCCACGTCTTGGTGGTCTCAAGTTCGTTCGCAATAAGTTCGGACAACGCTTCAAAATACTTGGTTTCGTACAAGTTGCTGATCGTCGCTTCTATTTCTTTGTTGAGTGTCTTTGTCATATGCGTCATTGCTTCACTGCGTTACCGAGAACCCCACCAATCTCATTACCGGGCAGTCCTTGTTCTGGCACTACGTCAGGTGGCGGTTCAACGGCTGGTTGATCTCCAGCTGGTATACCGGCACCCGGTTGTGTTGTCTGGTCTACTGCTGGCACCGCAGGTCGTTGTTCCACCTCTCCGATGTAGTTTTCTGGTTCCCATCCATAATCCTCGAAAAGCTTCATTAGGATTTTGAATTTCTTGACCGAGTACACGGTACCGGTCTCGGCATCCACGATTTGGTCAACGTCTTTGATCAAACCCCAGAGTTCCAAGTCTTTTGATTTCTTGAGTTCGGACGAGCTGGCAAGGGCTGACGTGGATTCGAGGGATATCTCGTATTCATCGTCAAAGAGTCCTTCGATGTTTTCTGATTCGGGGGTTATAAGCTCGTGTCGCATGAGAATTCCTACTGCCTTGTCTGGCACTACTCCTTTGGTTGTCCAGAATTGCTTGATCATGCTGATCCAGTGCTCAAAGTGCATGATGTAGGAGTTTCGAAGCATGATCAGGAACAGCTTCACTCCCTCGAGCGTCGCTTCTCTCATGAACGACGCAACGGTTGCGGTCTGTTTTTGGTCTACACCGGCCGTGGTCGTGTATTCATCGATACCGACAGCAATTCTCATGGCTTCTTTAATGTGATCAGGCTCTATGAATGCAGAGGAATTCACGTCGCCAAACTTCAGTTCTTTGACTGAGTTGGGGTCATTCGTCCACAGGATTCCCAATGGTCTTACGGTGATGGTTGATTGCTTATAACCGGGGAGGGCTACTGGTGCCGCCGCTATCATGCTGTGTATTTTCATCGTGATTGCGTCGACTCTCTGGTTGGTTACAGAGTTTAAGAGTTCTTGCAGGTGGTCAACAAGCTTCGGGATGCCGAGCCAGTAAAACGAGAATGGTCGGGGGAAGAAGCCAGTTCGTGAGTAGGGCTTTTGCTGGTGGTCGTATGGGTTATCACCGTCCTTGATCTCTATCGGTGTGCCTTCCATCGGCAAGAACACGCAAATATGGTCGTCAGTCCATCGCTCTACGACTTCGAAGAGCTTATCGTCTGTCGTTGGCATTTGGACCGGGTTGTTTGGGTTGCCTTGGATCGGAGAGGACGCTTTGGTTGTCTCTCGAAGATTCTTTCGTAGTTCTAGGAGGACTTCTTTTCTCACGTAGGCATAGTCAGTCGTGTCACCGCCAGACTTTGTCACGTCACCGTTTCGGTCTACGAATTGCGACCACGTGTTCTTTGGCACGTCCGGGTACTGTGTTTTCATCTCATC
>QZGF01000058.1_pt1 | contig 16407 bp, 27 predicted proteins | sample 1990021 | NCBI WGS metagenome assembly QZGF01 (sample SAMN10076523, study PRJNA491371) | Subsurface metagenome, whole genome shotgun sequencing project. | isolation source: subsurface fracture fluid from borehole BE326-BH2 | place: South Africa: Beatrix Gold Mine | collected 2015-06-18 | reverse complement strand
GAGAGCTGCCCGTCGGTGGGCGGCCAAATCAGGCAGGCTCGATCGGAGACTGTGATGGAGAAACTACGTCCTTGCGAGGGTTCGGTACATGGCGGCTTTTCTCACCCTGGAACTTCGGAAGCTCGCCCTTGTTCGTCGTTGTCGTCGTCGTTTTCGTCGTCGTCTTCTGAGATAACGACGACGAACACGACGACGGGGCGCGCGCGCGACCCCGGTCCGGAGGAGCTCGCCAGATGCGAGGCAAGGATCCGCGAATGGGGCTGGACAGAAAGTTACCAGCTCACCTGGACGCGGCTCAAGGCCGATCCGGGGCGAACCGCCCTTGCCGTCGCCTGTGTGGAGGCGGCGATCGCCAGGGGCCTGGCCTTCGGGCGCCCCGTGGTGGCTCCTCAAGCTCTCTTCTACAGGGCCTGGATAGGCCGGTGGCTGCCGAAGCCCTCCCCGGAAGAGATCGAGGCCTCCAGCGCGATCAGGGCGCAAGAGGCGGCCAGAAACGCCGAGATCCAGGCCCAGCGGCAGGTCGAGGCCGACCAGGCCGAGGCCCGGACGCTCCTGGACGCCATTTCCTCGAGGCTGGCCCCCGAGAGGCTCTCCGAGCTCCGGGCCATGGCCCAAAGGGCGGCCGACGGCTGCGTCCTGGGCCGGCTCCAGCGGCTGGGGATCACGGATCGAAAGCTCCTGGCGAAGGCATTCGAAAAGGCCTTGCCGGAGCGTCAGAGGCTGTTAGAATCAGGGCTCGAGCGCCTCATTCTGGACAACCGGGCCGAGGCGTTCGCGAGAGCTCCGAGAGTCGCCGACCTCTCGGAGGCCCAGGGGCGAGGCGGGCTGGCGGCTACCGATCTCCGACGGGATGCCGCCGCCCCTCCCCCACCCATTCGCATACATCGCCGGGACGCGCTCCAGGCTCAATCAGAGCTGCCGCCGTCCATCGGTTCGACCTTCCAGCCCTGTCCGGAACCTCGGAACTCGTCACCCTCGACGCGCTCGGGATAGGGCTGGGATGAGACATACCCGCCAGGAGCGCCACCTGGCGGACGGTGACCGGCTAGGCCTGGTCTGCGCGGGTTTGGAATCCCTCCTTTCCCTGCGACAGAACCAGGCCTAGCCCTTGTAAGGGGCGCTGGAGTGCTGATAGATGCCGGCGAGCTCGGGGCCAGCTTCCAGACCTTCGCGACGGATGACGCCGCGGTCCTGGGCATGGTCCGGGAGATCCGCCGGCACATCGACGAGGGCAAGCGCGATTTCTCCAAGCTCGGCGCCTGGGTCGACCGGCAGCTCGCCGGCGTCCCGGAAAAGAACGACCTGGCCGAGCTCGGGGCCATCTTCCGCGCGGCACAAAGGGACGTCCGATTCACGTCGGATCCCCATAAGCTCGATACCGTCCGGGCTCCCCGGCTCACTCTCGAGCGCCGCGCGGGGGACTGTGACGACTTCTCGGCTCTCCTGGGGGCGGCCGCCGAGCATATCGGGTACCCGGTGCGGCTGCGCGTTTGCGGCGTCCAGTCCGGCAAGTGGAAGCACGTCTATCCGGAGGCCTGGAGCCGCCGGACGGGCCGGTGGGTCGCCATGGATGCCTCGGAGAAAGGCCGCCCGCTCGGCTGGCGCTCGAGCTGGCCTGGCGGCACCTACGTGGAGGGCTCAGGCATGATCGTCCCGGATCGGCAGATCCAGGGGCTCGGCGGCTTCTTCTCAGACGCCGCCAGCTTCGCCCAGCGGACCTTGATCGACGACCAGGTCCCGCCGGCGCTCCAGCCGAAGCCCGAAGGGCTAAGCCTCGGCCAGATCCTGACCGCCGCCGCCGTGGTCGGCGTGATCGTCGCCCTCACCGGCGGCAAGAAGAAGCCCGGCCGATGATCTTCGCCCAGGCCCCCGCCGCCGCCGTGGCGCTCGCCGGGATGATCCCGGACGAGGGGGGCCTCTACTTCCGGCCGGCCGACGGCTGGCTCTACCGCTGGAACACGGCCCCGGCCGGGCTCGGGGACCTGGCGGGCTTCTTCTCCAAGGTCAAAAAGGTCAAAAAGGCCGTCAAAAAGGTAGGATCTCAGGTCTCGAAGGGCCTTAAATCAGCCGGGAAGGCCGTCAAAAAGGGCTGGAACACCGTCCGGGAGGCCGCCCCGATACTGCTGCCGATCGCCGGGACGGTGGTCGCCGCCACAACCGGCTTTGCCCTGGCCCCGGCGATCGCTCCGCTCGCCGCGGCGATCATCGCCAGGGATCCGAAGGTCCCCAAGGAAAAGGCCCAACAGCTCGCCCAGAAGTATGTCAACGACGGGGCGATCCCCGAGGACCTCCTCCCCTACCTCCCCGGGCCGGCCCCGGAGCTGCCTCCGGAGAATTTCGCCTTTGTGCCCCCTCCGGCGCCGACGATCGAGACCAGGTCGACTCCGCCCTGGCTAATTCCGGCCGCCGTGGGCCTCCTGGCCGTCGCCCTGGTGGTGCGCCGATGATCGTCGAGCTGCGCGCCCTGGGCGGTTACGAGGAGGACCTCGCCGCCTATAACGCCTGGTGGACCTCGCGCGGCCTCAAGCCCGGCGACTACGGCGCGGCCGTCGAATACGGCCGGAAGCTGACCGCCGAGTGGATGACCAGAAACAGGGCACTGCCGCCCAATAAACGGGCACCGCGGCCCGTGACCAACCCGCCGGCAAAGCCCGTCCCTCCGGAGCCCGAGGAGGTCCTCGAGCGCCGGGGCCCGATCCAGTTCCAGACCCAACAGCCGGACGCGGATCCCGCGTCGGTTTACTCGCCAGCTGCTGCCCCCGTCCAGGCGGAGAGCTCCTCGGGGATCGTCCCCGCGGTCGCCCTGGGCGCCGTGGCCCTGGCCTTGCTCTTGGGAGCGTGACATGATCATCCAGGAAGGCTCCGGCGTCGGAGATCTCGGCCTCTCCTTCAAGACGCTGTTTAAGAAGCCGGAGGTAACGGCGGGCGCCGGGCTCCTGGTGGGCGCCGCGGCCGGCTTCATCGGCGCCAAGTACGGCGGCCAGATCGCCTCGAGCACGGGCTCGGCGCTCAAGAACATCGTCCAGAAGCCGGTCGACTGGTATAACCAGTATCGCTCGGCCGAGATCGCCCGGCGGGAGGTCGAGCGGGCGCAATACGGCGGCCATCAGATCTCCTGGTGGACCGACCGCGGCCTCCGGCCCGGTGACACCGTGGGCCTCCAGCGGTACCGCGAGGCCCAGGCCCGCGCCGCCGCCGGGAAGTCCGCCAAGGTCGCGAGCTGGGACCTGTCCAAGCTCTTCACATCGACCGCCCCCTCCCCCACCCCGCCCGGGGCGATCGTGGTCTCCGACCAGGCCGCGCCGACGTCCGGGATCCCCGTCGGCCCCGACGGGATGACGACCCGCGTCGCCTACAACCCGACCGGGATCAATCCCGCCGTCTGGATGGATCCGGGCTCGCCGATCTCCATCATCCCGCCGCCCCAGGAGCCCCAGGGGGGCGGGCTCCTGTCCGGGCGAAACGGCTTGCTCCTGGCGGGGGCGGCCGTCGCCGGCGTCTACCTCCTGAGCCGGAAGCGCAGCCGGAAGGCGGGCTGACCCGTGCTTTACCCTGGCGGCCGCGGCGGCGGCGGGAAAGGCCTCTCCGGGCTCCTCGAGGAGCTCCCGGCGGCCGTCACCGCCGCCCAGGTCCGCGAGGCCTCCGGCTCCGGCGTCCTCACGTTTGCCAGGTACTTCGACAGCTGGCATGAGGCCGCCAAGAACTTCGAGCGCAAGTATTTCGAGCTCTATCCGCCAGGGAGGGAGGCGGAGATCTCATGGGCTCAGCGCCAGCTCGCCGGGCAGTACCTGGCAGCCTCCCAGTTCCTGGCCGGGACCTACATGACGCCAGGCCAGGCCGCCGCCGCGGCCGAGCTGGTAAACCGCGGGATCCAGTACCTCAAGACGACTCCTCGCAGCGAGTGGTCTTCCAGGGTAAAGGACGTGATCAACTCGGCTGAACGAGCCAAGGGCGCCAGCTTCGAGGGGCTGGGCTCGGCTATGGGCGTCCTGATTGTCGTGGCTGTGATCGTTGGGCTACTGGTCGTGGGGATTGGGCTCTTCTTGCGCTACAGGTCAAGCGACCAGAAACGCCGGCAGGAGTTCTTCAACAAGTACGGCTCCTGGCCAGACGAGGGCGGCCTGACGCAATCTGTGAGCCTAGCCAGCCTGGCAGTGATCAGCCTTGTGGGGGCTGGTCTTTGGTACGCTTATGGGTCGCGACGGCAATGAGGGCAAGAATGAGGATGAGGTTAACGACCGTCTGCAAGAACATCGCAAACTTAAAGGTGTTCTCGTCGATTGCCATGGCCCCCCCCTTTCGCTTCCACGACGTCACGCCAGCCGGGATTATTCACGGGCTCCCGGCCTGGTCAAGCGCGTTGCCCGTGACCAGCTGGAGGTCCTGAAATGGCAGAGCTCGAGAGAATGCGCCACCTGGCCGAGCAGGAGGCCCTTGTCGTGGAGCGCCGGGCGATCATGGCGGAGCGCATCGCCAGCCACGCCGGCAAGGACAACAAGATCGACGTCCGGGTCATCTTCAACCGCGAGGACTACCCGGGACACTGCCTCCTGGTGGTCGCCGGCGAGAAAGTCGAGTACCAGGTCCCGCTCCGGGAGATCCTCGGCGGGCTCCTGGAGCTCGACGACCTGGTCAAGGAGCTGGGCGTTTCCGTCCGCTTCACCCGCTGACCTGGTCGAACGGTAAACCGAAGCTCGAGAAGGGCAGCCCGTGAGGATCAAAGGCTTGAAGGCCCTGGGAATGGCCAGCCTGCTGGCCGGCGTCCAGCTCGCCGTCGTCCTGTGCCTGGTCTCGGCGCTGCCGGGATGCACAGAGGCCCAGCTCGAGCGCGCCCGGTATGCCTCTGTCCAGGTCGCCGAGGTCGCCGACGGCGCCGGCGCGGCGGTAAACTCGCCAGCTGCGCGCACCGTCGCCCCGCTCATTCCCGGCGGAGAGGCCGGCCGGGAGGGGCTCGCCGCGTTGATCGCGGCCCTGGCGGCCCTGGCCTGGACGTCCGAACGGTTCTTCTCCTGGCGCCTCAAGCTCAAGCAACAGCCCCCGCCGGAAAAGGACTGACCGATGGCGAAGCGCAAGCCCCGTAAGATGGCCAAGAAGATACACCCCAAACGAGGGGGCACGGCTGCGAGGACGCGGCCCCGCGGACACACTGGCCGCCGGGACACCGGGAAGCGCCAGGCAGCGAAGGGCCGGAAGCCGTCGAGCAGCCCGGCGGCTCCGGTCCTCCTGCGCAAGGGCGGCCAGTGGGCGATCTTCGACGCCGCGAAGGGCGTCGTTCGGGTCCTGTCCCTCGAGGCCCGCCGGCGGCTGGCGAACCTGGCCGGCTACCACGTCGCCAAGGGCGCCCCGACGTCGACGGCCGTCCGGGAGCTGGCCCGGACCGGCTGGAAGGTCTTTGGCCGGATCGTCAAGAATCCGGCCCTGAGCGCGCCCCAGGCGGCCGCGGCGCGCCTGGTCAAGCGTTTCAGCCACCGGGAGCCCTCCAAGGCCTGGGAAGTGCCCTTCCGGCGGCCGCGGGCGCTGGTCTACCTGGGGGAGGCGAAGCAGATCCGCTACGTCTCCGACAAGGAAGGCCGGCCGCGCCTCTACTTCCACGACCTGGGGCGCGGGGCAAAGCTCTACTGTGACGAGACCGGCCGCGGCTGGCTCTACATCCACCGGCCGGGCCTCACGGTGCAAGCAAGGGGGATCGTAGGATGAACTGAGGGCCCTCCGGTACGCGCACCGGCGGGCAAGCGAGCGGCTGAGCCTAGCAGACGCTCCCCTCTAGGCGGGGAGTTGCTCGAGGAGGTCTCGGGCAACCCCCGCCATTTCTTTTGTGCGCGGAGGAGGAAGGGACATGGCGGACATCGCCTCCCTCGGTTCGATCCTGGCCCTCGGATCGGCCACGGGCAACCCCAAGAAGAAGGGCAAGAAGAAGGGCGGCAAGAAGGCCGCGAAGGTCCGCTACGTCTACAAGAAGGCGGGCAAGAAGAAGGGCAAGAAGGGGCGCCGCAATCCCTCCGGCTTCGCCTCCGCGCGGGGGATCATGGGAACGGCGAAGGGCTTCGCCAAGGATGCCCTGATCGGCGGCCTGGCGGCCGTCGGGACCATGGTCCTCCTCAAGAAGGCGACGGAGCTCCTCCAGCCCCGGATCGGGACCAACATCTCGACCGGCGTCGGCGGCTACGCCGCCCAGGCCGCGGTCTCGATCGGCGCCACCATGGCGGCCCGGAAGTTCGCCGGCCCGCGGATCGGCGCGGTGACCGGCCTGGTCTCCGCCGCGCTCCTGGGCAAGCGGATCATGGACGAGCGGGTCATGCCCCGGATCGGCGGGATGGGCGGGGGCGCCCCGGACTCCGGCGGGGCGGCCGAAGTCTACGAGACCGGCCCGGCCATGGCTGGCCTGGGCGCCGCCGCGGCCGCTCCCTGGGCTCGGCTGCCCTGGGGGGCCAACTAGAGGACCTGGTCAACGGGTTTACCCGCGGAGATCTCCGCGGGTAAACCCCACCTCGAGGCGAAGCTAGGTACCTGGGGGAGCGCGCCCCCCTGAACCCGCCGGACGGTGATACCGCCGGCACCCTGAGACGGAGGATCTCTCATGGCAGTAAGAGTCACCGACTGGCGGCCCACGTTCCGCCGCAACCTGACCGCCACCCAGGCGGCCACCACAACCGTCAAGTTCATCGGCGCCGGCCACACCGGGGACGGCACCTATGACGACTTCGACACGAACATGGAAGACGATGGCCAGATGCCGGCGAGCGACTGGGGCGTCCTCCAGGGTGGCGGCTGGATGATCGAGGCGACGAGCGTCGTCGCGGACGCCCGGGACCTGATCGTGAAGCTCGAGAAGGCCCTCTTCCGGATCGTGATCAACAACTACGCCGAGCTGGACTGGACCCCGGTGGTCCTCTTCCCGGCCGGCGCGGGCTGGAACATCGCGACCCAGGACACGGTCACCGCGGGGCGGGACCTGTGGGCCTCCATGGGCGTCCCGGATCCGCGCATCATGCAGGGCTTCAACATGCACGCTGTCCACGAGATCCAGATCGGGAGCTTCAAGCTGCCCGTCCAGGGCGGGATCTCCATCCCCCCGAGCTCGAAGTGGTACATCGAGATGAAGCTCGAGACCGCCCTGGCGCTCACCACGGGCAACACCGCGGGGCTCCGGTTCTGCGGCCGCGGCGTCTACGCCTCGACGCGCGTCAACTGAGGCCAACGGGCACGGGGAGGGGGGCCGCGGGACCCCCTCCCCCGCCCTCGAGGCCCGGTAAACCCCGCCGCCGGCGGCCGAGTAAACCCGCCGCGATCGCCGCCAGTAAACCCCCGACCAGGTCGGGGCAGGAGGATCCGCGATGAGAGTCCCGCATACGGAAGAACTTCAATTCGTCCACGCGGCCAACGGTAATCTTTCCGACACCATCCGGAACACGGCCCAGCTCGGCTTCTTCGTCACCTCGATAACCCAGGAGCGGACCTCGAATCTCGCCGTGGTCACGCTCCGGGACCTCTCGAGGGACCTCGAGATGGTGTCCGTCGACGCCAAGGCCGCCGGCAACGAGGGCCTCCCGCCGGACGTCCTGGGCGGCAACGGCCCCGAGCCGCTCCTCCTGACCAAGCCCTGGTACATCCCCCCGGGCGGCGAGGTCCGCGGGAAGTCGATCTCCTCGAGCGGCGCGGCGAACACCGTCCGGATCGCCCTCAATGGCTACTACAGCGACGAGAAGCCGACGGCCGACCAAATCGCCGAGATCCCGCTGTGGGTCGGCCTCTACAAGGTGGTCGCCGGCTCCGGCGTCGGAGTGGCGACCCACCGCGTCCCCACCGGGATCCGCTTCCGGGCCGAGGCCCTGACCAGGTCGGTGACGTCGACGTCCGGGACCTTCCGCCTCCAGGCGAAGGGCGTCGGCTACCTGTCCAACAACGCCCTGTCCCTGGCGGCCAACGCCGGGACGCTGGGCCTCCCCTTCCGCTGGGGCGCACCGCTCGAGCTCGTCCCCGACCAGCTGGTCTCCGCGGACCTGGCGGACACGTCGACGGCCCAAAACACGATGTGGCTCGCGCTCCTGGGCTGGCAGCGACGGGGATAGCCGTGATCGTCGAGGGGCTCGGCTACGAAGTCACCTTCCCGGAGAACTCCGAGAAGTTCAAGGAGTGGCTCCGGCAGCACCCGGAGCCCGCCTATCCGGCCGCGCCAGTCCCCGCGCCGACGTCGCCGGCGCCAGAGCCCCCTAAGGCAGCCCCCGCGGCGCCCAGCGCGCCGACGTCGCCGGCGCCCAGGCCCGCCGAGCCGCCGACGTCCTCGAGCCCTTCCGGCCTGGGTAGCCCGGCGGTCATGGCCGCGATCGCCGGCGTTGCGGTCCTGGCGGTCATCCTGGCGACTCGGCCGAGGCGGTAAACTGTCGCTCTGCAGCGGCAGTAAACCCTCGGCGGGCCCGGAGAAGTAAACCGGAGGATCCACGATGGACCTGATGAACGGTGTCCTTGAGCTCTCCGAGGTCTCGAGCCGCTCGCCGATGACCCCTGCCGCCGGCGTCGATATCACCGGGGCGGCCGCCGGCGAGGTCCTCGTCCTCGATTACGAGGTCCCCGTAGGCTGGGAGGGCAACTTCCGCGGCTGGGGGATCGCCCTGAGCGTTCCGGAGATGGTGAACACCCTCCGCCTGGCCCTCAAGGTCAACGGCGAGCCCCTCCCCTGCTACCCGAACGGGATCACGCAGCACGTCGGCGGGATCCGGGCGGACGAACTGGAGGAGGTTTACCACGTGATCCCCGCCGGCAAGGTCTTGCAGCTCTTCGCCGGGTCGCAGACCTCAGGGAAGATTTCCGCCCGGTTCAAGATCCTGTTGAGGAGGGTTGAGGCCTAATGTTCAACGCGACCCCCGAAGACAAGGGGCTCATGCCCCACAAGAAGTTCCAGGTCACGAACGTAACGGCGGCCCAGACGCCGGCGGCCGGGGCGCTCCTCACGGCCATGAAGGGCCGCAAGTCGATCGAGATCCGAAACGACGGCTCGGCGGACGTCGTCGTCGGCTTCCGCGCCGACATGACCACGTCGGCGTATAAGCGGACGATCCCCGCGGGACAGTCCTGGTCGATCGACGCCGACGACACGGTCGCGATCTACTACATCTCGGCCGGCGCCTGCGACCTCGAGATCACTGAGGCGGGCTGACAGTGCTCGAGAGCACCAGGATCCGGGACCGGGGCCGCAACGACGGCCTGAGCGCGGCCTACTACTACCCGCCGGGGAGCGCGGTCCCGTATAAATTCGTGACCGTCGCTGACTACAACTGTGAGACCGGCAATCAGTCCAACTGGGCAGATCCCCTTTCCGGCGGAGGCCTCGATAGCCGGTTTGGGCAGGAGATCGACTGCTACTATCGCTTTGCCGACGTCCTTCAAGCCGTCGGCTACCTGCTTATGGAGGTTGGCTCAATGGAGGGCGCGGCCGCGGCCGAGATCTCGATCTGGGGCATAAAAACAGCCTTTACGCCCGTCGCCGGCGCGGCGATCGGCGCCCTCACGCTCGAGGCCTGGACGCCGATGCAGGCGGATTTGACCTGCGCCGGCGCGGCGCCCTCTGCCTTCGCATTCCAACCCGACGGGCTCACCGCCGGGCCATACTACGGGATAAAGCTCCGGCTCAACGGCGGGGCCTACGGCGCGGCGCCGAACCTCGTTTGGGCGGTGGGGCTGTAGGAGGGTAGCCGATGGGCGTGACCTGGTGGAACCCCCTAACGTGGGTCGACGGGCTCAAGGCCCAACCCGCAGACGATACGGAACCGGTCAAGCTCGTCCCGACTGACACCAAGAAAAGCGCCTCTCTGCTGGACCACGTTTTCGACTGGCGCACCGGTTATTGGGCGGTCTCGAAGCCGTTCGGCTTCTTCAATCAGCATCCCGCCGGCGAGGGCTCTCCGGAGCGGTTCCTGGTGCTTCGTAGCTCCCGCCCGCTCCCATTCCAGTTGCGGACCTTCCAGGACCCGGACGGCGAACACGTTCGCCCTTGCCGCTACTCCTTCCGGCTCAACTTCGACGCCCTGCTAAAGCTGGCTGAGAGCTCTTTCCAAGACGCCCACGGGCTGCTGGATAACCTTTGGGACCTGGACACGCTCTCCGATGCCGAGTTTGCGGGCCTATGGTTCCAGGCCGAAGAGGCGGACTTCACTGCCCGCAGCACGGCGCTTGACACCAGGCAAAACGCCGTTTTGACGGCGGGCTCGGGCAAGACCTACGCGACGATCAGCGCGGCGATCACGGCGGCAAGCTCGGGCGATTCGATAGACTGCTATGACGCCACCTGGAGCGAAACGGTAGCCTATGGCTCTAAGGTGCTCAGCATCATCAACCGCCGCGCCGGCATCATGTCCGCAACGATCACGGCCAGCACAACCGGGGCCGTTGTGACCGGGCACTCCACGCAAGTTGGATTCAGCTATCTGATAAACTTCACCGTCACAAACAGCCACGCCTCCGCCGGCGGGAGCGTGACTGCCGGAACGACGACCGGCGCTTATCTGTACTGCCTGAGTTGTCGGGCGACAGGCACGTATTCATACGGCTTCGCCGGCAATAACGTGGCGCTTGTCCTCTGCTTTAACTGCGTGGCTGACAACATCACGGGAACGGGCTTCGGCATCAATGGCATGAATGCTCTAGCCTGGCTTTATCACTGCACGGCCTGCAAGTGCGGGTACGGCATCGCATCTAATTCATCATGGGTTCGGGCTTCGTGGTCTCTGGCGGCCGGCAACACAACCGCCGACTACACCGCGGGGGCGCACCGTGATCATTGCGTATCGGCAGACCTGACGGCGATTTCAGGGACGACGTTTGCCGGCTGCGCCACTGGGTTTGACACTGCCGATTTCGAGGACTACGCGAACAACGATTTTCGGTTGCGCGCAGCCGTCGCGGGGACAACCGTCGCAAAGCTCTATGGCCGGACCATCGTCCGCACCGACGCATGGGACAACGTTCGCGCAGTCAACCAGAGCGATACCTGCGACTACGCCGGGGCCTCGACCGCCCTCCCTGGATATATCCCCGTCGCCGCCGAGGTTGTTCCGGCCGTGACGGCATACGGAAAGGATAACGAGCTCGCGGGCGCGGCCCCAAGCTCCGGCGGGACCTCCTCCTCCCTCTTCGGCCGGCGGCTCCGGAGCTACTGAAATGGACACCAAGGATCTAACCCGCGAGGTCCTCGAGCTGCGCAAGGACAATGTCCGGCTCTTCCAAAAGCTCGAGGAGATCCGCGTCTGTTGCGCCGGCCGCCCCGGAATCTGCGCCGCCGAGCGCCGCAAGGAGGCCGCCGCGATCGCCGCCGGTAAACCGCCGGATCCGGATCCCGCCAGTAAACCCGCCAGCTGGCGCCTTGCATTCATCCGGGAGGCGGGTAGAGTGCTCACCGCGGCCGTTGCCGGCGGCTTGGCGGCCTGGGCGACCATCCAGGCGGCCGCCTATGCCGCCAGGAAGGCCCTTACGCCGTAGATCTCGATCCGGGGGGACAGGAGGCTAGGCCATGCGTTGGAAGGACCTCAGGGAGCGCGAAAAGGGCCGCAAGGTGTACATCGTCGGGACGGGGCCGAGCTGCGAGCGCGTCCTCGGCCACCACGCGAAGATCTGCATGAACTTTGCCCCCGTGGCCCACGCCGCCGACTACTGGATCCGCGGCGACGGCCATCGCCACTTCGACGACGACCAGGCCGAACGGTTCAAGGCCACCGTCGCCGCCGCGCGCCGCGCCGGCGCCGTCTGCCTCGCCGGCGACGAGCCCCTCGAGGGGGATATCCCCTTCCGCTGGGCCTACTCGCCGGAGTACCAGAGCCGAACGCCCTATGAGCTCCTCGAGTGCGAGGACCTCCCCGGCTTCCCGATCGACTGCGGAACGCTCGGCGGGGCGCTGGCCCTGGTCGCCTGGCTTCGGCCCTCCGAGGTCGAGCTCGTCGGCTGCGACTTTGGCCCGGTCGACGGCAAGCTCCACTACTATGACGCGCGCGCCTCGAGCGTCGAGGCCCTCTCGACGGCCCTGGCCTACTCCGAGCGGTTCCGGTGGATGTATTGCCAGGTGATCAAGCACCACAAGCCGGCACTGGAAGCCCTGGGGATCCGCTTCGTTTGCCCGGTCCCGCTGTGGATGGCAGAAGTCCAGGCAAAGGCGGCCAAAGCGGAGAGCGATCGCGCCGCCCGAGTTGCTCGATCAGCCGCCACAAGCGGCGATTCTCGAGCCGTAGGCGCTTGAGCTCCCTGCGGTCGACGTCGACGCGCCCGAGCTGGCGCCGGAGATCGTGACAGAGCCGGACGTACCCCGCGGCCCTCTCGTCGTGTTTCCGAATGAGATCCAGGAGTCGCTTAGGATCCTTTTGGGCCAGCCGTTCAATCTGGTAATCCGAGGCTACAAAGAAACAGGTCCCGGCGTCCACGTAGGTCCCCCCTTTCAACCGCAGACAGAAAACCGGGGCGGGCGCCTTTCGGTCACCCGCCCCGGTAGATCTGTCCCTCCTACGCTTCGGATTCGCCTCGAGCGGCGGTTTACCGCTCGACCAGGTCCTCCGGCGGTTTACCGCTTCGCTTTCGGCCGAGGATCCTTCGGTTTACCCTTCGCGGCCGCTTTCTTGAGCTCGAGGAACTTCTCGGCCAACCGCTTCAACTTCCCGTTCCAGCCGCGATCCTCGCCCCAATAGTAGCGCCGCTCCCCCTCGTCGGCCGCGGCACAGGCCTCCTCGAGCTTCGGAAGAGTGTCCTTCCGGATCTTGATCATGTGGTGTTTGACCGGCTCGTAACCGTACACGTTCCCTCCTTCCTTCGCGGCAGCCGGGACCGCAACGCCGCGGAGCCCAAAGGCCCGCAGCTGAACGACGCGGCCCCAGCTGGCGCGGGTCATGCCACACGCTGCCCTTTGCCGGCAGGTTCTGAGATCTCAGTCCCGGGAGCCGGAGCTGGTCGAGCCGCCGCTCTCTGAGCCGCCGACGTCGATCAACGGCCGGCTCTCGAGAGAAGCCTTTGAGCGCCGGGCCGATGTACATGACGCGCGCACTGTGCGACCGGATCGAGAGCGACCTCTCCCGCTCGAGCCGGCAGCCGCGATCGACGCAGCTCCCACAAAGATGGTACCCGCCACAGGTGAGAGCCACTCCGCCGGCGGAGGCCTCCACGTCGCAGCCCACGCACCGACTCACGCCTGGCCGGGACGGGCTTGCCGCCTGTCCCGCTCCCGGTCGATCCTCCCGAGGATCCCGATCGAGCGCCTCTCGACCTCGAGGAGCAGCTCGTAAAGCGCCATATCCTCCCGGCGGAGCTCCTCGCCTAAGTCTTCCTTCGCCTGGGCGATCGAGCGAAGCCCCGAGCGGAGGATCTGCGCCATTGCGCGGAGCTGGTCGGCGCTCCACGTTTCCAGATGCAGACATGTGCCCTCGATGTTCTGTGCGGCGCGATCGAGCGCCGCGATTTCTTCCCTCTCCATGATCCCTCCTTTCAACCCAGGGGGAGCCCCACCGCTCCCCCTGGGGATCCAGCCCGCGCGGCTAGTCGATCTTCTGGAGCTCCTCCTCGACCCACCCCGGCGCCTCAGGCGATGTGGGCTCGGAGCTCGGGAACGCTCTCTTGAGGGCCTCCATGTAGGCCTTAGCGATATTGCCCTTTCGCTCTTCGTTTGCGTCCTGGGCTTCTGCGTGAAGCAACATCGCTGCCGCCTTGACCATCGCCGGCGTGACGCCGTCCGTCACGCAGACGCCGGGGCACTCGATCAGGATCGAGTCCCCGCGCTTGAGAACGATTGCCCTCCTGGGCTCGAGCTGGAGCTCTATCGTGTAACGCGTCATGATCCCTCCTTTCAGCTTCCAGAGGCCACGACCAGGTCAGACAGGGGCTCCCATACCGCGGGAGTCCATATCCCCTGAGCGTGTCCCCACTCTTCCACGTCGCCGGCCGGGATCTTCTCCCAGCCGCGCTCCTCTACCCAGGCGGGCAGCTCGGCGGCACGGTGGCGAAGTTGGTCGACCTGGCCGAAAGTAAACCGGCTGAGGTCCTGCCCGCAGCCCGGCTCGAACCGGAGCAGCTCCCGCCAGCAGTTGCGCAGCAGCTGCGCCGCCGCCCGCTCGGCCTTGTCGTAGATCTCCGCCATGGTGTTGTCGAGCGTCCAGTGTGACAGCAACGCTTGACCGATGATCGCGCCCTCGTCGATCCCCTCGTCCATCCAGTGAAGCGTCACGCCGAGCGGCGCGCCCATAGCCAACGCCCAAAAGAGCGGATGGGCGCCGCGCCCGAACGGCAGCAGCGACGGATGGAGATTCGCGCACGGCATGGCCTCGAGGACGTCCCGCGGGATCCGGTGACGGTGGCGCCAGGCCACGCACAAATAGAAGGCGCCGGCGTACCACGGGAGCGACTCCTCGGGCTTGGGCGGTACGTGGCGGATCGTCGTTGTCCCGGCCAGCCTCGAGAGGACATCGAGGACCGGGTCGGGCTCTCGCGGAACGTTGGCCGTCGCGTAGTAGACAAGCGCCCGATCGTTCAGCCTGGTCATCATCCGGGAGAGCGGCATTACCCACCCCCTTGCGGCGGGACGCTGCCAGGGCCGGGCAGGACGATCTTGCCTTGAGGCGGCCGAGCGAGGGCGATCGTCATCGCCGCCTTGACAAAGACACAGGCGAAGAGGCCCGTCGGCTTGTCGTTGGCATCGAGCCCGACGAGGAGCCCCTCGCACTTATACCCTCTCCGCTTTGGGCCGAGAGGGCAGCCGTCAGACATCGGACACGAATGCTTCACTTTCGCCGGCTCGGGGGCGTTCGGATCCATCACCATCAAGAGCCCCCTTTCATCGCCGCCTGTAGCTCGGCGATCTTCGAAAGGCCCGCGGCGCTCTTGTAGAAGTTCCCGAGCTCGTCCCCGAAGAGGACAGAGAGCATCGCCGCGACGTGCTCCGGCTTCTCCCCGGCCAGCTTGCCAAGGCGGCCGGCGAACTTGCCCGGCGTCTGCGTCTGGATGGTCTGCGCCAGGAGCGCCGGCGGAATCTGCCCGTTGGCGTAGGCCACCAGGTAGTCCCGGACGAGCTTCATCTTGTCCTGCTTCCCGACCAGCGTCGGGACGAGCTTCCGCGCGAGGTTCTTCCAGACGTTGGGGATCTCGAGACCGTCGATCGCACCCATGAGCGCGTCCACTGCCGGGTCCTCCTGCTCCTCGCCCTCTCCGGCATCCGCCGGGGGCGCGGGCTTCTCATCCTCGCCGTCGTTGTCGTCGTCTCCCTCGTCGTCGTCTTCCGTTACTATCGTGGAAAGAGCATCCTCGCGGATCTGCCGGTGCATCGCCGAGACCGCCCCGAACATCTGGAGCGGGTCAATAGACGGCTGCGCCGGCGAGAGGTTCTTGATGATCCTCGAGAGCGCCTCGAGCTGCATGATCGCCGCATCCGGCCCGGCGGCGGCTGCCGAAGCCTGGCGCGTCGTCGCCTCCCCGCCGGCGCCTCGAGTGATCGGCAACGGGTTGCCGGCGATCTTGACCGTGAGGTGGCCGACGTACTTCGCGCCGTTCTCGGCGCGGGCCTTCACCTTCACGCGGTACACGCCGCCGCCGAAGTCCCGGGCGATCAGCTGCTCCGGCCCCTGCTCGATCAGGACGTGGACCGGGTAGGACCGGCAGAACCCCACGTCGGTATTCTCGACCAATCCCGAGCGGGGATTGACGTAGGTCTCCGGGCCGACGCGCTCGACGCTGGCCGTTCCGGACGCGCCCTCGATCGCCGTGAAGGCGTCGCGGAGCTGATCGAAAGGGTCCTCCTCCTCGTCGAGGACCTGAGTCAGAACCTGGTTTGCCGGCTGCTCCTGGTCGGGCTGCTCGTCGTGGTTCTCGTCGGCGTTCTGTGGCTGGTTGGATTTGCGGCCCATGGTGTCCTTTCCTAGTCGGCATACGTCACGGATGCCGACCATCCGCTCCCCCTTGTCAAGACTTTTTCCCCGAAAAACTCCAAAAAATAACGCTCGCCGGCGGTTCCCTCCTTTCTAGGGTCCGCTTGCGAGCGATTTTTTCGCTCAGAGACTGGTTTTCGGCTTTTCGGCCCTGGTTTCCTGGCTTTTCGGGCCTGGTTTTCAGCCTACTTCCCAGAGGGCGTATATGTTATGTTGCATACGCCCTGGACCCGCCAGAAGTCTACCGGATGCCCCGTTTCGTGTCAAGACCCCATCCCGGAATGTCGATCGCCGGCCGCCAGGTCGAAAAGTCGTGATATACTCGCTTGTGGCGGATGAGCGCACGGCCCGGGGCCGGTAGGAGTGACCCCAACCGCAACCCCGGGCCACCCGTTCACCGCCGGGACATAGGCGCGCCATCATAGAGAGCTGCCCGTCGGTGGGCGGCCAAATCAGGCAGGCTCGATCGGAGACTGTGATGGAGAAACTACGTCCTTGCGAGGGTTCGGTACATGGCGGCTTT
>QZGF01000057.1_pt1 | contig 16414 bp, 16 predicted proteins | sample 1990021 | NCBI WGS metagenome assembly QZGF01 (sample SAMN10076523, study PRJNA491371) | Subsurface metagenome, whole genome shotgun sequencing project. | isolation source: subsurface fracture fluid from borehole BE326-BH2 | place: South Africa: Beatrix Gold Mine | collected 2015-06-18 | reverse complement strand
AATCATTTTCTCAACACAAGATAGACAGTAAAATACAAAGTATACTCGATTACCCGGTCTACACACGTCCTGCTGATTTTCGTGGATGGAAAGTTCCGGAAATTCTACTCAAAGGCAACCATAAAGAGATAAAGAAATGGAGAGAAAAAGAGGCTCTCAAAATTACAAAAAAGATAAGACCAGACCTGCTCACTCAAGGTTTCTCTACGACTAAAAAGACTAATTAGTATTTATATATCTTGAGACCCTTTTGCCTGATAATGAAAATTTTTCTTTGGTCATAACTCTCAATGGGTTAAGGCTCTCTAATCCACCTGACTGTTCCAGATTGACCTTAAACTCCTCTATCACTTTCACAATTGACTCTCTTATTGGTGGCAAAATATAGCCAACAGCTCGCAATGCTTCAACTGATAAAACTGTAGTAACCCTTTTTGCTATCAAATTCTTGTTTATTTCACTAAGAGTGGTTGGATAGATTTTCATTTTGGGGTTGACCTTTTCCTTAAGAAGATATGCTACCTCCAATGGTGATATTGTACCCGGATTTGCAAGATGAAAAGTGCCAGATATTCGTCTATTAATCATATCTTTCAATACCGGCATAAAATCCTCAACCACAGAAGTACTGTTTTGATCAGAGATAAAGTGTGAATAAACTGCCCACTTGGCTAAAGTGTTCCTGTCATCAACCCTTGAGGAAATAACTTGCCTTGGCCTGACAACCAACAGGTTTGGGGACTTCCCTAATAAATTTTCGGCCCACACTTTTGTCCAGCTATAGTAGCTTTTTGGATTCGGGATGCTATTTTCAGAGTAGATTTCGTCGGGAGTATTGCTACTGAATATACAGCCGCTTGAAAAGTGACAAAGAAAAATTCCATGTTTCTTACAAACTTGCCATACTTTATATGCCCCCAAAGTGTTTGTCTCAAATGCTTTGGTCTTATTTTGTTCACACTCTTCAAGTGATGTAATTGCTGCCGTGTTTATTACCACAGCGGGATTAAACTTTACTATTTCCTCCTCTATCTGATCTTCCCTAGTAATATCAGCATGGGAAACAAAGACTCCATCAAGGTACTCCTCAATAAATTTTGCCATCTGCCCATAGCCAAAGACTAGATGACTGTTTTTTTTATTTCTGCCCAGTTTTCTCATAGAGCTTTTCAGCTCGCCTTTTTAACGGACGCCACCACCATTCGTTATCCTTGTACCATTCTACCGTTTTTTTAAGCCATGCATCAAATTCATGATCCGGTTTCCAACCAAGATCTCTTCTTATCTTTCTCCAATCAAGCGAGTACTTTCTATCATGACCACTCCTATCCTTGACAAACCTTATAAATTTTTTAGTTTTTCCAAATATTCCCAAAAGCTTTTCGGCAACCTCCAAGTTGCTTATATCTTCAGTCATCCCTCCAACCACGTAAGTCTCGCCTACCTTGCCTCTTTTTAATACAGCATCAATCGCCTTAACATGATCTAAAACATACACCCAATCACGAACATTTTTCCCGTCTCCATAAATAGGAATGGGTTTACCGTCAATCAGATTTGTAATCATTCTAGGAATAAACTTCTCAGGATCTTGAAAAGGTCCAAAATTATTTGAGGAATTAGTAATGGTGACCGGGAGACCATAGGTAGTAAAATAAGCACGAACCAAAAAGTCTGAAGCGGCTTTCGAAGCAGAATAGGGGCTTCTTGGGTTATAAGGGGTTTCTTCAGAAAACTTATCATGAGAATCTAAAGATAATGATCCAAAAACCTCATCGGTAGAAACATGGTGAAACCTAGTAACATTATTTTTGAGAGCAGCGTCAAGTAGCACCTGGGTACCTAAAACATTAGTCTTAATAAAAACCGCCGGAGAAACAATAGACCTATCGACGTGGCTTTCGGCAGCAAAATTAACAACCGTATCTACTCCACTCATTACCTCACCAACTACACGAGCGTTACAAATATCACCTCTAACAAACTTATAGTTTTTATTCGAAGAAAAATCCTTCGTTGAGGAAAGATGCCCAGCGTAGGTAAGCTTATCCAAATTTATGATCTTGTCATTAGGATACCTTTTTAACCAATAGCGGATGAAATTACTCCCTATAAATCCTGCTCCCCCCGTCACTAAAAGCCTCATATCTTTAATCTGCTTTTCTCCCCAACAAAAAATTCTATCCAATCTGAATGACCATCAGCACCTATTATCTCAGTTTGACTACCAACCAAACTACTGTCGATAGGCCTCTCAACATTAACAATTTTTACCCCTTCCATGATGACACTATTCTCAACTCTAGATTTCTCAATAAAACTATTATTGGAAATTGATGTATAAGGCCCAATAAAAGAATCCCTTGTTGTTACATTTTCCCCTATCAGCACAGGACCCCTGATAGTTGAGTTTTGGATCTTACAATTCTTGCCAATACCTACCCTGCCCTGGATAACATTTTTTGGACCAATCTTGCTTTTTATTTGACCAGAGTTGCTAATATCCAAGATATACTGATTTGCCAAAATCCAATCGTCAAATTTTCCCGGATCGAGCCATCTTCCTTTATATTCTATGACCTCAACTCTAAATCCTCTCTTTATCAGCCACTTAAATGGCCCAACTATCTCATACTCACCTCGTTCAGATGGTAAAATTTTGCCTCTTCCCCTAAAACAGCCAAAAACCACACTATCAAAAAAATATATTCCCGGCACAGCAAATTCATTCGGAGGATTTTTTGGCTTTTCCAAGTAGTCTTTAAGCCGTCCTTGCTTGTCAAATACAGGGACACCCATCCTCCAATTTTCGGGATGTCTGATCTTGGTAATTAAGCCGTACGGTTTTCTTCTTTCAAAGTAATCTACCAATTCCTTTATACCTTCGGTGAAAATATTATCTCCAAGATGTAAAAAAAATCTGTCCCCGTCTACAAAATCCTCACATACCTCCACAATATTTGCTAAGCCCAGAGGCTCAGGCTGAAGAACATAGGTGAATTTCAAACCCCACTTAGAACCATCACCCAAAAATCCTTTTACAAGATCAAGCCAACCAGGATTATAAGTTATCGCCACATCTTTTATTCCCGCCTCTGCTACTGATTCGATCGGATAAAAAATGAGTGGCTTATTGGCAACTGGGATAAAATGCTTATTGGTAGAAAAAGTCAGGGGTTGCATTCTCACCCCTCTCCCGCCAGTCGGGACTATTGCTTTCATCAGCCTAAATATAACACGGTCGCAAGTCAAACTCAAACCCTATCCAAAGCTAGGTATGTCTATCCGCAACACTTGAAGCTCCCCATGAATCCGGTTTCGTCCTGGCTGTGTAGCCATTTCCTGCAACCATACCAACAACCTCTCGAATCATCTCCCGTGTCGGACCTAGCGATCCAACATCAATATGAATTTCCAAATCATATTTTGCCGGAGATACTTTTTTTCGAATATCAGGGACAATAATTCCAGCAAGTTCCAGGCTCAAAAGGGTCTCTGTATGAATTCTATTTCTAAGCACCATGCCTTTTCCTTTCCTTCTTATCCTTCGATAAAAGTACTTTGCTCCCTTGCCAATCCTGTGGACAACAACAGCTGTGATGAAGTCCACATCCTGCACACCATTTGACCGAGCTTGGCTGTCCGACCCGATTACAAGTCGATAAAAGCTTGAGGGATCCTCATCAATAAAAGCAACTATTTTTCTGACCATATCTACAACTCCCATCTTATCGCCACTTGGGCTTGAAAATACCATATCGTCTGGTTCGCATTTAATAGATTCCATATATTCTAAATTATACTGCTTTGGCCTTCTGCTTCCAAATTGCCCTTGTATAGCCAAACACAGTAAATATATAATCTATTCGCATGAAAAGAAAAATTACAAAAGCAGTTATCGCTGCTGCTGGGTACGGAACACGCTTTCTACCTGCAACAAAAAACCAGCCAAAAGAAATGCTACCAATTATCGATAAGCCAATTATCCATTACCTAGTTGAGGAGTGCGTAGCTTCCGGAATCACCGACATAATCATAGTGACTCGAGCCGGCCAGGGAATTATGGAGGATTACTTTGACAATCACATGGAGCTAGAATATGTTCTTGAGGAAAACGGAAAAAAAGACCTCCTTAGGAAAGTCCAACAAATTCCAACCCTTGCAAACTTTGTCTATGTCAGGCAGAAAAAGAACTTACCTTACGGAAATGCAAGCCCCATTTACTGTGCTGCACCTCTAATAGACGATGATGAAGCCTTTGCATATCTTTTTGGTGACGATATGGTTCTCAGTGAAACTCCATGCCTAAAACAATTAATTGATGTATATGATAAGGAAGATGTCAACGGAGTGATTGCAACCCAGCCGGTTCCTCTAAATCAAGTCAGTAGGTACGGGATAATAAAATTAAACAAAAAAAACCAGCTTGAAGAAATAGTAGAAAAGCCAAAAATTGGCAAAAACCCCTCAAACCTTGCAGTGTTTGGGAGATTTATCCTTGACCAAAAAGTCATAGAAGAAGTAAAAAAAATGAAAACTGGAAAAGGAGGGGAACTTTGGTTGACTGATTCAATTACTTCAGCTATTAAAAGAGGGGCAAAATTTCTAGTACACAAGGTTGAAGGGGAATGGCTTACAACGGGAGATCCGCTTAATTACATGCAAACACAGGTAAGGTTTGCGTTAGAGCGGGAAGATATTGGCCCACAATTTAGAAATTATCTAAGGGCGCTTAAGCTATACTAGGCTACAAATATCAAGGACAAACCAACAACGAGGCCAAGAGTCGCAATTGAGATATATTCTATAATTATTGGAGCATGTAACTCCTCATGCAAGTGATGATGGGCAAGCCCCCAAAAAACATATGATACTGAAGCCGCAATAATAATTACCGCTTGAAATTCCTTATCATACCAAAAAATAAAATATCCACCAACTGACACTAAAAGTATGCCAACTAAAGGCATGAAATGAGCAATATGCCTACTTATTTTTCTTAACATATCCTTAAAGTATTACACCAGCTCTACTCATTAAAGCTATTGCCAAAATTGTCCCCAAAAAAGCAAGATGTGCCAAAGTTCTTCCAGAGAGCCTGGGGATCCTTTTTTTGTAAACCACAAAAGCATCAATAACCATTATCAAAAGAATTAGCACAATAGTCAAAAGAGAAACAGATCTTGTTGTATCAAAGGGCGATATTATTACTCCCAGTGGAGACTGCGATTTGGCTGTTGAGCTTGTAATTGAGTCCAAATATCCGGGAGTAGGCGTAAGGAGGGGACTTGGTAAAAGCGTTGGGGATGCCACTTGAGATGGACTTAGCGTTGCCGTTGGGGTTAACGGATTTGTGGGCACTGGGGTTGGAGTCACTTTCTCCGATGATGCAAAGGCAGTAGCAATCTGACCCGACTCGGCAACAGGAGAGCCAAAAAGCTGAACTATTATTGTCGTATCTACACCCGCCAAATCTCCTTCAACAACAGCAACACCAATCTCTTTGTATCTCCCGCTTAAGATGTTCTCCCTGTGTGATGGGGACGCCATCCAAGCTTCAATTGCAGCCTCCGGGTTTGAAAAATCTCTCGCGAGATTCTCACCCGCATATTTATATTTATAACCTGCATTGGCAAAAAAGGCCCACGGCTCGGTCCCGTCAGGCGCTGTATGTGCCCAATAATCATTTGCCAACATATGCTCACCCTTTGCTTTCGCAGCAATAGATAAAGTAGAGTTATAGACAAGGGGGGGCAAACCAGCTTCAGCACGTCTTTGGTTGGTTAACTCAATAATTTTCTGTGGCGGAATATTAGAAGCATACCCCAGTATTCTTATTCCAACAGCAGGGAAAGACCTAAGAAGAAGCTGAAGAGCCAAAAGAAGGCTGGCTAAAGCAAAAATTGAATCTGGATGCAAAATCTTTGCCTTATGGTCATTTGAGACACGGGGATAAAACAAATGAACAACAGTTTCAATTATCTCTGCCATACTATCTAATATTAAACACATTCCTGCTTAATAATCAAAAACTAAAAAACCAACACTAATCAAATTATCATAACACCAAACAAGTCTGATCAAAATAAGATATTAAAAAGCTATTCTTCAGATGGATTATCAGAAGGTGAGCTGTTGGCAATATCAGAAGCGCCAAACACATTACCAGAACTTACTTCGCGATCACTAAAAAAGCCAATACTGTATGCCGCAAGCAAAAGAATAAGACCTAAAAGTGGAATAATAGCGTAAATTTTCACTGCCATTCCAAGTCTCTCTGTTAGATTTGAATAGGGGAAGATATCCTGATCTACTCCAAGATTTACATACTTTTCTTTCTTCCTGATCTTTAGCTTGATCTTAGCAATTTGAGACGTCTTTCTAATTACTTCACTCATCAGGAACTTTAATTCCTCATATATAATAATTGTCGAAGGAACTATGACAAGGAGAATAAATCCCTTCGGACTTTTTGCAAATCCGGCAATATATCCCAGATATGGAATAGAAAAAACTACCTTCCCCACAATCTGACTATCTCCAATAATTTTTGGGTCAAGATCTCCATTGGCATCACCTTTTGTTCTAAACTCATTTTCCCCCACCGATTCCTTTATTCTATGTGTGACCAAATTCTTTTTCTTGCCGCCGCCCATATCGTACGTAACTATTTCGCCGACATAATATCTTTTCTTTGGGATAACAACCACAACACTTCCGGTTTTGATTGCAGGCTCCATGGATCCCGACTGAACAATAAATAACATTGGTATCTTTTCCCGACTAATTTCTATCCCACCCAAAAAATTCCGAGCTTCTTTCCAAAGACTCATCATCCTGCCAGGCATGGCAACAGCCAAGAAAAAACCCAGCTCAAACGAAACAATACAAACAATGATAAAAACAATTCTGCCAAAATTTTTTACAATCATATCCCACAAAAATAGCCCAAGGGCAAAAAATTCTACCTACCTGCTAAATAGCAATGCCGCTTAGGTTTATACCATCAACTCTAAAATCTTCATCAGTTTGGCTTGATTCAACCCTAAATCTTATAAAAAAAGACGTGTTATCCAGACTCGAAGGTAAACTAATTACCTCTTGCCCACTCCACCCTAAAATATCTGCGTTAAGGTTATAGCTTGCAAGTTCTACAACTCCCGAAGGAGAAGAACATGTCCCGGTCGTAAAGTATTCAACCCTTCCTCTGTCTGATGCCTCTGAATTTAAGTCACCTCGCCTATAAAATGATAGGGATAAGCCTTCATAACCTGTGGCATTAAAATTTCTACAGATCCAGCCTCCGGTGCCGCCTATCTGGGCAAATCTTCCACCATCCGGGCTGGCTGAATTGTTCCCAACCAGGAAAGGATCTCTTGCTACAGTACTATTTCCACTCCCATCATTCTCCTCCCAACCGGGAACATCAGCCAATGTTGCCCCTTCACCAAACCCATCGCTAAAGATAACTTCTGGCTTTTTGCCTTGTTCCTGCTCACAACTGGCTATCTCTTTAAGAATAGACTCTAAACTGGTGTAATCCGCTATTCCAAAATAATAAGCAGGACCCGTTGCAATACTATTCCTAAGGTAATTACTGTCCACATCTCCTCCCACACCTACTACATAGATCGTGACTCCCGCTGCTTTTGCATTTGCCGCTTCAGTTGCTGCCATTGCCCTTGCATTAGAATCACTCCCAGGCTCATTGGGATTTCCATCAGTTACAATTACCATATAATCGGGAGTAGTTGAATCGTCCCTATCTCTAACACTTTTCAGTTCAGCATTTGCAATTCTTATCCCATCGTAAAGATTTGTAAACCCACCACTTACCAAACTGTTGATTGCACCTTGAATGCTAGCAATATTTCCAGTCAACTGTAAATCAAGACTACCTACAGTTGCAAAGCTAGATTGCCCAACGTGGACACCACCGTCCGGATTAAGTGCGGACACAAAAGCCAAAGAAGCAGATTTCAATTGACTAAGTTCAGAAGAATTTATACTCCCTGAACGATCAAGCACCAGCATGACATCGGCTTCGTCTAGACACTCGCCTTGGCAAACATAATTATCATTATGTCTTGCCTGTATTGCACTAAACCTTAGGCTGCCGGAGACAAGGTCTGTCTGAATCTCATTTCCAGCCGTATCCTCAATACTCCACGCCACTCCTATGCAAGTATCAGTAATCGGTCCATTACCAGTCGTAGAGTCGGCAACCGGCCAGTCTAGATCCTGTACAACAGCCCCTTGCACCAAATAAGTCTCATCTTCATCTTTGAGATTATTACACCTGTGATCACCAGCTCCATCGTCGTTCCATATATCAAACTTTATATTCCCCAACAACTCTCCAACATTATCAGCTTCGCAACCAGGCTCGGCTAACTCCTCAGGGGTATTACATGACACTTCTTCGGACTTGATATCGGCAATTTCTGCACACACCCAAGCTGGATTATTATCAACATGCAAACTAATTGTCTGCTCTCCAAAATCACCAGGCTTAACATCAGTAAAGGAAAAAATGGCCTTGCCATCTACCCAATTATCTACTGTCCAACTACATTCACATGGATCCCCCGCCTTGGGGTATCCACCTGGCTCTCCCCTCCAAAATCCCCCAATACAACTCATCCCATTATAGTGGCACTCGTTATCAATCTTCAGGTCAATAGACCCAGCATGCAAAATGTTTTCAATTGAGCTTTCAGTATCAGAGAAAAACGACCTTGTTGTACCAAACACAATAGCTGCTACTACCCCAATCGTAACAACACTTACAAGAATTCCCTTCATCTATATCACCTCCTTTCTTCACAAAACTTATAAAATCAACTCTACTCTTTTCTTTATCCTGCTCGTCTGTCCCATGAGGAAAAATTCCTCATGGGACATAATCACATTCTGACAAACGAGCATCTCCTCAAACACCTCAACTCTACCCTGATTGTGGTGTAGGTGTAGGAGTTACCCAAGATGGGTTCCAATCATTAAGACAGCTAAAATCTGGGTTATGCCTTGATTGAACAGCATAAAACTCCAGATCGCCCACCAAAACATCGGTTTGTGCGGCATTATTTACCGCCTCACCACCACACTCAAATCCAGTCCCCCTGACAAGAGGATCTTTAGACTCATCTACACTGGTCTCGGGGTTATCCACTTTCTTCCCAAGACCATCCTGCACAACCGGTTTTACCGAAAGAGTACCAAAACACCAATATTTCCCTACATAATGGGTTGTCCCCCCAGGAAGAGGAGATGTATTTTTATCAGCAATTGCAACTTTGCCCTGCTGATTTACCAACAAAGAACCTAGTGTCCCTTGTAGGATAACTCTTTCATCCGTACAGTTTCCTGATTCCGCAGGACATACTTCAAAGACATTATCTCCATCATCCCACCAAAATGCTATTTCCACTCCCTCATCCAACTCACCATCAGCGTTTGCCGGATTTTGCAAGTCCTTGGTGTTATCATCGGCTTTCTCAGGCTCGGTGTAGTTAACATCATTATCACTGGTAACTCTGGCCGCAGCACATACCCAAGCATCATTATTGTTTACGTGGATAGATATTGTATCTTCACCGTAATCCCCGGGCTTAAGGTCAACAAAATCAAAAAATTTCTTTATAGTCTCACCCTCAAGCCAAGAAGTAGAACTGCTAGCTACAAATTGCCCGGAAGGTTCCTCGTAACCCGGAATATTCCAGTCGATAGCGTAGCTTTCGTTATCAATCAAGAGATCAATAGCTCCCGCCTGAAAAGTATTTCCAGTTGAACTTTCCGTATCCGAGAAAAATGCTTGAGTTGCATAGACAGCAATTACTGCAACTGCACCGATAGAAAGTAAACTCAAAAATATCTTTCTCATATTTTTCACCTCCCTTCTAATCCGTTGTTAGCGGAACTATTCTTCTAATTCCAATATCAAGATGCGAAAGGTCCTGTTAAAGCGCCTTCGCACCTCGACCTTAGAATCCAAAGAAAATTAACAATCACGAACACTTTAAAACTCCCGGCTCGGAATCCGTAACATCATAAACTTTCCAATATACAGTCTCAAAAGTGTGACCCGTCATGTTATAGGGAGGCCTATTAGGAACTACGGTTGTACCGCACCACTCGGCTGGATTGGGAGGATTTACTCCATAGTAGTTATGGTATGAACGACCAGCCTTATAGATCCAAATATCGGCATTTGGAGTAAACCAAAATTCATAACCCGTTGGGTACCCCTTATACTTGATTGCACCTAAACCTGGGTTATTCTGATCCTTGCCAACTCCTTCAAGTAACCAATTGGAGTCGCAGACAAAGTTAGAATTATTCCTACTTTGGACCGAATAAAACTCGATATCAGCTTCTAAAATATCAGTTTGGGTTGAATTTTTTAGGCCGGATCCATCACACACAAACCCAGGGTTCACCTCCGGGCTTACACCTTGGCCTGCGGCTACAGGCACAAGCGATAAATTACCAAAACACCATGCCTTCCCAATAAAGTATGTCTCACTGCCTACTAGCGCCTTTGGAGAAAACTGCCAGATATTAAACACTGAATCAGAAACCATCCAATTTGACGAGCTAAATAAATTTTTTGCAGTTCCCTTTTTGAAGATTTTATCTATTTCGTCTGTCTCCAAAACATTATCACCATCATCTGCCCAAAATATAAAGTGAATATTTTTTCCAAGCTCTCCGTCAAATAAATCATCATCTGGTTCACTGCAACTTGGATCATTTTGTTCAACCGTTTCCGGTTCAGTACATGTAAAATCATCATCTTTTTTAAGATCCACTTTCAGGCAAACCCACGCATCGTTATCTTCAACTCTTAAACTAATCGTATCTTCACCCCAATCCCCAGGTTTAAGATCACCAAAATCAAAAAAAAGATGACCATCCAGATCGGTTTTCTGCCAGGTTGTTTTTGGACTTTTTTGGCCATTATAGTAGCTGTCATTATCAATAAGTAGATCGATCTTTCCAGAAACCATTGTATTATTATTGGAAACTTCAGTATCAGAAAAAAATGACCGTGTTAGATCTGTTGCTAGAAGCAATACTGCCAAAGTAGTAATGAGGCTAAATAAAATCTTGCCCATCTTGTGTTAACTTAACTTGGCTAATGATCAGTAGCTCTACTCCGCTTTCTCTAACAACAACTTATCATCTAAAAAATACCCTGTCAATAGTAATTAACTATATCAAAGTGGTAACAAATAAATAGGATTATCTATTTCCCAACAATATATCCTATAACTTTATATCTTAAACCAGAGGACCGGCGTGGCTTATTAACTAGATGGAATTATAATCCTCGAGCATGAAGTCTCCTTACTCCCAGTATCACTGAGATTATTGATAAAGATATCAAGGCATTGGCTATATGATCCAAGAACATACCTGTTGGTGCAAGCTCACTTACTCCTAACACTTCCCCTTCTCTAGCTTGTTTAGGTTCTGATGTTCCACCAGTTGATGAGGCAGTCTGCGAGGCGGGCGTTGGCGTTAACTGGATAGATGCAGTTGGGGTAGGTGTCGGCGTGGGTGACTGATCCGTAAGAGTGGGGGTGGCAGTAGGAGTCTCGGTTGGAGAAGCCACTGTAGATGTTGGTGTTGGTATGATAGTCACAGTTGGAGTGACTGTTGGAGTATTGCAGGGCTTACAGACTTTCCTCGTTGGCGTCGGCGTCAAGGCACGCTCTGAACAAACAACCGCAACCCACTCCAGATTATATCCCAAAGTTGACTCAACATATGCTCCACCAAGACCGTTTATATTCGTTTCAAAACGAAATCCCGCGTGGGGCATCTCGTACACAATATCTTCCTCCCCAGCATGCACAAGAACTCTCTCTGCAACCTGGGAATATGGGTCCGGGCACTTTACGCCAGACTTCGTCCCACGTGCCTCTTTTCTATTGCAAATAAGAGGGTTATCATCACAAAAACGGACAAAGCTACTTGCAGTATAATCGGCAAGAGTAATCCCTGCAACTCCAATAGGAAATAGCAAAGTTATCAAAAACAAACTAATTCTCCTACCAAATTTCATTGCGCAATTATACTATGGGGTTAATTATTAATCAACAACTATAGGGGTGCCGATTACATCATGTTAAATAGAGGCCTGGCACGAACAACAAAACGTTTGGAATCGGCTATGCCTACACATGTATAAAGTGTAAGTACTTCAAATCCAGTTGGGGAAACATATTCGACCCTTTTCGGAGAAATTACATTCGTCTCATAGACTACATAACTATATACCCTTCCACTACCACTAATGACTCGCACTATATCACCTACTTTAACTCTCTTTAACTCACCAAAAAGGTTTTTCTTATTATGGGCATAAATCACAATATTTTCTCCACCTCCTGGCGACGAGGAGATATCAAGATGCACTGCTGAATTAGGAGATATTTCCCAAACTCCATCTCTGATTGATCCCTCAGACACGCCTAAATCAATTCCAACGCTATCAATCATTAGGCGCTGAGGGCGCGGCAGATGCTGGGGGCTTCCACTGACTTCTCCTGAGAATGATAAAATCCCAGCTTGCCATGATTTTATAAATAAAGAAGCAAAGAAAAAAATAGTACCTATGGCAATAAGTGATACACCTAAGCTTTTCTTGGAATCACCCTTTCGCTTCATAGAAATATTTTATATTTACGTTGAAGACAATACAACTAGACCCCTTGGCTTACCTTATATGAAGCATCGCGATAAGCGTTGTAAAGAATGTGGCAATTAGTTTTGCCTTGCTTTCAACAAAATTCCCAAATGTCAAAAGGCTGTCCCTTACAAACCTGCGTCTCTGATAGATCTTTGAAGGAATATAAACAGTTAAAAGAATGTAAAAAATATTTATAATCTTATCAAGAAGAGTATCCTTGCTTCCCGCTTCGGTAACAATACCCATCACCTCTCCATCAGAGGGTAAATCAGAAGCTACAGCAGTCTCAACTTTACTTAGGCTTTTGTATTTTGATTTTATTGAAAAATAACTATATGAAGCCGCTTCGACTAGGTGATTGTCGGGTCCCACAAATCCTTCAACAATTGCCTTGGCAGTGTATTTGCCTGGTCTAGCATTTTTGCTAAGGACAAGACCTGTTGATATTTTATATCCCTTTCCAGGAGCAATATCACCAAGCTTGACCATGCCACCCCCTGCGCTTTGGCCGTTTTCATCAAGGAGCACAAGTCCCCACCTTGCATCATAAACCCTTCCAGTACCTGGGTTTTTAATCTCGACAAAAAATGTAACTGTGTCTCCCGGATAAACAAAATCATTGACATTGTTTGTCTGCGAGATGGTCAGGTATCCTCCACTTTCCCGCTCATTACCGCCATGGTTTTCCTCTGAGGTTGGATTCTGTACAGGAGCCTCTTTTTCCGCTAATGCTTCAAATTCACTTGCCCCACCAATATCTCCATCTAAAAAGCCAAAAATATTAATAAAACCTATAAAACCAATGGAATTGATAAGTGTGCTATTTATGATATTAAAAAGCGACACTGAACTAAACGCATTGCCAGTCGATATACTATTGGATAAACCATAGGATTGATTTCCCCCTGTAGAAGCAAGCGAGGTAATGCTATTAGTCACAAAAGCACTGTTTTGAATTGAAGCTCCATCCACACATCCCGGACAGTCATTTCCCTCGTTTGAATATCCAACACCTACCAAGTTCATACTACCTCCACCCACTTGGGGCGCAAAGTTCCCCCAACCTATAAAATTCCCAGACCAACCCCCAAAGACATTTATAAAAAGCCTCTGAAAAACTACATCTATATAAACCTCATTAACAAGGTTATAAACCCCTACGGCACTATAGGCTGATCCAGTCGAGATCTCGGCACTTGAGGTAGCAGTCTCCGGATCAGTAATAACTATAGTATTTCCACCTGTACTGCTGGTCGAGTCAACATTATTGGCAACTTCGGCGTGATTTTTGATATCTACCTCAGCTCCACAACAGCCTGATAGTGCAAGGGCTGGGATATCAGGAAGGATAATATCCCCAAGGGACACATCATAAATATTTATTGTAACAAAATGTAGTCTTGATCCAATGATAGTTGCATTTATCTTATTAAGAAGAGAGACTGTACTAATCGCATCACCCGTAGTTATGGAACCATTTCCTTCCAAGCTGTTTGACCCGCTTATTGCAGCCGATACAACACTATTTTCCACATAAGCATAGTTATTTGCATCAAGTAGTACCACATTTATCTCACTTTGCGTGTTCTGGTCTACATTAAGAACTTGATTTAGAACCCTAAGGGGGGAATTTGACAAATCTATTGCTGATGATGATGCAAAAATATTTAGGGTCTGAAAATAGACATCTGAATCAACCTCTAAAGTATTGACAGAATTTACAACTTCAGTACTTGAGTATGCATCCGAAGTCTGTATGGCCGAAGTAGGCATTGGGGTAGGTGTGTTAGTGGGACTAGAGCTCCCGGAATCGCCAGAACTTCCGCTATCCTGGCGATGCGTTTCTCCATTGGAATTGCTATCCTGCGAAGCGGAAGCAGATGGGGTAGCTACCTGCTCTGCCAAATCCGCCGAATCTGTTGCAACCGGGGAAGCAATTACAGCATTATCTCCAGTCTGAGCAGTAGAGCTAATATTGTCGATTACTTGTGCTGAGTTATCAACAGTAGTACTTGATGTCTCTGGAGAGGGTGTTGGGGTTGGTGTTATTGTTAGTGTTGGGTCGCTATTACTGTTTTCGCTCTGTTGTTGACTGTCTTGGCTTTGGGACGGAGTTGGGGTAGGAGTTTCTGTTGGAGACGGGGTACCCAAGGCATCCTCGGCCACAGCCACATAAGGCCCTATCCTCAAAAAGATAAATACTACTACTAAAACTATTGAAATACCTTTTTTGAATTTTTTCATTTTTTTATCCTAATAAAAATACCAATCTATAAAAACATCCTGCCATTGGGAAGGAAAGTTACCTTCCTTCCCAATGAGCAAGAGAGCTACACTCACTAAATTCCTACTTGAGTGTAGTTGACCGCGGCCTCTACCACTGAGAGAGCGCTCCCAGCACCAGTAGAAAGGACCGGTCCTCCTCCAAACCAACTACCTACTTTGTAGCCCCCAATGGAGTTGTCTCCAGTATCAGCTTTGGTGTAGGTATTGGTTCCCGTGACTGCGCCATTCCCAACAGTTACATCATCAAAACAGCCACAACTGCCAACCAAGGTAGTATTAACACCAAGAGAGACATATGAGGCTGCTGATGCTGTACCTGTGTAAAGAGTACCACCCCGCACATACATGCCATGGATGGAGTTGTCTCCAGTGTAGGCTTTGGTTGTGGTATTGGTTGTGGTCACAGCCCAATTATTGACAGTTAGGTCATCATCGCTCCGGAGATGATGGCCTAGTGCTGGAGTGACCATTCCAAGCATCAAAACAGCTGCACCAGCCAATTTTGCAAATTTCTTCATATTCATTCTTCACCTCCTTTCCTCCTCCAGTTTTTATCCTATAAAAAAACGGAGGCAATGAACCTTAAAAAATATTAAGAGTCATTGTCTCCGTTTGCGCAAAAACCTGTAGTGTCATATCAACAATCTTAAGATACCATGCTGACTTAACTACAGTCATTTTTCAAATAATCGGATCTTTTAGAATTTATACAATGCGTATGTAGTTTTGTCAATAAGATCTATATAGTATAAAACTAGGTAACACTATATAAAAGGAGGTTTTCGCTGACTAATAAAAATCCAGAAAATAATACCTAAAATATTCCAGACAGAGTACTATCCTCCAAGATTAATTACTATTCTAGTCTTGCCCTGACCAGACGATATTATATTTACCGAAATTCTCTCCTCACCCTCTGAGACAGAAAGAAGCGCGTTAAATCCGTCATTGACGCTATTTTCACTGAAACTTACTGTCTTATATCCTTCCAGTTTTTGCTTATACCAACCGGAAATTTTTTTGGGATCATCACTACTATACGCTTCCAGGTAATTGGCTGTTGAAGTTCTTACCTCAGATCCGGGGTAAATAAGATCATTGAGCGAGAACAATGGACTTCCTGATGGTGTATTTGATGGGGTAGCTGAAGGTAAACTTTTCTCTGTCTTGCCAGCCACTTCCGCTTTTGCACTACCTGAAGCTGAGGTTATTGAAGAGACACTCTCCCCAAAGACTTCGGGAGGAGAAGATGGCATGGTTTGGGCTTGGCTCCCTCTGCGATCGTCCTGGTTAGATTTACTAATGGCAAGACCCACCAATACAAGCGTTACCGCAAGGATATAAGCGTATACTTTCATGCTACACACTCTAAGCCAAAAAATATCTTTTGTCCAGAGGGGCAGCTATTTTGTGCGTTTGGACTATGGCGCC
>QZGF01000060.1_pt1 | contig 16500 bp, 29 predicted proteins | sample 1990021 | NCBI WGS metagenome assembly QZGF01 (sample SAMN10076523, study PRJNA491371) | Subsurface metagenome, whole genome shotgun sequencing project. | isolation source: subsurface fracture fluid from borehole BE326-BH2 | place: South Africa: Beatrix Gold Mine | collected 2015-06-18 | reverse complement strand
GCTTGGGCAGAGATTATTCTTATAGCTGTTGGAATTATTTTATTATGGTTAACAACTAAAAAGGTAAAACTATGATAGACCAAAGAGATTTAACATATTTAACTGAAAGATTTCACTTACTTCGCATTAAACATTTTTCCCCAAAAGAAATATTAAAAGGGTGGGATGTTCCCGATGAGTTTTTATCCAACATCTTACCAACAGTAGCGATTTTAGACCAGGTCAGAGAATATTTTGGAATTCCATTTTATCCTGATTCTACTTATCGAAGTGAAAGTTATAACAAAGCGGTAAAAGGAAAGCCGAAATCTTTACATTTAGTCTTTAATGCAATTGATTTCACAATAGAAGACCATAGAAAATTAAAAATGATATTCAGATTTTTATGTGACTTAGACAGTACTCCACAGAAATATCCTGCAATAAGTCACTATAATCTGTTGCCCAAGCCCAAAGGTAATTTTGGGTTGGGATTATATCCGACATTCATACATCTTGATACAAGAAGTACTTTAGGTAGAAGGTCACCAGCGAGGTGGTAATCTATTCTAATAAGAATAAAACATCAGAATCAGCTACTTCTTTAATTGTCTTTATTTCAATTTTATTTGAGGGAAAGATTTTGCTTAATTTAAGCTGAATCTTTTCCTCATTTTCTGCTACTATATAATAACTGCGGTATGTTTTTGTGGGTAAGTCTTTATATCCTATCTCAGCTTCAAAATCTACTTTATAAAGGTTTAATCTTCTTTGCATAATCTCCTCAATTAAAAATTTAATAAATAAAAATAAAGGGGAAGTGGGACTCCTCATTCCTTGCGGTAAGCAAAAGAAAGAAAATTTTTCATTCTTTTTTCTTCTGGTTTACTTGCTTTTTATGGTGCTAATCTGATTACGCCATAAATTATTTTCTCTTTTGCTGAGGGCAATCTTCCCCTAAAATCTTTTAATTAATCATAATTAAAATCAAATTCAAGCATACGAATTTCTTGAATAGAATATCCTTTATCTTTAATTTCTTTTTCTACTGCTTGGAAGGTAGAAAACTCATCAGACTTATGCTTAGCTATAATTTTTCTAACTTCTTGAGCAGGTGCATCGGTTACAAAGTAAATATTTTCTTGGTCATCCCTTGTATTGTAGAATAATCTGAAGAATACAGTATTATTAAGTTCAATCATTTTATTTCTCCTAAAATTTTAATTATTATTCCCGAGTTTCATTATATCATCTAATTTTTCAGCCAACTTGTCTCTTAATGCTTCTGCCTGAGTATATCTTTTGTTGCCATATAAATCTATCATATACCCTATTTCCCTTATTAGTCTTATTAGTAGTTCGTTACCATTAACGACATATTCCTGCTTATTACCAGCATTATCGGTATAACTAAGTATGATTTCCATTTTCATTTCTCCTTTTGTTATTAAAATTCTAATTCCGCAATCTCCAAGATTCTTATACTGTAACCCCCATCTATGATATATTGGATTAACTGTTCAACAGTATAATTATCTTTCTCACGAATCTCAGAGATAATCTGGATAAGATGAGGTAAGGAAATATTAGTGATAAAAATTGGGGAAAACTCTGCTTCATCTCCATTCCGCCAGTGCAGTCTGAATGTTGTCATACCTATAGTCATTTTATTTCTCCTTTTTCTTTTGCTTTAAGTTTAATTTATCTTTCTTCTTTGTTATAATTAGCTTGCCTTCATTACATTGAGGACATCTAATCATCTGCTGTAGTTTTCTCATATAAAATCTTGTTATAACTATTTCTTTGCATATCGGACAGTTCCACTCTACTAAAGGTAGAATGGAATCTTTTATAAATCTTACCATAGTAAAACTCCTGCTAATATAAAACTTATAAGTATGAGTGAGTAAATTATTACTAAGAACAGTTTAATGCTATCACGCATGCTTTATTATCCTTTCGTAATTTTTATAAAAATTGTAGTTTAGTTTATACCTAAAAATCGTTTCTAACAAAAAGAAATCGTTGCTATGACAATTTTATTAGTTAGGTATATATTTATATCAACTCGATAAAAATTTTTAATAGTGGTTATTTCTTTTCGTTTGTGTGTACAAAAAATATTCCTGCCTATCTATTAGTTTCCTCTGTTAGCCAATCGAACACACGGTCTCCAAGTTTTTTTCGAACCGTTTCCTGTTCACGAAACAACTGCAATGAAAAAGTAATAAACATTCCTGAAAGAACTACTAAAAGAAATAATGCTATTGAGATAATAAGTTCCATTGGTAACTCCTTTTGAATTATTCAAAAAATATTTTATGTGCTTCGATAAATTTGCTTTCATTAAAGGGTGAAATAAATACTTGAATACGAGGATTGGAGGGGTCAAAGAATATCCTGCTTGTTGTTAAACAAGTAATAATTCTACAATTGTCATCATCAAATAATTGATATAAGGAATGGTCAAATTTCCTTTTCCCTGTATCTAAAAAATTACCTGCTCTTCCTGAAAGTAAATCTTGCGGAGCTTCAATAAGATTAGTTAAATCAACCTTACCTTTTGACTCCCCAATTACATCATTCCGACTTCTCCATATCCAGAATGCTACAAAATAAGAACCTGCTAATGGTAATGAAATCTCAGGGTGTTCACGCTTCAAAAGATTTTTGATTGCCATTAAAGTACCAATCGAATTCTTGACCCACTCTTTATATCTTTCAGTATAATATACAAGATTATACGGTAAAGGTATTTTAATCTGGCGTTTCTTATCCCATCTAAAAGATTGATGTTTTGCCGCATTCTTTTTTATAGGACATTCACCAGGAATAGTAAACTGAATAGTTCCAAAATCATTTTTCATCATCAACAGACTCCGCAAGCTTCCGTAAATCTAAAGTAGCTATGTAAGTAATTTCTCGTGAATGCTCTTCATCTTCATTAAACAGTTCTTGTTGGTCTGTTACAGGTCTCATAACCTTTGTATCGGCAACCTTCATTTTGCCAAAGCCAATAGTATTCCCTTTACCATCGTATATTCTTAATTCTTTATGTGGCTGTGAACCATCGTCCCAGTGGACAATTCTTATGATAACGTCCATCATATTTTTTCTCCTTAAAATAAAGTTAATTTAGCTGATTTAATTTTAGCTTCTGCTACTTTATAAAATTCAGGATTAAGTTCAAAAGCAATCCAGTCTATGTTCATTTCTTCACAAGCACGGGGAATTGAACCCTGTCCTGCGAATGTATCAAGAACAACAATGGGAACAGGTGGCTTAAATAAAGTTAAAACCCATTTGCATAAAGCTAAAGGTTTAGCTGTAGGATGTGGGTTTTTACTTTTAGTAGCCCATTTATCTTTGCCTTCAGGAGTATATAATCCTTCCGTCGCTTTACGATTTTCTACTACCTGAAATCCATCAAGCCCTTCCTCTTTCTCGGACTTAGAAGCTTTTGGTTCGTAATAATATAAGTCATCAAACTCACTTGAAGCATACGGTATCTTAAGTTCTTCTTCATTAAACTCTACTACTGTCATAACTTCTTGTAAATTATTAAAATCTATAGACTTTCCTCGATGGCTTCGCATAAAAGGAGCAACTCGTTTATCTACAAGAAGTTGCGGAGTGAACCTCTCAAGCTTATTATTTTTACTGGGTTTAACTCGAGTATCTTTAATATTAAAAATACTTGGATGAATATCGGTAGCATGTTTTTTCTCTAAAGCAAAAATGTCATCTATAACCGAAATCTTTGGTTCTTTCCAAAAAACAAGTATCTCTTCAAGAATCTGTTTTAAGCAAGCTTGCCCATATTTATATCCATCATACTTTATAGCAAGTTCACTTGTAGCAACAGTAATATCACGAACAAGCTTCGGACGAGAGCTACGCTCTTCATCTTTCATATACTTGCCACCACGCATATCAGTTAGTACTTCACGCTGTTTGAGAGCTATCTCAGGATTATTCCAGTTATATACTCCAGTTCCCGCAGAAATATATTGTTTATCTTCGCCAACTTTTTTTCTTTCTACTTTAAGTTTTTTATCTATCATCAAGGCAACATCAGTTGCTTTGGGGAAATTGCTGATAAAAAGCCAATATAATTTCTGTGTTGGCATAAATCCTGCTTTTCTTGCATAGTAACTCCACAAATCTGACTGTCTATCAATGTTATGCATTATAACAAACCCGCCATACTTAAGAATGCGATATGCTTCTTCGAAATATTTTTGCCACCATTTACCATCCATTGCTTCCCATTTGTTCATAAAGTCTTGCCCTTTACCTTTAAAATAATAATGTCCTGTTACACTATCAATCTGGTAACGGCTATTCATATTATATGGCGGGTCTGTGTAAATTAAGTTTATGGAAGCGGGAGGTAATCCCGCCATTCCTTTTAAGCAATCAATATTTATAAGTTTCCTAACTTCCATTTCATCATCCTCCTCCTCTTCATCTTCTTCATCATCTTCATCATCCCACTCGTATTCCTCTTCTTCTTCATTGTCATCTTCGGGTTCTGCCGATAATATTCCATAGTTTTAGAAATGCTGAAATCTTCTTTAGTTTTATCTTCTGGAATAATGTCCGCAGGTTCATCATCATGAGTTTCTCTGATAAGTTTTTCTTCTTCATCAATTTCATATTTTTCTTCGATAGGTTCTTCTTCATCATCCTCCTCCTCTTCATCTTCTTCATCATCCCACTCGTATTCCTCTTCTTCTTCATTGTCATCTTCGGGTTCTGCCGAATCAACATTAAAAAGCAATTCATTAGCACGATTTTCTATATAAGAAACAGATTTTTCAAGATCGTTGATTCGCTCATGAAATTCTTCTAAGCTGTCAATCAAAGAAGTCAAGCTGCTTTGGACTGAAAACTGAAGTTCTGTTAGTCTCAGTTTTAACTTTTTGTTCTTCTCTAATAGAGTCTCGAACTTTTCCCTGTTGTTCATTGTGTTCTCCTTTTATTTGATTGTTATTATGTTGTTTAAGTTGTTTAATTTCTTCAGGAAAATATTTCCTAAAGTTATTAAGTTCTAAAATTCTTTTGTTATCGGCAATTAAAAGAACCACCGAACTAAATCCACTCCTCTTGACTTATAATTTTGTTTCTGCATCTTATCAAAAGGTATCTTTTTTACCATTTCATCTGACAATTTTAAATTCGTGTATTGAGTATATCGTTCTAATTTAAGCGTTCTACCATCACCAGAACAAAATTGATAACAAGCTCCATTATAGAGAATGTAATCACCCTTTTTTATTGTATATTCTTTGCGACCAATCTTAACTGCCGATAACACGGGTTTTGTGCCATTGGCGGGTTCGTTTTTCAATTCATCATTTGTATTCATATCAATATTTGTTTTTCAATTTAATATTTGTGGTTTAAATCGCCAACGGACACAAAGCCCGAAAACGATAACTGACATTTTATTGCCCTTTATAATTAGTAAGAATAAACAGCATTTTCTTAGGTCGAGTAAAAGCGGTATATTTTATTCTGTTTTTTTCGATTGTACGAGGATTTCTTTCGATATCGCTTTCAATAATAAAAGTGTTAATGTAAGTACTACCTTGTGATTTATGTGCTGTAATAGCATAATTATATTTTACCTTTGCAAATCGCTCCATAAAATTGTAGTACTCTGCCCATCTATTTGTCTTCTTTCCCCGCTGTGCTAATAGTTTAATAATAGCTATATAAATATCCTGATAAGCTTCATGAAGTATGTCTATTTTACGGTAAAGAAATTGCTCGTTACCTGGCTCTTCGCCAAGTTGTAATTTTACTGGACGTTCATACTTTACTAAAGCACGATAGTACTTTATTTCTATTTTCCCAGCTCGTTTCATCTCTTCTTTATCAAACAATAATAATTCCTCTTCACTGTCAATAGGAATATAGTAATCTAAAGAACTTATTTCATAATCTACAACCTCGAACTCATCAGAAGTATTAAAGACTATATTTTTTTCTTCGAATATCGGAGAGTCAGCAATAAGCTTATCGCCCTTTGCTATATATGGAAGAATTTCTTCTTTGAAGATTCGTTGTCTGATAATTTTATTATAATAATCTACTACTTCATTAGTCCAGGCAATTACTTTCGCATAATTTGAATTTGTCTTAAACTCTTCAGAGTCAAAATATTCAAGTAAAATATTACGAAATTGTTCTTCAGAAGTAATAAATTTAACATCAGGATAATCATTTTTACGAAACTCCTTGATTATATCTACTCCTGCTCTAAACCTGTTATCCCTTATATAAGAAGCAATAGTCAATATATTACTGTCATTTGCTTGCCTCATAATCTTCGAGAGTTCAAAATAATCCATCTGAAATTTATTTCTTTTTTCAGGAAGTAATGGGATGCTGTCAATTTCATTTACGGGCGGAATTTGAGCAGGATCACCCATAAAAATTATTTTTACATCTTTGTCTTTCTCTTGATGCAAGAGATTGAATAATTCATAGCTTAGCATTGAAGCTTCATCTAAAATAATAAGCGAATATTCATTTAATGTAACTTCCGCAAATGTATTTCGAGTCAGTACTTGTCTGGGTAAATCACCTTTCTTTTTAGGAGGTTGCCACACAAGTTTTAATGCGAGAAGTTTATGTATAGTACTGTAGGTACAGTTACCACCCATACTCAGCTCTCCATTATCCGCAAGTATCTTGACTGCCTTATTTGTAGGAGCTGTAACAGCCACTTTGCTTTCTATACAGCTTACAAATTTACTAATAGTATAAGTTTTCCCTGTCCCAGCATATCCACCAACAACAAAATACTCTTTATCATTTAAAGAAAATTCAACAAGTAAATCAAAGAGAAGAGATTGCTCTTCGTTAAGAGTTTCTTTTGCTGACGGAATTTTTTCTTTATTAAGCTTAACACGAGAAGTAACAGTATGTTCTTCGTCTGATGCAATTTTGTTAAGGATATTTGACATTGTATTATTACTCATTTTAGACTCCTAATGATGTTTGTATATCTTCTTTTTGCTTTACCCATCCTATGGTATTATTTATAAAGATGCAAGCTTTAGCTGAAGGATATAAAGCCATTTGTTTCGGAGGTATACCTTCTCCTTTATAGTGCAGATAAGCTCCTAAAATAAGGTCTTCGTCCCATAATCTTTGGAGAGTAATGCAGTCATCATCACTCTCCGCAAATAAATAAATTTCAGTTCTGTCTTTTTTTATTAGTGATTTCATTGAACAACTCCTCTTGTTGAATTTGAACTTGTGGAAATTTCTTTTTCCTGTCTAAAATTTTAGCATACTCAGGGATAAATTCAAGTATTCCGCCTCCTATTGTACCTGTAGAACTTTTTTCAACAGCAAAATACAGTTCATTAGGTGAAGGTAAATCTATTACACCAACCCATTCAGATGGTCGGTTTATTAAATCTCTATATGGATAATACAGTGTTATCCATTCTCTCGAAGCAAAATATGATACTGTATTCCCATAAGCCATAGTATAGTCAGGCATTTTCCAATAGGAAGGAATATTAGCTATTTGTTTTTCAGAAACTTGATTTACATTAATAATAGTACACTGTTTATGCTCAGTAAGTATCATCTTTTGTGCATTTATCAATGATACTATTCCACCTGGCATATTAGCAATGTCATTGCTACCGCCAGGATACTTAATGGCATTGATATGGTCAATAAAAATAATATCCATATCTTTGACTATTCTATTTAAGGTTGTAAGAACTTGATTATAATATACCATATTAGCATGATATAAAGCAAGGTTTCCGTATTTTTCTTTTATAGTTTGTATTTGTTCAGGAGTAATCTTTATTGTCCCAAGCTTTAAATCAGTAATGCTTATATGAAATTCATTACAGAAAAATCTTTGCCAAACTGTTTCAGGATTTTCTTCTACCGAGATTAATGCTACTTTTAATCCTTTAGAAAGTTGATATTTAATTTCATTAGTAATAAAAGTAGATTTACCATGAGAACTTCTGGCTAAAATTGCATTAGGATAACCTCTGCTCCAACCAAATATGTAGTGGTTTATGTCTTTAAAAGCTGTTGGAATAATCCTAACACTGTTAAGAGCTACTGCACTTTTAGTTATCCAATCCTCTTCTATCTTAATAGAAGAAAATATTTCATGAAGTTTAGTTATTGCTTTTGCATTGGCAATAATTTCATAAGATTTTCCTGGAATTTCTGAAAGTCTTTTAATATCTTCAGCTCTTTGTTCAGCAAATCTTCGAAAAGTATCTTCCTTGATAGACTCAAAAACTTCTTCTAAAAATTCTGGAGATGTCTCATACTGAGGTTCTATTATATCAGGATTAATAATATTTACTATTTCTTCTAAAGAAGGAGCTACTTTCATTTTTTGCATAAATCTTTTAATTCGATACTTTTCTTTTATAAAAAAGAGTGTTACATTATTATAAGTAACACGGATATTAGATTGTTTTAAAGTTTTAGCAATCCAGCATAGAACTTGCACCGCAGGTTCGGTAAAAACTCCTGGTAAAATTTTATCAAGCAACGGAGAGTTACTAAGAATAACCCTCCGTATAAAAATCTTTTCTATTTCACTTTTGTTCATACTCAAGGTGAACCTTCAGGTTAAACAGGTTAAACTCTGCTACTTCTATTTCGACAAACTCTCCTTCGTCATGCTCACTGTGATACCAAAACATACAGGTATTGTTTGTAATCTCTACAAGATTTGCTTCATTAAAATTACAATACCTTTCAATTCTACCACTTAGAGTAAGATGCTCGGTTGCTTCTTTTAATGATGAACAAACACTTATTTTCTTATTACCCGTATATGGAGCTGTATTTACAACACGATACTCAGCATAAGGGCAACCTTTACAAGAAGTATCAAAAATAATTGTTCTTGTTTCATAAGACATTTCAGGCATATTCTTATTATTCAGCATATTCACCATCCTCCATAATTTCCTCCTCATCGTCTTTCTCTATTTTATAATAAAACGAGGAGCAATCTTCACAAAGAATATCATGTGTTGAAGGATAGTATAATGCTTTTTTCTCTTTTAAAGAGTTCTGGCAATTAGAGCAGTATCCGAACTTTGCTATAATCCAGCGAGGTTCGTCAGATTTTACTTTCATTTTTACCTCCTGTGGAGATTAAATAATATTTTCTGTTATTTCTTCCAAGAATTTTGACAGTAATTTATACTCCTTTAAAGAGAGAGTATAATGCGGAATATCATTTTTTAAAGTTATCCCACGCTTTAGAACTTCTTCGCCTATCTGAGAAACTTTTAACCATTTCTCATGTTCACGAAGATAAAGATGCTCAAAGTAATTTTGCATTTTTTCAATAACAGGAAGCGGGACAAGAACTTTATCCTGTCCCGTATCGCTACTACTTTTATTCATAATCAGCTGGGTTTAATCCTGCAGTTGATAAAATGTTTACAGAGGATGAAGTCGCTCCTGCTGCTGTATTTTTGAATATGTTATCTACATCTTCAGATTTTTTACTTTTAGATTTTTCTTTTTCTAAAGCAGCATCAGCAATAGCATACCACTTTTTAATCAGCTCTAAATTCTTAAGATATTTTTCTTGAGTAAATGGAGATTTATCTGTAAGAAATAGAGATTTCAGAAAAGTGTTACCTTTGCTTGAAACGCTGAGCTGAAAAGCAACATCACGACCGATAAAGTAAATAAGATTTCCAACGTTAACTTTAAAATCTCTTTCACTGACAATTGCAACAATTTTGACAGGTTCGATTTTAAAGAGTTCAAATAAATTTTTATTCTGCCATTGTCTTTCGGGTTCAAGAGGAATGTACAGCTTATACATCATTTCGCCATATTTCCTTTCTTCTTTCTCAGAAAAACCATGACCATCAGGGCTTGCAGTAATAAAAATATCCAGAAGACCGTGCTTTGGTTTAGCACCTGGAGTATCTTTTTCACATTTTTTGCCATCCATATCAACATATTTAATCATGAACTTACCAAGTTTGCCTTCATAAGCGCCTGGTACATGTTGATAGTATTCAAATTCTGTTGTTCCTTCGATTACAAGAGGCGTGGGAACTTCAAATCCTTCTTGTTTCAAAAGCTCGTCAAGATTCATTTTGTTCTCCTTTTTTAATTTTGTTTAATAAAGCTGTTAATTGATTTAATAGAGACGGGATCTGATTTTTATCTTGAATCGCAGACTGCCAGGTGGTATCTGCAATTTTTTCAAAATTTTCTTTGGGTAAGTACTGTTCACATTTCAAAAGAAGAATAGACAGCTGATCATATTCTTCAGGAGTAGCTAATTTCTTAAGAAGGGTTCGCATACCTTTCCCTGTTTTTATTGTTTCAGCAATTTTATCAAGTTCTGCTCTATATTTTACCCAGATACTTTGGGTTTTCTTTTCATATAGAGACTTAAGATAAGGTGTAACTTTTTGATGATAAATGTCGAGACCAATTCCAAGTTGTTTCCCTGCTAATTTTTTCCATCTGGTAAACGAAGCAATAGCTCGGTCTTCAGGTTGCGAAGCTTCAGGTAATCCATTTTCCAACGAGGATTTTTTAGCATATACCTTCGCACCACCGACTGCATAAACTTTTCTGATTTTAGTAGCACCTGAAGGGAGAGTATATTCAACATATAAATATCCTGTAGTGATATAAGCTTGCGTTTGTGCATCATACCAAGTTTTCATTTCATCTGTCCACCAGCCAGGAAACAATCGGTCTAATTCTTGATTGGTATAATGCTCGTCAAAATATTCATATTCACTACCATCAGCTCCTTTGCGAACTTTAATAACTTCTAAGGGAGTTGGAATTTCTTTAATAAAATTAAAGAGTAAAGTTTCATAAACTCTGTCTTTTTGTTTTGCATCAGTTATTCCTAAGTTAGCAATTGTCTTATCAAATTCTTTTTGAACTTGACCGATGACATCTTTTACTACTGGTTGATATAATTCAACTGCCTCCTCCTCAGTTCCATCAAATAATTGAATTTTATTTGTATCTTCCATTTAATTTACTCCTTTCTTCTATAAATTCATCACGAATTTCAGATGCACCTATTAAAAAATATTCCTGTGCTTCCTCAAATAAATCAGAACAAGTTAAAATTGTTCTTGTAGCATCAGACTTATACTGCTCTAATGCTTCAAAAAATTTCTCTTCATCTTCAATATGTTCATTTTGTATGACCTTAATCGCTGTTTGGCGACCAAGTTCTTTATAATAATCTACTTTTCCCATTATTGTACTCCTCCAAAATAACTAATAATTGGTTCAGGGGTTAGTTCAACTTCAGGTTTTTTACCATTTCTTTGAAAACAGAAGTCTTTAACAGGGCAATATTCCTCGCATCTGATTGAGTAACCTTCCACAAATTTTACTTCATAATCAGAATTTGTTTTAAGGTTATTGTAAGCTTCTTCGGCAAGTAATTTACTTGTCATCTTACCAGCTTCTGTACCATCGCATTCAAATCTTCGATAAACATATCCTGTAGATTTAATCACTAAGTATGCATCTTTTTGAGCCCATCTATCTTCAGGTGAACAAGGATATTTTTCTGACAGCTCTTGTAAATCAGTTATTAGATGAGCTTTTTCGATGTTCTCAATCTTCTCACCTAATTCTTTTAGAAGTTTTCCCTGACTCCATATCGGAATATCAATTCTATGGATTTGAACCTCAGGGTACTCCCTACCTTCTTTTTCAGCTTTCTTTTTTTCGTTCCTTGACCAGTCTCTCAATATTGAGATTATACTTAATTTGTTTATCTTTTTCCCTTGAGACTCAAGGATAAACTTATAAGTATTTAACTGAAATTCCCAATCGTAATAATCTTTATTCAAAACTTTATAAGTGGAAGTATATTTATAATCTTGAATTTCGTAACTTCCGTTATTGTCAAGAAGAACATCAGGTTGTCCTGAAATAGTTATACCACCAAGATTAATAGTATAACGCTGTTCAACAGTATGATTCTCTATCTCGTTTTTTGAAAGAATATAATGCACTGCTGTTCCAAGTACCGCCCATATACTATCTGCAACATCAACTTCTATTTGTCCTCCATAAAGTTTTAATAATCTTGCCATCTGTGGAGGTCTTAAAAGTTCTGTTACTGAATAATCAGCTTCTCCTTTGCTGTATTCCCTTTTGATTACGGCTTGGACAAGAGCTTCAGGTAAATTAAACTTATTACTAAATCGCATAGTAACTCCTTAAATTTTTGTAATATGTAAAAGCTTTTCTTGAAAAAGAAACTGAAGAGGGATAATTTGTACCTCCCCATTTATAAGCTATCTTGCTTATTTCAGATAACTTATCAAGTACACTACCGCTAATTTCAGCAGGGACACCTCCTCTTAGCTTCAAAGGAAGCTGGTCAAGTAATTCTTTTGGAAATCCATCTACTTGTGGTTCGTGTTTAAGAATTCCCTCTAAAATTGAGTGCTCTAACTTGTACATGCTGGTTTCAGCAAATACAATAACATCGGTGCGAATAAATAAAGAGTATGTTTCATTTCTTTTCCAGAACGATAAAAAAGCTGTTGGGATGAACCTTCTTGTTACCGATATTTCAAGAGTTACTCCTCCCTTCATTCCCAAAACAGAAATTTCAGGAAAATATCCTTCTATATAATAATCATGGTTTCTTCCATAAATTATCATTGGAATAAATCTTGAATTATAGCTATTTTCCAATAAAGAAATAATTGTTTCTATCGAAAGGAATTTTAACTCTTTTTGTATCTTTATAACTTCATTTGTTTCTTTACAAATGATTGCTTGTCCAGCAAATTGTAAATCATCTTTTATGTTGATATTTTTCTGTTTTTTGGTAGTGTTCCAGAACAATTCTTTCTGGAAATAGGTAGGAAGCTCTGATAAACTTTTATAAAACATTGGTAACTCCATTTTAATAAAAGAAAAGAACGAGACTGAACTATCAGTCTCGTTCATATAAAGACAGACGAGTTTAGTTAAACTTCGTCTTCGTCCTCGTAAGTGTCTTCAGTTTCTTCACCATCAGCATCAGCGACTTCAACAACTTTCTTTCTTCTCTTTATCCCTGCACCGACATTTTTAATGGCAATCGAAATTTGCCCTTTACCATGTATAAGCTTATCAGCTTCTTTCGCCAAATTAAGTATCTCAGTCATAATCTCCATGAAAGTTTCAACTGCATTTGGTTCAGTAGAAGTAACCACTTGCTCTGCTCTTTCACGAGAATTAATCCTTACTCCTGTTCCTGCTGATTTACCGCCAAATGCTGGTCTTGAACCCTGAAGAACCGCACCAGCTTCTCTTAAAAGAGCTTCAAACTTTTCTGGTTCTTCCACTTTCTCAAGAAATTTCGGCAAGTCGCTTTCATACAAGTATAATCCTGCATTTTGGACTTGTGTTGCAAATGATTGTTTGTTAAATCCTGGAAGCCCTTTCAGTGTGAAAGTTCCCAGTTGCTGTAAGAGTGTTGTTACAGCTTGTTTAGGTAACTTAGCCATATACGACCTTTCTTTTAATTAGTGATGAGTTTATTTATTTTTTTTTGCAAAATTGCACTACAAAAATAACAAAAATTTATCGTTTGTCAAGCTCCTTCCGATAAATTTATTACAGTTTTTATCATTCCAGCAATTTCTTCTTCGGAATAATCTTTTAAATCTAAAAATTTATTTACTTCTTCATAAAAAGAAGGACTAAATAAAAGCTCTATATCTTTATCACTATCTTTCAAAGGTAAAGGTATCTTATAATCTTTATAATAAAAACATACTTCTTGTAAAAGCGAAAGATAAAATTTTGCTTCTACAAGAACTTTGAAAGAATTGAAAGATTTTTCTTTCTGAATTGAGATGATTTCTTCACAAATCCTTGTTATTTTTAATTCATTAGGTATCGAATGTATCTTAAAGCGAAAAATACTTCTTTCTATTTCTTTTCTTTTTTTAAGGAGCTCTTTAATATCATTAGAGATTTCCTTTATAGTTCTAATCTTTTCTATCCTTGCTATTACCATTTTCTGGAATTCCTCTAAAGCTTCAACTCCCATAGTATCAATTACTATGATTGAAGCAAGAACTAAGGGGCTTACTTCGCTAACCTTCAATATAAAAGTTTTATCTTCAAAAAAGAAAATTGTTTCATTGTCAGTATAAGTAATAATTTTACTACTGACAAGGTTGAGGAGTTCAGTTTCCTTCAACTTTTGACAGTATTGTATCAAATTTCTTATTTTTGCAATGTCTATATCTAAAAGATTATAGACTATCCTTATATCCTCAGCAGAAAATAATCGCTCACCTGAGGATTTCCGACGATTTGATTTTAGTATAATGTCCATATCACTACCAAAAGAATTACTAAAGTAATGGAATAAGTGATTGCTAATATCGTTTTCATATCTTTCTCCTAAGCTATAGAGATAAGATATGTGTCAGTATCATAGAAATAAACTTTTGAACATAGCAAATTCCCTTCCTTATCAAAATACCTTTTCTCAAGAACTTCTTTTGTTTCAAGAGTTTCTGTCCTGTTTATTTGGACATCCTCCTTCAAATATGCCCTGATATTAGGCATTTTTGAAGAAGTAAAGTTTGAAACTGTTCCATCTCTATGGATAAAACTTATCCTGAACATTTTGTTCTTATTTCTTTTTATCTCTATCAACATTTTATTTTAACCTCCTATAAATTTAAGTAAAATAATTTCCCAGTTAATTTTCCTTTTCCAACCCAAACTTTATGAGTTTGATTAGAATACAGGTAAGCTTCTTCAGGATTCTCTACTACATCTACCAGAAAATGCAACAGCGGTGTGGTATCTTTGAAAATACCATTAATCAACTCCACAAGATATTCTGGACTAATGGGTTGAAAGTTAAGTTTCAATTTTTCTTGGATATTCTTAGTCACTAAAGTTCCGTCAGGCATTATTTGCGTGACAGGGTCTGACAGCAAGAGCTGAACTTCAGCTCTCATAGTTTTCTTTACATAGAACATTGTTCTTCCTCCTCAACCCTGAGTCCATAATATATTTCATCATACATTCCAATATAATTTTTATGAGGAATTACCTTAAAATTTTCTAAAAGTTCCCGCATAATCTTTGGTGTTGGTAGAATAAGCTCTTTTACCGATACTTCATCACTATCATAAAATAAGACAGCTTCTGGCTTGAAAAGAACCAGAGCATCCAAATTTGTTACATCTATCCCAATATTATTATTATTTGTTGCAAGGCAAAGTGGTGCAATGTGCATTCCTGATGGAAGGGATGCATAAGCACTGATTGTTCCGCATGAATTATTCGTATAATCTTCTGTGATGGGAAGATTAAATGTAATTTCTTGAAGAACTGGACTTTCTTTAATGATAAGACCAAATTCTGATTTTTTAATATTCTTATAAATATAATTGTTGCGAATGAAACCTCGTAAGCAATCAGAATCTGGTAATTTGTAAAAAGATTTTCTTCCGACAAGAAAATATTCTCGGGAAGATGTTAAAACGAGATTGTATATTCCAAAATTGCTGTTGTCAGCTCTTTGGGGGTCAACTACATGGCACATATATTACCTTTCTTTTAATTATTAAATTGACTTGATTTTATTCCATCCTGGTTCGATTAAAAAAATAAATGAGCGGTTTATAGACTTGCTCAGGTCTTGGAAATCTATTTGCTTGAAAATATAAAAATCAAAGCATATCCTAATAACATTAAAGCAAACACTGGCTGATTATAATAAATAGAGACAATAGTCAGCCCGATACATATAGACGATACTGTAAATGTTATCTTTTTCATTTTGTACTCCTTTATCATTACCTTTAATTATTTGAATTCTGCAACAGTTCGATTAAAATGGAAATTGAGCAGTTTTAAGCCATGCTCAGGGCTTGAGTTCTAATCGAACCATAGTGGAATTGAGACATTCATTATTTTAAGAAACGATTGTTTAGCTGTCATAAATTTATTTATCCTATCTTGGTTTGATTAAAAGAAGCACAAAAAGGGAAGGATTTTGCAATCCTTCCCAAATTAGCAAGTTTATTTATCCAGCTTTTTGACAGGTTTATTGCCGATGTAGCATCCGCATGCCACATCAATAGCATATTTTTTTAGCAATTCATTGACAGCATTAGTTGCCTTTTGCATTGCCTCGATTGCTGGAACAAATTCCTCATCCCAAATGTCCTGGTATATTCCAAGTGCTTCCCTTTTAGCATCAGAAGTCAAACTGTTTTTTGGAACAGCCTGGACAATTTCATATCCACCAGGAAACAATCCTTTTAATTGTTCCTCTGTCAAATTGCCACTAATAGTAACAATTTGATTATTTACTTTTACCTTCATACATACTCCTATAAGGTTTATTGTTGATAAGTTAATTAAAATTGTCAAAGAACGACTACAAAATACGGCACAATCAATATGCCAATCCAAAAAGTGCGAAAATCGAACAAATTCGCAATATTAGTTGCTTATTAGCAAGGA
>QZGF01000056.1_pt1 | contig 16520 bp, 21 predicted proteins | sample 1990021 | NCBI WGS metagenome assembly QZGF01 (sample SAMN10076523, study PRJNA491371) | Subsurface metagenome, whole genome shotgun sequencing project. | isolation source: subsurface fracture fluid from borehole BE326-BH2 | place: South Africa: Beatrix Gold Mine | collected 2015-06-18 | reverse complement strand
CAAGCCCACGATCCTCCAAAGCATTCGCCCCGAATAGCTGCGCTTGCGCATCTGACACCTTGCCGTTTCGGATCATATCGCCAAATTGCGCCAAGGTATGTTCCATCTCGTCGATGTTCGTAGCGCGCGCAAGCGGTGCAGCCAGAAAGCGCGCTGCACTCATCGCCGCTTCGTCTGCCGCTCCGGCTGGCTTAGCCTCCCAAATCCAGGACGCGGGGCCGCGAGCCGCTGCTGGCGACAGCGCGCCGGTGCGCCATGTAACCTCCGGCATCGTGAGGATGTCTTTCATAGTCGCATCGGCAAACGCCCCCCGACCCGGCCCAATCAAGCGGAACAAGCGACCCACATCCTCCGTGCCGAGGGCGGTCTTCGCGACGCCCTTCGCCACATTTGAGATCGCATCCGTCGGTAGCAACCACAGCGGGTCAAAGGCCACCTGCCCAGCGAAATCCGCGAAGTGGGCAGCGAGGCCAGGATTACCACCCCCTGTCGTCAGCCACTTCTCATATGCCGACGCAGCCGATGGGCCAGTTAGCTTGAGGTCTTCCTCGATGTGCTGCGCCTCTGCTTTCGCCTTTGCCAACTGCGTAAACTGGGGGTCAGCGAGATTCAGCGTGTAGGCATACGCCTGTCGCGACATAGCGGATCGGAGGGAAGGGTCTTTCACATCATTGAACACGAAATGATTGCCATACCACTGCTCCGTGTACTGAGACGGGAAGCGCATCATATCCATCGCACTGCCGATGGGGCGACCGAGGACATCCGTAAAAATGTTCTTCGCATTCGTCAGCAAGCCGGGGTGCTGCGTCGCGTCTTGCTGGATGAACATTGGCAGCGCCACCTTGTTCATCGGGTCGAAGTTGCGCAGGTACACCTTGGCAACACGAGGATTCTCCTTGATGTAGGCTTGCAGTTGCTTATTAGCAAGCACCAGCGGCGACTGCAATGATGTGCCATTGTTGGTCGCGAGACGCGCCGCCGTGTTGGTGGCATACGGCATCTCATACGGTAGCGTCGCTTGCTGCCCCTGCGGCACCTGCACCATGTTGGAAAGCATCCCGATAGTCTTGAGGTTCGCGAGAATCTGGTCATCGCCGGGCTGATGCCCGATGACCTTATCGATCAGGGATTGCGCCTCTTGCGGATTCTGTGGAGTCGGGGGCAGCTCCGTGTGGCCCCCAAGCAAGTCGCTCGCGGCTCCGCCAAAGTCGCCAGTAAAGAGCTTCTTGCCCGCATCGACAACATTACCGACGGCACCTTTGATGTCGTCAAACAAGCCCATTACGGCTGCCCCGCCTGCTCAGTGCCAGTGATGATCGGCGATGGCCCAGCCTGACCGGCCCCATTACCGGCCCCCTGCATGTACATCATGAGTTCGTTCTTGGTCGGGTTGCGCCCGAGCTGCTGCGACAGGAAGTTCGCAGCAGAGAACATCGCCATCTCCCGGCTGGATGGGGTGCGCCCAGCCAGGCGCATGAACTGGATGTACGGGCTTTGCTGCTGGGCTCCGACCTCCGAAAGCTGATCCTGAAGGGACGGCACGGTATACCCCGGCGCGTTCTCAACGGCAGGGACGGGAGCAACTGCCCGGCCTTGATTGCCTGCCTGCTCCAGCACTCGCTTGGTGTAGGCCAGCATCTCGTCGCGCGAGGACATGTTCGGCACGTTGTCGGGGTGCAAGCCTTCCGCCGGAGGAGCCGCCCCAGCGCCGCCAGCGGGCGGAGCCGGTGTGGGCGGTACTGCCTGGGCCGGATTCGCGGGAGTGGGCGACGCAGGCTCGTTGGCGCTGATCGGCTTACCCGACCGCATGGCTCCCTGGGGGAGGTTCTGCGAGAGGCCAAGCGCATCCCGCGCGCGCTGGACATTAGCACGGCGCGCCAGCAGATTCGCAATGGGACTGGGAGATCCTGGTTGTGCCATGTTATGCTATCCTCTGGAACATCTCAAATACGCGCTTTCGGGCACGCTGGATAAACGCCACCCGCTCGTTCATCTCCGCCGCCTCCATAACGGGGCGCTGGGAGCCAAAAGCCTCGGAGGCCGTGAAGCGCGAGCGATAACGGCTGCCGACTTCACTTGGCCCAATGGTGCCACCACCAAACGACCGCCTGATAAAGTTGCTGGCGCGTATCTCCATTCGTCCCATTAGCCCACTCTCCTAACTGCCTGCGAGACGCCCTGCCCAAGGGCCGACTGCGCCTCTGCTTGTGCTCGCCCCTTCTGGCCTTCGTACATGAAGTTGATCTGCTGCGCTGTGGCTCCTGTCTTGAGGAAGTCCAGCGGCGCGAGATTCGCCACCACGCCCAGCTTATTGCGGGACACCAGCTTCTCCATCATGTTTGTCTGTTGCTGCTGTTGCTGTGTGGTTCCCGCCGTCTCGCTGATGTTGAGCGCCGTTGTTCCACTGGCGGGGTTCATGAGCCCCAGACGCTCCAGCGCATTTCCTCCGGCAGCTTGAGGGATAGGAAGTCCCCGCGTGGCAAAAGACCCACTCAATGCGGCTTCGTTGGGGGAGATGTTACCGCTGGTGTTGATATTCTCGCCGAGGTTATACGCCTGCTGCGTCGTCATGTTGGTGTTCGTGGTTTGCTGCATTCCGGGGCGCTCACCCAACACCTTTTCATTGGGATTGATGCCCGAGACGCGGAATAGTGGCTGCCCCTTGAACAGGTTGGTCAACTGCTGGCGCATGTAGCTACTGTAGAACTGGCCCATGTTCTGCTGAGCGAAGGCTGCCGCCCCAGCGGTAATCGCGCCCGACTGCTGCAACCCCTGGATGTGCATCGCAAAGTCGTTCTGGAACTGATCCAGAAACTCCGCCGGGGTCGGCATATCGACATATGTGGTAGCCACGCCTGTCGTGGCCGACTGGGAAGCCTGACGCTCAGCAATCGTCATACCAATATTGGCTGTGCCACCACCGCCTCCCGCTGCGCCGGTAGATCCGGGCGGGGGCAGTCCAGTTGATGTCGGGGCTCCCGGAGTCGTCCCAGTTGTGGGAGTGGTAGCTGGAGTTCCGGGCGCGTTGTTTGGTTGTCCAAGCGTGGTCTGCTTGGCCATATCCCAATTAGAAAACCAGTTCATGGCCGCAACTGGATCGGGAGACCCCATGCTCTGCATGGCCGTAGTCATCACCTGTTGCGAGGCACTATCGCCAGTCGCCCAGCCCCTCAATTGGTTGCCAGCCGTCGTGAGCTTCGTGAGCTGCTCGCCAGTCAGCGGTGTGCCACTCGCATAGGCGGCGGACAGCGCCGCGTAGTCCTGGTAGACTTTTGTGATGTCAGCGACCGTCGGCTGTGCCATTAGGCATTACCTCTTTCGCCCATCGCACCGAGAATGGCAGCACCCGCTTGGGCCATCGCACCCTCGTTGCCTGCCCCATTCGCTTGTGTCGCGAATGGGTTGGCTCCCGCTTCCGGGGGCATGTTGCCCGGCCCACCGCCACCACCCGCGCCACCACCTGCCTGAGCCTGAATGGCGCGGAATTGCAGATCCTTTACGAACTGCTGCTGGAACTCATTTTGTCGGATGCGCTGGGCCAGATCCGGTTCCTCCATGCGTTCAAGTGCCTGCGCGATCTGCTCCAGCACCAGCACCGGATCAGTGTTGGCGACATCTTCCCAAATCCGGTCGATTTCACCAGCCGCATCATCGACTTGCAGGATGTTCTCCAGCACGTAGGTGAGCGACAGGATCGGTCGCCGAGGATCAAGGGCCAGCCGCGCCGAGTTGATACGGATCGCCAGATCGTCAGGCAGGGCAGGCTTGAAGATCGGCACCGGGTGATACTTGCGGTGCATGTCCAGATCCCGCTTCGGGTCGAACTCCATCTGGAAGTAGCTGCGGGAGCGCGAGCGCCCGGTGAGCTGGAATGGCTTGAGAATCGGAGCCGCCACCTTGAACTGCTCCAGGACAGAACTAGCGAGCGCCGCGCCAAACTTTTCCATGCCGGTCTTGTATGGCTCCAGCGAGTTCATCGCCGCGTTCGCCACCTGCTGGAACATGACTCCCGAACCCTGGAAGGCGGAGTTGGCTTGGAGGATGTTGGCCAGCACACCCTTCTGCTGCTCATCCTGAAGGATCTGCATGAGCCGGAAGGCGTCGGCATTGATGGGCTGCATCTCAAGCCGCTGCACACGCTCCTCCGGTCGGAGAGCAATCTTAGCCTCAAGCCCCGGCGTGAATGGGGGGATTTCGCCCGTGGGAGTGTTGAAGACCCAGGTGCCATACGCCGACAAGGAGAGGTGGTGCAGCACGGTCGCGACCAGCTCATTGTACTGCGGCACCTGATCTTCCACAGCCGCGAGGATGCTGCGTCCTGTATCTGCCTGCCATGTGCCCGGCCCCGCCCACGCTTGTGTCTGCACGGCGAGGAAGTCAGCGCGCTCTTGCAAGCGACTTTGTAGGACGGGGTGGATCATTGGTTTGGACTCCATGTGAAGCCCATTGCATGGGACGCCAAAGATCGGGAACTGGTCGGGGGCGAAGCCGTGGTAGTACGGCTCAATGAGCCAGCGAGCGCCCGCCATGTTGTCAACGAGCGGGTTCTCATAGAACTGCCCCAGGTTAGAGATGGTCATGCCACCCTCAGCGCGAGGCATCACGATGCCCAGCAGGGCCGTCACTCCCGGACGCCCTGGGCGGCTGTTCGTCCAGTATTCGATGCGGATCGCAGGGGAGTTGGGGTCGTACTTGGTGCTATCGTACATGTACTCCCCGAACGCCTCTGGGTAGAGGATGGCGAGATCGCCGAGGGTGCTCACCTGCTGGATGGCGATGCGCTCCAAGCCCCACGCATCGAAGTGGGGATACACCGTGCGGGCATCGTAGATGATGGGGACGAACGGAGAATCGCGATATGCCAGCGCCTCCTCCGTCACCTGCGCCTTGCCCCAGATCCAGCCGCGCAGTAGGGCCTGCTGAGCGACTTGCACCCAGAACCCAGGCTTGCCGCGCCGCGTAAACAGGTCATCGAAGTCCGTGATCATCCCATTCAACATCCGAGTGATTTTCCCCCGGAATTGGCGGGACTCGGGGTTATCCTCGGGACTCTCGTGATCCTCGATGCGCCAGAAGCTATCATTGCGCGTCAGGATCGACGTGGCAGCGTCGATGGCAGAGTGCGGGTAGTTGGAGACGAAACGCCGGTAGCCCAGCGGCTTGAGCTGCTGCACTGGATCGAGCAGAAGATACATCTCAGCCCAGTAGTCCATGCGGACATGCAGCGGACGCCAGAAGATTTTGCCTGCGCGGATCGTCCAGGAAATCTCATTCTTGAGGGCTTCCGCGAGCGTAGGATCGAGACGCTTGATCTTGTATTTCTTGTCAGCCATTTATCTCATCCAGGGCTGCGGCCCGACTGTCTTCGGGCGCAGCACTACTCCGTACTGACCGATGTCCAGATCGAGGATGTTGTCTCCCTGCGGCTTTGGCTTCTGGTACCGCGCCCGATCCGCGATCATCGCCGCCCCCGCCGCTGCCATCACATGATCATCGTGCGTCCGCTTGCCCTTCGCCTTGGCCTTCCAGTGGTCACCCGTCTGCTGCCAAGTGAAGCGCCCACACTCCATCCACAACGTCGCATCGCGCGAGATGAATGAGTGATCCATGACCCGCTCGCGGAACATCTGTAGCATCTTGTTGCGGTTGGCTTCGGTCGGATAGATCCACGCCTCCACAGCATCCTTGCGGGCACTGGCGTCGTGGTGGTAGTAGACATTGGGGTAATGCAGCTCTTGGACGCGGCGCAACGCCTGATCGCCCCACGAGTCGCGCTCGCCACCATAGAGCGCCGTGTTGTAGTAGGCCCCAATAGCGCATCCCATCTCGGCCACGTTACGTGGGGCAGCCCGGACAACCAGCTTGGCCACAATCTGCATGGAGGTCGCGTCGATCACCATAATGACAGATGGATCGGATTCGGGGGTTGTGCCGCCCTTCGACGTGTCCTGGTAGATCGCATACGCATTCTTCGGGTTCGGGAACTGCCAGACAAAGAAGTTCGGCCCCTCGAAGCTGATGTTGGCATTGTGGTATTCGAGATGGCTCATCACCCTGATTGGCGGGACGACATTCTCCCGATGCAGAGAGATGTGATCGATGCCGTCGGGGGACTGGAAGAACCCACCGCTACGCGCGATGAAGCAGGTGTCAAGGCTCTCAACATACTCCTGGAGGAACGGCATCGCCGTGCGGCCCAGCTCTTGCGCCTTGATGCGTCGCCAGATGATCTGGCCCGGAGTCAACTGGTGGGCAGCCATCAGACGCTCCTCATCCGGCTTGGGAGAGAAGGACTCCTTGAGCGACGCGATGACATTGCCATAGTGCGGCGGTAGCTCCGCATCCTCTAGCCGATCAACCGTGTAGCGCGGCTCCAGCCACCACGGATACAGATGCGTCGTGAAGATCCCCAGGGAGTTGATGGGCGCGCTATCCATCACATGGTCGTAGAACAATCCTTCCGCCCCCAACGGCGTCGATTCCATATCGACAACACCATAGGGCGGGTCGGGGACGGCGGGGAGGATGCCACCAAGGATGAGGCCCGCGTTCTCCGCTGGCCAGTGCGCAACCTCCGACGCATGGACGATCTGAGCGGAGTAGCCTCGACCAACCACACGCTGCTCGGCGCTTGCCCACACGTAGCGGTTTTCCAGCCCGCTGATCACTAGCTCGTTGTCGTTGTCTACGTCAAACTGGAACTCGAACCCAGCGCGTGCCATATCTCGCAAGTGGTGCTTGATTCGCGCTCGAAACTTCGCCGTCGTCGATTCCGACTCAGCCATGACGATCTGCGTCAGGCCGAACTCTGTCACCATGCGGCGGAAGTTGCGGGCCAGCAGGAAGCTGGAGGCACGGGTCTGCCGCCCCTTCACCACGATGTCGCGGCATGTCTGGTTCTTCGCCATCAGCTTTTGCTGCGGGTACAGCATGAATCGCACCACATGACCGCGCTCGTTGGGGATGGTCAGGTACGTCTGAATCCAGTCCTCCACACGGGCGGGATCGAACATAATCTTGTACAGCTCAGAATCAGGATCTAACTCTTGCTGTAGTCGAGTGGACGGAATCATTTGAGCGGGTTAGCCAGTTTACTCTGAAGGGGCCGCGAGGGCGGCAACACCTTGAAGGCTTGCCCCACATAGTATTTGAGCAAGTCTTGTTCTTGCGGCTGGCTCAAACTTGGCATCCCCAACTTCTTGTTGCGCGCATTGAAGAACTTTTCTCTGGCTGCCGCAGAGGCTTGCCCCTTGACGAGAGCAGTCAGCCCAGCCTTGCCATATTTCATTTCGACGTTTTCAAAGGCTTTCTGTTCCTCAGGATGCGCATGAATGCCGGTCAGGATCTTGTTGTACTGGGCTCTGGTCAAACCACCAGTATTAGGCACGACGGCATTCAGATCCGGAGTGGCAGCGGACGCCCCGCTCGCCGGGGTCTTTACTGGGGCGAATCGGTTGGAAGTCACGGCGCGTACTGCTGCCCCCAGAACAGTATTCTTTCCCCTCAATTGTTGTAGTCCAGAGGCTTCTCCGGCCACTAACATGCCTTTCGCGACCGCCTTAGTAAGATGCCCTCCAAACTCCATTGTTGCCTCAATCGGGGCCTTCTTGATGCCGCCAAGGGATTTCACTGCCCTTACCGCTTCTTCTGGCGCTCCTATGGCATTCTGCACTGGGTTGAGGAAGTTCGCAGCCGTGCGTGCTTTACCCAGTAGACCGCGCTTCGCCGCCGTCTCTGCCGCTGGGGCGGCTTCTTGGGTCGCAGCTTTCGCTGTCGTCTTCGCCGCCTCCGCTGCCGTTGCCTTGATCGCAGGCTCCGCCACTGTTTCAGCCACCTTTGGCCCCACCGCCTCAGCGCCCTTTGCCGCCGCAGCTTCGATAGCCTTTGTGGCCGCATCGACGCCAATCCCAACTGTCTTCGGCGCGAATTGCCCGGCCCCCTTCTTCATCGCCAGTTCGCCCGCTGTGCGAAGCACTGGGCGCGCACCCTCCTCGCCAGCTAGCGACATCCCACGCGCAGCCAAGGCCCCCTCCGCCGCAGCACGGCCCAGCGTCGCAGCCTTCGCCGCTGCGCCGACCACAGCCGGAAGCGTCGCGATCTGGAACACGTCGTTAGCCGCAGCCAGTGTATTGCCCACGCCGGGGTGCTTCACCTCCGCCTTCACATCGCTGGCAACGTGCGCCAGCGATGGGGCGAGATACCCGGCCACCTTTTGCGCAGGCTTCGGCAGCACATAGCCCAGCCCCAGCAGTGGAGTGTGAGCATACGCCTGCGTTGTGGAGCCAGGCGCGTTCGCTTCCTGTTCCACATTCTTCGCAAGGTCGCCAACAAACACGCGCGAGGCTGCCGGGAGGCGCTTGCCAACGGTGAATGCCTTGTTGATGTCGTCGGCCATACCTTGCACGCCGCGCCGCGTCATCCCCGCAGCGCCGGTCGAGCCGCCAGCGATTGTGGATGCCGTAGCCTTCGCAGCTCCGGCGATGTCGGCAGCAGTGGCCCGCGCCGCGCCAGCAACACCAGACGCCGCCCGTTGTGCGATCCCTACTGGATTGAAGTCGCCCCAGCCCATAGCCCTAGCTCCTTGGCATTCTCATCGCGTGCGTGATGAGTTTGTGTGAAGATTTCGGCAGCCCCATGTGAGTGCTTTCCGCCAGCATCGCGCGCATCTGGATGCCCAGCTTGTCTGGCATAGCCCCCTCAGTGTTGTAGATAACTGCGCCACCAATCGGACTAAGCACCTGCTGCCCAGCCTGGACTCCTGCCGCCTTCAAAGCGGCTCGCTGCGCAATCTCTCGGTTCGTCAGCTTGAGCATGGCTCTATCAACACTGTTACCCGACTTGAGCGCGCGATCAGCCATCATACTCCGGAACTGAGTAAGCTTTTCTGGCTGCATATGCGACAGATCCTCTTGCGTCTCCTTCACACCTTGGCGGATCACTAAGGCCATGTTGGGATTGTGTACACCATATGGCCCACCCGTCTCTTTGCCAATCCACTGCTCAAGATGGGGGAAGAAGGAGGGTTGCTTCCAGGCCTCGCCGCCGCTCGGGCCTTTCCCCAACTTGGCCATGCCACTTTCCGAGCCCATCATCTTCGCGGCGCGCATCGCATCCATCTTGACTTGGGCATAGCTGCGTGAGGGGAGGCTACGCAAGGATTCGACAAGCGACGACACGGGCGTGAGTGACTTCGCCGCGAATGGCGCACCGGCCTCCGGCACCGCATTCGCCCCAGCAGCTCGTGCGAGCACGATAGCTGGCTTCTCGAAGCGGCTGGCGTAGGCATTGGCCACCTTGACACTGGGCGTGACAAATGTGGTGTCGGCCTTGCCCATCAGGTCACCCAGGCCGCGCTGCTTCGCCCAGCTCGCCAGAGCAGGCTCACGGAACCCTTCCTTCGCGATGCTCTGAGCGGCCTCAAGGCTCGTGCCGTGAAAGAGCGGCTTCCCCTCGAACAGCGTCCGCGCCGCCAGCCCCAGGCGCTCAGCACCCGACAACGCCGTAGCATCGCGCGCGACGCCCAGCGCCCGCAGACCGCGAGATGCGCCTTCCGTCACCGGGATCACTGACGCCGCCGCGAGGCCCGTCTGCGCGATGGCGGAGGGGTTGCCATGCATGGCGCTCTTGAGTGTGTCCAGCGTCGGGAGGCCGAGGCCCTGAGCCATGCCGCCAGCAATCGCGGACGTGTCGCCAACGACCTCGTGGCCAACCGCTTTCGCTGCCGTAGCCGCCGAACTGGCGACGGCACCGCCCGCCTTGCCCAGCAGCCCTCCCAGACCCACGGTTAGTACCCTCCGTCCATCATGCGGGGAGCCATCGGCATCATACCCGCACGGGTTGGCATACTCCTCTCAGCCGGAGTCAGGGCTTCGTCATCAACGTCGTGGTCGTTCACGCTGAGGCTAGCCACGTAGGCGAAGGAGTTGATTTCCGCCACCAGCTCACCCTCCTGCCGCTCCAGCCGCTCGCGCTGGCGTTCGTATTCGATCTGCGCTTCGAGGGGCGTCGGTTGGTCGGGATCGTATGGATTGCAGTTCATGCGATTCCCAACGTACTTCGCCCACAGCCCCGATAGCTCCTTGCGGACAGCGGCGAGCTGGTCAATGCGCTGTTCGAGGAAATCAGGCTCCTCTGTCTCAGGAGCGACTTGGGGGGTCGGGGCGTTCTGGTCTTTGACGGGGACGACGCCGGGGTTGACACGGTGCATAGAGTACAAGGGCATCAGCAGACCTCCCGAATCAGGGCACATCAATACATCTCATAATACCCTATGGTGTCAAGAAGGTCAACCGCGTCTTGCGCGGTAACGAGCATAGCCAGCAGCAGAGGCTCGGGGCTTGTAGCTGTCCTCGAACTCCCGGCAGGACTTCATCGTGATCCGCTTGGCATAGCGCGCGTACAGGGAGAAGGCCACCGCGTAGAACGTCTCGGTGTGCGCCTGCTGAGTGATCCAGTGAGCCAACTCATGCAGCAGCACCCGTTTGGTGTCATGATTGCCACGGCACCCCTCCGTAATGACGATCTTGTCCTGCTCAAGATAGCAGACACCGGACGTACTGAAAGGCTTTCGCCAGTGCCGCCACACCACCACAGGCGGCTCCCGGCCCACATCGCGCGCCACCACGCGCACCAGCCGCTCAGCCCAGTTAGGCAGGTTGGTCATCTTTGGGCTCCTCATGACCAGACACGAATGCGTCATCTGTCAGCATCCCGCGCAATGCCATCATCGTCAGGCCAAGATCGAACGCGGTGCGGACGGCATCCGACTTGAGAGGCGTGCAAAGAATCATCACGTCGTCAAACTGCCGCGTGGAGTTACACGTGCAGGGCACATCGCAACCGCAGTCCGGCGTCGGGAGCCTCAGGCGGAAATTGGCATCGCTGTGCACGATGCCGGAACTCAGGGGCCGGACGTGGGCATCGACATACCAGAGGTCGTCGTCCTGGATGTAACTGGCTCGGTCAACTTCAACAGCGACCGCACGAAGCATGATCTGGTTTTCAGGCGTCATCCGATTACCTCCAAGCTGGACTTCATGGCATCGATGAACTCGGTTGGGTGGTCTGCTACATGATACAACACGGACGCAAGCGGCGCACCTTCTGGCAGGACTTCCTGGAAGCTCTCAAGCCAGTTGACAGCGCGGGGCACTTGCAGCGTCCTGATCACCTTGGCGACGAGAAAGAGGGCGGGCCACTGAGGCGGGCCGGGGATCGAGAGCACGAACGGAGACTGACGGCTGAGGTGGTAGTTGCAGGCGACGTACACCTGCTCGATGAAGCCAATGAGGGTGTTGGACGCATAGATCGCGTCAAAGCCTGGCAGGGTGCGGAGGTCAACCTGCTTGTCGTAGAGGCTGGGGACGCGGACGGTAAAGCTGACGTGAGGACAGCGGGCTGCGATGGCGGACTGGATCGCTGTGCAGGTGGGGGCAATCAATTGATTAGGAGGGTTAGCATTTCCGTTACTGTCCTCCTCCCGAGTGACCGGATCAGTGACAGGATCTATGACAGGATCGGGTGACATGGGTGTCACCGTCAAGGTGACATGGGTGTCACCATCTGGTGACATGGGTGTCACCGTCTCGGGCTCCGCTAAGGCTGCCAAATTGATATAATACTGGCTCGTCTGGGGTGGCCTCATCGTCGCGAAAAGGAGCCCCTTTTCAGTCAGTTGGCGCAGCAATCGTTGGGTTTGGCGCTCGCTGTGGTTGATCTCGCGAGCGAGGCGTGGGACGCTCGGCCAGCACTTGCCGGAGGCGTCCGCGTAGTCCGCCAGGGCGATCAGCAAGAGTTGCTGTGGGTTTGACAAGCCCTTGACATGCCGGGCTTGAAGCACAAACTTGATCATGTGATGCTCCTATCCCTAGGGTTAGGCCCTAGGGCTCTCCCACCCTAGGGCCTCATGCATTACGGCTTCGGGGTCTTGGGCGGCACGAGCGTCTTCGTGTAGTTAGCGATGAGCACGGCAGCAGCCGTCACAATCGCCGCCTCAAACGCCTTCGCGTCCGGCAGGGTGCCGGTCGTGTTGAACTGCCGCACAATCAGGTTCGCAACTGCGACGACGAATGGTGTAGCAATCGACACGACATGGACGTTGAACACCGCGCGCAAGTCACTTACCAGCACCGCAACCGCAGCTCTGGCTGTCTTGACAAACATTCGTTACCTCCTTTCTAGCAAGGATGACATCGGTGTAGGTAGCGTACAGGGGAAGGTCGCCATTCTCGGCAATCTTCTTGTCCTCGTAGGGATTGGCGATGCGCCGCCGGAACTCAGCTAGGGCATCCGACGTTGCCGCCGTCACTTCCGCTAGCGTCTGGTAGCACAGCCCCTTGCACAGGACGTAATCGAGGAGCAGTTCCGTGATCCGGTAGTTCAGCTCGCCGACGCTGTTTGGCGGGCACCCGTTTCGCAGTTGCCTTCTTGACTTCTGGTCGATGTACGGCATCAGGATTCCCCTCCGGCCACTGTTCTAGCTGGACGCTGCTCTTGGGGCGTAGCGTCTCTCCCTGGGCCAGCTCATGGGCGGCTGCCCAGGTTTGCAACAAAAGATCGTTGGCTCCGGGCCAATGATTGTTCTTCACGACGGTGTTGATGTCCATCACGTCGTCTTCGTTGAGCGGGATGTTGATCTCCTCCACTTCTAGCACTGCGAGGCGGAGGAGCCCTTCGTGAATGCGCGCTCGCAGGCTCACGTTGTTTGTTGGGATCAGCAGTTCACGCAGATTCAGCCCATTCTGCTTGGAAATGACGATACAGCGAGGGAGCCGTTCCAAAGCCATTAGAGTTCCTCCATCCTCTGCACGTCTTCCTCAGTCACGACGCCGAACGCGGTCGCTGCATAGATGTGGTCATCTTCGTCGAGTGCGGCTTGGGCTGCGGCCTCTTGATTCAAACCATAGACAACCTCGTACTGATCGCCAAGCATCTCCCGCTCTTTCTCCTGCAAATGCGCGGTGTTGGGTTCTATGGCTCTGGTCTTGAAGTTGTACATCCAGGCAGGGTGCTGCATCAACCAGCTCCGCAGCGTGTGGTTCCAGCGCGCGCATAAGCGGTATTGCAGATAATACGGCAGCGAGCAAAAGTCGTAGAGCAGCACGCGATGATGCGGCTTTTCCGTATCGTATGGCAGGCCCGCGATCTGTTCATTGATCTGAAGGCAGATGTCGTGACACTTCTGCCGGTCGTGCGTATTTCGGGCAAGCGCATACGCATCGAACAGCCCTGCCACTGCGGGGCGCTGCCCTTCCCCTAGATTGACGCGCATGAACTCGATTTCCAGTTCATGCTGGAATCCAAGAATCCGATCTGCGATGCGCTCAGGGCTGAGCAAGGCGCAGAACGAACAGTCATCGGACTCATCCAGGGGCTCTACCCACGGCTTCTCATCGACATGGACTGCCTCGGCGAGGCATACGCCCCGGACGTTGACCCCGTGCCAGTATCCCACGTACTCTTGTGCGTCTTCGGCCCATTTGTCTGCAAGGGCTTGCATCTCGGTTATGACCTCCAGCGTAGCGACGAAATCGCCATAGCACACGAGTATGCGGCCTTTGCTACTTTGCCTTGCCCTTGACCTTGAGCAGGTTGGGGTTCTTCTTTCCTGCGCCCTTCTTCACGGCCTTGCGGGTAGCTCCCGCGAGGATCGCTCGGGCGCGCTTGACCGAGTAACCGCCCTTCTTCGCGATTGACTCAGCGGCTTTCTCGAAGCCGGGGTGTGCTTTGCTTGCCATCTCAATCTCCTTGGCCCTTATGGCATCGACCAGCGCGTGGCTTCTTGCCGCTGGTTGGGGCAAAGACGCTCCGGCTGGTAGTAGCGGTCAGGGGCGAACTGCGGCGCTTCTCGTGTCGGTGTTGGCGTGGTGGTCTTGGTTTCGGTATTCTGCTTTGGCATGGCTCCTTACTCCTGCCTAGCGGCACCTCTGGATGGTACCATTGTACCACGCCGGTCAAGCCCTTGACAGGATGTGGTACACTACATAGTGATCCTCCTTTCCGGCGGCAATGCCAAGCAGGGCGGCAAACCCGAACGCTTGGCATTGCTGTTACTCCCCCACTTGCGTAGGTTGCGTCGATGTGCTAGGATCTACACTAGAGGCTTCTATGCCCTGGGTACCCACGAAGGCAGATGGCATCTGCCTTCCCTTGGCGAGTGGGGGAGTTGGCCTCCGTCCCCACTCGCCAAGGAATCAGAAGGTAACATACGATGGGTTTGAGCGGGATGCCACTAATCAAAACCGCGCGTCCGGTGTCATTCGCTGGGAGTAACCTCGCGCGTCCGGCACCTGATCGCTTGGGCATCTCTGGCTACCCTGACCTCGTGCCCGGCAAACAGCTCATCCCGCCGCTGGAGAAGGCAGGACAGCCACAGCTCGCGCAGACGAAGAACCAGCCGACCGCATACGGCTTCGACCTCAGCCCCCAACCAGTCGCGCCCAACTCAGGCAGAGCCATCCCTACGCCCGGCAAGCAGCCACCTGTGCAGATGCATGGCATCTACACGAACAACCCGTCCTTCACTGACCACCAGACAGAATACTACGCGCAGATGCGTAAGCTGCCGTGGTCTGACTTCTACAAGGCGCAGCCGCCCGCCGACCTGCGCGTCGCCCCCGCGAAGGTCGATACGCAGCTCAAGACTGGCGGCTGGCCGTATGGCATCATGGCGAAGGTGGGCGCGCTTGGCAAGGCCAGCACATTCCTGCCCATGACCGTCCCCGCCGTCGCGACTCCACAGGCATACTCACTCGCGACGGGGGCGCTGTGAAGATCCGGCCAAAGACCCGCGCGGAGCAGGACTACTGGCTGTCGTACTGCGACAAGCCGGGGTTCACCGCTGTCACGGAGGAGGAGCGGCAAGAGTTCCATCTGTTCGACTCGCAGGGCAAGCCCTGCCCCATTGAGAACCCCATCCGTTGGGGCAAGATGCGTCACGGTCAGTATGTGGCTGTAGTCCGCCTGTTCGACCGGCTCTCAAAGAAAGAGGGCTGGTGGGTAGCGGCCTGCGCCGGGTATGAGGATATGGATGAGCGGCTGCTGAAGTCAGCCTTTGGCGAGCGCGGCGCGGAGGCCAGGGCATTGATGGGGCTGGCCCTCAGCGACGAGGACGAGGAGGCGAAGGATGACCCAGAAGGACGTACAGGCCGCGCTTGATCTGGCCCGTGCCCGCGCTACGCTTGACAAGGCTCAGGCAGATGTTGATTGGGCAAAATCTCGCTGCGAGATCCTGTATACTGCGTATGAGAAGGCGGAGTCTGCGTTCTGCGAGGCAGAGGGTGCCTATGACGATGCTGACCTCGCCTGGAAGGAAGCTATCGCTGCCCGTGACAAGGCGCAAAGGGCGTACTACGAAGCACGCGCTGCCGCAAAGGATGCAAGCGATGTCCCCTGACTGGCGCTTCACGGCATTCTGGGTGATCTGGGGGGCCGTCGGCCTCGCCGGTGAACTCGTGGCACTGCACATCAACGGGGCACGCGACAGCCTCAGTGCCAACATCTGGGACGTGCTGAGGGTGAGCCCGACGATCTGGTGGCTCGGGTTGCTCATCGCCATCGCTGTCGGCCTGCACCTGTTTGGCAGGACGATGCCGTAACACAACCTCGGGACTTACCGATAAGTCCCGAGGTTTGGTATCATTGTCCCCGCCGCCTGCGCCACTCCCAATTCCGTTTGTGGGCTGCTGGGCTGAGCGGCTGGTACTTCCCGCTCGTCACCAGCGACTTGTGGTAGGGGCAGCCTAGGTACCACCCGTACTCTGATCGGCCCATACGCTCGTTCCAGGTGGTGTCTAGGCACTTGCATGGCCCCGTCGGGGCGTCCTTCTTCGGTCGCCCGTCTGGCGGGTAATACGCCGTAGCCGATGCCAGCCACAGCAACCCTGCGATGACTAGCAACAGGATGAAGCCTTCGCCCGGCCCCGTGCTCAGCAACAACATGATCCTTCCCTCCTACGCCTTCTGGAACGGCGAGATTTTCGCGGTACCTCCGAATCTCGACACCTGCCACATCGCCTTACACGACCCGCAGATCACCGTCCGGATGCCGTCCTTCTGTGAGGCCCGGATGGCTGCTCCGCACTGGCACCGCACGTCTTCTGACTTCTTCCTTCTTCCCACGGTGGCCTCCTTCCCCTGACGGGGACTCAGGCATGAACCTCTTACAGGTATTGCCTCCGCGCCGCCTTGTCGTACTGCCACGGCGGGCCATCTCGCTTGGCCACTGTCCGCTCACACCCACAGGCCGCGCAGGCGAGGGTCTGCCCTCCCGTGCAGGGCTTCTCCCGGCAATGCTCCGCATGGGCCGCGAGCCCTCCCAGCACCTGGGCCACGATGTACGGCAGGAGGTCCTTCGCCGGGAACCGCCCGCCGGCCCACAGGCCGATCGACACAGCTGGGTTGAGGTGGCAACCGGAGATGTGCCCGATGGCGTAGGCCATCGTGAGAACCGTGAGGCCGAACGCCAGCGAGACACCGAGCAGTCCGATGCCCAGACCGGGGAAAGCGGCCGCCAGCAC
>QZGF01000055.1_pt1 | contig 16641 bp, 27 predicted proteins | sample 1990021 | NCBI WGS metagenome assembly QZGF01 (sample SAMN10076523, study PRJNA491371) | Subsurface metagenome, whole genome shotgun sequencing project. | isolation source: subsurface fracture fluid from borehole BE326-BH2 | place: South Africa: Beatrix Gold Mine | collected 2015-06-18 | reverse complement strand
TACTTCTGGTCCAGCTTCTCCAACAATAGAGGGTTTAGAAACTATTCCACCTAAAGCATGCGCCTTTATTGTTTTATATGGTTTTAATGTTTCAGTTAATATTCTTTTTTCTTTTTCGTGTCTTTTTTCATTAACATCTTTAACATATTGAGTTGTTCCTCTTCCAGATATTACATCAATCAATCCTAAACTATATTTATTTACAAAATCTCTATAACTATCAAGCGCTGTTCCTTCTCTTGTAATTCTATCAATAAATTTATCTGGGTCTAATAAAAATTCAAAAATACCTTTAACTACATTTGCTATAATATCTACTGCTGGTCTTATAGCATTATCTAATGTATTTAATATTTTAGCTAATAATAATTCGGTTGGTGTTTTTATTTCTAATATTCCTAAACTTTTAGCATATGAAGCTATTTTATCTTTTCTAGCTTCATCTCTTTTTCTTGTTGCTTCTAAAGCTTTTCTAGCATCTTCTAATGTAGCACCACCTTTAATTCTATTTAATATTGCCATCATTTGTTCAACATTACCGCCAGTTAAAATATTTGCTGCAAATTGTTTTTTATATGCATCTTTAGTTATATCAATTCCAGCTTTTTGTTGTTCAATAATATCTTTATAAATTCTTTCCAGCTGTTGAGTTTGCTGTTCATGAGTTCCAAATCTAGCTTTTGCTATAAATTCAAATGGATTATATTGTTTTCCTATTAATAAATTTAAATCTCTTATATTTTCAAAAGCTTCATCTATTCCCGTAAATTTTTTAGAAAAATCTCCAACTTCTTTTAAAGAAGTTCCCATTGCTCTTGCTTGAATAGCAGCAGCTAGTAAAGATTTTCCAGTTCTATCAGTATAAATAGAAGCGAATTCGGCATTCGTCGCAATATCTCTAGTAATATCGGCTAAAGATTGACCTGCTTTTTCAGCAGCAAATGTTAAATTATCTCCAAATCTTCCAACTTCTTTTCTCGACATTCCAATGGATTGTTCAAGAACAGAAAAATATTTAGCAGATTCCTCTGTCGATATTCCAATTTTTTCAGATAATGAAACTATATCAGTTATTCTTTGAGCAGTTACAAATCGTAAAGAACCAAAAATTCTTAATATTGCACCAGCACCCTCAGAAGCTTTTTTCTGAGCTTCCTCTATATCTGAATTATAAAATACTTTTAATTGATCTCTAGAGCTTGCAATTTGAGATTCTATTTTTTTAGCTGAAGCAGCTCTTAAACCAGTTGACTTTACTATTTCAGAATTGAGATTTATTTCAGCTCCAACTAACTTCATTAATCTAGAAGCTATTAATCCTAACGCAACTGCAATTCCACCAAATAATACTGGAAATTTGCCAAAAAATTCTAATACTTTAGCAAATATACCACCACTTTTCGATTCAGCTAAATTACTAATAACATTCTCTCTTCTTGTTTCAAAGAATTTTCTTGTAACATTAGAAAACGGTCCAGAAAATTTTTCAAAGAAATTTGCAACTTTACTATAACCTCTATCAAACATCATTCTTCTTGCATTAATTTTCTCTTCATATTTTTTAGCAAGCATGTATTCATTAAACAATTTATTTTCTAATTCAAACTTCTTTTTATTACTAACAGTAGATTTATTGAGAATATCTAAACTTATTTTAAATATTGCTTCATAATCATCAGTCAATTCATTAATATTTACTCCTTTTTCGGCTAATTCTCGTAAATTTAAAAGAATTTTATTATGAATTTCTTGCTGTTTTATATGATATAAATTTTGATCTTTAAATTGACTTTCTATTTTCTCAATAATTTTTTCAGAATTTTCCATAATATTATCAATATTTCTTGTTCTTAAAGAAATATCTTTCATTTTTCTATTAATTTCTTTAGAATTTTCTAAAAAATTATCAATAGATTTTACATATAAAGAATATTTTTTCTTTAATTCATCTACATCATCATCCAATTCATCAAAATCATCGTCGTCGATATCGTCTATGTTAAAGTTTTTTGCCAAGTTATTATTTTATATTTTTTAATCGTTTATTGATTTCTTCTCTTTCTTTTTCAAGTTCAAGAATTTCTTGATCAAGTTTTTTCATATATTTTATAAATTCAGGGTCATTTTCCATGTCTTTTTCAGAAACATGTTTAACAATAGCTGTTAATAAAGAATTTAAAAATGAATTGAACATTTTATTTATTATTAGGATTTTCTAATTTTTTTTGTTTTATAAGTCTTTGGAAAAACCATTTCCTATAACTTATGGGTAAATTATAACATTCAGTTATTCCAATATGAGTAAAATATGATAGGGCAAATATTTCTTCTAAAATATTTTTTTTAGATTCAATTTGCCCCTCTCCAAAAAAATGAATAATCTATTGGAATTTTTACTGTATCTGTTTCACCACAATTAGAACATTTAAATTCCTGTTCTGTAATAATATCAGGCGATATTTTATCAATATAATTTCTTAAAGCAACAGTATCTGCAATTGGCATATTATTAGATTCTATAAAAGATATAATTTTATTTTTATCATAAATATTATTAATAGCAACTATTTCATATTTCATTCTTGTAGTAGAATACTTTTCTTTTTGTTCTTTAGATAGCTTTTTTAATTTATCAACAATTTCTCGTATTTCTCTATCTTCTTTATGTGTCAATAATTTAAATCTAATTTTTAATTTAGATTTTGGTAATTCATATTCAAATTCATTTTTTCCTTTTTCTGTAGGTTCTATCTCTAAATTTTTAATAGGTAATTGACTAATATTAAAATCATAATCTTTATTTTTAAAATCACAATTATTACAAGTAATATCTACTTTATAGGAAGTACCATAAGAAGCTAATACTAAAGAAATAATTAAAGAATTTCTATCACCTAATATTAATTCATTAATATCAATATCTTTTTCTAAAAGACAATTTTTAAGAACATAATCAATAGCATTTCCAGATCTTATCAACGCAGGAGATGTTAAAATATCTTCTTCTACTCCAGACATTTCTCTAATTGCTACAAATTCTTTATTATGCAATATAGAAGATTCAGGATATATTAATCCCTTAGAAGGTAAAGGAGCATTTATAGTTGTTGGTGTATAAAAAACATTTTGATTTATTTCTGACATTTAAACCTCTCTTTTAAAAATTAAGAATATAATTATCATAAACTAAAGTTATATCTATTTCTACCATTCCTTCATTTGAATAATCAAGAGTACCATTATCTACAGATTTTGGCCAACAATTTTTTAATGTCCATTGTTGTGCAACTCCGCCAGGAGGGTCTAATAATTTAATTGTTATATCTTTTGCATAAAAATCTTTATAACCCATTCTCCCAGTTTGCGCTTCAAAATTTAATCTTATCCAATCATTAACTTTTTGAGCAGCACTTGGAGAAATTGGTTGCCACAATTTTATAGGTAATTCATTCGGTGTAAATTTTCCAGCGAAAAATCTTTTTGTATTTAAAAAAGGTATTTCAACTTTACCGAATTCTCCGCCTGGAAGTTTTGAAGTTAGTATTGTCCAAGCTTCAATACCTTCAATTGACAAAATAAATCTAAATTGACGTAATGGTTCAGCCGAATTTGCAAGAAGCTGATCAACAGAAAGAACTTCTGCCACTTATTTTCTCCTAAAATTATTATTAAAATGAAACTATTATATTTAATAAATATTAAAATATTTTATTTTTTATATAAATAAAAAATGCTACAATAAGTTAAATTTCATTAACAAATTATAGCATTTAAAATAAAAAGCTCTATATATAATATCAATTTACATAGAGCTTTTAAATATTTTCAATTATTTTTTAATTTATATATTAAATATAATTATTTTAGAATATTTGTAAATAAAGAAATCTATTTTATTAAAAACCATCCATAGGACTTTTTACAATCTCTATTAATTATTGTAAATTCATCTGTATTAAAAAGTAAAGTTCCATCACCATCCCAATACCAAGCAATATTAATTTCTCCATTAGAATATAAAGAAGGTTTATAGTCATCGATGAAATTTTCTAATGTATAAATTTCAAGATATTCATCTGAATTAGATTCATATTTTGTTTTACTATCATAAAGAAATTTTAATAATTTTTTTCCTAATTCTGAATTAAATTCTATTTTTCCAAAATTAGATTCTAATTTGAAAGTTGAATAACATCCATATTTGTCTTTGGGAATAAAGCATTTCATTCTTAAAAATTCACCTAATGTATCATAATATTCGAATTTTAAAAGTTCTTCAGAATCAAATATAATTTTCATAAATTATCCTTTTTAATTTAAAATAATTTGTTCAAATGTATCATATAATCCTATATTTATAACTTTAGTTATTAAAAAATATTCTTTATTAAATAAAATAAACTCAAATTCTTCTTTAATATATTCTAATTGATGAATCATAATTTATTCTGCAATTTTAAGTTCTTTTAATTTATTTTGATAAGCTTTACGAACAGTTTCATCAGTTTTTAAAGATTTTCCAAGATATATTTTAATTTTCTGAATTATTTTTTCGTTTGTAGCACCTCTCTCTTTCAATTTAATAATATATTGTTCTATTAATTCAGAAACAAAATTATAATAATCATTCATTCGACAACCTCATTTTATAGTTTATAATTTTTATTTTTGTTCTTTAATATTATTAGTCATATTAGAAATTTCATTAATAATATATGAAAAAGCTTCTTGAGTTGTTTCATAATTTTTTGATGAATGTTCTTTAGCTTCTTGTAACCAAAGCAATAAATGATCAGTATTTATAAAAACTTTTTTAGAAATTTCATCTCTTTTAAATTCTATTAATCTTGAATTAATCATTTTATTGTAATTCTCCTTTCTGAAGATTTAGGAAATAATACTAATTCAGTTATTGGAAATTGACATTCACCATTCCAATTAGGTTTTATTCCATTTATTAGAATAGCTTTATTATCAAATCATCTTCGAATTTCTGATTTAGAAGCTCTTCCATATTTTTCTTTTTCATTTGATTGAAAATTCATGAATGCATGAAGCTCTAAAAGAAGATCAAAATATGTAAAAATTTCAAATTTCATTCGACAACCTCATTTTATAGTTTATAATTTTTAGTTATTATGTAATAATATATCATACTTTAAATTAATCAATTGGTATTGGTCTTTTATTATAAAATACTTCAGTAGAATCCGAAAGTATAATTTCTTTACCCCTTTCATTGCAAATAATATATTTATCTCTTTCTTTACCAATTATTATATATATTTCTGAACTTGTTAAATTAAGTTTAAATCTATCTTCTAATAATCTTAATTCAGAAAGTTTTTTCTTTTCCCAAGAGGAAATTAATAATCTAATAATTGGTTTATTTTCGATAAACTTGTGTCCAATTATTTGAGCTATAACTTGCCCCTCTGGTAATTTATAATCTTTATTTACTAGTTTCCAAGATTTTGGAAGCAAATAATATCCTTCAAAACCTTCAATGACTACGCTTTTAGGATTATCATATATAGATTTTTTAAGATTCATTTTATTTTTTCCTTTCATTTTATTAATTCATAACAACGTACTCTTCTTATTCCAAATTGACTGTAAGCACCACGACCTAAACCAGACCAGTACGATTTTACAACTCCAGTTCTTTTTAATTTTCTTAAAAAGTTTAGCCTCTTTTTTGTTATACCTGTTGACTGTACTGCTGCGTATCTTATTGCAGTTACACCATTTGATTCAATTACTTGCTTTATTATTTCAGCGGATTTATAATCTTTAATTATAATTGCAAATCGGTAGTCTGCTTCCCAATCCCAACTTGCTTGTGGGCCTTTTTTTAATAAATCTTCTTTAAGATTTTCTAATATATTTTTCGTTTTAATCATTTTATTGTTATATTTAATATAATAAAATAAAAATTAAAAGTAAATACTTTTTTTATTAAAAATATCTAATAAAATTAATATAAATTAAAAAGGCTATCATTTCTGATAGCCTTTCTAATAATATAAGCATTTTAAATTAATTATTTTTTAACTTTCAAATAAAACAGTTCCAGATGGTAAAATAGAAAATGTAAGATTAATTGTTTCAATTGATCTCGCAGGTATTAATTGAATAACACCATTTAATCTATTATTATCAATATCCGCTTGTGTATTAACAGTATCGTCAATAATAACTCTAAATGCAGTTAATCCTTGTAATCTCTGTATTCTTTCCAATATAGGATTTATAGCATTTAATAAATTAGTTCTAGTTGCAGTAGTATTATTTTCAAATAAGAAAAATCTTGCAACTGAAGCTATTAATTTTTTAGCATAAATTAATAATCTTCTAACATTAATTTTATCTAAAGCGCTTGCTTTTATTTGTAATGTGTTTTGACCAAAAGCTACAATACCTTGACCAACAAATGTTCCAATAGCATTAATATTTGCTAGATGTAATGTATCTCGTTGGGAACTTGTCAATCTTTTTCTTGCTTCAATTGAATTTAATACACCTCTATTGAATCCAGCAGGAGCAAACCAAGGTTGGGAAACTCTATCATTAAATGAAAATGCTCCCATCATAACAACAGAAGGTGGAACCCAAACAGAAACTCCATTTTCAGAATCTTGAATTCTTTGAGCTGGATAGTATGACCCAGCATAAGAAGTATCAAAACCTTTTGCAGTTTCGGCTATTTGATTAACAGTAAGATTCATAATAGTTCCAGTTGTCGTTGTTATTTCTGAAGTTCCCATATCCATAATATAAAAAGCATCACCTCTTGTTTCAACCATTTCTATTGCTCTTTGAGGAACAGAGCCATTTGTTGCAATTCCTGCATAGACACCAGGTATAGTTAAAAGATTAAAATCAATTTCATCGGGATTTGCTAAAATTTTTATGGCATTAATAAAATCTGAAGAAAGAGTTCCATCATTAATTATTTGAGTTAAATCTTTTCTTTCATCTATTCCGTCCCATCCCCCATAGAAAGGAACAGTTAAAGCAATTTTATTATATGTTGATGCCGATAAAGCTCCTGAAACTGAGACATCATAAATATTATAATTTGACGTCAATGAAGCAGTTGATGCAGCTGCTGCAGAATATTCTGTTGCTGAAGCTGTTAATAAGAAACCTTTAGCAATATTTGTTGTAGCTGCAGAAATTCCAGTTACTAAAAATCCTAATCTATCTGCCGCAGAATCTTTTGTAGAATCAAATCCCATATAAATTCTTGGGTCTAATGAACCAGAATTTCCTAGATGATTATTTTTTGTTGGTAACAAAAATACTGGACCAGCTTGCATTGCTGGAACACCTTTAAATCCTGAAGGTCTTGCATCTGCAGGATAACCCTCATATAATGTTACTCTAATATATTTTGATTTATTATCATATGTTCCATTATAAACAACTTCTGGGGGGTCGACTGCAGTATTAAAAGTTTTTGATCTATCGCCAATAACTTTTAAAATATAAGCTTGAGAAGTTGGGTCAAGATTTACCGTAAAAGTTTCTAATACACCACCTTGAACATCTGTTGAGCTATAAGAACGAACAGATACAACAAAAGTTGGATAGGATGAAACGCCTATTTGAGAAGATTGGACATCTATAGAAACTTTAATATTTGTATTTTCATTATTTCCGTCACCTAATGTATCAAATTTAAATAAGTCGTAAACTGCTCCATTATAATTTTGAGATACTATTATTGGAGTTTGAGCATTTGTAAATCCACCGACACCTGAAGAATAATTTGTATTTGCTGAAACAGGAACTGATGTTGGTTGACCAGTTAAAGCTCCAGATGCAAAATATGAATAATCAAAAGTAGATTCAACATAAACTCCAGTTAAAACATCGCCTGAACGAACACTGAATGGGTCTGTCCCTAATAATTTTTTTATATAATTTGGTGATGCTTTATCTAATGATAAATTATCCACTGTTGCTGAGTTTACTACTAATGTAAAATTATTTGAAGTTCCAGAAATACCAACTTGAGATAAAGCTCCTCTAGCTCTTAAAACTGCTAAAGCAGTATTTGATGATGCTAAGGCTGTATTTGCAGAAGAGCCATTTGCGGGAAAAGCTAATATTAAAGCAGTTCCAACATCTACAGAAGTATTTGTACCCAAAACTCTTACCACATTTAATATTGAAGAATTTCTTAAATATTGCTCTGCTGTATATGGAACAAATAATTTTGGATTTTTTCCTCCAAATTTACTTACAAAATCTCCATATGATGTGACTTGCATGGGCTGAAATGCAGGTCCTTTTTGAGTTAATCCTATAATAGCCCCACCAATTTGGGCTAATCCAGCTGGAACAAAAGATAAATCTTGTTCTAATGTATTAACTGCTGGTGACACTAAAACTGCCACTTATTTTCTCCTAAAAATTTTATTGTTCTATTATGTAAAAATTGCTCCCACTTGAGCTTGAAACGTGAACATCTATTTAATAAATATAAAAAATGTATTTGATAAAATCATTAAATAATATTTGTAAAATAAAATAAAAAATAATTATAAAAAAGTATTTACTTTTACATTTTTATTGTTTATATTAAATTTAATATTAAATCTTTTTAATTAGAAAAAATTAAAAAAACTTTTAGAATAAAAATAAAATGAAAATAAAAAAACTTACGAAAAAACAAGAGATTCTTCTTCAAAATACTTTACAAAAATGGTTGGCAATAGGAAGAAGAACAGCTCCATTAAATAGGGATAAAGTAAAAGTTATCTTAAATAAATTTTATAAAAGAATAAATAAGAAAAATCCAAATATTTTGTTTTTTTCTTCTCCGTTAATGTGTTTAATAGCTTATTATTTTTTATATAATTTAAAAATTTTAAAGTTCAAAGATAAAAATTCTCAAATTCAGTCTAATCTCGATTCTCAATTTTGGTCTCCTATTCAGTCTCAACTTTGGTATCAGCTCGATTCCCAGCTTTATTCTAAGATTGATTCTCAGCTAGATTCTCAACTTCAATCTCAACTTTATTCTCAACTTCATTCTCAGATTGATTTTCAACTCAATTCTCATCTTCAATCAAAGATTCGGTTTCAACTTCAATCTCAACCCCAATCTCAGTTTCAATCACAGATTAATAATTATTTTGGAGGTGGAGAATGGTGCTCATGGGAAATATTTTATGATTTTTGCAATCAAATAGGTGTTCAATATACTAAGAAAGAAAAGAGTTTATTAAATTTATGGAAAGAGCAATGTGAAGAAATGCATTGGTGGTTTCCATATGAAAATGTAGTTTTGGTTTCTGAGCATCCTAAATTTATAAAAATTGATAAATTAGGAAGATTACATTCTGAAAATTCAAAAGCATTAGAATATTCTGATGGTTGGGGATTTTATTCATTAGATGGAGTTATTGTTCCAGAATATCTTGTTTTAACGCCAAAAGAAAAATTAAATCCTAAACTATTATTGATAGATAAAGAATTAAAAGAAAATGTAGAAATTAGAAGAATATTTGTAAAAAAGGTTGGAATTGAGAGATGTTTAAGTGTTTTAAAATGGAATGTTTTAGATAAAAAAGAAAAGTATCTTACATATTCTAATGATAAAACTAATTTATATACTGAATATGAATTAGGCGAAACTTTTATTATAGAAAACTCTCCAAGAAGATATTTGAAAATGTTAAATCCGTCAACTCAAACATGGCATTTAGAGGCAGTTCATCCAGAATGTAATACAGTTCAAGAAGCATTAAATTGGAGAGCAACTGGAGATAAAAATAAAATGTGGGAACCATTTATTTTAAGTTAAAAACAGTTATTTACTTTTAAATAATAATTTTATATTTTATTAAGAAATAAAATATATAAAATAAAAAAATTTAAGATAATATTTTTCTATAAATAGAAAGGAAATGTAAAATGAAATATAATCAACAGCAGCAAGGTGATGTAATAATTGAAAAAATTTCTCAAATTCCATCAACTGCTAAAAAAATAAATCATCTTATTTTAGCAGATGGAGAAGTAACAGGACATAAACATGAAATTATTTGTGATAATGGAATAGCTGAATTATTTCAAGAAGAAAAAGGTAATCTTTATCTTTCTGTAAAAAAAGGAACAGTAACATTAACACACCAAGAACACTTACCTCAAATAATTAAAGTTGGAAATTATAAAATTGGACGAGTATTAGAATATGATTATGATACAAAAGAAATAGAAAAAGTGAGAGATTAAAATGTATAAAATTAAAATTTATAGAAAAGAGCAAAATCAAAATGAAGAATTAATTTATTATAATTATTATGATACATTAATAGAAGTATTAACCAAAATTAATAAATACTGTAATGGTAATTTAATTTTTGGCGAAAGAATTGAAATTATAAAAATTAAAAAATAAAATGAAATATCTTTATATTGGTGATATTCACGGTGATTACAATTTTGTAAAATATCTTTATGATAATTTTAAAAATTATAAAAAAATTTTTGTTGGAGATATTGTAGATTCTCTAATATTTACAAGAGCAGAACAGATAAAATCATTAGAATTAGTTTTACAAATGATTGAGGAAGGTAATACTGAATGTTTATTTGGTAATCATGAAATGAGTTATTTATATCCAAATAATTTTAAATGTTCTGGATTTTCTAATACAATGTTATCTCGAATCAATCCATTAAAATCCAAAATATTTAGATTATTTAAATATTTTATTTATGATAAAGAAAATAAAATTTTAATATCTCATGCTGGATTAACTAAACAATTATGGGACCAATTTAATTTATCTTTTAATAATTTAGAAGAAACTTTAAATGAATGGTTAAATCATAATTATAGAATTTCGTATTGGTCAAAAGATTATGAATATTCTCCTTATCATTGGATTGGTAATTGTAGAGGCGGACCTAATAATGTTGGTGGTTTATTATGGTGTGATTGGAACAATGAATTTCAACCAATAGAAAATTTAACGCAGATATTTGGACATACAGCATATCTCGATAATTATAAAGATTCATTTTATGGAATAAGAATTAGAAATAATATTAATTACAATATAGATTGTTTACAAAGAATATATCAAATTTTAGAATATAATACAGAAACAAAGATATTTCAAATAATTACAATTAATTCAAAAAAAGTAAATAATTTAAATAATCATAGAACAACATCATTATAAGGAAAAAATATGAATAATATCGATATTGGATTTATTAACTGGTTTTTATACGGTATTATTGCTGTAATTTATTTTATTATATATGCAAAAATTAAAAAATTTAAAGATTTAAGTATACCAGATAGTACAACAATTTATTATTTAGTTCTATGTATAATTCTTGGACCTATTAGTTTAATGACAGTTGTTATAATGACAATTTTACAATTCTTTGATGATAGAGTAAATAAAGAAAAAAGAAATGAAATAATTAAAAACAAATAAAGGATATTAGAAAGAAAATAAATAAAATATGTCAAGAGTTAAAATTGAAGATGGTCTTTCAAAACAACAAAGATACCAATTGCGAAAAAAAGAACAAGGATTATGTATTAGATGTGGAATAAATCCTTCAGAACAATCTTATTGTCAAAAATGTATTGAGAAATCAACAAATAGAAAAAATTATAATAAAAATATTAATTTAAAAAAACTCAAAGAAAAAATTATTGAAAATATAGAAATTGAAGTTAAATATTATTATACTTTGTCTAAAAATAAAGATAAAATTAAAATGAATAAAATTTACGACAAAGTTAAAGAAAAAATGAAATTAAAAGTAAGTAATGCAACTTTAAGAACATATTGGCTACAACATAAAAATAAATGAGGTGATTAAAAATGACATTAATTGGAAAAAGAAAAGAATTAGAAAAACTTGAACAATTATTCATTAATGGTTTATTATCTAAGAAGATTGAGCATAAACAATATTTTTTAGAAAAGATTGCTAAAGAATTAGATATCCAAATTGAAGACTTTAGCTATGAAAAATGTATAAATCCAAATAAAAATCATTAATAAAATTATTTTAAAAATAGTTATTTACTTTTAATTTATAATTTATTATTTTATTTTAAACAATAATTAAGCAGGAAGAATGAAACAGTATATTGCTGCGATGAAATGGTAAATATTTAATGTTCGAGACAGAAAAATTCGCTATTGTTTCTAAAATTAATCACAATTTATTTTATAATGATGGAACTATATTAAGAATAATGAAAATGAGAGATTTGTGAGAAAAGTAATTCGATGTGAACAATGGCAATCTGGTCAGTATTTTTTTATTTATTTTGAAATAGGTGCATCAAAAAATTTCGAAATAAAAGAAACATTATTTTTGTTGACTGATAAAAAAATAAATACTTATAATAATAGAAAGAATTTAAATTATGTTCGATGTAATTTATATTACCGAATCTCAAACTCTTTTAAATATTAAAATTGATTTAAAACCAGGTTGCGAATTATATTTTTTTAACGAAAAAGAAAATTGTTTTAAATTACAAATAGAAACAGAATTAAGAAGACAATTAAATTTTTCTGAAAACAATTTTTTGCAAATTATTAGTATTTCACTTTCTAAATAAAAATATGAAAACTTATATTGTTGGTGATATCCATGGTTGCTTTAATACTTTTTATAAATTATTAGAGAAGATAAATTTTAATTTTGATACTGATAAATTATTTTGTACTGGAGATTTAATTGATAGAGGGAAATATTCAAATAATATTATTGTTGTTTTTAAATATAATCATTGTTTTTATTCTGTAAGAGGAAATCATGATGATAAATATTTGAGATGGTTAAAAGGAAATGATGTTAAGCTTTCAGATAAAGATGGAAATTATGGTTCTCATTATGAAAATTTAGATAAATATAAAAAAGATATTTATTGTAATTTTTTTGAATCTCTTCCATTAGTTCTCCATCCAACAGAGAATACTACGATAGTTCATGCAGGGTTTTATCCATGGCAAAATCATTTAAAATTTCCAGAAAATTTTAATAAGAAAAAGAGAGCTGCGATGTATATTAGACACATTCAAGATAATATAAAATTAGTTGATTCTGGTGGAAAAAATATTACAGAAGAAATAAATAATAAAAATATGTTTTTTGATGAATCTTTACCAATGTGGTATGATTTATATAAAGATAAAGAATATGGTGGAATAGTTTTCTTTGGTCATGAACCTAAAAAAGAACAAATAGTTATTGAAGGAAAAACTAAAATTATTGGATTAGATACTGGAGCTTGTTTTGGAAATAAATTAACTTGTTATTGTCTTGAAACTGAAGAATTTTATTCAATAAATACTATTAAAGAAGATTTAGATGAAAGGAGTATTAGAAAATTATAATGCCAACAATAATTATTGCAATAGGCGTTCCAGCATCTGGTAAATCTTCATATTATAAAAATACAATATGTTTAACAAATTTAGATTATGTTTATCTTTCTGCCGATGCTATTAGAAAAGAATTATTGGGTGATGAGAATAATCAATCGCAAGGTAATTTAATATTCAAAATTTTTTATCAAAGATTAGAGCAAGCTATTCAAAATAAAAAAAATATCTATATTGATAATACAAATGTTACTAAAAAATATAGGCAAGAAATTATTAAAAGAATCAAAAAATATAACAATAATTATTTTATAAAAGCTTTAGTATTTCAAGCTCCTTTTTATAAATTAATTTGGAGAGATTTTTGGAGAAAGAAAAAAGTAGGATATAAAATTATTAATAAATTTCTTGCAAAATTAGAATTGCCGAATACCAATGAAGGTTTTCATATAATTGAATATCATAAATAAAAAAATAAATTATGGATCAAATACGTTCTGATATAAAATTTTTTCCTTTTGCTGTAAATTTTGCTTTTTATCATAATATTAAAAATAAATTTGAAGCAAAATACGAACAAAAAATAAATTTTTCAAAAGATGAACATATTTCTAAATTAGTTTGGGAAATTCCTTTGTCTCCCAAATTAGCTCAATTTTACAAAAGGGATTCTGTATTTGTAACTAATCTTTCAAATAAAGAATTTAATTGTCGGGCAGCTTGTGATATTAATGATGAAGAAGTTTTTAATTATATAAAAGAGATTGTAAAATAATATAACTATAAATTTCATTAAAAAAATTTAAAAATCTATTATTGAGAGAAAATTGGATAATGATAATAATAAATATCCCAAAGATTTGGGCTGGATTAACTCTTGGAATGATAATCCACCAGAAGAATATATATAAAATGTATAAAGCAAAAGCATAATGTTAAAATATTTGATTATTCACAATATCCAAACCGTGGAACAAATATTGTTACAGTATGTCCTATATGTAATATTCTCTGGCATACAGATATGAGTGATTGAAAATTAATATTAATATAAATTAGAATGACTAAACAAAACAGAAAAAAAAAGTATGCCCACAGTGTGGACGTGAGTTTCATTCATTGGGATACGCCCGCCACAGGGCGGCGCACTATGATAAAAACGAAGAGAAAGAAGACAAAAGGAGAAAGAAGATGGAAAAGATTATCCTAAAAGCAAATAAGTATTGTGGAGCGTGTGGTGGCTCTGGTCGTGTGTATGATTGGGTTCCAGTACCATTTGGAGTTGGTAATTGCCAAATGCCAACAGACTGCGATTGTCTGTATGAAGATGTAGATGATTCGACAATCAAAAAGATAAGGTTAAGTACAGCGCAAAAAAAGTTGAGTTGATTAAGAAACTCCAAGAGGAGCTTGGGCAAAAAAACTTACGAAGAAAGAATTAACAATTCAAAATTAGAAAGGAGAAATAATATGTTTCACGCAAAAGATGGATGGTTTTTTGAACGCACAGTAGATGGCGGCGTAAAAATTATTAAGCGCGAGTTGGCAAAAGATGACTCACCGGTTGTAGCTCAGACTTATCTTGACCATTCGGGTTGGTGCTCAATAATCGCAAGTGTATCGTGGCGAGGCGAGACGGCAGAAAGTTGGGATGATGCTAACAAATTTCATGGAGGTATTGATGAACAAGAACATGGTTCACAAGTCAAAATTAGAAGGGAAGAACAATAATGACAACCGAAAATCCGATACCAGATGCACTTGCAGTAATTGTAAAACAATTGCGTGAAAGGAGTTGTACCTCATGAGTAACACAGCAGACAAAACAAAACCAGCAGAAGAAATTACCGATATAGGATGGATGAATTCATGGAATGATTCGCCGCCAGGAGCATATCACCATTGCCATGAACAACAACATAAAGTGCTCTTGTTCGATAATTCACTTGAACCGGGAAGAGGAACAGATATTATTTCTGTATGCACGATATGCAAGATACTCTGGCATACAGATATGAGTGATTGAAAATTAATATTAATATAAATTAGAATGACTAAACAAGAAGAAATAGCATATAAAGAAAAGAGATAGACACAAATTGTTGAATCTGAACTTAAACCATTTAATACTTTGCATAATGGAGAAATACTCGGTGATTTAATGACAATTGAAGATTTCAAAGCTTGTGTTGAATCTGGAATATTCATTGATTATGATGGTTATGGCGATTTAGCATTAAGAACTCAATATAGCATTGATTTTCCAACTCATAAAATTAAAGAAATTACAAATTGGAAATTAGCTCCATTTTTTGAACTTCCAGCTGATGAATTAAAAATATATTATACAAAGACAAGAGCAGAAGAAATTTATAGAAGAGCAAAACCTTATGATGGTGCATTTGAATTTTTACAAGAATTGAATAAATTATGTAATATCATTTTTGTTACAACTCAACCAAATGCTTTAGTTGAAAAATACACACTTGATTGGCTTGATATACAAAATCATAGACAGTTTGCTAATGGAGTATTTTTTACAAATGAAAAAGATAAAGCTGATTGTGATGTGTATTTAGATGATGCTCCTCATAACATAGAATTATTGCGAAAAAAAGGTAAAAGAGCAATATACTTTACACAAAAATGGAATGAAAAAGAAGAAGGTGAAAGAGTTGCATCGTATAAAGAATTTATAAGATTAATAGTATCAATAAACACATAAAAGAAAGGAAATATTTATGAGATTTAAAATTGATTTATGGAAAAATATATTTATGACACTTACTGTAATTGCACTTGGAGCTTTACTTTTTGCTTTTTTAGTGTTTGTTCTCTCTGAGAAAAAAGTTGTTGCATATGAATTAGGTGGAAATCCTTCATACTTAAATGGTTATTATGTAAATGTCAATGTTGATTTTGCACAAGATACTAAATTTGATTTAGTTAATGTTTCTTTTGAAGAAGCAGTTATATTAGTAGAAAAATTAAATAAAACATTAAAACAAAATGAAAAAGAAAAAATAACTGAAAAAATGGGGGAGATACTTGGAAAAATACACCAAACAAAGTATGAAGAAATTGGATATTTAACAAAAGAAGATATTGACAATAAACATTCATTCTCTCTAAAAAAAGTTGGAGAATCTCCACTAATAAACCCTTTTTTAATCAATGTTGTTTCGGACACCATGTGGGACTTGGGAGTATTAATTTCAAACCCCCTAATAAAAGAAGAAGATTCAAAAAAAATTTTTGA
>QZGF01000054.1_pt1 | contig 16838 bp, 20 predicted proteins | sample 1990021 | NCBI WGS metagenome assembly QZGF01 (sample SAMN10076523, study PRJNA491371) | Subsurface metagenome, whole genome shotgun sequencing project. | isolation source: subsurface fracture fluid from borehole BE326-BH2 | place: South Africa: Beatrix Gold Mine | collected 2015-06-18 | reverse complement strand
AATGGGAGTAACAAACCTTATAAATTCATAACTTCTTCCTATTTGGTTTTCCCAAAATCTCGACTGGGACTCGTGCACTCCCAACGAGACTCCTCCCTCAAGTGGAGTCTGCGAGTATTCCTTTTTAATGCCTTGTTCATAGAGGGCATGTCCCCCTTCATGCAAAGCAACCATCATTGACTCGATAAAATCACTAGTACTGTACCGATTTGTTATTCTGACATCAAATCTTCCTAAACTCTCGGTAAAAGGATGGGAAGATACATCCATTCTTCCAGAATTCATATCATAACCAATCCTTCTTAAGATAAACAAAGCAAGCTGTTTTTGATCGTCCACTGGATAATCCTCTTGTTTTAATCCATCCTTTTGTTTGTAGGTCTTTGACTTTTTTATTCTTTCCAATAGTTCTAATAGCTCTGGCTTCAGTAGTGAAAAAATCCTTTTCATCTTAGATGTGGTAAGCCCCGGCTCGTACATGTCCAAAAGAGCGTCGTAAGGGTTATCTTCATATCCCAGATGTTGGGCAATGATCTGATTTAACCTAATTACCTTCTTTAAGTGTGGAAGAAAATCACCAAAGTTGTTATTTAATTTTGCTTCCTGCCAAGCAAGAAAACTCCTCGAGGTTGTCTCAGCAAACTCGGTAATTATCTCTTTTGGTACCTTGAAATAGTACTTACCCGCTTGTTTTAGGTTTCTGATTACCGCTTTCTCTTCTTGCGTAAACTTTTCTTTCTTATTTACAGCCCTATCTAATACATCTCTAAATTTTCCATTAAGCCACCTATCTGTAAGCAACTTTGTGATGTAGGCTATCTGCAAGGCTCTCTCTTCACCAGCACTTGCCGGCAGGTTGACGTTTAAGTCCCAGGAAAGAAGCGCAAGTGTTTTTTGTAGAACCGAGATCTCTTTGTAACTATTTAATAGTTCCTTTACTTTCTTATTTTTGATCCCCAACATATTGCGAGTTATTATACTTGAAACCTTCCTTAAGTCACAACTAAAAATCAGTCAATTATCAATACAACATCACAATTGCTATATTTCCACAAAAAATCGGCCTCACCGGGATATCTAACTAAAAGATGTTGTAGATAATATTAGAGACTAATGACCTCGAACCACCCAAAATCTCATCCAATACTAAAATATAGTGATGGGTAAAAATAGTATAAAATTTCCTTTTTGGTAATCATTTTCCTATCTTTTATCACAAAGATGTCTTTTAATAAATGCCCTGCCTGATCCTAATTTAAGATACTTTTCAAACCTAAAGGATAAACATAATAAAAGCGGGCTTTGTCTACCGAAGCCCGACGCAGATTAATTTATTAATTTACTTTTTTCCAAGATTATTTTAAGTCAACCCCAACGTCGCTAAAACTATGTCGGGCGAAGGCGGAGGAGGTGGGATTCGAACCCACGCGAGCTTTAGGCTCACGCGCTCTCCAAGCGCGCGGAATGAACCACTATCCGACTCCTCCAGAAAAAGCTAGTATCTCCAGACGGACCAAAACTAGTGATAGTTATTATAGCAAAAAGATATCTGTCATTTTAAGAATCTGGCAACAATCCCTAATAGATTTTGTTAAAATAAAAAAGCTAGATCTCAAAAGAAATGGAAAAAAAATTTGACAAGGGAAGAGCTATTGCAAAGTTTTTTATCTTGTTTGTGGGGTTAAACCTTTTGGCTGGAATATTTTTTTATTTCCTTTCCTCACTTACCACTGACAAAAAGTCTTTCAACAAAACTATAATCAAAGTACCCCTTGTTCGAAAGGAGGGTGGAAGAGGCTTCCTAGACGAGCCAAAAATAGATGCTACTCTGAAAACAAGAGAGTCTCCGATAAAAATAAAATTTCTTGTAGATTCGGGGTCAACTATATCTTCGCTTCCGTATGAATACTCCTTCCTTCTTGGATATGACCCAATCAATCTTAACCGGATTGCGTTTCGGGGATATGGAAATTCGACAGTTTTTGCATATAAGGCACAAATGACTTTGATGATAAACGAAGAAAGCATGACACTACCGGTTGTATTCACTGAAAATACTGCTACAACCCCAATTCTTGGAAGAGAGGGTTTTTTTGAAAATTACAGTGTTATATTTAATCACAGAGAAAAGACTCTTGAGATAAAGAAATGATTACCAATTTCTTACAGAAGATCGACAGGTTGAGCTTCGGACAGATTTTTCTAATCTTGCTTCTGGCTTTCTCTCTAGGCACTACTGCAACATTGACTATGTATTTGCAGAGTGGAAAAAGGATCGATACAGGCTATGCTTCCTCCCCACAGGGTCCAACACCATCTACCTTTCCTTCACCACCCATTTCTGACCCTGTCATCCAAGGGGTAAAACCTTATCTGGGCAAGCCCGGTGATGAAGTTGTAATTTGGGGAAAAAATTTTGGAAGTAGCCCTTCAAACGGATACGTAATGCTCTCAGGAACAGTCTCAAAAGTAACAAGTTGGGAGGATACCGAGATCAGATTTGTAATCCCATATACCAATTCTGGCATAATTACTGTCTCAAACGGAGTTGGCGAGGCAACATTTGGTAAGACTTTCACCGTCTATACGGATGAGACGACGACCCATCTTTCCTACCTCCCTGATAGCAAATCCTTGCATATAACCAACAGTGAGAAGTCCCTAGATAAAGTAGTCATTTGGGATATAAATCAAGACAAAATTGAAATTAACCTCTCAGGAAATCAACAAGAGGTTGTAAACCTTGAACAAATTGATGGAATAAGTTGGATAAGTATTTTTGATAAAGACAATAACCCCTTGCCATTTAAGCAGGAACCTTTGGAATTAAAGTATATAAGTTGGTGACAGGAGTATCATTCAGCGTTTAGTTGTGCAAGAATTTCTGCTGCTTTCTCGTCCTCTTCAAATTTAGCTTTCTTGTTTTTCTTCCAATCATTAAAAAGCTCTCTAGCTTTTGACAAAATTTGTTTTTCCTTTTTTGATTCAAGCTTCTTGTAGGCTTTCGAATAATCCCCCCAAAAGTAATCACTGAAACCTATTATCTCCCTTGGGGTGGATCTAAGGAGCATAAGATAGTAGATAGTAAGCTGTACCACACTTCTTCCAGCAACTTGCGAGCTTGATTTAATTCTTCCTGCCTCATCCAAGACCTTAGTAGTTAGCCCAGCTTTCTCTCCCATTACCCTTATGGCTGTCCTTACAGAAGACTCTCCTTTACGTACAAGTGCTTTACAGAATTCCCAACCGCCGCTATCTGTCTGTTTGACCAACAACCATTCGTCCTTACCTTTGGTTTCCCGAACTACAACTGCGCCTGCGATAATAACAGTATTTTTATCAATGAGATATCCCATACTCTTAAAAATAAACGTAAACGGCGGAGGCGGTGGGATTCGAACCCACGTGACTCTTTTGGAGTCGAGGTTTAGCAAACCTCTGCCATCGGCCTCTAGGCGACGCCTCCAACCAATACCAAATTATATCAGATAAGACTCTAATTGTAACTTCTCAAACTTTTCCAAATAGTGTAATATCTTTCATATACATGCCTGAAACCCAAGAACAAGAAAGACCAGCACAACCGACCCAAACGGTCGAACCTGAAAAGGTGTTTCTTTCTTGGACAGCTCCATCACGACCTTTCAAAAAGAGGGGCAGGCAGTTTTGGGCAAGAGCCATATCAATAGCAGCAATTATTGGTGTTGTCACCTTTATTGCAGAAGGGGTTATGCCTGTTATTGCACTTATCTCCTTGATCTTTCTTTATTATGTGCTATCAACTGTCGAGCCCGAATTAATTCAAATATCCATAACAAATTACGGCATAAAAATTGCAAATAATACAACTTATTGGGACAGCCTTATTAGATTCTGGTTAAGCAAACGCTATGAGAACGAAGTTTTAATTTTTGAGACTACATCATTTCCAGGAAAGATTGAACTCGTAATTAACCCAAGCGATAAGAAAAAAATTAAAGAGATAGTCAAAAGATATCTTCCAGAGGAAGAGATACCGCCATCGGGGATTGATAAGTTTTTAGATTATGCCTCCCAAAAAATTATCAAAGACGAGCATCCAAAAGAAGACCAAAAGTAGATAAGTTTAACCTCAAAAGATATAATATATATACAAGCCCCCGTAGTTTAATGGATAAAATGCGAGATTGCGGATCTTGAGACTGGAGGTTCAATTCCTCCCGGGGGCACAAAGGAGGGTTCGCATAGTGGCCAATTGCGCGAGTTTCGAAAACTCGAGGGAGAAATCCCTACACAGGTTCGAATCCTGTACCCTCCGCCAATCGGTAAAAGAGGTCGGCTCGAACTTTAATTTAGGAACGTAAGCGAGTAAATCAAGCCCTGCCTATTTTGGCCAAGAGGCGGGCCTTTCTTATTTTTGTTGCTCGAATTTCATATTTTTTATACTATGATAAAAGTGGAGTAGGTAATCGACAAAGTGCTCAAACTATGGCGAAAACCGCCAAAGCGTCGGGTGTTAAGTATTGAAGTTTTGTTAAAATCAATTATATGCACAAAATATTTACAAAAGTTTTTTCATTAATAGTCGTTATTACATCCCTGGTTACGTTTTCGCCTACTAATCTTAATGCAGATGTAATGAATCCTGATTTTTTGACAAAAAAATGTGCACCAGGAGAAAAAGAGGTTGTATGTAGATTTAGTAGTGTAAAACCATTCGGACCGAGAACAACCGACGAATGTAAGAGGTATAAAAATAATTCAAATTACTATTACTTAGTTGGGCATGGTTCTTCTTTTGGTGGCGAGGAAAAATATTGTCTGAAGGTTGGTGCTCAAGGAAATACCATCTTTTACAATAACTATATTATTATTGGGGGGGTCGTAGCTCTTATCGTAGGTATATCTCTTATGGCACTTCTTCTAACCAGAAAAAGAAATGTTAACTAGTAGTTTCTTGTTTCCTCTATTGCTAAGTTTAGCTATAGAGGTTTCTATAGCATTGATCTTTGGCTATAGAAGCAAACTCGTCTTGCTGGGTGTTGTTCTTGTTAATCTTGTTACTAATCCGTTACTAAATTATTTTTTATGGTTAAATGCTTTTTTTGGATTTTTCACAACAGCAATAATAAATCTAGTCTTGTTGGAAATTTTAGTGGTGCTGGTTGAATGGGTTTTATTAACTTTAGCCTTGCGACAAGGTTATAAATCTTTATTATTTTTATCAGCAGTAATGAATTTTGTCTCATTTATTACGGGGCTGGTTCTCTTTAAATAAAGAATTTGCCCCCAAAAAAAATTTGCCTGCCTGTCCGAAGCTGAAAGCGTAGGCGGGAAATCATTCGACATGCCTGCCAGCAAGGCAAGTTCGAAGAGGTCGCGTTACAAATTGCAGGCGAAGTCCAATCTTTTCGTAAAGAGATCGCCAGTTAGAAAAAGAACCAGAGATGACCCTCTTAGTTTAGAATATTTACGCGCTTGAGTCTCTCAACTAAATTTAACTAAATTGTGAACTCTTTGAGCCAACCCATTCTCCAAATATATAAATCAAACCCTCCCATCACACAAAGATCTACCTTGCAACTGCAAGTCCCCACACATTATCAAATCCGGCCTTCTTAAGCGCTTTTGCCATCTCTTTCATTGTTGTACCTGTTGTTACCACATCATCAAAAATGATGATCTTTTCCTTCCTACAGTCCCCATATCTATCAATATTTACCTCAAAGACATCTCTCAAATTTTTAGATCTTTCTTTCTTCCCAAGCCCCACCTGAGGTGTTGTCTTCTTTTTTCGTACTACTAAATCTGGGAAAAATCTACAACCGAGTGATTTGGAAATATTCATTGCAAGAATTCCAGCCTGGTTAAACCCTCTCCATCTTTCCCTCGAAATATGAAGAGGAACACAGGTAAAAATAGGATTGTGGGAAACCACTACTGATCTTTTAATGACTGACCTGACCACCTGCTTTGAAATTTCTTCTTCTATCTCAAAGGCAAACCTATATTTCAAGGATATTAATGCCTTTCTAATTACCCCATCATATCGCCAAAGGCAATACACCCCATCAATACCATGCCTTCTTTTACACCTATAGTGGGTGATGCCATCAACCGATGGCCTCTCACACTCAATACAAACCTGTGAGGCTGGCAATTGTAGCGACAGGCATCTATCACACAAAAACTTTCCCCCTCTGCCGCAACCAACACACTGTTTTGGAAACAAAAAATCGGCAAACCTCACTGTCATATTGTAAAATAGTCATCATAGCTCTTACAAAACCAATGAACATTACCAACAAAAAAGCGTTTTTTGAGTATTTTATCTACGATAAATATGAAGCTGGAATTAGTCTCTACGGCACTGAGGTAAAATCGGTAAGAGAAAACCGGGTTGACCTTTCCAACTCCTATGTCAAATTTATTGGAGACGAGCTTTTTCTTATAAATGCAGCCTTTTCGTCTCAAAATTCTCCCCCTCCCCCAAGATCAATAAAGCTTCTTTTACACAGAAGAGAAATCACCCAGATAGCATCAAAAATCAAGTCTAAGAAATTGACTATAGTACCCCTAAGAATGTATAATAGGGGCAGTCTCATTAAGTTAGAGGTCGCGCTGGCAAAATCAAAAAGGTCTTTCGAGAAGAAAGAGGCTGCCAAAAAGAAGGACCTCGAGCGTGAAATTGAAAAGGAATTAAAGGAAAAACCTTCCTGAAATTCTGGGGACGATCGGATTCGACGGATATGCACTTTAAAAGATTGCAAGCCAAGTGAGACAGTCACTTGTAAATAAACTGTCAAAAAATAACTGCTGAAGAATATTCAGCTCCAGCATTTGCTTACGCATAGGCTGGTGTCTTTTTAGTTTGTTCCCCAACCAAACTCTAAAGGCATAAACCCGCTTGGGGTCTTTCCAAGAGTCTTGGCTTGGGCTTTTGGAAGAAAATAGCAAGCCTTACTTTTGGTTATCCCGCTGGAAGGTAAAACCAATAGGAAAAACTCAAATTCCAGCTAAGCTTGTAGAATCTTTTACTTTGCATTCACGGACGAGGGTTCAATTCCCTCCGTCTCCACAAGTTAAAAAAATAACAAGAGGTATAGAATCGAATTTTCTGCCGCACACCCCTCTATAATAATAAATTAGTTGAAAAAGGTGTGTTGCTGTCAAATCGACGCAACCAATATTTCGTTCTCTGTAAACAAAAACGCCTTTTTTTGCTTGGCGTTAACAAAGAAATCTACTGCCTTCTTAATAGCATCTGAGCGGTATTGCGCAACATATTCACCGTCCTTTTTGTTATATGAAGCAATAACTCCAGCTTTCCTATCCATCAGATATACAAGATCATCATCTTCCCTGGCAAGTATATTATCTATGTTTTGCGGTACAAAGTATCCCCTGGCAACAAACCTTCCTTGTCCACCGCTGGTGAGGACAAGAATTCTACTGTCTTTAAGTAAAACCCATATGTTTCCATCTATCTCCATGTCAATGGCACTACTGATTTCCGCCTTATTATCATCCGCTAACCACTCCGCTTTTGGAAGAAATCCTCCATCAGTCTTTTGGTACTTAAAAATCTTCTCTTCAGACAGATCAACAAGATAAAGGTTGCCTGCATAGGCTCGAGCCAAATAATTCCCCTCCTTGGGTGGCTCCTCTATCACCAATCTATCTTCGCCACCTTCTTCCAAAACTCCTTTATCTGAAAATAGATATAGTTCATCTACATACGAAGCTATCAAATATATTTTTCTGTCTTTGGCAATTCCCCTCACTAATTCGCTCCTTTTGCTTTCTAGGTCTACTTTGATGATAGAATTCCCTTCCCTGTCAAATACATAGGCTTTATTCCCTGAAATACTTACAACATCGGTCGTAAACCCACTTTTAATCAACGTCATATCAACATAGAGGTCAAAATGTACCTGGTGAACGCCAAGAATCTTCTCGCGCTCAACTTCAACTTGTCTAGTTAATTCCTCAATCTCACGGACACCCTTCTTGTCATGCAAAGAATTAACAAGCGCCTCCGCTTCTTCAAGGTATTTCCTTGATAGATCCTTGTCGCTATCAAAAAGCTTTAGAGATTGGTCCATTTTCATCCTTGCTTCTTCAACAATAGGGATATAGCTTAGCCTCTCTTCAATGTCCTTTTTTCTTTTAATCCCAAACAAACTAGTTATTATCATAAATACTATAAGGATTAAACCAACGGTCACATAAGTTTTTTTCTGCCTTTCATACTTGTGGCTACTGGTCACCCTTGAAAAAAAACGTCCTCTCAACTCTTCCACCTTAAAGCGCAGTGAATAGTCAGAAGCAACCGTTGGGGTTTTAACATTCAAAAAACGAGATATCTTTTGGATTTTTAATATCGCAAGATCAATTCCTTCCCCACGAAAAAATTCCAAAGTCCGATCCTCGCGCTTCTCGGACAACAACTCTACAATCCTAGAAGGAGAGTACTTCCTATACAAAAGTTCAGCCGACAGGATAAAGACGTCGCCCTCCAAAACTATCCCAGTTGCACAAACTGCTCTTTCCCCAGGCCGTATTAACTTAATTAATCTATTGCCTCTTATTAAACTAATAATTCCACCCCCAACCCCAGTAAGATACATCCTCTCGCCATCCACCGCAGCCATCAAAAAAATTAGGTCAAAATCGCCACTTCTATATTTTCTGTACAGAGATTCCAGCTTGGCAGTGAAACTAGATAGCGACTGGTGACTCCCTCCAAACTGCTTTTGGATTTCGTTAACAACCTCAGACCCAAGAGCAACAATGTCATCTGAATGATCACTTGTTGAGATATTTTTTAAGGCTCTATATAAAAAGAGGTAACAATTAACATTACCATCTTGGTTTAATTCAAAAGCTGACGACCAAGTAGTATTGGTAACCCTTGTGGCCTTTATCAACCTCGGTACTAATGGCATCTTCTTTTTTCAAAGCATTAAAAAAGCATAAACAAAAATCACTATCGATATTAAAAAATGCAAAATCGCAACGGACCTGATAACCGCCTCCAAACCAACCTGAAGCGTCTTGGTCATGAGATTAACCTGCCTTAATACTAAAAAGGCAAAAACTATATATAAAAACAAAAAAAACAAAAGTCCTGCCTTAGTCAGTGATGAGAACATGTTTTCTAAAAAGGGTATGTCCACTATCTTACCCTCCCTTCTAGCTTTTCAACTTCTTCCTCGACCCTTAGTTCTCTTAAGATTTTTGCAACTTCATCCGGTTTGGGCACCTTCTCAAATGTTATTCTCGGGACCTCAGATGCGGTCTGGATAATTACATTCCCATAGTTAAAAAAAGTCCAAAGGCCTCCAATAATTTGTGCGGTGACATCCTGTATCTGATCAATATTTGCATCGGTTATTTCCCGGGCAAAAATACTCACAAAATCCACTTCAATTATGCGCTCATCGGTAACAATATTTACATGGAAAAACCACATCAAAAATTCCTCAAAAACAAAGGCGAATGTAATCATGTACCAGATAATTATAAGGACATTTTGATAACTGGAAGGAAGCTTCTCAAAAAATGGAAAAAATAGAAAAAAAACGGGGGCGACAGACATAACAAGTCCCAATAAAATCCATCTCAAGTTAACTATTGGATGAGATCTAAGAAGAAGAATAATTTTTTCCTTATCTTCCCTGTTGACAAAATCAACCCCATTAGGATAATAGCAAAATCCCGAGAGAGGGCTTCCAGAGGGTTCTCTTTTTGTCTGAGTAGTGCCTTCGCTGTCTTTTTCAGTGACATCAAGCTTTTCCTTAACACGAACATCCTCTCGAGAGGCACTTCCTTTCAAATCAGATACAAATATATTAGGCATCAATTCAAATTATATAACCAAAAATCTACTCAAAGTTTCTCAATATTATAAAGGGAACTCTTAAGTCCTATATAACCGGGTGCTCGCAGATTGAATGCTCTTTTAAATTCTTCTGCGGGAATTGTAACTGATCCCTTGTTGGTCGAAAAAGTGAGAGACTGTGTGCTTCCCGAGTTTGAATAAACAACAGATACAGAACTTACAGAGGTATAACCCCCTATGGAGGCAAGCTCTTGTAAAGAATATGGATTTCCACTCCAACAAGAAGTAGTTACTGGCGAGACTCTTGAAACATCTCCCCCTCCTTTATAGAGAACATGCCAAGCATTTAATATATCGGCCATTTCCTCACTCTTAAGCCAGGGGTTTGTTCTTCCACAGCTTGCGCCTGAGCGGGATTTATACCACCCCTTATAAAACCATGGAGAACCAGCAATTTTCTCATAGGCAGTTGATGGCCAGTCTGATTGAGTATCTTTGATTCCGCCCCATCCCCACTGCGAGATAGTAAAACCACCGGACGTTGATGCATAATAGGTTGTTGCTGGTTTCCCATCCTTTACAAGCACCCATCCTCTTGTTGCACGTACCGCCTCTGCCCATTTTCCAGTTTTTAACTGAGGCTTATAAACCTGGCAGGACTCAGTTGGACATATTGTACCAGCTCCTCCATTAGTAACTGCTAAAGCGTATGAACGAGCAGCAACGGCTTGGGCTTTAAGGGCTTCAAAACCTCCATTATCTCCCCATGATTCTGGAACCTCATAGATTCCCAAAAGATAATTCTCTTCAAAAGGGATCCTTCCATATCCGCTTACTCCTATCGTTGCGGGAACGGGATAATCTTTCCTAAGCTGAGCACCTTGATAATATGCCAAAAGGATGTTTTCAGCAGATTGTCCTGCTTTACTTCTCCCATAGGCCCCGTACTGACTCATTCCTGTCCTGTGGGGCGCCCCAAATGAGAAAACCGCAAATGCGGGTCTAAAACCAGGGTCGCAAAAGTTAGATGACCCTGGCGCGCCGGAACATGGTTCAAGTGTTGGTGGTGTGTCTCCAATTGACGTCTGAAACCCTCCTGCTTTAAGTGCTAAAAGCTCCTCCTGCTTAGCAGAAAGGGTACTCAAATAATTTTCGGTCTTCTCAACTTCTTTTGCCAAAAAGTTCGCTCTTTCTGATACCTTGATTCTAGATGAAGAAAGGGAAGCTTTGTTTTTCTCTAAATTATCCTTGTCAGAATGAAGCCTAACTAGGTCCCTGGCATATGCTTCCATCGTAATCACATCACTTGAGGCAGCGCGTGAACGAAATATAATCTCCCTAAGGGCCTCGGCCGCATCTGAAGCTGACAAAAAAGGAAGAATTGGGTCATAAATCCTCAAAAACTTATAGTGATTCAGGGTCTTTTCCTTGAAAATTTCCTCTGCAAATGCAAGGTCTACCTCGCGCTCTTTGATATCTTTTTCTATCAGGCTTAACTGCCTGGAAATCCCGTTAATTCTTTTTTCCAAAGACGCAATCTGAGTCTTTAGATCTGCCAGCTCCTTCTTGTTATATTCATGAGCAGGTTTCAACGCATTTATTTCGCTTTCAATTTTGGCAACACAAAAATCAACATCTCCCACTGAAGGATTGTTGCAATCAGGCTCTGCATAAACTCCAGAAAAAGTACCAAGAAAAATGGCTATAAGCAGAAATCCTTGGATGAACAGATAAAAGTGAAGTCGACAAATTCTTTTTCTTACCATCCCCATATAGCAACAATTATATCAGATGTCCCTGGGGGTGGCCTGAACTGTAAATGCTGGTGACTTTTCCTTCAGCCAATTTGAAAAAGAATAGCTCTCTTTGGGAAAAATGAGTGTATCTTCACTATCAGAATTGGCCATCTTCTCTACTGCAATACTCTGGTAACCTCCCCCGGAAGTAGTATCAAGAAGCCTTCTATAAACCTCCAACCTTCCCTCTTCTGTGCCGTCAGACCCATTAGAAACTAAGTAACTCTCGGCATTTTCTGCCGATGGGAAAAAACCAACAAACTGAGGTTTTGATTTATACACTACAGCTTCCTTGCCTTTTTCCTTACCTTTTTCTGGAATTTTGACAATTTTGATTGGAGTACGTACCAGCTCTTGAGTATTAGGATTGTATCTATATTCATATTACCTTTGTCCGCCCAGATAGCTTCCTATACTAAAGTACCAGACCTTGGTTTCACCTGCGGCGTGATTTGCATCTTTTGTTTTATGTATAAACCTTCCTCTTCTAAACCTAGAAAGCAAGCGACTTACTAACGATCCAGCTTCATTCTTGACACGCGCAAACAGCGACTGGCTGCCTGCTGGTTTATCATCAATAGTTTTATCTTCTCCGGGGAATATGTCTAAAAACTTTATGTCGTACCCCAAATGCACCGGGTTGTCTTGTTTCTTAAACGCAAAGTACTCTTCAACTATCCTATCTACATCTTTTCTTGTTACTGCACCTTCAACCAATACTTATTACCACCTTTATCCGAACCATCATCATTCACGGACTCAATTGTTACTTTTTTACCGTCGAAATAAACCAAAAGGTATCCACCGTAACCGGTAGCCAATGGCTTCTCTCCTTCATAATCAACTTCCCGAAGAGAAAGTTTTTTGTAGTAGAAAGCTCCTTCTCTTTCCCAAGGTCTTTTTTGGCTTCCAATTTCTCCAACTAAATCATCAAGTTTCTGCTTAATGTGTTCAAGTTCCTCAGAATACCCTATCTTGGCATTAACACCAAGCTTTTTTTCTCCTTCAATTTTTCCTCTAAAATACCTTATATTCTCCTAGTAAGAGGGACTATCTTGTTTTGCAGGTTGTCTTAAAAATAACTCCGTAGCTACTTCAGCAAAAAAATGCTGTAGCCAGCTTGAAGTCTGGAGATAATTGTTGGAAAAATCAACCGATGGCTTTTCCAGAAAACCCCGGGCATTCTGCCTTTCCACAAAAGCCTGAAGTGCACGCAAATAAAGATCCAATTGCTGGTAACTTCTTACATTATCTTCAAGGACACTGTCCACACCACCTTTGGTCAAGCTGGGGTAATTGAGCATAAATCTTTTGAAATTTTCAATAAGATCCTTCTGTGAACTATATACAAATCTTATGAAATCAGGTAGAGAAGCAATCTTCTGTTCAACCAGAAGTTTATCCAGATACTCCTCAAGTGGGGTTGTCTCTTTTGGTATTGTAGATTTTGCCTCACCAATACCTTTTTCTACTTTAGGAAGAGCTTTGTGGATATTTGCCCTTGCCTCTAGAGTGGCGGGAACTTCCAGATTTCCTTCTTCTCCCACTACAACACCAACACCTAATTTTTTAAACTTGGCCTGAGTTTCCCCGGTAACCTTGCTCCACAACGAATCCCCTATGTACTCTCCAGTAGTGGGATCAAACCCAGCAGCTTCTCTTGCTGCTTTATAATACTCGTCTCTCCTAGCATCCTCTGCCTCCTGCGGTGATTGTTTTTTTGCTAGACCTTGAGGCTTGCCTGGAGCTAATTCGCTAGTGTCCTCCCCCATGTATCAAATTATCCCATCCATCCGATTAAAAATCAATTTTAGATAAAAAAATGGCAGGACAAGTTTATAAGTAGTGTATCTTCCAGACAAAATATTATAATATTTATTAGATATGCCAAAAATCGTTCCGCCAACAAAGAAAATTACCTTTTTACTCCTCATTATCATTTTATTAGCAATTCCCACGAGAACAATATATGCGCAGGCTGCAAATCAATCGACCGACATCATCTGCGGAAGTAGTAGTATTAATACAGCTATAGGTTGCATCCCCACTGGTTCACCAAAAGCTTTTGCAACTTTTCTTCTAAGGTGGATAATAGGGCTAGGGGGATTGGTTGCAATGATATTTACTGTCTATGCAGGATTTCTTATCCTAACCTCAGCGGGAAATCCCAAGCAGGTAGCTGCTGGAAAGGAACTGCTTACTGCAGCTATTTCAGGACTTATTCTTCTTACTCTTTCCCCATTCCTTTTGAGATTTATTGGTGTTGATGTACTGGGACTTCCCGGTTTTTGAAATTTAGCCTCCAATCTAGAATATATGATATATTAAATAAAACATGATCAAAAAAATCCTTGCTCTTTTAATAATATTCACCCCAATTTTCTTTATCCAAAACAAATCCGCCTCGGCACAGACCTGCCCCCCCCAATATCAATACTGCGCAATATGTAGTAGTGTTGGGGGAGCTTGTACAATCACAAGGCAGTGTCCAAGTGGTTATAGACCAGAAACTGAAAATTTTTGCCAGGACCCAACAGGGGCCGAGTGCCTAAATACTCTTTACAGTGGCTGTGTCCCTGTTGCACCTCCTCCATCTGAAAACTGCCCTGCCGACCGTCCAATCTGTTCCCAACTTAGTGATCCAAACGAGTGCTCACGAAGCGGTGGCAGCGTAGCAAACTGTACCACAGCTGGTGGTGAAAGAGGAAACTGTTGCCTACCTGGCCAAACAACTTGTCCAGCATCTCATCCAAACTGCATCTCCACCGCTGCCAACGAATGTACAAGGGCAGGAGGTCTAGTAAGAAGCTGTGCCATATCATCAACATCCACAGGCAATTGCTGCACGGCTGAACCCGCTGCGGGAGATTGCGGTGGTCATTGTCAAATACCATGTGGTAGCGTGGGGAGCTATACTTGTACTCCCCCAAACTCGCTAAGAAGAATGAATGACCCCCTTTGGGGAGGAACAGGATTCGGATGCTGTTCTCCATCAGATCCGGAATGCTTACAGTGTAGCTCTGGTTCAGTCCCGGTTCCTCCCGATGTAATCACTATCAATGACCCCCGTTGCGGAGATAATCAACAGGGAATAGACACGGCAATCGGATGTATACCGGTTGGCCTGCCAAAGGATTTTGTTGAATTTTTTCTAAGATGGGCACTCGGACTGGGAGGTCTTATTGCAATGATTTTGATTATCTACTCAGGATTTCTTATCCTAACCTCAGCGGGAAATCCCAAGCAGGTGGCAGCAGGAAAGGAACTACTTGCTGCAGCTATTTCAGGTATCCTTCTTCTTGCACTTTCTGCATACCTTTTGAGATTTATTGGTGTTGATGTACTGGGACTTCCCGGTTTTTGAAATTTACTGATATATATGCTTGCTTTTAGTAGTTCTGATTTACAAGAACTTTCAAATATTGCCGCCCCAAGACTGGAGGGTGACACTATCGGTTCTATAGTATCCAACGTATTCAAATCTTATTTTCTGCCTGCAGTAGGAATTGTTCTTTTTGTCTACCTACTTCTTGGGGGATATGAAATAATGACATCTGCTGGCAATCCCAAAGGGCTTGCATCAGGGAAAGGGAAGATTACAAATGCGCTGGTTGGATTTGTAATAATTTTCGTTGCATACTGGCTTGTGCAAATAATTTCTGTCGCGTTTGGACTCCAGTCGTTTGCCGATATTTTCTAAATGCTTAAAAACCAGCTATAATGATCTAAATGGCAAGCATGGAAGAAAAGATTTCTTTTAACCCGGGCGATGCCCTTTTGGGGTCAGATAGCTTTCCAAAGCAAATTTCTGATGTTGGGCCATTTGTATCTACTTTGGCTAAAAATGCAATAGTAATTGCAGGTATTATATTTGTTATCCTTATAATTGCAGGCGGGGTAAAAGTTATCACCTCAGCCGGCAATAATGATCCTCAAAATGTCGCCAAGGGAAAACAAGCCGCAACTGCAGGAGTAATAGGGTTTATGGTGGTCTTCATCTCATACTGGATAATCCAAGCTATTGAAGTTTTAACTGGAATCGATATATTCTAGTAGATATCATGTCTTATCTATTATCAATCTGGGGCACCGTAAACTCCCCTTATAATGGATATCAATCTTTCGAACAAGGAGGGTTGGCTGAATTCATTGCAAATATCATAAAACTAATTATTGTTGTCGCAGGACTCTATACCGTGTTTAATTTTGTTTTTGCAGGCTTTACATATCTTTCCGCAGGAGGTGACCCTAAAAAAGTTGCCCAGGCAAGCTCTCAAATATGGCAATCGATAATTGGCCTGGTAATTGTTGTTGCTTCTTTTGTTATTGCTGCAATAATATCCAATATATTGTTTGGTGATCCGACAACAATCTTTGATATAAATATTGTGGGTCCGGGATCTAGTACTGGAGGAGGTCAACAGCTGTAATAATAATGTCTTTAATATATTCAATTGTTCAGGCAACAAGCGGTGGTAATATCTCCCAAGGCTGGGAGGATTTAGGGTGGTTTAACCTTACTGGCAACGGGCCATTTATGACATTTGACAAAATCCTATCAATTATCATTGCTACAATAACAGTGATAGCGGGGCTTTGGTTTATGTTTATTCTCGTAACTGGTGGGTTAGGAATTGTAACGGCGGCAGACAACAAGCAAGCACTTGAGGAAGCAAGAAAAAAAATAATAACCGGCTTGATTGGACTTGTTGTTGTAATAGCATCAATATTTTTAGCTGACCTCATTGGAAGAATAATTGGGTTTAACATCTTAAATGCGGGGTCAACACTGCAAAACTTAAGCCCGTCAAACTAGAATATGCTTACATCAATAATCTATGCTCAAATCAATAATCCTGCCATATCTTCAAACCTGACAGCAAATGGCGTCAACGGAGTAGACTTCACTCAAAGATTTATCGTCGCTCTAATCTCGTTCCTACTTGTGGCAACGGGAGTCGTCTTTGCCTTTATGATTATCATTGGCGGGATTAAGTGGATACTGGCAGGAGGAGATAAAGGTCTTGCAGAATCGGCAAGAAAAACAGTTACCAATGCATTAATCGGCCTAATCATCACTTTCTCAATTTTTGCAATTGTGGCTATTGCAGGGTACTTCTTCGGACTCAATTTCCTAAGCATCAACGTAGGAGAGCTCAATGTAACATTTGGTCCTGCAAACTTAAGTCAGGTTAACGGAGGTAGTGGGGGAGGTGGAG
>QZGF01000107.1_pt1 | contig 17294 bp, 28 predicted proteins | sample 1990021 | NCBI WGS metagenome assembly QZGF01 (sample SAMN10076523, study PRJNA491371) | Subsurface metagenome, whole genome shotgun sequencing project. | isolation source: subsurface fracture fluid from borehole BE326-BH2 | place: South Africa: Beatrix Gold Mine | collected 2015-06-18 | reverse complement strand
CTGCGATATAACCGACTCCGACGCCAGCGCATCGGTGTCCAGGGTGAACGATCCGAGCGCCGCGCCGCCGACGCCCATGTTGAACCGCAGCGTCTGCTTCGTGACGCCGTCCCAGATAACGTCGACCTCCAAATCCCAAGCGCCAACGGGATCGAATATCAGTTCCAGGAACTGCCCGATCTTATTTTTGGCCGCCAGCGTCGGATCGACGTGCGATAGGTCCATGTAGGCCGTCTGAATCTCTGCCTGATAGCCGAAGCCAGCCTTGTTCCTGGCGGATCGGTCCATGCGCCAGACGAACCCGGCGTTGTCGCCAGACACTAGCTCCTGGTTCTTGTTGGGGTCGAGGCGAGTCCAAATAGAGACACAGACATCGCGATCGGACAGCCGCCAGCGCGGACGCACGCCGTTCATGTCGAGCACCAACCGACGATCACAATCGGACGAGTTGATGGCAGGAACAGCGAAGTGAACCTCCCGCTTACGGGCGTAGTAGACGCCGCGCACCTTCTCGGCAAACGTCTGCACGTCGAGGTCTGACCGAATCAACGCGTTAATTTGGTCAATGTCGCTGACGTTCTGCGAGCCGATGGAGCCGAACTCCTGCACCGCGGACAGACGCTGAATATTCCCGACCTGATCCGGGAACAGCACGTCGTCCTCGACGATGACGACGGCGAGCGGGCTGCCCGTGCCGACCGAGCCGGTATGGCGCCAGACCTTCCAGTTCGCTGTCGACGGATCGCGAGTGTCGACGATGTAGATGCCGGCGGGATACTTCCAAAGAATCAGTAGCCCTCGGAACGACACCCCGGCCATCAATTTCTGTCCCTCGCCAGGGAAGATAGACAGCGACCCGGAACCGGCCCCGGTGAAATCCTCATGGTTCGTCGTCGTGGAGTAGTAGACCCGATGAGGATCATTCGGGTTACCAAATCCCCAAAGCCGCCCCTCGTGAATGAGCCCGAAACTCGGGTAGTTCGTCGCCCAGTCGGCAGGCGGAGTAGTGATGACAAAAGTCGAACCGCCGTCGCCGGACAGTACCCGCACTTGATTGGTGCCGGTGAATAGGAACAGCTTGCGCGGATTGGCCGCGGCCTCTTTTCCGCCCTCGACGAACACCGCAACGTTGGAGTTAGCGAGCCCAGCCGTAATCGGCGCCTGCCCGTTGAATGTCCCCGTGCCGTCGTCCTTATAGATAGACCCAGAATTTCCCGCGCCCGGCCAATAGGAGTACACCACCATGCGCTGCGTCGCACTGTCCGGCCACCAGTCGTGACCGTTGACGATGTATGGCCAGATGGCGACAGCGTTGTACTTGACCGCACCGCCCTCCTTCTGCCACGTCCCGTTCTCGAACGTGATGTTGCGCGCAGTTATCGCATGGGTAGCCGGCACCTGAGAGGCGTTCTGCGCCCCGTGCAGCCCTCCCTGGGCGACGGGCAGCTCAACGACTAAACCGCGATAGGCCACGACATTACCCGATGATGGACCCCGACTCGGTGCGCCTCCGCCTCACGCCGCCGCGGACTCCGCTAGGAGCGCGCGGGTAGATTTGCCCGAGATTACCTTGTCGTACGATCCGGTAGCGGTGTTCCTTCTGCATCGCCTTGAGCAGCGCCTTGGCCGCCAGGATCGCCGCGTCCGCGCGGTCGTCGTTCTTATCCATGAATAGCCAGTACGCGGCGATGTCGGCCAGCAGCCGCCGGTAGGACATCGGCAGCAGCGGCTCTTCGCTCGTTGAATACGTGAGATCGGCTGGCCGGCGCAGATACCAGAAGTCGACCCGCAAATCCGTGTCGGTGTCGGCGCGGTAGCGATTAAAGCGAACTTCCGATTCGCTGAGGTGAGCGAACTTTGTCGGCACACCCGCCTCGATCTCCGCCACCGGATAGGTGCGCGTCATGGCCGCAAGGTCTATACCGTCGACTTCGTGGCCACGCTCATGCGCCCGATGGGAGTACATCGGCGAGACGACTTTCAGCAGATTCGCGGCACCGCCGATCGCTCCCCCTAAGTCCATGTCGGTCTTGAAAGCGATGCCGGTAACGGTCCCCGAAGCCTCGAGGTAGTTCGCATCGAGCGTCGCGCTCGGGCTGCCGCCCGTGTGGGCCAGGATTTTATACACGGTGTTTCGACCATCCGCCTTCTTGAAGTGCCAGCCGGTCAGAGACGACATAGGCGCTGATCCAAAAGTGATGGCAGAGGAGCCCTGTGCAACCGTCACCGATCCCTTCACGGCCGGCGCCATAAACAAGCTGCCTGAGTTGCGGAGCCACCACCACTCCTCGTTGATCGTCGGGTCGATCTCACTTCCGCCCATCCAGACCGCCTGATAGGCCCGGTTCACGTACTCGAGCGCCTTGGCGTGAAAGTCGGACGTGCCGTCGACCGCCTCGCCGCCGCGGAACAGCACATCGTCCACTAAGTCTTTCGTGTAGCGATAGTTCGCCATTTACCTTCTCCTTCGACGCGGCAGCGGCAGGTATCCACCACCTGTCAAGCCCGGCACGTTCGGCTCGTACTCCTTCAGCGCAGCACCGCCGAGCACCATGCCGCCCACACCGACGACCGGCTTCTCATGCAGCCGAGTGGCGGCACCGCCGAGCACCATGCCGCCCACACCGACGACCGGCTTCTCATGCAGCCGAGTGGCGGCACCGCCCAGGATCAACCCGCCGCTGCCGACGTGCGAGTACTCGTTCGGAGTGGTGCCACCCTCGGTGTAATAAACCTTGAGGGCGAGGTATTCGAGGCTCGCATCCTCGGTGTAGTTGTCGCCCTGGTAGGCGATGCGAATCTTGAAATTCGCGTCTGAGAACTCGGAGGCATCCCACGACCGTCCCCAAGTATCGGCAGAACCGCCAAAGGTCCAGGTCTGTTTACTGCCAGGAGTCCCGCCGAAGTCTCCGCTTGCCGGGACTCGTTTTGCCGAGGTCCAGCTCGTGCCGCCGTCGTAAGACAGGTAAAGATTCAGATACCATCCGGCATCCCCGAATGCGTCGTAACCCCGGATCGTTCCTTCAATGCCGTCAATCGTGGCGCCTGCGGGAACGCCGAACGTGAAGTTTTTCCAGCGGCTCGTGCTTATGCCGTTGTTGCCTGTGTTTCCTGTGGTGGCACTGGTGTCGTCGGCGTGAAGGTTATTGCGGTTTACCCACTCCGTTGACCCCTCGTCCTCGTTGGCTGTCGGAGCCTTGAAGCCCGTGTCGGCCATTAGTCAATCGCCTCAATGAGGCCGACCAGCAGCGCTCGGTCGTCTCCCGTGCAGGCGTGCGACCACGAAAGCGAGTTTGTGCTTCCGCTCGCCTGAGTCGCCGCGTCAAAGTCGATCGCCATGTGTTGTCGTAGTTATTGGCGTCGTTGCGTTCAAAACTTACACATACCCCAGCCGAGCGCCAGCCTCCAGCGAAGGCCGGCGGGGCGCCGGAATCTCCGCAAGACACGCCTGACGCAGCTCCGCGACACGAACGTCCGGGACCACGAGCTGGGTTGTGCCGTCGTCGCGCACGAGATGCAGCTCCACAAACGCGCCGGACGGATGACGATGCCGGCCACCGTCGGGCAAGTGGTCGTACAGCTCAAACACGATCCCGACGCCGCGATTCTGCCAAACCACCCATTGGCCTTTGCGCATAACTCAGTCCTGCGTGATCTTCGGGGTGATGCGAATCACATCCCCGCTGTTACTGATCGGATTGGGCGCGTCGGTAAACCGCTCGGCGTAGGCGATGCGGCCAGAGATAGCCCGCGTCAAGTAGTAGCCGTAGATGTTCTGGGTCGTCTGATTGGCGGACGACGTGAACGACTGCTGCGCATAGGACGCCTCGGAGGGAGCGCCCTCGGTGACCGTCCAGGAGGCGCCAGTCAACGCGATGGAGGCGTACCCGGTGAAAGTCGCCTCGGTGTAGCTCGCGGCGGTGTCCGTCTCCGCCGGGGTGACGTTGTTCTGGTAGAGACGAAGGACTAGGTTTTCCGGCGAGGCGTTGTTGACGAAGTACTTGAGTGCGTCACCCTCGCCGTTGTTGGGGACCAGCAAGGCCATGTGTTAGCCCCCGAGCTGTCGCAGCAGCTCCTCGCGCTTTGCCTTTGCCTCGCGATAGCGGCGGTCCTCGTCGTCGCGCTGCGAGCGCAGCGCCTCGATCTGAGAAAGCAGCGCCTTCTTTTCCCTGTCGGTGCTATCCTGAAGCTTCGCCAGTGCCGCCTTGGCGTCACGGACCACCTGCTCCGCCTCCACGCGCGCCACTGAAATGCGTTCGCGGCACTCCGCTTCGGCCGCGGCGGCGTTCGACTCAGCCGCGGCGACAGCTTCCTTCAACTCACCCAGCCGACGCTCGAGGTCGCCGATCTGCGCCTCCAGCTCGGCACGAGCGATTTTTTTGCGTTCGTCGATCTCGTGTAGCGCGCTTTGCGCCGCGGCCACGGCGCGCAAGAACTCCTCCGCCCGCGCGAATGCCCGGTAGGCGTTCTTCATCTGCTGGGCGAGATGAATGGCCGCGTTCAGATCGTCGCTCATCGCTCAGCCGACTGCGAAAGCAGCTTGCAGATAAGGTTGGTCGTACCGTCGCCTCCGGTCACACGCGGACGAATCCATTTCGTGTTCTCGAGCACCTGCTCGATAGACTCCTGGGTAAACGAGAGCGCGTTACCCTGCGGGTCGGTCAGCGTCCGAGCGGTCGACTTGTTGTTCGACCCCTCGATAACAACCGTACCGCCGACACCAAACGTGCCGTAGACATGGACTGACTTGTCCGCCAGCATCGCCGCGTCCAGCCAGTCGCCGTCGTCACCGCTTAGCAGCCCGCTCCAGGTACACTCGTGGACGCCGCGGGCAAGCCAGACGCCGCTACGGGCTCTCGTCGCCATGAGCGTCCTCGTCGACCTTCAGCTCCTGCTTCGCTGCTTCAATCTCCGCCTTCCGGGCCTGCTCCTCCTTGCTTGGACGGCCTCGGCCGCGCTTCGGGCCGACCTCGGTGAAGCCGACCTCGGCGAGCACTTTGGAGCTGATTTTCTTCAGCTCCTCCTCGAACCAGGGCGGGAGCTGGTCGACCTTTTTGCCGCTCTCGGTGTAGACCTGACCCTCCTTGAGATATAGAGTCGGGCCGCCCCGCTGGGCGATACGAACATATGGGCTCACCCGAACGACGCGTTCGCCCCGCCGTTCGTGGGTTTGAAGCAGATGCATCGTACCCCCTTAGTACCCGAAGGCGATGCCGTAAAGCGTCACCGCTCCGGGGTTGTCGTCCGCGTCGCGCTCAAGTGCTGGACCCTCCGCCGCGTTCGGGTAATCGAACTCGTAGCTCTTGAGGGTATTGTTCGCGTGGTCATACCGCCACAGAAACCCGCCGATGATATTGTCGGCGAGCACCAGCTCCCGGATATACCGGGAGAAGCCGAGCGCGGCCGGCGTCAGAACGACCCCGGTGTCGTAGGTGCCGGCACCGAGATCGATCTTGACGAAGTGCTTTTTCTCGCCGTCGCTCAGCTCGCGATGCTGGACCTTAACAGTGAGTGACTGAGCCATGAGCCACCCCCTATTAGGTCGATTCCTTCATCGCGGCGATGTTGCCGGGCAGCTCCCAACGGGGCTCGACGAAGAAGATCACATCGGCGAGAGTCAGTCCGGTAACGGCGCCAGTCACCTCCACGACCGCTTCCTCGCCGGCTCGACGTTGAGGCCGTCCTTGTAGACCACGTCGCCCTGGGCGTGCGTGGCGGCGACGTTGATGACCGCCACGTCGCCGTCTCCGCGGCCGGTGTCGGAACCAGCGGTCGGCCGCTTATCGATCTTCAGAACGCCCGCGGCCGTCGGATCGGTCTTGCAGACGATCGCGACCGCGCGGATCACGAGCGGGACGTAGCCGGGCGTGAGCTTGCCCTTGTCGCCCGCGGTGGCGAGAGTCGCCTCGGTGACGACCCTCTCCTGATACTGCGTATGCGTGTACGCCATGTTGCTTACCTCACTGCTGCCAACAGCCGATTACAGGCTGCCGACGTGGACGATCTTGGCCTCGCCGGGGTTGCCGGTATCGAACGGCAAACCGAACTCGAGGATGCCGTACCACGCGACCGCCTTCTTGCGGCCGAAGTCCTCCGGCATCGCCGCGCGCAGCTCGGGCGTCAGCGCCTCCGCCATCACGACGGCGTCCTCGCCGAACACCACGCCCTCGCCGAGCACGGAGTTCGTACCAACCTTGCCGAGTGCCTTGGCATGATTCGTCTCGACGAATCGGACACCTTCGATGCGGCCGATCTCGTTGTTGAACTTCGCCTGCGGGTCGGTGTAGCGGTGCCACTGCTCCCAGGCCGGGTCGCGCTTGATGCCGCGCAGTCCGAGCGTGCGGAAGATCGCGACGTAAGAATCGCCGAGCATCGGCACGCGCAGCGTGTCGTACATATAGTCGCGGATTTCCTCGACGTGAAAGACGTTCATGTTCTCCGACGCCGTCGCGCCGAACACACCGTTCGTGGCGATGTTGTTGCTCGCCAGTCCAGTCGGGGCGTACTTGATCTTCGACTGCTTGAACGCCTTGGCCGCCTTGGTGTCGAGAATCAGCTTCATCTGATCCCGCAGCTTGCGCTGCACCGCGTTGTCGATGTCGAACTCGGAGAGGTCATCGGCGAGCGACGTATAGGGGATCGCACGGCCGAGTTCCTTCACGGTGATCGACGTGGTCGACAACGAAAAAGTGTCCTCGGGGATGCGCTGCGTTTCGTCGAGCGTCGAGTCGTCGACCTCGGCGACCTCCGCGATGCGGGTCAGCGTGATGGACTCGCCGCTCTTGCGGCCGTAGCCGTCCACAGAGCCGACGTGGTCCATGAACGCCGCTTCTTCGACCGCGGCCTCGAAGAGCCGCTTGCTCATGGCGTGGTTCTTGTACGTCCCGGAGGGGGCGTCAAAGACCCAGGTATGCGTAGGCACGGTTCACTACCTCAGTGATGGAGCGCTGTTACGCGGAGGCGCGACGCGGCTGCAATCGCATCTGCCGGCGAGCCTTGATGACCGCGGACAGCGTGATGGGCTCCTCCTGATCCGGCGCCGGCTTGGCGCCAGGGTTCGGCAGGCCGGAACCCATTACCACCTGCCTCGAACCTTGACCGGGCTTCTCACCCGGCTGCAAAGCAAAAACGGTTTCACGAGCGCATCCCGCTCAGCGCGGGCCAGCTCGGCGAGCTTCTTCTTCGCCTGCGACACCGGCAAATCAGCCAGCTCGTTGAGGTTGGCGTGCATCACGCCCTGCACGAGCGCCTTCGACGCCGCGAGGTCTTTGTGCTCGCCGTAGAACTCGTCCCAGAACTGCTTTTCACGAGTCTTGCGTTCCCCGGCCGTCAGCTTCTGGTCGAGCTTCTGCTCAAACTCCGCGAGCGCCTTGCCAACGTGGTATGCGATGGCCTTTTCCGGCGCCTCAAAGAAATCGGGCGCCTGCTGCTCGGCCGGCTTGTCATCAGCCTTCGGCTTCTGCACGGACTCGACGAGCTGCTGCACGTACTCGGCGGTCTGCCGCTGGTACTCCTGGAACGCCTGACCTTGCGCCTGAATAGCGGCGGCAAGATCGGCGTCGACCTCGAACTCACGACCACCGATCGCGACTTTCGCTTTAGTAGACTTCTTTTCCGGCGACGCGGCCGGCGTCTGCGCACCCGGCTGATCGGAACCGGGAGCGCCGTTGAGTACTTCCGGCTCGGTAGGCTTAGGCATTTGAACCTCTCTTTTCTCGCTTTGCCGCGTCGTTCAGCAGTCGGATCGCGGAGACCTCTGCTACCAGACTGCGCGCTTGCTCACTGTTCCACTGACCGCCTCGATGCATCTGCACCAAGCGGTCCATGATCGACTTCTCTCGCTGCTCGCTCTGGTCGCCCAGCCACGACAGCAAGAACATCGCCGCCCGCGGGTTGATCTCCTCGCTCATCTCGAGCGAAGCGGGCTGTGCATCAGCACCCCGCGCGGCAGAAGAATCTGACGCCGTACCTCGGCGTTTCCGTTGCGGCGCTCGAGCCGCTGGATGTCCTTGGTCGCGATGGCGAGCAGCTCAAGCAGCCCGTCGATCGCCTTGCCGTAGAACTCGAGTTTTTTCTCGAGCGACATCCCGTCGTTCCTGTGGTCCGTATACCACAAGGCCCACTCAGTCACGCGCCTATCCAGATCAGCGCTCACCGTTGCCCTCCTCTCTCCTGTCTCATCCGATAATGCGCGTAGTGTACCAAAGAGAGAAAGACGACTCCTTCCTCTGTCTATCCCAGTAGCATCAACGCCCAAACCGCGGCCGGGATGCACATGATGAGGTACGCCATCCCGTCGCCGAACTCCTCCGGGAAATCTGTCATCAGAACATCCCCTCGGCCGGCGGCGTCGGTCCCGGACCCTCCTCCGGGTTCGGCAAGCTCGGCAACGCGTTCGGGTTGCCGGCGCCGGGCGGAGTCGCCGTACCCATTCCGGGTACGCCCATACCCAGTCCGGGTACGCCCATACCGAGCATCTGCTGGAGCATCTCCTGCGCGGTGATCTTGATCGACTCGGTCTTGATGTTCGCCAGCTTGATGAGTTGGTCGAGCACTTTGTTGATCGAGTACTTCTGCATGAACGCCTGGAGCAGCATCGGGTTCTGGAACACGAGCTGGAGCAGCCCAAGCAGCTTCTGGAAGTCCCGCGCGCGGGCGAGCAGTCCGCTGATGCCGTGAACCTTGAATGTCGCCTGGGCCAGCTCGTTGAACCGCTGGTCCGGGCTCATGCTCATTAGCGCGTAGGCGGACTCCATGCCGATCACGTCGACAACCTCACGCGCATCGAAGTTCTCGAGGTTTTGCAGAATCACCAGCCAGACCTTGCGCAGCAGTGGGGCGATCAGCTCCGTCTCGATGTCCTGCACAATGGCGTCGAGCGTGATAGCGGTGGATTGCTGCGCCTCGACGATCTCCGTCGCCTTCACCTGCTTAGGCGGCAGCATCCCCATCTTGAGGTCGTTGGTCATCGAAGCCGCCTGGAACTCCCGGTCCAGGATGTTGTAGAGTGCAAGTGCCTCCTGCGGGATGTCCCCGGTGTCGGAGGCGGTCAATGCCTGCTGCTGCATCGGGGCGTCGTCCTTGAGCACCAGCGTCATGCCTTGGCGAATGCCGCCGGATACCTGATTCACGTCCTCGAGCATCCCGAGCCGCAGCTCCTTAATGCCCCACACCGCCGCAAGGCCGCCGTCGAGCATCAGATTGAACAGCTCGTTCTGCGCGGCGTTGAGCGCCGCAGCGTCGTCATAGAGCGCCTTGTGCCAAACAGAATGCGGCACGCGAATGATCGGCGACGTGATGAAGCAAGACTCCCCGTGCCAGTACGGGTTCGGCTCCGGCGGACGGATCAGATGACGGTCGTTCGCGACCGCGCAGACCACGCCCTTCTCGACGATGTGCCCCTGTGTGTTGACCAGAGTGCCCCAGCACTCCTCAATCTTGACCATCCGGCGGCGCTCGGTCGTATCGTCCTGACCGCGCTCACGCTCGTAGCGCTCGTGGCCGCGACGAGTTCGCGGCTTGGAGTACTCCGCGGACAGCTCCGACATCGCCGTCGCGTCGAACACCCCCTCCTCCGCCAGCTCTTGGGTCTCGTGCAGATCAAGGTACGTCACTTGCACTTCGTAGAGCGACTTGCCGCTCGGGTCAGGCAGGTAATTCTCGGTCGGGATCAGGTCGAGCTTCACCCGCCAGGGGCGATATTCCTGGAACGACCCGTCGGGCTGCATGATCCGCCGCGCCACGTCCGAAGGCCCGGCGTGAACCTTGAACACAACGAGCGCCTCGAGCAGCCCCTGCTTCACCCCGTCCGACAGCAGCGCGTTGAACGACCGCGGGCGGCCGGAGGCGACGAATTGCTCGCCGATCTTGTCGAGCTGCGACTGGATCAGCTTCGCCGCCTGCTCGCCATTGATCGGCAGCCCCTCCGGCAACTCCACCGCGAACCAATCGCCGAGCGAAGTGAGTCCCTTCTTGATGAACGCGGCGAACTGCTCTACCGCGGAGGCGATCTTAGGAAGGCTCTCCGTACTCTGACCTTCGATCTTGTGGGACCAGTCCTGCATCCCGAACAGCATCTCTCGGTTGCGCCGGTTGAGCGCCATGCGGGTGTCGCGCGCCTGCTCGGCCTCGCGCACATACGCCTGGACGATCCGAACGATGTCCTTTGGCAGCGCCTCGACGGGAACGTGCGTCGGCATAGTCAAATCCTCACTTCACGGCGCTCTCTGCGGCGCCACCCATAGCGCGGCTCGTTCACGGCGCGCTCGCGTACACGATTTTTGAACAGGCATTCTGTGTGAACGCCAATCACGTACTCGTGCGAATGCCGCGGCAGCTCGCGGGCGCACATCCGGCAGAATTTAGAGTCGGCGTCCACCGCGTATGATCCTCAGTCCGGGGCGCGAATAGCTCGGCGCCTGGATCAGCACCGACTGCCGGTGCGGGGTGCGCACAAGCGCCCGACCTTCGCCCGCGCCGAGCAGCAGATAACCGCCGGCCTCGCAGACGTGGCTGTAGATCGAGTGCTTGTCCGGCTTGTCCTCATAGCGCTCATCGCCGGCCACCTTCATGCGCCGGTAGTGGTAGCCGCCCGACAATCCCTTGCGGAAGTACCGAGCCTTCGGCGACACCTGGAAGCCGGGCTTGCCGTCGATCATGCGCAGCATCGGCGCCGCGAGCGCCTCACGCCGCAGCACAAAATCGTTCGATTGCGCCGGCAGCGCTGGGATGCCCATCGCCCGCAAGATCGAAAAACAGGTATCATCCTCGCGCTGCGAGTGCGGCGCCCGCGTATCACCGGCCGGGTCGCCGTAGATGCGGAACTCGTACCCGTAAAAATCAGTGCCCATCTTGGCCTTGAGCAGCTCCCCGAAGCGGTAGATGCCCATGTCCTCGGTCACCAACTCGTCAAGGAAAGCCCACTGACCGTTGGCGTACCGCTGCGCGAACACCGCCGCGGGCGTAAGCCCGAAGTCAAGCCCGACCCAGACGGTGAGTCCCTTAATCGGCTCGATCACCGACGGCGCGCAGTGGGTGGCGTCGATATACTCTGGCACCACCGGCTTGCCGTCGCGCACGAAGCCATACTGCGCGGCGTAGTACACCCGGACGTGGTCGAGCGGCTTGCCGTAGGAACGGGTGAGGTAGTACTGCTCTTCGAGGTTCTCGATGTTCTCCGCGAGCGGGTTCTCGACGAACGTGCCATCCGCTTGCTCGATCAGTCCGCCCGGCTGACGGAAGTAGGCGAACTTCTTGGGGTACTTCTCGTGCAGCCGATTTTCCTCGAACTCCTTGTAGAACCAATGGTCCTGATCGGGCGGGTTCGAGTCCGCCAGGATGCCGCGCCACGTCGCGCCGCCGTCGGCACGCGGCGGGTAGCGTCCAACGCGGTCCTCAAGCGCTTCCCAGATGCCGCGCGGTATCTCTCGCGCCTCGTTCAGCCACGCTCCGGTAACCTCGAGCGAAAGCACCTTCTTCACGTCTTCGACGGTGTCGAGCGCGCGGAACAGCACGTCGAACTCAGCGTCACCGACGCGACCCTTGAAGATCATGTCCTGCCAGTTCATCGTGCCGACCTGGGACATCCAGTACATCCAGGTAGCGACGGTGGTGTCCTTCAGCTCCCGGTAGGTGTTGCGCACCGCCAGCCAGCGGCTGCGCCGGGTGCCATCCCGGCCGGGGCGCTGCGCCAGCGCATGACCGACGGTGTCGAAGCAGCACGCGGTCGACTTGCCGGAGCCGACCGGACCAATGACGATGCGCACCATCGCGTCGCTGGCGTGGAACTTCGCCAGCGTCGGGCCGGGGCAGTGATACTCAAGAATCGCGTGCGACATCAATCAGCTTCGGCGTCGCCGTCGTCATCCGGCGGCGCAACTGTCGCCTTCGCCTTCTGCGAGCCGTTGTCTTGCTTGCGGCCGATGAAGTCGAGCACCAGCCGGCCACCGACGATCCCCCCGCCGCTGCTGTCCTGCTGGCCGGGTCTCCCATACCCACGATCTAGGATTGCAATTGCCGCAGCTACGCGGGCACGCTTTTCGGCCTTCGTATCGGTGGCGATAGCGTGCAGCGAATTTATGGCGTCCTTGGTGAACCGGCGCGCTAGCTTCTTCACCGCGTTGAGCGCCTCTTTGTCGGCTCTGCTCTTGCCGCCCGGATTGCCGCTCTGGCCAGGGGCGAACTTCCCGCCCATCAGGTCAGCACCGCTAGTCCGGTTTTCTTGTCATACTTGAAGCCGCGAAAGTCCATCGCCTTGGACTTTCTACGCACAGCACGACGCAACGCCTCCGCGCGCGTCAGTCCGCGCGGGAGCTGTAACCCACAATTAAAATCGGTGACGGCGACAGAGCGCCGGCTGGACTTTTTTGCGCGCACGCGCCCTCCAAACGGATAAGATCGACCTTCAGACGCAACTATCTGTCGCCAATTCTATCTGAGAGCGCCGTCTCGCTATTTCCTGAGCGAGTACTTGCAGTAGACCGGCATAAGCCAAGTGATCCCGTGCTTCGGGTGCACGGTGAGCAGCGCCTGCGCGGGCGCCTCCCACGGAGCGCCGATCTGGAGGGCATACTCATCATAGCCCTTGACTGAGCCGTTCACGATCACCCGGTTCGAGAGCCAGAGCTGGTGGAAGTGGCCGACCAACATCGTGTCGTACTGCTCCGGCCGCCCAGGCATGAGGCTGTCGGTCACCCGCTTCCGGGCATCGCCGCGCAACACCGGACCCAGCGGGCCGATGAGTGAGTCACCGCCCTTGAACTGGTCCCCGTGCGTAAGCCGGAACACCCGGTTCTCGAGGCTGAACGTCAGGTCGCGCGACGGCGGGAAATGGCAGTGAACCCGGTCGCGATACTTCTCTCGCGCGGACAGCCAGTCCTCAAGCAGCTTATAGGCTAGCCAGTCGAGCGAATATTGTGCATAGCCCTTCGTACGCGGCTTGCGTGTGGTGCGCCCGTGATTGCCGGGCACCCCGTAGAGCCAGACCTCGCCGAACTCTTCGACGAGGAAGGCAACGACATCGGCCACGAGCGCGGCGATCTCGCGCGCCTGCACCAGCGGTGGCACCGCGTCGGTGTCAGCCAACTCCTCGTGAATAGACCCGGAGATCAGATCGCCGCCGAGCGCGAGAACGATGCCGGGGTAACTCGGGTGGGCCAGATGCTGCTTCAGCAACTCCGCGGATGTGCGGGCGATCTCCTGGAGCCGAGCGGCGCAGATTGTGGGATCGTATTGGTTCGAGTGAAACACCTGCTCCGGCACGACGACCTCGCCGTAATGGATGTCGGACAAGAACAGCAACGGCACGCCCGGCGCACCCAAGTCACGCTTGCGTTCGGGCATCCGCCACCGCACCCTCGGATCGTACGGCTTACGTGCCGCCTGTATGCCCAATCGTTCGAGAATCGTGTCCTGGATCGACGGCGGGCTCGTGGCGTTGTCGGGCGACGCGTAGACGCCTTTCTCGATCCGCACCAGCTCCTTCGTGCGGGTCGCCTGACTCAGCAGTTGCGCAATAGCGTTCGGGCTCGCCTTCGGAAAAATAGCAGACAGCTCGGCGATCGTCTGCGCGCCGGCCCTGACGGCATCGATCACCTTCTGCCGCGTCAAGCGGGACATGACAACTCCTCAATCACCCGGCGACACTCCGGGACCGGCGTCAGCACGCGCACATGGCGCCGTCCGTTGAACACCTGGAACTCCACCCCGCCGGCTGGCGGCCGGCGAATGCGCGGCCGGCGGTCGACGTACTTCCGCACCAAGTCCGCGTACGCGTACAGCACCTGAAGGTCATCCATCGCTCACTCCTCTGACTCTTCGTCACCGTTGCCATAAATGCGCCGGCCGGCGTGCAGCTCGAACGGCTCGCCGCACTCGACGCAGATGACGTGACCGCTGTCGAAAAGGTTGAAAGCGCCGCTGCCGCAATCCGGGCAGAGCAGCGGCGAATCGGGCTCCCCGTCGGCGGACAACGGAGAAAAATGCACGTCGGCAACACGCGGCACGTTACCGTTCCTCGATCGACCCCAGCTTCGCAGCTGCGGCCTCATAGCACCGATCAACCGCCAACTGCGGATTTCGGTCGGTCTCTTTCCAACGGAACAGCGACCGCAGATGCTTCAACTCGATCGTGTAGTTCCCGCGCGAATCGGGACCAGTTTTGATGACGAGAAAATCGGACCTCTTCATGACCTGTCTACCTCACCGCACTCAAAAAACGATTCGGTAAATGATCGAGTACTGATCGACCAAGTCCTCCGGGCGGTCGTTGAACGGCCGCCCCTCGGTAAAACTCGAGTGGTGATCGAACTCGAGCACCCACCCGCTGCCGGTGCGCGGCTCGTAGCGATAGCGAATCACCGACTGCGGGTTCTTACCCTCGTCGATGTGCTTGTCGTACCCCGCGCCCAGCTCGAGGACGTGCTGGTGCGTCGCGCAACCAGAAAACGCGACGACCGCAGCCAAAATGAGTCCGGCACGGATCATGTCGGCGCCTCGAGGAAACGACGAACGATGTCCGCCGGCACGGCGAACCCGATGTGATAAACCGGCACCATCGAGAACCCGACAGCACTGGCACGCAGTCGCACGTTGATCCCGGCAACGCAGCGACGATGGGCGTCGAACAGCGGCCCGCCACTCGAGCCGAACACGATCGACGCGGAGTGCTGCAAGACCTCGACGGTCTGGTCGTCCTCGATCGGCAGCACCAGCCGGGCGTTGCCGACGATCCCCGCCGTCGGGAACGGGTCCATCCCTGCGGCAGCGCCGACCGACACCACGGCGTCGAACGGGTGCAGAGGCAGTTCGCACAACGAGGCGACGGGAACGCGGTAGCGGACGGGGAGCGAAACCTTCAGCAGCGCCAGATCGAGCTTGTCGTCTCGACGGATGACTTCGGCAGGGAGGGAACGCAGGTTGAGCGCCACGAAGTGGACGAGGAGCTTGTCGTCCCCGGCGAGGACGTGTGCCGCAGTGAGAAGCAGCGCCGCACCGGGCGCCGCGGTGATGACGACCGCGGAGCCGTGGCCGCCGTCACTACGGGCGACGGTCGCCGTCGCTTCGATCGTCGCGGCGTCGGTGTCAACCCGCAGAGGCGCCGCAGCGTTGACACCGCGAGCTAAGTACCCGGTGCAAAAGCCCAGGGCGCCAAAAATCAGCGCCAGGGAAAGAAACAGCAGCCGAAACAGGTTCACCTTGGCCGGCTCCATTGGCGATTCGAGAGACAGACTCATAGCGTATCTGTCTATCACATCTCACAACGGGCGTGCAAGGCGGGACGGGATCAGAGCAAAATCACGAGGAAAAACAGTACGAGCGCGACGTACCCCGTCACGTCGAGCCAATCAGCGGCGTAATTTCGTTCGAGGTACTCGAGCAGCGTTCGGGTATACGCGTGAGCGGAAAAATTCCGGAGGGAATTGCGAGCCGGGTATTTATTTTTTGGAAAAATTTTGTGAGGTAATTTTTCGGAAATACCAGAGCGAAACACCCCCAAGGCCACCCCATGGTGGCCCCGTGCCACCCTGTCACCCCCTCCCCTGGGGGGCGTCCGGCAGGCCATCTCGAGGCGGGTGGAAGAGTACCGATCCCGTCCCCCTGGTTCTCGGTTCAAGGGCTTAGCATCACTATGGGGCGCTCCTGGGGCGACGGCGCGCGGGCCAGCCTTACCGACGCGACGCGAGCCGCCGGGTAGGTGCGACTCAGGCGCACGCTCGCCGGACCCCTTTGATCGATTTCTTTGATCGAACCCCGGTGCCACGACAAACAACGTCAATCAGAAGCACGCACGGGGAAAGCCCAGCTCACGGCATACCTCGTCAGCCGCGCGCTGGAAGGAAGGGCCATGGATGTACCGCCCGCGGCGCGTCGACCATGGCAACTTCGCCACGTCCTCGTGGATGTGGACCATCTCGTGTGCCAACGTCGCGACTACGCCGTACAGCTCCCGGTGCGGCGCCACGTAGACACGCCACCGCTTACGGCCGAGATACACACACTGACCGCGCAGCGGCTTATCACCTTTGTGCCTGCGGCGTCGAATCCCTTTCAGCACGAACTCGACGCGTTCGACCGGCGGCATCTCCCATCTCGAGAACGGCGGCAGAGACCGCAGCATCTCGTAGTTGGCGCGCAACTGCTCAACGGTCGGTCTCACCATGCGCATAGCTACATCAGCTCCTCGCCAAACGATTCCACCCAAGTCAGGAGATCGCGCGCAGGCGTATCGTCGGAGACCTCGAACGTCGTGCCGGCGTCACCCATTGCCTTGACTTGCACCCGCGGATTCGGAACGCGCCCGCGAAAGCCCAGCGCGTACACCCGCGAGCCGTCCTCGAAGTCGATCACGATGGGCACAACCTTCACGCACTCCCTCTCCCCGAAAACCTAAGTCGCGGCGCACCCAGGCTAGGAGGCGCAGGGTTTGGGCAACCCCTAGATGGACAGGCGGCCTGGGGCGCCGCGAGGGATGGATAGTACCACAGATGGACACTCCCGGTCTCCTGACAGATAGACAGGTAGCAGGTTTCAGGTTGCAACCAGTTTGCAACTCCCTTATATATATTTTTCTTTTCTTTCTATCAAAAACATGTCCAAGTAATAGGATTTGGGCTCGCAACCCGCAACCTCTGCAACCGTACGAGCCGCGCGCCGCACTGTTCTTCGGCTGCGGTACAACGCCCATCGGACCTTGAACAACGATACGGCGATAAACAGCAACCTCGATACAGCGATTCAAAGATTTGATAACTCTTTGATCTATCAATCTTCGATTACCGCCGCTTGACAGTGAGATAGATAGTTGCCGTAGAATGGCGCCCTTGGCAGTTGGAGGTTTGGCACTTCAAGCCTGGAGGAGGCGCCATGGTTATCACGATCACCCTGTCCGATGCACCCAACGGGTGCGCCTGCGGGTGCGGCAGCAGGCTGCACCTTGACGTTCAGGCCCACCGCGCAGACGAGGAGCCCGATCCCGATCCCGAGCCGTCGGAGGCCGGGGAGGCAGCGGAGCTGATGCTGGACGCGCTGCTGAAGCACTACGACATCCGCCGGGAGGACTTGCGAGCATCTCCCATCCCACCGTCAACTGACCGACCGGAGAACGCCATGCACCAGCCAGTGATGTCGCTCGTCCACGAACAGAGTGCCGTCGAGCACAACGCCAAGCTCCTCGCCGATGTCCTTCGGTGGTGGAAGCTGGGCCACAAGTACCGGGCGCTCGGGACGACGTGGCAGATGATCGCCAACTTTGTGCGCGGCGCTGCCGCATACGCGGACGCGTTCGGTCACGAGGA
>QZGF01000053.1_pt1 | contig 17298 bp, 33 predicted proteins | sample 1990021 | NCBI WGS metagenome assembly QZGF01 (sample SAMN10076523, study PRJNA491371) | Subsurface metagenome, whole genome shotgun sequencing project. | isolation source: subsurface fracture fluid from borehole BE326-BH2 | place: South Africa: Beatrix Gold Mine | collected 2015-06-18 | reverse complement strand
CGGAATCTGGGCGGTCACGGTCGTAAACTCCACCCAGTTCACCCTGGATGGCTCAGTGGGTAATGGGGCCTATACCTCGGGCGGGGAAGTGATCCGGCGTTATGTGGCCGACCAGACCTGGGCCGCGGAAGGCGCCAACGCCACGTTACAGGGCTATGGGCGGCAAAGCATCTTTGGCATATGGGATCCCGCCAACGCCTACAACGGCGGCCTGAAAACCGCCGACTCGGGCACCATCCCGGCGGCGGAGACCAACAGCCCGGACAACTGGGAGTACAACACAGAAGTAGGTGCCACCAGCGTTGCCGTGGATGCCTATGTGGCGAACAGCAACGAGCGGGTGAAGAGTATTATCTTCAACGAAGCCACGGCCAATGCCGCCGCCAGTGGCTGGCGATTCGGCCAGGATGCCACCAGAGCCGGGCAAGGATACGGCGGCTTCAAGGTCAAGCTCACCAACCCCACCACCTACACCAAAGCCGATACGCACACTCTGACCATCAAAATAAAATGCACCTGGGCGAGGGCGTAATGACTCCTGAGCCGGTAGAATCGATCGCCAAAATCACGCCGTCCCCGCGGGCCGTGACGCCCGTGGAATTCGGAGTCTGGCCGCCCGCCCGCCGGAGTGATAACCATATCTCCGGGGGGTTCGTGCGCGGCCTAGGTACCTACGCCGACCTGCACGCCCGCGCCTGGTACCTGGCGGTCCCCGGCTGGGATCCCCGCAATGCCAGGCAGGTGAGCCGAGTGCTTCGGGGGCTAGAGGATACTGACGGAAACAACAAAAATGATGTTACCCGCTTGGAACGGGCCACGCTACTGTTGCGCCAGACCCTCCAGGCCTCCGCCGATAAGCTCGCCACCCCCGTGCTGCTGGACATCACCACGAAAATTAACGGCGTCGCAAAGCGCGTGGAAACTTCCCAGGCCGACTGGATCGCCGGGACCATGGGAAGCGAACTGGACGCCGCCGCCGCCCCGGGAGAACTCAGGCTGGCGGTTGCCGGGCCCGACATCATCAATAGCTTTGAGGAGGCCGATCTCTCGGCCTGGACCAGTACCGGCGGCGCCTGGACCCAGAACACCGATCAGGCCTACGACGGAACTAAAAGCATTTCCGGGAAATCCGGCGCTATGGGCGGCGGGAACGGCACCAACACCTGGGACATGCTCTACAAGGGGTTGGTGGGCCGGCCCTCGAGCGTCTCGGCCAGAGTCCGCTGCACCAGCACCACCCTATATTCAAACTATGGAGTGGTGCTTCTAGCCGGTCCCGCCGGCGCCTATATGGCTCGCTACGATAGAACGAACGACGGCTATTTCGATTTGGGCAAGTGGGCCGCCGGCAGTGAGACCATTCTGGCCAGCGTCTCCAAGAAGGCTGTCAACCTCAATGCCTGGTTCAGAATCAACCTGGCGGTAGACCAGGCCGGGAACCTGACTGCGACGCTGTACCAGACGGATGGCACGCTGCTGGCCACGTTGACGGCGATAGACAACTCGATCACGTCCGGGGGCTATGGGGTTGTCGTGGCACAGGGTAACTCAACTACCGCCAGCGGCGACGTGAACGCACGGGTGGATCTTCTCGAAGCCGACGCGAACACGTCGGACTATGTGGCATCCGGTCAACGCTCCTCGCCGGCGCTGGAGTATGAAGCCCCGGTGCCCGCCAGCGCCGCCGTGATCAATATCTCCTGGACGGAAACTAAACCCGCCGGAACCGCCATAATCGTTGAGGCGTCGGTGGATGCCGGCGCCTCCTGGCACGCCGTGACTAACGGCGTGGACCTCACAATCGGATAATGGAGAATCGGATGACAGCGCTACCCTTCCTCGGCATTTCGGTACTTTCGACCATACTGACGCCTACTGGCCGCTCGGCGCTGCGCTGGGTGGATCCGCGCCCGCCGCAAAAGGCCCCCGTCCCCGCGGGCATACCCTGGAAGCCGCAACTCGAGCTGGCGGCCAAGCGCCACGGCCTGCGGCCGTCTTTGCTGGCGGCGCTGGTTCAGGTGGAATCCAGCGGGCGCACGGACGCCGCGCGCCACGAGCCCGCCTTCGAGGACAACTACATCCGCGGGAACCCGCGGTGGGCCGCCGCACGCGCCGCAGGCTGGAGCGACAGCGACCTGGCGACGTCCTGGGGCCTGACGCAGGTCATGGGGGCCACGGCGTGGAGCCTGGGCTTCCACGGCCCGCCCCAGGGGATGTTGCTTCCGGCGCGCCAGCTTGAACTGGGGGCCCGCTACCTGCGGGCCAGAATAGACCGCTGGCGGCTCAAGGACCTAACGTACCAAGGGGTGCGCCTGGGCCTGGTGGCCTACAACGGCGGCGACGGCGCCGCTCAAGCGGTAGCTAACGGCTCGCCGCACCGCAGCCTCTATTATGCTAAAAACGTGTTGGCGACGGAGAAACGGTTGAAAGGAGCAAAATGAATAGTCAGGAGAAAGCGACTCTTGCCGGGTTTGCGCTGGTGGCCGTGGTGCTGGCCCTGGGCATTTGGAAAATTGACGCAACCCTGGGGGCCAAGGCGGAGCGGATAAATTCCACCTTGGCAAAGATCCCGAACAGGCTACTGGAGCTTTTGAGAGGGACCGCTTTATAGGGTGTCAAATAAGGTGTCGAGCCGCCGGGGCAAAAAATGGAAATCAGCTTTTATTGTGTCTGGGACGTGGTGGGCCGTGCAGGATTTGAACCTGCGACCAACCGGTTATGAGGCGACCACCCATTAAGCGGGTATTGACTAATTTGGCGGGAGGTCATAATATCAAATCATGGACAAAAAAAAGGGACCCGCTAAAAATGAACACACAATGCTGTCGTTCCGTGTTTCGTCTGAGATGGCGGATGCCGTCCGGGCAAGGGCCTGGTTTTCTGAAGTGTCGTTTTCGGAGCTGATGCGTGATCTGATCCGCAAGTGGCTGACAGAGCCAACCGCCCGGCGCGTCAAGGACAAATCATGACCGCGGCGCCTGCACCCACCCGCCCAATAGCGGTCTCGGTGGCCGATGCCGCCCGGCTCGTCGGCATCAGCGAGACAACGTATCGGCGCCTGGCGCTGGCGGGCCTGGTCCCACACGTCCGCATGGGTTCGCGCCGGGTTGTGGTGCCTGTGGCCGCCCTGGAGGAGTGGATGGCCGCCGAGGCCAAGGCGCACATGTGGGTAGGGGGCCCCCGGTGATCCTCCATGGCGGGCGCGATGTAATCCGCGAACTGAAGCGGGCGCTGCCGGTGGAAAAGGCGTTGCTGCGCACCCCTGGGGGCCGGATTTATTGGCTCTGGTGGAGCGGGGCCGGAGGACTGATTACGATCCGGGATGAATCCGGCACCAGCCGCATGATGGACGAAGAACCCCTCGAGCTCGCCCTGGGTGGCGGCACTTTTGATCTCAGGCTGGCTAAAAGTTTGGCTCAAACGAAGAACCCCGGCAGTAATCCGGGGCTTCGTTGTGCAGGTCGAGCAAAAAAGGAGACAACTTATGATAGCACAAAAAACGCCAATCGGTAGGGGCTCACCGGCGCACCAGCGAGAGGTGAAGCAGCTCGAGCAGGAATTGAAAATCGCACTGGGCCGCCCGCTCCGCACACGCTCCGAGGCCGAGGTCAGGCGCCTGGTCCAGCGCCTCGAAGACCTCGAAGGTCCCCACCAGGTCGGGGAGCCCCGACCTGTCCCCGTGGAGGTGGCCGCCAATGTTTGAGCGCGCCATCCTAACAGCCCAGCAGTGCGGCCAACTGCTGGCGGCGGGCCACGAGTACAACGTCATCAAACGGGTCGAGCCGGGCTACTGGCTCGTCGACACCACGCGGGAAGCAACGCGGGACCTTGAAACGGCCAGCCGCGTTGGAGCCGGACTGCACTACGGCGCGGACGGCAACCTGATCCCGGAGCCCAAAGACAAAAGTGAACCTCCTGCCCCCGGCGGTTAGGCCGCCTGGATCCCTAGGAGGACCCTATGTCTGAGTTGTCGTTTCTACTCGTGGTGCCCGCCACCATGCTGGCGTATGCCATTTTGCGCAGCGTCCTCGCGGACGGCCTCTGCCGCGAGGCCAACAAGCGCGCTCGGGAAAAGCGGTTCGGTGAAGCGCTGGATCTGTTCGAGGCTGCAAAAAAGATCAACTCCCAAAACATCCGCCTGACCGAGATCGGCATCGTGATTTGCCTACTCATTATCGTGGCGGCCGTGCTCAGCGCCCTGTGGTCGGGGGGCGCCGGATGAAAGGTTCCTTAGGCCTCGCCCAGTACAAAAAACTGTCCGACGTGCCCCCCCCTGACCTCCGGGCCGTACTGCGCTCTGCCAAGGCCATGGCCGTTCAGCGTGCCATCCGCTGGCGCGAGGGCTGGCAGACGCAGACGGTCGCGGGAGTGCTGCTGGCGGTTCGCGTGGATCGAGCGGCCGCCGGAATGCGGCTGCGGGTGCTGGCCAGTCCCCAGGATGAGTGGCTCCTGCCGGCAGACGAAAAAGCCCTCCTGGCGGCGCTGGAGATTGAATCCTACGTTGTCGAACGTTTGCCAATACGGCCTGGCGCCGATGCGTTGCTGGTAACGGAATCCTACTTTTCGCGCTCGGCGAGGGAGCTTGCCGCCCATGCCAGCGCCGCATGAGCTCTCCAGGGCCCAGGCCGAGGCCCGCATTGCCGGGCTGGGTTTCTACGTCCATGACGACGTTGAGGTGGTTTGCGCCCTGTGGGACGAGCCGCTATGGCTATACGTTTTCTGCGCCCCTGGGAATCCCGGGCACGCCTGGTGCCGGCATGAGCCGGATCTCGACACTTTGTTTGAGCGGCTGGCGGACCTGGACCGGCCGCCGCCGGAGTTCGACCTTGAACAGTGGGCGCTCACCAGCGCCCAAGCTCAGCGCAAATTAGAACTACAACGACGAATGAGGATGAACCGATGAATGACGCCGACCACCCCTACGTCAACCACAACCTCCACGGCCTCGGCTGGGTCAGCCCCACGTCCGGGCTGCTGGTAGATGTTCACCGGGCCCGCCAAGGGGCCAAAATCCTGGACCGCGTCCACCGCAGGCATCAAACCCGGCTCCGCGAGAGCTGGCTCTACCCCCCGAACAGCCCCTTGGGGGCACAGGGCTTGTCAAATGGTGCATATTGTGCCGCTGCCGTCCCTGACGCAAAAAAGCCTGTGGATAACCTGATCCGGGAACTACGGGGCCAGATTTTGTGGCGGCCGGGCACCATCCGCATCAAACTGAGCGGGTCATTGAACTATCTGAGGCCGAAAAACCCCCGCGGGCAGATCCGGCACCTGTCGAAAGCCGCCAAGGGCCGGTTATCCGCGCACACCCGCGACCTTGAAGCGCTCGGCTACCGGCCGGGCTACATGGTGAGCCTCACCTACCCGCGGAACTGGCGCGCCGCCCTCTCCGGCGACGAACCCGTGCTGGCCGAACTGCGCGCCGCCTGGGGTCGCCTCGAGGAGCTGCGGGCCACCGCCAAGAGGTGCCGCGAGATCATGCGCTACAATCGCGCGGGCCTGGGCCAGTTCCGGCGCGTGGAGGAGCTCCTCGAGGAGCAGCGCTCCGTGGTGCGGGCGCTGGTAAACCGGGCCCGCAAGCTGGCCCCCGACGGCCGCCTGGTAAAGCGGCACATGTCCGCCTGGCTCAAGCGTTTCGACCGGCGGTTCGGGACTAATCATCAGAGCTTTTTCCCCACATTTTGCGCCGCCGCCCAGGCGCAAAAAACAATCCAGGGATCAACAATCAGGCGGCTAAAACGCCCCACAGCGGAGCAGCGGGCGCGCGGCCTGATTTGGGTAGTAAAAGCTCCCAACCACCGATGCACCTGGTGGCTGGAATTTCAACGTCGCGGGGCCCCACATGTACATATGATTTTCTTTGACACGCGAGGAATCAATTTCGAGCAGGACGTGCGTCCCTGGGCCGGGCAGGCCTGGGCCGCGGTGGTGGCGGGGAGAAAATCGCTTGAGGAGTACCAGAATACCGACCTCGGAATCATCTATGACCAGTTGCGCGAGCTGTGGGGCCGGGAAACCGCGCGCGAGTTCTTCGCCATCGAGTTGAGCCGCCGCGGCTTGGACATCGGCATCTGGGACCACGTATCCGCGGGCACCAGGGTGGAGGCGATGCAAAAGCCACACTGGGGCTACATGGCCGCCGAGGCCTCCGGCGGCCGCCATAAAATCCATCAGAAGCGTGTCCCACGGGCATACCAGAATGTGGGGCGCTGGTGGGGCTACCGGAAATACAAGCGACCCAGGGAGGAGTTCAGGACCGTGAGCCTCGACGGGCAGAACCTGCTGCACAACATCATCAATCCACTAGCCAGCGCGGTGGCCACGCTGCCCCAAGGGTGTTTCAGATTCGCAAAAAAGGTGGGCCGCTTCCTCGAGGCGGTCAGGACCCGCGCCGACTACGGCTACATAACCGTCTGGGGCCGTGCGGCGGTATCCGCCGCCCTGGCGGCGCTGGGGCTCACGCCCCTGGGATCGCCTGGGGGGATGTAGTGGCCGGTTATCCAAAGGCCATTAGCCAGCGCCTGGGGGAAAAGGTGCTGGCCAAGCGGCGGCCCTTGGAGCCGGCGGAACTCAGCGACATGGAAATGCTCGAGGTGATCACCGGCGCGCACGCCGCCGCCGCCACGCTGATCGGCACCTACGGCAGCCTGGCCGCCCTGGCAGAATACGGCTCCGAGAACAGCTTCGCGGGCCTCTACGGCCAGCCTGGGATCTCTGCCAGCGTGATCGCAAAGCTGGAGGTTTGGCTTGAGAGCATCGGCCGCACCCTGGGAAGCCCGCCCGCCGGGTTGGTCGGCGCGGAGAGCGAAGGCGAGGCATGAATGAGACGGACCTGTTTCTGCCATGCGTGTCGGCTGTGGTTCCACCATCTCGGCATAGCGCGGCACCGTCGCCGAAAATAGCGTTGTCGACGGAAGCACTATCTCTAACGGCAGCGAAATTCGCAACGGATGCATGGTCTCCGTGAGCAGCAAGGTAATCGTGCTCGTGCTGATTGTGCTCGTGCTGATTGTGCTCTGGTCGCGGACCGCATCTTAACGACCACCCCGACATCCGTCGGGTGTTTGCCGGTCTACCCGCGCCGGAGCTCGACATCAAATATTAGGTCGTCGCACGCAGAAAACAACAAAAACAGCGTGCTAGACGCATTGTATACGGGGTGTTGACAAAACGCATACAATGTGATACTATGATGTTGTGCAGGCCCGGACGGGCCACAGGAGGAGAGATGAGAATAACAATCGAGTTTGAGGCATACAACAAGCGCCGCTTCAGCAAACCGTGGGGGGCTACGGTGGGAGATTGGAGTAACCCAGATAAACCAGAGATGATCTGGGGATCATTTCTCGGCCAGCCAGGCGATGCGGGAGAGGTCGAGCTCAACGCACAGGCCGGAGATATCGTGCGCTGGGGCCAGCGCGATAATCGAGGCAATGGTGGCATCAGCGAGTGGGGGATTGTGAGCCAGGACGGCGAAATCACGGCCTGCACCCCAGCGGCTGCCCGCAAACACTGGCTGGCTGCGCACGAAGCCCCGCCAGCGGAACCCCGCAACCCACTGGCGGGGATCAGCGACGCCGAGCTGCTGGCAGAGGTCGCCCGCCGCGGCCTGAGCTAGCCCCAAGGGCCCGCCAGAGCCCACAATCTGGCACAGGCCCTTCCGAGCCAAAAAGGAGCCGGGAAAATATGATCAGAATCATCTACAAACAGAACGACGGGAGGCTCGCAGACGTAATCGTAGAGATCAAACAGGGCGACCTCGGAGGATTTAAGCAGGTTCTCGATGATTCCCCCCGCGTCTCTGAATACGTTTGTGAGATCAACGACCGCGGCGGGGAGTGGTTGGATGATGCAAAATTAGCCAGTCCAAACTGGGATCCAAGCAACGAGAAGGACGTAGCGCTGCGTCATGCGCACGGGAAGGGGAGAGCAAAATGAGCGAACCAGAAAAACTTCCGACACAACTGAGTTTTCGCATTGATGATCGTCTGGCGCTCCAGGTCATGGCCCGCGCCGAGCGGCACGGCGGGGCCAACTACGCGGCGCGGACCCACCTCGAGCGCTACTACTATCTCCTCGCGTATGAGCTGCGCACCCTCCGAGGACGTTTCTCCCTTGCCGAGCTGTCACTGCTGGCCGACGTAGTCAACGGCTGGCTGGTGGAGTCGCACACCATCCCGCTGCTCTACATCAACGTCGAGGACGGTGTCGCCCTCGAGCGGCTGGATAAAAAATGGTCGATCCAGGATCCCGCCGGCCTGGTCCAGAAGCTGCGGTCCCTATCCTATGGCCAGGCCGCCGCCCTAATCGATGCCCTCGAGCGCTGGTGGTTACAGCCCGCACAGAGCGGCACCGCCGAAGGCTTCGCCGCCCTGGGCCTGGTGCCCGCGCCGCCGGAAAAAACGGCATAAAAGCCGCCAGCCCGCAAGCCCCCCGCCCGCCGGGGGGCGTTTTCATTGATTGACAAACCGCGCCCAGCACGGCAAAAAAGCGGAATACGCCTTGCATCGTTTCTGGCAAACTCCCAGACTCGATGCGTGGAGAAAATCACCGCGCTCCCGACCGATTACGACCTCGGCCCAATGGACCCCATCGGGCCGGGTGTGCATGTCGTTTATATCCAGGCCCCCAACTCCTCCTGGGTGCCGCTGCTCAAAAAGCTGGCCGGTTTGGGAGTGTACAAGGGCCGCCTAGACCCCTGGGGCTGGTTCCTCGCCGCCCTGGGCCGGGCCTATAACGCTACCCGGCCCCGCTACCGCGTGGCCTTCCCCAAAGGGCATACCCTGCGCACATCCAGTGGCCAAGTGATCTGGATTCCGCGCCGGGGCTACGACGAGAAAAAACGCGCGCTTTATTTCCTGGTGGAGTTTAAGCCATGATCGTCCTGATTCAGCTCATCCTGCCGTATCTATCCCGCCTGCTGGTCGCCATCGGCGGCATCTGGCTGGCGAACAAGATTATTTCCAGACCCACGATATTCACTTCCCGCTTGTCCGAGGAGGTCCAAAATAGCGCCTCGGTCATCACCGGCGGGCTGATTCCGCCTGTGCCCGCCAGCGCCGGTGCGGACGTGCCCAGCGTGCGCCCCCAGGACGCCGCGCTCAACCAGCTCACCAATCCGTGGTTTTACTTCGGGCTCGGCTTCGCCGCGCTCGGCGGCACCTATCTGGTGCGTCAACTCCGCGGCGCCGGCCGGGATCTAGGTTCCGGCGTGCGCTCGCTTGGGGAGGCGCCATGAACCCCGCCATGAATCCGGCGCTGCTCCCGCGCAATAAATCAGGCCGCGTCAAGCTGGGCACGTCCCGGCTTGTTACGGCCCCAGAAGCGGCCCACGGCGCCTCTACGGCCATGCAAGCGCCGGCTGCGACACCCAGTCCCGCTCCCTCCACGGGTGGGCCCGGCTTCGAGGGGTTGGATCCCTTTTCCCTGTCTCTGGTGCGCCGGCTGCCCAAGGTGCGCCCGCCGCGCCCAGAGAAAGAAATCAAACCGCCCGATCCGCCCACGCAGGCCCAGGCCCAGGCTCAACCGTCAACCGCCAAGCCTCCAGGGCTGAACCTAGCATCCGGGGGCAAAGTCCTGGCCGTGTTTGCGGGCCTGGTGACGGTGCTGGTGATCGCCAATCGCATCATGGCGGCCCGCGCCGCCGCCGCAGAAGCCCCCGAACCCCGGCCCCTGCCGCCGCCAACAAAACAAGATCCACAGGTGACATTCCTATGATGAAAGCCTACGACCCACGAAACGGCAACGGCCAGATCCCGACCGACACCACGACCGCGGCGGGTCCTGCGCTGGATGACGCCGCCGTGGGTGCCGCCCCGGCAACGGAACTGCCGCCCGAGAAAAAGGTCGCCGGGCCCATGACCACTGAGCAGATGGTGGGCGTGCTCGCCATGCTGACCAGTTTCGGGCTGCCCCCGGAGCGCGCCGAGTACTACCGCAAGGAGCTCGAGGCCGACAGCAACCTGGCGTTCTCGCTCGAGGTGATCGAGTTCGCCGACGCCCTGGCCGAATACGGCATCAGCAACGCCGGGAAGATGCCCGCCTGGGTGCGCTTGATCCTGGGCGCGGGCATTGTCGGTTTTGCGGTGATGGCCGCGCGAGGGAAATATGCGAAAAACTCCGATGATCATGGCGGCGCTGGCGACGGGCACGCTGGCCAGCGTGCTGATGCTGCGGGCGGGCTGGGCCCGGCGATCCCCGGAGCCGCCAGTTAGAGGACTGAGCATGATCTGGCCGCTCAATCCCCGCAAACCACGGCCCGACGTGGGCTATGCCGACAAAGCGTACTTCGCCGGCATCAAGGGCCCCGGCGGCGTCTGGCTGGTCCGCCCCGGGAGCTGGCACACCGGCGTGGACCTGAACGGCCCCACCGGCGGCGATTCCGACCTGGGTCAGCCGGTGCATGCGGTGGACCGGGGCCTGGTGGTGTTTTCCGGCCTGGGCCGCGGCAACACCTGGGGAAACCTGGTGGTGCTCTGGCACGAACACGCCACGGTATGGACCCGCTACGCCCACCTGGAACGCAGGCTGGTGGACGCCGGCGAGTACGTATCCGAGGGCCAGCTCATCGGCACCGTCGGCAAGGGCGCCTTCGGCAAACTCACCGCCCACCTGCACCTCGATGTGCTGGTCAAAAAGCCCCTGGACGCCGCGGGCCGCGCCAACTGGTCGCACTGGCCCGGCGGCGACATGAACCAACTCAAACGCTATTACGCCGACCCCATGAGGTTTTTCGGCAAGCAACTGATGGCCGAGCCGCCCAGATGGAACGGGGTGCGCCATGTCTAGGCAGGCCAACAACTGGCTGGTGGTGGGGGCGTCGGGATCCGGCAAAACCCACTATATCCAGCAACTGGTAACCGCCCTGGAAGGGCGCTACCGGTACCTGGTGGTGGTCTCGCCGGATAACACCCTGGCGGACCGCTGCCGGCACCACGAGGAGGTGGGACTGGACAAACTGCAACGGGAATACGACCCCGCGAAGATCGCCAACCTGGTGCGCCACTACCGCGCCGTGCACTTCGAGATCACCCCCGGCCCCACCGAGCCCTTCCTGGACGTGCTGGGCCAGGCGTGCATGCTGCTGGGCCAGAAGGGCGCCACCGACTGCCGCGTGCTGTTGGTGGTGCTCGAAGCCCGCAACTATCTGGCCAAAAACACCGTGGGGGCAAGCTCGGGCATGGGCCGGGTGGAGGCCGAAGGCCGCAAGTACGGCGTGGATGTCATCAAGGAAACCCAACGCCTCCAGTCCACCGGCGCCGACGCCCTGGACAAAGTGGCCACCTACTACGCCACCCGCGTGGTGGTCTGCCCCATCAGCGACCTGCGCACGCGCGAGCGCGTGCAGGAGGAATGGCCGCTCCCCGATCCCGGAGAGCTGGCCCGGCCCGACGTGGGCAAGGGCTGGGGAGGAGAGTACTTCGTGTACGACGTGCTGACTGGTAATGGAGCGCGCATAAGGCGCGATCCAGCCGGGGCGCGCTACACCGAGCCCCTGGGGGGAGGGGGAACGGAAACAAGGAGCCTACAAGGATGAAACTATCGACGCACAAGACCAAGGCCGAAGCCAAGGCGGCGGCCGCCATCGCGCGCAAAACGCGCCAATCGGTGATCGTCAGCTCGCAGCCGGAGGGCTACGTGGTCTACGGCGGTCAGCGCCTGGGCAGCAAAATTCCGCTCAAGCGCCAGTACGTGGTGTTCGCGGGCAAGGCCAAAAAAGCCCCCGCCAGAAAAAAGCGCCCGCCCGCTAGGCGGCGCAGGAGCAAACGGAGCAAACGATGAACAAACTAGTGCAAGCGACTATCGGCGAACTCAAGAACCCCGCACTCTGGGCCGCCTCGGCCGGGATCCTCACCGAAGCCTTCCTGGAGAAGACCCTGTGGACCCAGCGCCGGGATCTGTTCGGCTATGCGGTGGAGCGCGCGGGTCAGACCATCTATCTGTCCGAGGAGGAATGGCGGCAAGGAACCGCCACCGTCAGTAACCAGGGGATCCGCATCAAGCGCCAGGCGGCGCGCGCCGCCCTGCTGCTGCTGGGCATCGGCGGAGCCTACTACCTCAAGCGGCGGCCCGAGGCGCTGGCGCGCATCGCGCAGGGCGCCCTGTTGGGCGTGAGCGCCACCGCCGCCGCCCATGCCGCCCAGGAGCTGGTGCCCGCGCTCAATAAAGCCGGGACCATCGCTAGGGCCGGCGGCTAATCTCAGGATTCAAAGGAGAAACACAAGGAGAAACATATGGTAAACACCCGTCAGTCTAAAAACACCGTTTTGTCCAGCCAGTCCGACGCCGCCATCGTAACCTTTGCGGCCAACACCGCCAACCCCGGAGTTCCCCAGCCGGTGTTCACCGTCACCGTGCCCCGCGGGGCACGCTACGGCCTGCGCAACTACACCATGATCCGCGGCCAGAAGGTGCGCGGCGCGCACTTCATCCTGGACCTCAACACCGCCGCCAGCGTGCGCATTTCCGGCGCCACCAAAGTGTCCTTCGGGGTCAAGAACCCCAGCGAAGAAAACATCAGGTGGCTGCGCACCGTTCCTTACAATGTGTGGAAGGAAATTACCGCCGTCAACCAGCGCAACGATGACTACAAAGGCACGATCGTGCCGCAGTGCGACCTCGGGTTCGCAGGCGACATGGGCATTCTGAACGAGCAGGCCAAGTTCTACATCGGCCTCGAGGGCCCCGACGTGATAGATACCACCAAGAGCTTCATCTCGTTCGAGGTTTCCGAGTTCAACTTCTGAGTCTCGGAGGTTCCCCAATATGATGAAACTCTTTCCCCCCGCCCAGCCCCGGCCCGCCGCTCCCGCGGGCGCGGGCTTCCGTAAGCTGGCCGAACCCAAGCAGCAGACCCTGATATGGTCCGACTTCACCGCCGGCAGCCCCGTGGCCGACGTGATGAGCGCTGTCGCCTATCGGGATGTTGCCCTGGGGTATGCAAGCGGTCTTAAACCGGGCTCGGCCCTCCGGGCCTATCTGAAATCCAAGTATGAGCTCGCCATCACCGTGGATGCCGCTACTACCTATACGGTCGACCTAGGCGCGCTCGGCATCAAGCTGGTGCTCTCCACCAAAACCGCGCCCGCGCTGCCCACCAGCGCCCACCCGGATCTGGTGGCTTACATTTCCAGCAACGCCGGCACCTCCTGGCAGAAGACCGACATCACCGCCATCAACACCGCCGCGAGCACCGTGACCATCACCAAAACGGCCAGCGCCACCAACCGCGTCAAGCTCTACTATCTCTCGGGTAACGGCGAGATCCAACTCAGCGTGCGCAAGCCGCAGGGCTCCGACGTGTTCAACTCCAAGGTCTTCGGCAAACCGCAGCGCGAACTCTACGAGCTCGACCAAACGAACGAGCGCTCCGCGCCCAAGCTCACCCTGCCGCGCCCGGCGCTGCTCCCGCCGCAGTGGCGCTTACAGATCGAGGCCCGCGCTCCGCACACCATATCCTGGGTAGCGGAAGCCGAGCACGACCTCTCGATCCCGGTCTACGACGCGCCCGTGCAGGTATACGACGTGGCGCAGTTCAACCGCATCGTGGAGGCCAACCTGCAAGGGGGCTTCTAATGGACATCTTCGGAGGGATCCTTAACGCCGTTGATGACTTCTTCTACACCCCCCAGGAGGCCGCCGCCGACGAGGCCAAAAAGCTGACCGCGCAGGCGCAAATCGCCCAGGCGCAGGCGCAAATCGCCCAGGCGGGAAGCGTCCAAACCTACCTGCTCTACGGCCTCGGCGCGGTGGCGGTTCTGGTGGTAGGCATCCTGGCCTACAAGCTCATCAGGTGAAGCCATGAACACAAAGACGCTCCTCAAGTACGCCCCCTGGGCTCTTTTCGGCGGCCTGGCTGTCTACGCCGCCTATGTTTTCTGGCCCCGCCCCGCGCCCGCCGAGCCGCTGGCGCAAGCCGTAGACCAACCGACTCCCGCTTATACCGACTGGGATAGCTGGTGGTCCCAGGTCACCTGGACGCCGCCCTCGCCCGACCAGGGCGACATGGGCGACACCTCGTTGACGCCGCTTTAAGAAGGCCCGCATGAAGAAAATCATCGGTCTTGGCCTCCTGGGCATGGCTGCTTATATCGGCTGGAGGCTCTGGCCCCGCGCCCAAGCTGCCCCCGCTCCCGCAGCCGCAGCCACAACGGATACCGGCAACAAGATCTTCCAGGCGATCAAAGAATTCTGGCCGCCGCCCACGGCCCCCGTGCCCACGGCCCCCGAGCAGCCCTATGTCGGGTATGTCGGGATCCCACTCCATGAGCTCGGCTATGGTGGCGATCCCTTCCTAACGGAGCCGATAACGGCCCCCAAGGAAACCTTCGGCATCGCCTACCCCGGCGGCTCGGTAACTTTTGACGAGTCTGCCGGCAGCGGACAACTCAACCAGATCCTGTTCTAAGGAGGTTTTATGTTCGACTGGCAAGAATTTCTACTCACCCTACTGAACACCATCCTGGGCTATGGCGAGGGCCTAATCCCCGCCGCCGTCGTGGCGTTCCTGGTGGAGCGCCTGACCGCCTGGCTGCCCGTGCTGCGCCCCTTCCGCGAGGCCATCAAGCAGTGGCTGCTGGCCCGCATCGCCGAGTGGCAGTTGGCGCGCGCCAAAACGGTGGTCCTGGGTGTTGCCCAGGAGTACGCCGCCAGCATCAAGGCCTTGCAGCAAGGCAAACCCGTAACTGTTAGCCCGGCGGATGAGCAAGCGCTGAAGACCAAACGCAACCAGGATGCCCTGGCCCGCGTGGTCAAGGAAAACATCGCCGCCCCCGCCGATGCCCAGGTGCTCATCGAGCGCGCCATCGGTAGCCTGCGCGCGGAAGGAAAACAGGTCTAGCCATGGACGGCTCGAACTGGACCTTCATCCGGCAAGGCTTTTGGAATGCCGTGGGAGGGATGGTGCTGGCGTCTGCCGTGATCCTGGTCTATGGCCTCTGGCAGAGCCGCCAACCCAAAGCATCGTCTCCCTCTGCGACCCAGGCCTCCTCGAGTTGTGGCCGCGGGGGATAGTGTGCCGGCTGCGCTGATGAAAATCATGGACTCGACGCTCTTTCGATACATCGAGCGCCTGGGGGCGCTTGCGATAGTTGCCGTGGTGGTGCTCCTGGGCCTTACACAGAGCATCGCCAGCATCCGCGCCCTCGAGGAGCGCACCGGCAGGCTCGAGCAAACCATAGCCGCCATGGAGAGCACGCAAGTTGAACTGGCAAACAACGTGCGCGAATTCTCGCGGGGAATCAATGCCCTCACCCAGGCGATCAACCGCCTGGAAGGCGTCCTCAGGAGGCCATAGTGAATCTTCTGGCCATGTTCGCGGAACTCAAAAACCTCTTTGGAGACATGGCGTCTCTATTAAAGTGCCTGCTGGAGGAGCAGCGCGCCCAGCGCCGCATGCTTCAGTACGAGTACGGCCTACCGCCGGCGGGCCCAGACAATGAGGCCGGCAAGCTGGCGCCCCGGCAGCTCACGCGCCCGCCCACCATCCTGGAGGACACGGTCAGCGCCCAGGTAGAACTCAACCTGGAAAAGGAATGTCTGGGTCGCCTGCCCTCGGCGGGCTTCTACGCCAACCTGGGCGCCGATGATTTCTACGCCGTGCTCATTGCGCCCAACGATCAGGGCACCATCAGGCACACTGTGAAGGCGGGCACCAGCATCGGTATAACCTCGCTCCTATTCAAAATTGTCATCATCCCGCAAACGGGAAAGTTCGCCAATTATCAGGTCTACCTCAGGTAGCACGCCATGATCCCCTGGAGCCCACGCATCAGTTTCCGCGGCGAAGACCGTCTGCCCGAGGTTGTCCTGGCGCGCGGACCGACCGCCGAGGCGGTGACCGGTGCCGGCGATTACCAAGCGCTCCTGGGCACCATCTGGGCGCTGGAGTGGAACACCCGCCATGGCCTGGTGCTGCGGAAAAACGTCTCCGGCTCCTGGGAGGACGTGGTCTCGCTGGTCGCCCTGCCCCTGCTCCCGGACAATGCGGCCCATATCGCGTTGTGTTTCGATCAAGCGGCCCGGCCGGTGATCGCCTGGGAAATAGCCGGCCAGATGTACGTGCGCCAGTGGGATGTGCTCGCGGCCGAGTTCGTGATCCGCGGGCCCTTTGCCGGCACGGACCCGGTACTGCTCAACGACGCAATTATTTCTGCCAACCTGGGTGCCGCCGATATTTTTCTGTGGTATCTGTCCGCCGGCCGGCGCAGCGTGAAGTACCGGCTCCAGAGCGGCAATTACGCCACCGAGAACGCCCTCACCGATGTGAACAGCGCGCCCGTCCAGTTTGCCCAGGATGCCTATCTAGACCAGATTGTGGACATCAACTGGCGCTACCAGTTGGCGCTCACCGTGGGCGGCGCAAAGACCTATCTGGTTTCGCTCTATTACCCAGTCCGCGCCGCCGAGTCCCTGACGGGCGCGGGGGCCGTGACCACTGGGAGGTACCAACGTGTTGTCTGAATATCTGCATAAACCCAGGCCCTTCGAGGTCCACGGGCGGCTCTCCGGACGGACCCGGTGGATGGTTTTTGACGAAAACGGCCGCCGCGTCCCGGTGCAGGACCAGCACGGCCGCTGGCTCTGGGGGGGTTGGTGGAACGATAACTTGATCACCAACGTGGGGCTGGAGAAGCTGGCGACCAATACCTGTCTATGGCAACAGGCCGGCCAGACATATTGGCGGCAGTATAGCCAGATTGGCACTGGCACCGCCGCGCCCGCATTCACCGATACCGACCTGGGCGTCAAGGTCCAGAGCACCAATTCAGATGGCGGCTTCAGCGAGAACAGGAGTTACGTGGTCGGGACGACCATAAAACTGGAATACACTATCAACCACCTGCACACCATGACCGCCGACCGCAGCCTGACCGAGTACGGCTACTCCCCGACCGACGCAGCCGGAGCCACGGTTATCCGCGAGTTGTTCCGCGATCAGAGCAACAACCCGGTAACGCTCACCGTCCTAAACGGCAAGAAGCTGAGAATCACCCACCAACTGAACATCACGCTCTCCCCGTTCGCGGCCACCAGCGTGGAGTTTGAAATCGAGGAGTACGATGTCGCCGGCGCCTTGTCCCCGAAGATCACCGCCGCGACCAATGCCACGCCCATACAGATCACCACCGACGCCAACCACAGGCTGGCGACCGGGAACAAGGTGCGCATCCAGAACGTGGGCGTCAACACCGCCGCCAACGGAATCTGGGCGGTCACGGTCGTAAACTCCACCCAGTTCACCCTGGATGGCTCAGTGGGTAATGGGGCCTATACCTCGGGCGGGGAAGTGATCCGGCG
>QZGF01000052.1_pt1 | contig 17565 bp, 33 predicted proteins | sample 1990021 | NCBI WGS metagenome assembly QZGF01 (sample SAMN10076523, study PRJNA491371) | Subsurface metagenome, whole genome shotgun sequencing project. | isolation source: subsurface fracture fluid from borehole BE326-BH2 | place: South Africa: Beatrix Gold Mine | collected 2015-06-18 | reverse complement strand
AATAAGGGGATGAATTTGCATCGACAAATTTAACTTCTTAAAAATGCAAGTGGACAATCGCTAGTCCTTAAAAGCGGCAGAAATAACTGCTAAAAATAAAATGACAGACCTTTTGGAAGTAAAAGGCGAGCAAATCGCTTTTCTCCCACAGTCTCAATCTAGAGCGTTTCAATACGCTTTTGTCAACTAAAGATTGCGTTTATAAATAGTTCCTTTGCCCGACTATTTATAGGCGAAACTAAAGGCAAAGTGATGAGAGATAATTCCCTCAGTTTTTATTGCTAGTTCACAAAAAGCAATTAATAGTAATCTAATTCGGTTACACAACTTAAACTTGTCGATATTTTTAAGAAAATACTTTTGGACTCGAGCTCAATACTCGACATCTCCACAAACGGGGGCTTAGCTCAGTTGGCCAGAGCGCTTCATTTGCAATGAAGATGTCGGAGGTTCGAATCCTCTAGCTTCCACAATAGGTCATTTGCGGATATATTGAAGAAGCATAAATGGCGCAAGCCTGTTGCGGGTAAGCTTAAACTATAGATACTAAGCTTAACTGCCAGCCTCTCAAGCGGAGGTAGGGCCTAGAAGCTTGGACCAATAGCTCAGCGGAAGAGCAGCTCCCTCTTAAGGAGTAGGTCGATAGTTCAAATCTATCTTGGTTCACATTGGTCGGATATGGGGATAGAGAAGTAGAAGTTCTCAAAGTATCTATCCCGAACGTATCCGCCCATCTTACGCCTGTAGCTCAGCGGATATAGAGCGAGCGCCTTCGAAGCGCAAGGTCACAGGTCCGAATCCTGTTAGGCGTACAAAGGGCGATTAGCTCAGTTGGTAGAGCGCTTCTTTTACACAGAAGATGTCGCGAGTTCGAATCTTGCATCTCCCACAATAGATAGATACGTACATTGACATAAAAATATGGTAAGACATTTGATGAGGGGAGGTGAGTTAATTGAGAAGTTTAAATAGAGTACAACTTATTGGTAACTTAGTTAAGGACGCTGAGCTCACACAAACTAATTCTGGAACAAGTGTGTGCAATTTTACTGTAGCAACAGATAGAAGTTGGACAACTGAAGCTGGAGATAAAAAAGAAGAAACTGAGTTTCATCGAATAATAGCATGGCAAAAACTTGCTGAAATATGCGGAGCTATGCTACATAAAGGAACTAAAGTTTATATCGATGGCAGATTATCTACAAGAAAGTTCACAGGCCAAGATGGTGTTGAAAGAACAAGTACAGAGATAGTTGCGAATGACATGATTGTGCTTGAGTCAAAGAGACAGGAGGTTCCTGAAGAGGTTACTAACTAACATTTGACTTAGACACTTTTAGCGTCATAAGTTTTATATATGTCTTATAAAGACCCGATAAAACAAAAAGAAGCTAAGCATAGATTTTATCTAAGGTATAAAGAAAAACAGTTAGCTCGTAATAAAGAAAAGGTTTTAGAAGCTAAAGCTTTGGTAACTAAATTAAAAGATTTTCCTTGTATGGATTGCGGTCAAAAGTTTATGGAATGTGCAATGGATTTTGACCATAGACCAGATGAGAAAAAGATAAGAGCAGTATCAGTAATGGTTCTAAGAGGATTTCCTCTTGAGAGAATTATTGCAGAAATTGCTAAATGTGATTTAGTGTGTGCTAATTGTCATAGAATAAGGACATGGAATAGAAAACAAGCCGTCTTAGCCAAGTAGGTCAAGGCATCCGCCTGAAGAGCGGACTATCAGCGTTCGATTCGCTGAGTCGGCACATTTGCTTGATTCGTATAGCGGCAATTACGGGTGGCTGTAAACCACTTTCCCGTTCGGGATACGGCAGTTCGAGTCTGTCATCAAGCACAAAGCTCTTGTGGTGGAACAGGCAGACACGCATCGCTAAGGACGATGTGCCGCAAGGCATGGGGGTTCGACTCCTCTCGAGAGCACAAAAAAAAACACGCTTCCCTTTTCAGGGAAGACGTGAAGGAGATGGGTCATAAGATACCTCCTATAATTATTATAGCACTGGTGTCAATAGGCCGAACTGGTGGAACGGTATACACGAACGACTCAAAATCGTTTGCGAAAGCATCAGGGTTCAAATCCCTGGCTCGGCACAAAGTCTTGAAACATAGACTACGGTAGATAATGATGAAGTTCAGAGTAATAATCAAGATATAGGTAGTTTTCTACAATATAGTCTACGACCTATTTTGTAGCAAATTAAAATTACTGATAGCGGGGAGTCCTTGATTACACTGGGATTTTTATTATCTACGCTGATATTTTTTCTTCCCGCTAATGTCGATATGGTGGAATTGGCAGACACGTTCGCCTTAAGAGCGAATGTCGCAAGACATACAGGTTCGAGTCCTGTTTTCGACACAAGTCACACGGACGAGGCTTTGGCGCATGAAATAAGGCGGTGGGATGCGAGCGGTGATGATTTATGCCATGTTGGTCAAGTGGTTTAAGACACCTCGTTTTCAGCGAGGGAATCGCGGGTTCGAATCCCGCACGTGGTACCATGGTGAATGTAGTTCAGAGGCAGAACGCTAGGTTGTGGACCTAGAGGCCGAGGTTTCAAAATCCTTCGTTCACCCCAGCTCTTATCGTCTAGCGGTAAGGACGGCGGATTCTCATTCCGTCAACACGAGTTCGATTCTCGTTGAGAGCACTGAAAATATGTATAAAGTTAAACTTTGCAAAAAACACGGACATACAAAGCATGGGATATTAGAAGAAATGTATTCGATGAATCAATGGATTTGTGATAAATGTGTTTTTGAAGTAGTAAAAGAAGAAACAAGCTCCGATAGCTCAGCGGAATCAGAGTAGACGCGTTCTAAGCGTTAGGTCGGGGGTTCGAATCCCTCTCGGAGTACAAATACTCTCTTAGCTTAGTGGACAAAGCGCAACTTTGCGAAAGTTGAGAGCATTGGTTCAAGTCCAATAGAGAGTACCATTACCGAATGGTGTAACGGTAGCACGATAGTTTCTGGAACTATCAATCTTCGTTCGAATCGAGGTTCGGTAGCACATTCCCCTCTCGTCTAATCGGTAGGACAGCTGTTTTTGGAACAGTGAATTGAGGTTCGAGTCCTTAATGGGGAACATAAGCGGGCGTAGCTCAGAGGAAGAGCGCGTGACTGTCACTTACGAGGTCGGGATTTCAAAATTCCTCGCTCGCGCAAATGGAAAAGAAAAAGGAAATTTTACTGAATTTAGGAAGCGGTGTCCATTTATATAGTGGTTTTATTAACGTTGATAATTATTTTACATTAGAAGATTTACAAAAAGGTATTGAAACTAAAGAGGGTTTATATAAAAATGCTGTTATTGAAGAGGGTGCAGAATTTGTCAAAGCAGATATTTGTAAATTACCATTTGAAGATAATTTTGCCGATTACATAGAGTGTATTGATGTTATTGAACACATTTCTTTTTACAAAATTCATTTAGCATTAGCAGAAATATATCGTGTTCTTAAGGTTGGGGGAAAAGCTGTTTTGTTTACTAATGATTTTGATAGCTTAGCGATGCTTTGGATTAATAATTTGAGAGGTAAGGTTTTTAATGTAGATAAATGGATTGAGTTAAGACAATTAATTTATGGTAATCAAATAGGAGAGGGGGAATATCATAAAACGCCAATTAATAAAGATGTTTTATATTTTTTATTAAGAGGCGTTGGTTTTAAACATAAGGATATTAAAATGAGTGTTTATCCTTATGGTTCAGAAGATAAGCCACCATTTAGGGGTCAGAAATGGCCAGAAGGAAAATTAACCTTAAGAAGTGGTATGTTATTTGTTAAATTAACAAAATAATGATATGAAACAATATATAAACAACGTTTTATCAAAACAACAATATAGAACAATTAAAAATGCGCAATTGCAAAAGAAAAAGACTAAAAAGCGCAAGTAAGGACTAATAGCTCAGCGGTAGAGCAGGAGCCTTTTAAGCTCTTGGTCGATGGTCCGAATCCATCTTAGTTCACTATGAAACAAATATTTAAAAAGGTAGCAGTAGAAGAGAAAAGAGATTTAGCAGTTCTAAATAATGTCGATACAATTTATAGAAATATAAATGGCATTACAAGAATGATTTTAAGAGATAAATATAAGGAAACTATTTTAATATGAAACTACTCGATTTTTGGGCACCTTGGTGTCCGCCATGTAAAGTAATGAATCCAATAATAGAGGAGATTGAATCAGAAAACCCCGATATTTTGGTAGAAAAAATAAACATTGATGAAGATAGTGCAACAGCGCAAGAGTATAATGTAATGAGTATTCCTACATACGTTTTTGTTAAAGATGGTAAAGAAGTAGACAGAATTATTGGTGCTACATCTAAATCAAATATAATTAATAAATTAACAGAATAAGCGCTCATTTTGCCTATTGATTTTTGTGAAAATAAGGAGTAGATTTATACTATTGTAGAATTTTTCAGCGGGAGTAGTTCATCGGTTAGAATGCTTCCTTGCCAAGGAAGATGTGGAGGGTTCGACTCCCTTTTCCCGCTCAATAAATACAAGAAGGGCTGGAATAAACCAGCCCGACTTGCCTGCCCAAATTGAAGAGGAAAGATTCGGTTATGTGCTCATGAACATAACCAACTATATATTATACACTATTCTGTCAATATGCAGTAATGCAGATTACAAAATTTTGTATAATCATAGTGAAATTATAACGTTTATATATTAATAATGTTACAAGAATATGTAAGAGTTATGTAAAATATTCCGAGGTGGTGAAACGGTATCACAGTGCCCTGTTAAGGCATTTTTCATGGTTCGAATCCATGCATCGGAGCAAGAAAAAGTTCCAAATTGAAGTATGACCAAGAAGAGAAAACCATTATTGGAGAGGTTATCATATAAAGCTCAACATTGGATTGGTACACCTCAGTCATTGGTATTACATACGCTTTTATTTGCGGGATTTTTTATTTCCGTTTTATTAGGTGTTGATTTCTCAAAAATGCTTCTAGTGTTAACTACTATAGTTTCATTGGAAGCTATTTATTTATCAATTTTTATTCAAATGGGTGTTAATAAATATGGTTCAAGATTAAAAGAAGTTGCAGAAGACGTTGATGATGTTTTAGAAGATACAAAAGAATTGACCGAAGAAGAAGATAATATGGCGGGATAATTCATTGGCAGAATGGGCGTTTCATAAGCGCTTCGTAGATAGTTCGATTCTATCTTCCGCTACTAGGGTTCTTTAAAATTGAAGATGGAACTGTCCAAATTTAGTAGTGACCTTTTAGAGGGTCAAAAATTAGAAGATTTTATTCTTTGGAAAATTCAAAAGAAGTATCCGAAAGCTACGAAAAGTGAAGGAAGTTTTAAGGATTACGATATTGACGTGCCAGAATTAGCTCAAAAATTTGAATGTAAATGGGATAAAAAGAGCCAAGTAACCGAGAATATTGCCATCGAATTCATGGACAGAGGAAAACCAAGTGGTTTAAATGTCACTACAGCGACTCACTGGATATATTTATTTTATGATAATGGTTGGAAATTCGCGTTTTTAGAAATTGGTGTTATTCATTATCTTTGTAAAAATGCAAGAATTGTAAAAGGGGGCGATGGTTGGCAAGCAGAAATGTATCTTTTGCCCAAGCGCTTGCTTTACAAACAAGACGGTGTTATAATTAAAAAGTTTACTAAAGAATTAAAAGAATTTAGAAAATTACATGCGGGGTAGTGTAAGGTGCACCTGGGGCTCATAATCCCAGAGTCTAACTTCGATGTTAGCGCCGCAACAAATAAAATGAAATGTGGTGTTTGTAAAAAAGAAATAATTGTAAAATATTGTTTACAAGGACTCTCTGAAAATTACAATCACGCAGAATGTGAACATCCTTATTTTTGTTCTAATGACTGTAGGAACATTTGGATGGATGCCAATTGGAGATATGCAGTCTAAACAAGCCTGGGTGGCTCAACGGTAGAGCAACGGTTTTGTAAACCGTAGGTTGGAAGTTCGAATCTTCTCCCTGGCTCCAGCAATCTAATATGAAAAACTTAAAATTATTAACCACTACAACTGTCTAAAATGAACAAGAATTTGGTCATGTTTACTCAACATGCCCTTAAGAGAGCAAGAGAAAGAAAACTGTGGAAATACGTTAATAAGGAGAAATTCTACTTTGACGCAAGTTACGCGGGTTTTAATACTGCAAGGCTAGATGATTGTATTTACGCTTTTAAAAACCTCAACGATAAAACTATTATTGTGACGATGTTTCGGAAGCCTTTGGTTCAGGTAGTTTAGTTATATTTGCCTCCATAGTTAATAACATCGCACTAACACTGATTGCATTTTGAACAGCTTCTTTTAATACTCTTGTTGGGTCAATAACTCCCATTTCAAACATATTACCAAATTCTTCTGTCACCAAGTTGTATCCATAATCTTCTTCTGGTTTAAATTGTTCTAAAAGAGCTAAATCTGCACCTGCATTAGTAAGTAATTTTTTAGTTGGTTCTAACAATGCTTCTTTTACAATTTCTTCTCCCAACAATTCATCCTTATTTTTTCCTTTAAACTCTAATAAAGCAGAAGCCATTAGCGTTAATCCTCCTCCTGCATTAATTCCCTCTGCAACCGCAGCTTTAGTAGCTTCTACCGCATCAATTACCCTTTCTTTTTTGTCTGATAATTCTACTTCTGTTTTTGCTCCTACTTTAATAATTGCGGCTCCCGCAACAAGGCGCGCTAGTCTTTCTTGTAATTTCTCCTTTTCAAAATCACTTTCAGTCGTTTTAATATCTGCCCTAATTTGCTCCGCTCTTTTTTCAATATCTTCTGGTTTACCAAATCCTCCAACAATTTTTGTGTTATCAAGAGTTGCAATTATTCTATCTGCTCTTCCCAACATATCAACAGTTACTTCATCTAATTTAACATTACTATCTTTATAAATTACTTTTCCGCCTGTAATAGTTGCAATATCTTCTAAAACTTGTTTTCTTCTTTCTCCAATAGCGGGAGCAAAGATTGCAAGAGGAATAATATTGCTTCTCATTTTATTTACAAGAAGCGTGGAAAGAGCAGCGCCAATTACGTCTGATGCAATAATGACAATCTCCGCCCTGTTAGTTTCCTTAACATAGCTTTGAAGAAATTTTGCCATTTCATCTGGAGCACTAATTACCATATCGGTGATTAAAATATAAGGAGCCTCAATTTCTGATTCGCCACTTTCTTTTGTTGCAAATAAGTGTGAAATATATCCTTTGTCAAATTCCATTCCCTCTTTATATTCTGCTTCTAAATGGATTCCTTCATATTCCGTTACATTAACAACGCCATCTTTACCGACTTTTTCAATAACCTCTGCAATTGTAACCCCCATTTCCTTGTCTGCTGAGGCAATTGTTGCTACCTGTTCTATTTCCTCTTTGGTTTTTATTGGTTTTGAGTGTTCTGAAATATAGGCTAAAATAGATTGAAGCGCTGTTTCCATACCTTTTTTCATTACCATTGGATTTGCCCCAGCATTTACTGCTTCATATCCTCTTTTAAGAATTTCATAAGTAAGAAGAGTTGAGGTTGTTGTTCCATCTCCAGCTTTATCAGCGGTTTTTTGTGAAGCCTGTTGAACTAGGCGAGCGCCCATATCTTCATCTTTGTCTGGGAGTTCTATGTGTTTTGCTACAGTAACACCATCATGAACAACTATTGGTTCTACCCAAGTTGATTCAATACCAACATTTCTTCCTTTTGGTCCCAATGTAATTGAGACAGTATCAGAAAGCTGTTGAACACCTGATAATAATTTTTCTCTGAGTTCTTTTCCTCTTGTAATTTTTTTAGCCATTTTTAAATACGACAACTATATGAGGCAATAGTAAGGGAGTTAAATCACTTGCCACCATATATTCTTGATTTAAGTAATTTTCTAAATCTTTTTCACCGTCAGGGTTATTAAGATTGACTACTTTGTACTGCTTTGCTTTCTTCTGTGTTTTTTCCATCTTCTGCCTCCTTTCTTTCTTTTTCCATTTGTTTAATCATTTCCATTAATGCTTCCTGTTGTTTTCTCCAATAAATATGGGGATAACATTCCTGCCAAAGCTCTTTACCCCTAAATAAACAGTGACATTTTAATTTACCATTCTTAAACTTTTTATATCGTGGAGGTGGCAAGGTAATAATTCCCTGTTCTTTTTTTGAAGTTCCAAGACTTCTGTCCCATCCATTTTTATTTTTTACCATTAATCCTCCTCAATTAAGATAATATCGCTTTGGTCAATAACATATAAATTTTCATTAAATGGTAGTTGGAGACCATTTCTCTTATCAAACCAAATTTGACTTGATGGGCGTACTTGCATAGGAGTTGAACGTCCGTCAATCATAAGGCCAGTTCCAATTTCTTTAACTTCACCCTTAACAATATTTTCTTCAACATCTGCAATAATACCCTCTTCCTTTTCTTTAACAACTTCAACTAAAATGTTTGTATTAACTACTTTTAGCTTCATTTATATAGACCGTATATCACTAAGGCATATTTGTCAAGCATTAAAAAAGCCGCCCCAATTGCCTGAGACGGCTTTATCTATTTATTTTTGGGTCATTTCGTGGTATACTTCTTGTGCTTTACTTTTATAAGAGAATTCACTTCCCTTATTTTCTTCTATCTCTTGCGGAGTTAGAAAAAAGAAGTACAAATCCCACGCTTTTCTCCAAAAGGTTTTATCATGGTGATGACCCGCCCTAAGTAACCAATGAGCCATTTCATGAAGTAAGACCAATTTGTCTCTTCCGAGCTTATTACTCAGTTTTACTGTAATATCGGGAGTCCCTCTGCGTCTTCTTATTTTGTAAGACCAGCCGTTTCTCCTGACTATGCCTCGTTTATAAGTTACTCCTGAGCCACCATACTTGGATTTAACCCACCTAATTCGTGGAGCCTTAGTTCTATTATGTAGTGCTAAAACGTCCCGAATGATTGGAGTTGCCCATTCTGGTTCTGTCATTTAACCTGATAGCCCTTTTAACAACCCTTCGGTTTCTAAAGTCTCTTTTACAAAAGAATTTTCCACCAAGTAGTTGTCCACTTCTGTTTTCAAAACAGAAACAACAAACTGCTACCATACTCTTCACCTCCTCTCTTTGTTAAAGTGCTGATTAGCTGATTATGACAATCTAATCACATATATTATATCAAATGGATTTTTCAATTTAGCCTCAAAACCTAAGCCTATAATAATACTTAGCTTCAAGAAACAATATTATGGGTCTAAAATTTTGGGGACTTGACAAGCACGAAGTGAAAACTATGGGGTTACAATTCTGTGAGGCTAGTAATAAGCTGGTTCACGATGACGAGAGGCACATTGTGAAGTGCAATAAAACTTCTTTTGTCCCCACGCTGTTTTACTGCGATAACGTTCATAATTCAAATCGAATTCATTTCCACATCCATCGCAAATCCACTTAATTGTTTTCTTTTTTGATTGATTCATTATTAATTCGGGAGAGTTGAGGACAGTTTACGTATTCCCAATCCTTCTAGTTGAGAAACTATATATTTAACATGCATTACTTGGTCAATGGTAAGATTAGCGATTACTTTATCTTCGCGCCAATTTCCTGATTCAATTCTATCAAGAATATCTTTATATTTTAAATATTTATCTAATAAAAATTCTAATTCCATAAACTCTTACTTCTCTTGCCAAATTATACCATATTTAGCTTCAAAAGTCAACCCCTCTTTATAGTCACGCTCTTTCTGGATTACAGCATCTAACCGTCTCATATGAGCTCTTTTACCATCATGTTTACAATTATCTACTTTTCCCTTGATAAAACGTTCTTTCCCCATTGAGCAATAAAATAAAATCTTTCTCTTAATTTAATGAATGGAAATCTTAAACATACATTCTTATGAAAAATCATATGAAGTGTATTGAGCAGTTTCATGTTTATTAAAAATCACCATTAGCAACTTGAAGACAAGTTAAATTAATACTTCTCCAAAACTCGACAACCTGATTTCTATCATCTAAAACAAAAAGAATATGATATTTGTCTTTAATAAAATCATTATAAATTTCCTTTTTAACAATTACATCTTTTCTATTGTCTTCTGTTTTTCTCATAAAGATTGCATCATAATAAATACCCTTATTTAATAACCATTCTAATGTTTGCTGTTTAAATTTATCTTTTCTTCCAGAAACTAATAGAATTTTTATTTCATTTTCAACTGCCCATTTTAATATGTTAAAAACAGGTGTATTTACTTTATCTTTTGTAAAATCTCTATCATAAGGATTCTCTGTCCCAAAAAGAGCTAAAGTACCGTCTAAATCGCAAATTAGAGCCTCTGGGAGCCCTTCTAGTTTATTATTCATTTTTCTACCTCCGTATTACCACAACCATTACAATAAATAACTGTTTCAAAATATCCGCCTTCGCGTTGTTCTTTTATTTCTATTATGTTTGAATTACATTCTGGGCAAATCATATGTCGTAAGGACTGTTCCATCCAGTACCTTTAGTTGTAATGAATTCTTGGTGTCCTGCTCCTAATTCTTTACATTTATTTATCCAAAGCCTTCCATGTTTAGCTGTTGGTCCAGTAAGTGCATGCGCTATTTCGTGTAAAACGATTTGTTTCATGCGTCTTGCAGGGTTTAAAACCGTCCATGGGCTTGAGAGATAAATTACTTTTTCTGCATAATTAGTTTGACCAATAAAAGCAGTCTCTGCCATCCATCGCAACCCCCAATTATGTAAACCGTATTTATTCATTAAACCCCTTGCCATTATATTAGCTTCTATTAATTTCATTTTAATATAGTGTTAACGGGTCTTCTTCAGCTTTTAGTTTAGTAGGTTTATGATTGCAGTGTAATTTAAAATACATTTGTCCCCACTCCCGATAGCATATTGAACAAATATTAGCTTGAACGTGCCACCAACGATATAAAGGGGAGTTATTATCATCTAAATATCTACCCAAAAAGCTATAGCCCATTACATGTTTTCTTAATAATTTTCCATTGTAGGGCTTTCCTTCCAATATCCATTTATCATATTTTTTGACTGCTTCAATTAAAGTATCAATTAATTTAAAATAAAACTTGTTATCTCGTTGAATTGCATATTTACCATTTTCAAAATCAATATCCTCAATGGGTTTATAAAAAGAAAACATCTTGTCGATATTCTTTTTAACATCATCTTTTGCTCTTAGTTCTTTTATTAATTTTTCTTCTTCTGGTGTTAAGTTTAAATTAGTATTCATAAGGTATTTCCCCTCTTCTTCTTGGAGCAACACCACAATGTGGGCATGTGCCTTGACTTGCTCTCTCACCAAAATCAAACCATTCTGTAAAATCACGATGACAATTGGAACAAGTGTAATTCATAGAATACTTATCTAAGGCTCCTTCTATTTCATTTTTAATTTTTGTTGTTTCTGACATATTTGATACACCTCCCCTAATAAGCTTTAAAAAGATAGCTGGTGTCTGTAGGTACGGAAAAACCTTTGCTCACCAACTATCGTTCCAAAGTTTATTTTGCTTGTGTAGTAGCTGGAGTTCCTACTGCTTTTTGAGCACTATTTAAAGTTGCTTTTTGCACTAAAACTATACCCAATAAGATAAGAACTAATACTAATAACAAAACTAATCTATCTTTCATATTATTTTCACCTCCTTTTGAAGACTTTAGATTAATAATCTTCGTCTTCCGCTTCTTCCTCCTGCTCGTCTAACCAATATCTTTTGAGGAACAATAAACCAATTCCAAGTGCTACAAGGAATTTATGTTTTTTGCCCCACTCAAAAATATCAGCGACAAGCTCTTCCACTTCCTTAGTCCATTTTGCAACTATACCAGAGACTGTTTTCAAATCTTGTCCAGCCTGAGCTGGTAAAGCTAACAATTCTTTTTTCTTTCGTGCCATATTATCTGTGAGGGAGTGTTGTAGCCAACCATAATACAATTGCATTAATGTTGGTTACAAAGTCCCAAACCAAGATAGTAAGTGGAATGTAAACAATAAGCCATTTCCATAATCTTGGCATTCTTTTCACTTTTTTTTCACCTCCTTTATTTAAGTTTTTAACTCTCTTTAAATATTTCCAATCAACATATCCTTCAATATAGTCTTCATATTCTTCCCAGCGTGGTTTTTTAGATGTATCAGGAATCATAGGGGCCTGCCCCATATAACTACTAAAATATTGTTGTTGAGCATACATTTGAGGATAGACTTTTTGTCGTTTAATTACGGGCTCAACTGCTTGTACATAGCATTCTCCATCGGAATTAACATTTTTAATTTTAACAATTTTTCCTGCTAAATCATTGTTCCCATCTTCATCTTCCCACCTTTTTGAGACTCTATAGAGCGATTTAAGGCGCTTTTTTCTATTGAGAGCATCAAGTATAAACCAAGATACTCCCCAAACCCCAAGCGATAGTGTTATTATTGAAAAAAAATATTCCATATTCTATCTATTGTTACAATACACTGATTGTATTTTACCCATTTCGAAATCTTGCCATTGAATATCAAAAATGTGTCCATCACAAATGTCATTAGCTTTTTGATATGAAATATTTGCTTTCGTGTTTGGGGCAATTATGTTTTCCGATTTAGTAATTGTCGTTGTTTTTGTTGGTGCTTTTAGAAATATAAAACCTGCTATTCCTAAAATAATTAGGTTAATTAAAATTGCTATTTGAAATTTTGATTTAGATATGTACATCATATTTTTATGTTTTCTACCAAATCTTTAAAGTCTATTAGAATAAAAGCGATTAATATTATTATTCCAATAATAACCAATCCCCACCATATTACAATCGCAAGAAACCATTCATATAGGGGTATTGGGTGGTCTCGGAAAGCTCTATAAATAGTGGCTACAATACATCCTATTCCTAAGTAAGTAATAATAATTGGCAGTGTAATCATATTTAAAAATGGCACTTAAAGACTGGCTTATCGTTTTCGTCTAATCTAAAATCAATTACGCCATTTGCATAACCCTTTTGACATGTATTTGTTACGCTTTCAAGTAATTGTTTATATCTTTCAGTTTTGTCGTCAACTTTAACGACCCTATCTTTGTAAACAGTTTTTGTTTCAGTGTGGTTAACTATTCTAACGGGAGTGGTAAAATACCAAAAGGAGAACAACACTAAATTGAGGATTATAACGAGTAAAAATTGTGTTGTGTTAAATGTTAAATCTTTCATTTCTCTTAGGCTTCCCTAGCCTTTAGACACTTCTTACAAAGTTCAATTTCTGGGTCTTCTTCTAATAAATAAATTTCTTCAAACCAATTTAAACAGTCAGAACATTGAAACTTCTTTATATAAGTTTTTTCGGAATGGATATTTTTAAATCTTCTTACTACCATAAGCTTCCATTTCCGCTTATATTATGAATAATTATATCATAAAACAAGCGATTAGTCAATATGCATTTTCTTCTTAAAATACTTAACATATTTAGAAATTGCCAGTGGAGAAAGTGCTGGAGCAGTATTTACTTCACAAATTACAAAAGATGGATATCCGCGTCCTGCATCAGCCAATATATCAACTGCTCCAAAGTCTAATCCCAATTCTTTTACAGCCTTTTTAGAAGCCCTTACAATATTCATAAGGTGTGGGTTTTCTAACCATTCATGTCTGTGCATGTGTCTAAATTTAAAGTTATTTTTTCTTTTATTCCAAATCATTCTTTTTTTATTACCTTCTTTTATGCTTACTAATAAACATTTATTACCTGCTACGTGAACACGATATTCATTTTGTTTTGGATATACTTTTGAAAAATAAGTAGCGCCTTTCCACTTAGCTCTCAATACATCATTTGGATTTTTGCAAATATAAAAACCATGCCCACTATGATGTTTATAGGGTCTCCCAATAACAGGAAAGTCTGTTTCAGTTTCCATAGGTACTGGTAATCCTGCATGTTTTAACTTTCGTCTACACCAAATCTTATTGCTGGCGCGCTCTACTGCTTCCAGTTTATTAACTTGTCTTCCATCAAACGGAAAATTACTGCCCCATCTAAGTACGCGTTTTGTTTCTCCAAACACGTGATTTGTAACGGGCAGGTTTAATGCTTCCCCTAATAATTGAGCTGTTTTACTCTTCGGTGACAGGATTATTTTCATTGGCTTTCGTTTTAAGATTGGGTAAACTTGGTTTGACTACTTGCAATAATTTAATCAGATTTTCAACGTCTTCAACATTATGTTTTAAAACATCCAATCCATAAGTATTAAGTAACATTTCTGTTGCAATAATACTATTAATTTTATCTATTTGTATTTCACTCATTTCACATCACCACCTAATCATCATATGCAAGGTCTCGCTGTTCCTCTTCCCACGCTTCAACTTCGATATACATATCTTCAATGTCTTGGTCAATAATCCAAATTACCTTATCGTTATTTTCCTCCAAAACATATTTACATTTAGGGCAAAGAAGTCCTTTTTCTGTTTTATGCCAATAAACTCCTCCATCCATTTGAAAATCAATTGATTTATCACACATTAAACATCCCTTATTAGTAAGACTTGAAATAATGTCACGCATTTGAGGAATTGTTAAGTTCATTAAGTCATAAAAATTATTATGATGCATTTCTTCTTTTTCTTCATTTGTAAGAGCAAATGGATTTTTATATCCCGTTCTTTCAAAGTAACTAATTGGCACTATTGATTTTTTACCAATAATTTCAGCTATTTCTTTTTCTGTATCTGCCTGTCTAAGACTATCTATTTCTTTATTTTCTTCATCTGCATCTTCATCAGCTCCCGCAGGTGCACTATGCGCAGAAACATAAGTTTTAAAACTAATTGCAGTTTTCTTAATTTGAAAATTAGTATTAAATTCATAAACTTCTTCTGGTTTAGGAGACCAAATATTTTTCTCTTCTAAAGAGAAGAAGGTGCCAACAATAGCTTTTAATGCTGGTTCTGTAGAAGCCCAGAAATAAGTTTGAAGTTCTGGAACCCTAATAACAAAAAGCGGATTGCCGTCTCTAACTAAGAAGACTTTATTTGGATATCTTAAATCAATCCATGTAATTGCAAACATTCCATGTAATTCGGGTAATGCTTTTTTGTAATCATTTTTATATTCATTAAGAAGATAGAAAATTGCTTCGCTATCAACTTCCGCGTCTGTAACCTCATGCTCTTTAAAGATTTCTTTTGAATTACTTACATGTCCATTGTGACAACCAATAATATTTCCATAATCAAAAGGATGGGCATTTCTTTGAGTAATAGCTCCGCTACTTGCCCAACGCGTATGTCCCAATATAATAGGTGGATTTTTCTTAAGTAATTGACTGAATGCTGGAGTATCTACAAAAGCTTGCGCTTCTATGTCTTGTTTAACAATATCCGTTTTTGTTGGTAAAACTCCTGCTATACCAGTGCTATGGTGTCCGCGCTCTTGCATAGCAATGAGAAGTCCTCTAACAATTTTATTTCTAACCTCTTTTTGCTTAGGTGTTAATTCGATACCTTTTTTAGTAATACAACCTGCTAATCCACACATAATTATAAACCTGGCTCATCTGCGCCATTGTCAAATGCAGTAGCCATTTCTCTTCCTTTCTCCATAAAAAACCTTATGGTTTCTAAATCTTTATTTTTTAAGAAACCACCATCAATTGGTAAATTAAATAAATCACTTGGTAAATTCTTTTTAGCCATTTCACTTGCAAGATTTAAAGCATATTGTCTTATACGTCTAGGTGATTGTCTTGTATCTCCTTGATTACGTAAATCTTCTTTTACTTTCTTTAAAGCTGCTGGATAATAACTATCGATTGCTTTCTCAATCTTTCTTCTTTTAAGAGTAATCGCTCGGCGCTCTTTCTCTCTTAAAACTTTACCCATATTAAACTTCACTCTAAAATCAGGATTAAACTTATTAATTCTGTTTTCCATGTATTCTCTTAAATTAGATGGAAATTCCATTAAATGAACAAATCTTTTAAATTTCTCATAAGATGTTTCTGTATTATAAAACCATTCTACCTCGCTTGGTTTATATCGATTAATTGCGTATTCTATCATACGGCTTGTTATATTAATCCAATTGATGATTTTATAACCCTCAACAGTCCCACTATGGTATCTAAGTTCAATTGTGCCTCTATAAAAAATAGAATGAATATTTAAACCATAATATCGACTTTCATCATATTTATGGTGTTTTCTTCCGTTGGCTTGTCTAACAGTTGCGGTTTTATACCATTCTTTTTCAAAATCACCTTTTTTAATTTCTTTCCTAAAGCTTTTATAAAGATAGTCTTCGCTTAATCTTTGACAGTAATTTTTTCTATTAGAGTCTGGAGACCAACGAGATGGTGGAAGCATAGAATAAAGTATATCTTCCATAGCATAAAAGGTTTTTATTATCTGAACAATTTTTATATGATTTTTCATTATGTCGCCTGCATCGAAGTGTAAATGAAGACCACAATTAACAGTTCCTTTAAATCCATTTTCTTTTAAGACCGTAGTCACTTCTTTAACTATTCTTTCTACTTCATCATAGTTTGCAGGTGGAGTTACTATTTCAATACCTTTGTCATGAAGGCTTCCATCTCTTACAATACCTACGTAAGATGGCATTTTTTTAACCAATCTACTAAGTTCGCCTTTTTCCGCTTCTATTTCAATACCTACAAAACGACTGAAGGGCAATTGAGAGTTTTCAGGATTACCTTTAAAAAAAGTTGGTGGGTCTGGTAATTCTCTATATCCACACTCAAGAGAGTGTTCTCTTTGACAATCACGACAAAATCGATAACTACACGTAGGACAATCATATCTTCTACTTAAAGGAGTTAAATCAGCACAGCCCCTACAATTAAATAAAGCGCGAGTTGAACAAGGGAGACAATATCTTGCGCCTTGTGCTAAAACGTATTCATCCGTATCAAAAGCAATATCACAATTAGGACAAGTCCATACCTTCCCCATGCAATTACCACAATATGAATGCATATTGCCCGTTATTATTCCTTCATTAAAACTTAAGAAATATCTGGAACAATTAAAACATTCATTAAACCCTTCTATACAAGTAGAACAAACAAATTCACCCAATGAAATTTGAATTAAATCTTGTTTCTTTTCTCTTATTCCACAACGAAGACAATTGGTATAGACTTTTGGTCTACCTCTCTTAATATTGTTAACAAGAGTTGTTAAAGGATTTTCTGGACGAGGGGGAGCAAAATCTAATGGTTCACGCATAACTGCGGTTAATTGTTCAAGGTCGGCTGGGCTTTCGTCTTCGTCATAAGCAATAACACCCTGCGGAGCTGTTGTGGTATTTTGCCATGTAGGATGTTGTGTAATAAAAGTAGGAAGAAGTGGATGATTAAAAATGTCTTCCCAATGATTAGAAGATAATGTTATTCGAGTATGGGTAATATTTTCCTCCATTAAAGACTCAACGTTTTCAGCAAAATCGATTAACCAATGAGGAAAATCATTACCATTGTAGTTTATGGTAATTAACTT
>QZGF01000051.1_pt1 | contig 17603 bp, 14 predicted proteins | sample 1990021 | NCBI WGS metagenome assembly QZGF01 (sample SAMN10076523, study PRJNA491371) | Subsurface metagenome, whole genome shotgun sequencing project. | isolation source: subsurface fracture fluid from borehole BE326-BH2 | place: South Africa: Beatrix Gold Mine | collected 2015-06-18 | reverse complement strand
TCATCTAAAACAATAATTTTTGGTCCAGATTGTTCAAGAAACTCTGGTGTAATAACAATATTGCTATCTCCGTATCCTATATATCCTGGGTCTGAACCTTTTAATCTAGCAATTGAATGTGGCTCTTGAAATTCTGTACAATCAATTCTTAAATAACGTTTTTCCCAATCGTTACCACCAAGATATTTTGCAAGAGACTTAGACATTTCTGTTTTTCCTACCCCTGTACTACCCATAAACATAAAAATTCCCTCTGGTCTATTTGGGTCAGAAAAACCTCCCATACTTCTTGTTACTGCTCTTGCTAATTGATTACAAGCCTCTTCTTGCCCGAAAACATTATTGCCCAGCTCATGTGCAATATCGTCTATTGCTTTATAGTCTGGGGTAATTTTACGAAAATCTGGATTACTCCGTATTGTTTCGGTTGTAATTGCACCCATTAATTCTTTCATGGTTTTGGTTGATACCACTCTTTAACCATTTCTGCATCTTTGAAACAATTTCTGCATCCACATCCCTTTGCTCTTTTTTCTGCAATATAAACGTCTTTACTTTCCTTCGCAGCAACTACAAGTATTGCTTCTTGTATTACTGTCGGTTGCTCACTAAATGGATGAGGATTCGTTCGAATCTCTCTTTGATATGGAAAAATGGGCTTATTAGCCCCTTTATCAAACTCCATAATGAGCGTGGAATTAGAATCTTACTATTCCTTTTACAGCAACTCCTGAGTCATGTAATTGTCTATCAAGTCCTTTAAGTACAGATGTTATAAAACCAACAATGAACAATTTTGTTTGTACATCAAGTTTTACACCAAATACTATATCAAGTAATGTATTAAGTACGCCTTCTGTTAAAAGATATGAAAGTGCACCAAGTACAACAACTCTTAAAAATTCTTTTCCCCATGATATTAAACTGTTAATTTGAGTTTGATTCATATTCCACCTCCTTTTTCTTTCTAACGTTAACTTTGTAAACGTATAAAAAGTCTTTACAACCTTCATGTTCAGCATTCCAAATCTCTTGAACAAGAGAATCTTTTTCTCCAAGATATTCAACTCCAACGTTGCAATAAGAACATTCAAAATTTATTTTTTCCATGATGAAAGTTTATTAAAAATACTTGCAAAGAAAGCTTTCCAAGCGTTTGCTTTTAAATCTTCAATTTCTTTTTGTAATTGTGCTTTTGAGCGATTCCATGTCTGCTCAGCCGATTGATAATTAGCTAATTTATCTTTTAATATAGTATTTTCTTCGGTTAAACTAGGCACTAATTTAGCTTGTGTTTCTAGGCTATCTTTAGCCTGACTAAGACTTAGCACTTGAGCATTAAGACTGCTAATTTGTGCATTCAATTGAACAATATCGTTATTCCTATCATTAACTTGTTGATTTAAATTATCTATTGTATCTTGTTTACTTTTAAGAGCTACGTTGACACTTGTAATATCTGGATACCCAGCATCTTTAAATTGTGTATAAAGATTCCAATTTCTATCTCTATCAGCAAGAATTTGGTTCAATTCCTTTTGGGTTATATTAGCCATTGCTTCAAATGCTTTTGGATTTAACCAACCAAGTACATGATTATAGTTGTGGTCTTGAACATGAGGAAGTGAGCCAACTGGCCAATTGGCATCAAAGGATTTAAAATTATTAACATCACCACTGATAAAAATGGCAATATGACCGTAACCATGACCAACAGAGGCATCATAATTAAGAGCTTCTTCCCAAATTACTATATCCCCTTTTGATGGAACTCCAGTTGGACTGTTTGCAATCTTAGTAAAATATGTATCCCATTGAAATTGAGTATAAACAAGCGCAGCCCAAGCTCTAGCAATAACCGATTTGTCAGTAATCCCCAAAACATCATAGACATATTGATGTGCTAAATCCATGCATTGATTTGGATATACACCATCAAAATCTACTGGCTTATCTGTCCATTTTGTTATAAATTCATCAAAAGTTATCATTATTTCTTAAGCCTGCCTTTCATTTCAATCGCAATAGCGGGATTAGCTTGAAAATAGTGGTCAAGCGCAAGAACAATTAAGTCTTGAAAGCTTTTATTTTCTGTTTTTAAAAGTTCAATTTGTCTTTTGAGGAGTTCTATTTGTTGGCTAGATTCTTTTTGTCCTTTTTCAAGTAAATCAACTCTATCTGTGAGGTCTTTGTTAGTATCACGAAGCGTCTGGAGGTCTTGTGTTCTTTTTCTATTAAAGAAAACAAAAACAGCTCCAATAGTAACGAAGATTGTAGCTATCCAACCAATAAGGGTGTTTGGAACTTGTGTAAGAATTGATTCCATAAATAAAAAAAAAGACACCTTTTATCTGTTAATATGAAGGTGTCTATGACGGTGCTCGCCCATAGAAACTATATGTTTTCTATTAATAAACAGTAATGCACTAAAGCCTCTTTTGTCAATTTTATTGATTAAGGAAATAGCGCCATTCTGGTGTATTAGTTACGGTATTTACATAGGTAAATGGATTTGCATTGTGTCCCTCATATCTCGTATTACCTTCTTGAAGAGCCATGATAATTTGAGATGGACTCATATTAGCCATATTAAACCCTTTTTTCTTTAAAATATTATTTACAGTTTGAGCATAAGCGCTAATATTTGCTTGAAGATTGGGAAAGTTCCAATTGGGACCAATACCATAAACATTATTAATTGGAGATTGTGTTTTTCTTCCAGACTCAACAGCCCATTGTGACGCAGCTAGTGCGTTTGGAATACCATACTGTTTTGTAATTGGGAATACGTTTTGTTGTAAAAACTGTAAAGTAGCAGGACTGATGGTTTGTCCACCATTAGTAACTACTGGTTGTTGTACTGGCGCTGATACGACTGGTTGCATTACATTACCTTGTGCCACAGGGGTCGGAGTTGGAGTTGCACTGGGATTTAATCCCTGCAACAATTTATTTCCGTATTGGTTATAGTATTGAATAATTTGAGCATTAGACATTTGTAAATTAGGATTTGCTCGTCTAATAACGTTAACAGCGTTTAATTGTTGTTGACTTGGAGCATTTGCCATCCATTCTGGATATTGCACGGTTTTAGGAGTAAATGTAGAAGGTGTTTTTGCTTGCTGTTCTCGTAATTGGTCTAATTGTGTTTTATAAATTAATCCTTGTGTTAATTGGTCAGATGCAGGAATTGGAGAAATGATGCTAGGATTTTCTACAGATTGATTTTTAGGAGCAACCCCTCCAAAAGTAGATATTCCCTGATTCCATGTTTGTCCTGTTAAAAGATTACCTAAAACAGAAGGAGTCTTTTGATTGTATGACGCAATCTTTTGTCCCATATAGTCTTGTAAGTCTTTAAATGTTTTTGAAAAAATATCCATATTAATTTAATTGTCTTGGGTCACTTGTAATTCTATATACTGGAGAATAATTAATAACCTTACTCATTGGTATGTAGATGTTTCTATAATAATCGGCTACATTTGGATTTTGCAACATAACATTTTGCCCTAATTGTCCACCAATTTTAGCAAATGATTCCACATCAGCTGTTTGTGGAGCCAATGAACCGCTGACACGATAACTATTAAGAAAACTATTGAGTCCTGGATATCCACCGTTATTTTTTACTGTAGGATTAAACTGATAACTATTAGCAAGGGTAGTGCCAATATTCCCAACATAATTAGCAAATGGAGACTGGTTAACATTTGCATCCATCGAATGCGCCAATTCATGTCTTAAGGCTTCAACGGCAAAAGAATTAGTTGATTGAGAAGGAGAGTGGTTTAAATATTGTGACTTTATAACCACGTTAGGGTTAGTTTCATTAGGTATGGTAATTGCCGCTGCCATAGCTGGCATAAACATTGGACTAAATGTTTTTGGTGTATTGTAGTAATCAATAGGCACATTATTTTGAATAAAAGTGCGAGCTTGTGGTGTATAAGCAGTTTGGTCTAATGTATTTTGAACCAAGGCATTCAAAGACCAATCGGCAACACTTGGCTTTGCTACCTGTTTTTTTGGTTGATTATTGTTCAATAAACCAAAACCACTTTCTATCCATTGTAGTGCTTGTTGTAATGCTGAAGCCATTATACGACCCTCCCTAATCTTCTAATACTCCAAACAGCTGGTCTTAATGTTGATTTAGGAGATTTTATTTTAAGACTTGATTTATATTCTGCCTTTGGCATTTTAGGTAATTTTGCTACTGATGTCTTTGTTGGTCTTAAAGGACTAATTTTTAAAGCATTTGAAGAATAATTTGGTGTAATAACTTTAATAGATGGATAATTAGCTGAAATTTTTAATGAACTATTGCTTGTTCCACTTCCAGTCTTAATTCTATTTCCTTTTAAATCATATTCTGTATTTTTGAAAGCATTGTATTCTGCTCTATTAATTAATCCAGCATCATAAATATTTTTAAGAACCGTATCGGTAATAAACATGTTATCTGATAAGCTATGGTATCTTCCAGTAGTTATTCTATCTAAAATCCATTGATGTGATTGTCCAGAAGCTTTATCTATAAAATAATTTGTTTTTACTTTTGTTGTTTGATTTGCAAGATAATCATATCTAACTTGATTTGGGTCAAGCTTTAATTGTTTAAACAATTCATTTTTATCTGCCTGTGACATGTTTGCTCCCCAAATTTCTCTTGCCTTTTTATAAAGCGCATCTTCTTGTGTATAAGCATCAATACCAGATTTCTTATTTACTAAATCAGTAAAGTCAATTGATTTAGCTGTTTTAGAAACTGGGTCATAATAGTAAACTTTATTATTTACTAATTTTAATGAAGTTCCACCTGTTGTAGAATCTCCTTTTACATTTGAAAGACGGATATTTCCAGACTGCATTAATTCTCCCTCTTGCTGTACTTGTTTTTTGATAGCATTTTCTTCTGCGTTTTGTTGTAACTGAGCACTTCTATCTTGATATGCTTGTTCAAACTGCGCATTGGGTGTTCCAAGGGCATATGGTGCTAAAGATGAAGACAAAGGACGAGTAGATGGATTACCGCTTGCATCAGTGTATGCGGGTAATGTTTTAGAAATAAGAGGAAGACCTTTTTTGATTTGTCCCATAAATGTTCCACCAGCATCTCTATAAACTGGGTCTAATAAATTTGCAATGTAGGTTACTAATCCATTAAATGGAATAAGTTGTCCTCCAGTAAACGCTAATTGAGTAGCTGTTGTGTAATCTACGTTTCCTGAAGCCATATTTACAAAACCACCAAGTCCCGCAACTGGTGTTGATTGAGACCAATAATTAAGAACTGATGTAGCAATGTTAAAGAGTTTTTGAGCTTGTGAATCAGTTGTAGCTGTTCTACTTTCATTTTGATACCAATTAAATGCTGCTGGTAATGCAAAATTAAGAGCAAGTGGTCCAAGATATTGCATTGGAACCCATCTTTCTCCAACTCCAGGGAAATTAAGTTTTACTGAAAATGGTTTTCTACCAGAATCATAAAATGCTTGTTTTTGTTTAGGGTCACTTGGGGCTGCCCATGTAGTATTTCCATTTAATGCAGCCAGAGAACCCATTACAAAAAACAAAGAGCCAATTTCCATTTTAGCAAGTTGTGCGCTTTTATCTGCATTGCCAATTAAGGTTGCTGGGCCTGTTATTGGGTTATACTCAAGAGACATTTTAGCAACAGCCATAGGAACCCTAACAAAAGGCACAAACCATCCAAGAGGACCAACTTTTTTTCTTCCGCTAATTATCCAATCTGTAAGACCATCCATTTTAGAAAGTAACAATCCTTGCCCAGTTGCGTTTGCTGGGTCTAATTGTTTTCTATAAAGGAATTGTGCAGCCGTTTCATAGGCTTTTGTTTTTGCTGCTTCATCAGCTAAGCCTTTACTTTTACCAATATTGTATTCTGCGTTTGCAATAAGCTCTGTAAAAAATCGGTCTGATGCTTCCATTCCTCTTCCAGCAATTTGTAACCATGTTGGAACATTTTTAGAAGTAGCTTGATTGTAAGAAGAGAATACGCCTGTATCATTAATTTTTTGATTAATTGGGTCTTTTCCCTCTAGGGCATTAGCAAATTCTTTAACTGCATTATCTGCTCCGCCTACTAATCCTTCATAATATCTAGCTAAATCGCCCACTCTTCCTTCTGCTTTTCCTCCGACAGCTCTATAAAGAGTATCATTAACACCCTTTAATCCAACGGTTGCAGGTCTTATTGCAACTGTGTTTACAACGTTGAAATATGTGTTTCTAAGTTGAGTAAGAGGATTAATCAACATATTCTGATATCTATATGCATCTGTATACTGTAATACTGATGGTGGAATATCTTTTACAATATCGCTCATTAAAGTTTGTGTTGCTTTTTGTTTTTCAAGAGGGTCAGAAATTCTATTAATTTCTCTCATTTTTGACCTAATTGCATCAACTCTTTCTGGAGTTAATTCTACTTTCCAATCTCCACCCATTGCTCTCTTAGCTAATCTTATTGGTGATAAATTAAATATTTGATTAGCCTGTTCATGAATATTCTGTGCCCATCTAACCATTGCTTCTGGAGTTTTTTGTGACCAAACATGTGCAAATTGAAGCATTTGTGCAATTGGAGTAAGCTTAGCAGCCATTTGATTATCTAATTCAGCTGCCTGTTGGTCTAATGCTTTTGCTTCATTAATATTACCAGTTCTTTCAGCTGTATCAGCCTTAATTTGTAAATCTTCATTTAAAGCATAATAAATACCTGATAATTCGTTTGATAAAGGTTCTTTAGGGTCAGAAACACGCGCGATAGCATCATTATAGTTTGTTTTTACATATTCTCTTCCATAAGCAAGTCTACCAGCATCTGTTGTAACATCATATGTACCCTGAACTTGTTGTCTAACACCTGGGCGATTAGTTTCATTTTGTCTTATTGATTCCACTAATCCACGTTCTTTAACTCCTTCTTGTGGAGGAACTGAAATACCACGTTTTTGGAGTTCTGCTGTATATGAATCAGCAAATTTAGTATTTTTTTGGAGTCGTGCTTGAAGTTCAGCTGTTGAAATTTCTCCCAATGGAACTTTTAATCCTTCTGGTTGAGGGGTAATATTATCAGGAGTTACTGATTGGGCTGAGGTGTTGATTCCACTGGTTGGTTCTCCACTGGCTGTTCCACCTGCGGTTGTGGGTTGAGGTAATTCTTGAGCGCTTGTTGCGCTTCCTGTGTTATTTGTTCCAATGTTTTCCCCGCTGTTGGGAGCATTGCTATTAATTTCTTTGCCATAATTAGGATGGAGAGGAGTTAAGACATCCTCACCTGTCCCTAAATTATATACCGCAAGCTGTTTATTGTCAACAGCAGCCTTAAGAGCAGTATCTAAATTTTTATTTACTTGAGATATGTCAAAGTAGATGTTGCCATTATCTTCCCACATACCAAGATGATTGCCTGGTTGAGATAATTTATCAAAATGCGCTTGAACATATTGAGCTACATTAGAGTCATTTGCAATTTCCTTTGGAATAACAACCTCAGCATCTTTATATGGAGAAAATGCAAATCCTGCTTTAGGCTGTTCTCCAGTTTGTACATTAATTGTTGTTCCACCAGTTGTTTTAGTTTGGTCCATTGCAGTTTTTGCAATATCTTCAATTTTTGGAGTTGTATCTACTACTTTTCCAGCTGCTTCAGTATAAGCTTTAACTGGGTCTGCTTCTAAAGTTTTTGCTTCAAAGACTTTTCCTAATGCTTTAATTACATTTTTACTTCCACCCAATGTTCCTCCAAGAAATGCGCCACCCAACACTCCTTCTCCTGTTGTAATGCCTAAGTTAGCAAGATAATCTACTGGATTATTCATATCTCTACCAGTTGAAACCCCTTGAAGAAAACCAAAACCAGCTCCATATTTTGAACCTGTTTTTGCACCAGTAATGACATTTGAAAGTAAATCGTTTTTAAGACCAGAGCGCAATAAACCTTCAGGAGCGCCTGCTTCTCCTAATGTTGCAATTGTTAAAAGAGGAAGACCAGCTTGAGCATAATCGCCTAACGCAACAAGAGGATTGTTTAATCTTTGAGCTGTTGCATCATTACCAATTTGTGTTCCCGCTTGCCAAATATCATGAGGAACATTAGCTATTGCTTCAGGAATTCCAACAGCAAGTCTTAATGGAACCTGAGCTACTTGTGGTAATTGTGTTGGAACATATTGTTGTAAATTAACTGGATGAGCATTTAACCAATTACCAGCACCTTGAACATTCGCTAATCCCTGCATAATATTATTGCCTATTGGATTTTGAGTTATTTTTAATAAAGCATCTTGTCCTTGTGGTGTGTGAATAATATTGCTTAAAGCCTGAATAGAACCAAGTGGGTTCCATGCATTGGTATTAATATAGGGTTGAACTTGCTGTGCGCTTTGTTGCCAATCATGAACAAAATTACCGACATTATTTGCAACTTGTCCCCATGTGGGAGAGTTTGGGGCGCTTACTACGGGAGTTTTGGAAACATTGTTAACGAAAGAGTTAACTCCATTTCCTACGAAATCGAAGAACTGTTGAAGTGCATTTTTATTTTTTTGAGCCATATCATATTATTTAAAGGTTAAACTTGTGTTTGAGCCAACTCGTCTTGAGTATTACCCACTCTCTTTACTGTTGGAGCTACTGCTACAAATTGATTTTGTAAATTACCTGTTGAGTTAAACAATAAGTTTTGTAATTCTTTAAGATTTACAGCAATTTCTTGTGGTGTAAATGCTCTACCTGCTGCTTGTTGCATTGATGATAATGCGCTAGTAACAATATTTTGTCTATATTGGATATCTGCTGCTTGAACAGCTGCGGCTTGTTGTTGTGCAGATTGAAGTGCAGCAAGTCTTGCATTTGTTTTATTAGCTTCAATTACGCCTCTTTGTTGTGCAATTTGTGCCAAATTAGTTGCAAGATTTTGTTTAATTGTATCAATAGCTTGATTCTTGTAATTGTCTAAATCTGTTTTTGATTGAGCAATAAATGTTCCAATTCTATTTCTTTCAGTAGCAAACTGTTGGTCGCCTGCAAGTTGTTGATTTTGTACTCCACCCTGCTGTCTAAAGAATTCTTGTTGTGCTAATTCACCAATAGCTTGTCCAGCTGAATTACCACGACCATATCTTGCATTGCCTTGTTGTGCTAATGCATTATATGCTCTAATAGCATCTTGTAAAGCTGATTGAAGGTTTGCATTGTATTTACCTTGTTCTGTATTTGTATCTTCTGTAAGCTGTTGACCTCTTGTATCAAGTTTTGCTGATTCATTAGAGACATTTGTTTCAAGATTTGAAATGTCATTTATAGCACCAGTTTGAAGAGTACCCTCATATTGATTTAAAGCATCAATAGCTGGTTGATAAGCTGCTGAAATATCATTACTTGTATTTCCAGATAATTGACTATTAGCCCAAGCTCTTAAATTATCATCCCATGGAATTTGTCCAGTATTCATCATGTCGAGAATTCTTTGTGCGCTAGAACCACCGCCACCTCCACCACCATTATTATTGTTGTTATTACCCGTTGGTGTAGGAGTTGGTGTAGGGGTAGGTGTTGGATTTGGTGTTGGGTTTGTTGTTGAAGTTCCTTTTACAGAAGGAGCATTGGTTCCACCAGAACCTGTGTTAACACCAGTTAAACCACTAACAACAGGAGAAATAATCCCTTGTGTATTTTGGTCTAATAAATTACTACCTCCCTGAGAAGTTCTAGGTCCACCCGATGCAATTGCTTCTGAAATAGAAAAATCAGGTAAAGGAATACCACCGATATTCCAGCTTCCTGCGTGAACTGCTCCATTTGTAAGTTGACTATATATATCTCCCATAATAATTGCACAAAAAAAGACCACCAGTAATTTAATTGGTGGTCATATGGGCCGTGCTTGCCTCAAATAACTATGTTTTTATGTAATCATACTAGCTACAATCTGTCAAATTATTGACCTAATTGCGCCTGTTGTGATTGTTGGTCTCTAGCAATTAATTTTACAAGTAATTGAACGATACTTCTAGCAATTTGAATTTCAGTTGCATCTGTACTACCTGCAATATATGTTTGGATAGCTTGAACAGCTGAAAGTAATGGTTTTGTGTTTCCACCATCTACTCCTGGTTGTAATTGATTTTTTGGAGCTTGTCCACTAGGAACATTTTGCTGAGGAGGTAATTGTGGTTGCTGTGGTTGCCCTTGTCCACCTGCGGGTTGCATACCATTAATAATATGCATAAATGGATTTTGTCCAATTACAGGTTGACCTTGTGGAGCAGGTTGCCCTGCCACAGGCTGTTGTTGATTTTGTTGTTGTTTTGCGGCTAACATAGCCATCATTCTTGGGTCCATAAAATTAAAAAAGACGACTACCAATAATTGATAAGTCGTCAAACGCGGTTCTTCCGCCAATTAACTATAGATTCAATTTAATTAACTACTTATCTCTTGTCAAGTTAAATAAAAAATGCATAATTATTAGTGCCACCACTAGATGCTTGTAATAAAGTTGCATCTTGCCTACTGTCAATTGTTGGATTTGAAGTCCCTGTAAACGAAGTTAAATAATCAATATGAATTCTTCCATCTGAACTTGCGCCCCTTGAACCACTGGCGACTACTCCAGTAGAGGTTATTAAATTTGTTCCCAATGTTGCAGTTTGTGCCTTTAATAAAACAGAACCACCCGCACCTGAACCACCAGCGCCATCCGCTGCCCACCCAGTTCCTCCATTTACCGATATACTACCAGTTACTGTAATAGTTGCTCCAATAATCAAAATTATACCTCCACCTCCACCACCAGAGCCTTCTAAGGCAGTATCATTCGCCCTATTAGAACCTCCACCTCCACCGCCTCCAAAAACCATAGAAGTTAATCCTGCATTACCAGCCGTAGAACCTCCAGTTCCGTTATAGGTTGGGCCATTACCAGTTCCATTACCCCCAGTTGAAGCATGTCCACCAGAGCCACCAGCTCCATCATGGGCAACTCCAGAAGAACCACCTTTTGCTCCTCCTCCACCGTTACCGTTTGCAGCCCCGCTTGATGAAGTTGCTTTATTTCCAGTAGTACCATCTCCATATTGAGATGGGTCTCCTACTCCATTAGAAGCAGAATCTCCTCCTCTAAAACCTATACCTGCCCCACCAGCAGTTACTCCACCTGCCCCACTAAGTCCAGCACCATTGATGGAACCAGTTACTGTAACAGAACCATTTGCAATAAAAGCTAAAATACCACCAACTGTGCCATTCCATGCTTTAGCAGTGTAAGTAGTTGAACTATTAATTGTTACATTAGTATATTGTGGTAATACCCTAACCTGTGCTCCAGTTCCATAAGTATTTATAAGTGAATAAGAAGTTGTTATTGTTCCTGCAACGTATGAAGAAATTTTATTTAATTCCCAATTACCAGCACCTGTACCATAGGTTTGGTGAATTAAAATTAATTGTTCTGATGCAAAAGAAGCGTTTGTAGCTGTTAAAGATGTTGTTCCACCTGTGCCAGTTGCAGCAGAATCAATTGGAGATTCGGTAGTATTGCTCGAAATTGTAAGAGCACCATTACTACCATTACCAAATCGCTCACTCCATGTAGATGTATCATCGGAACGAAACTGACGTTGTGCCATATGTTAAGAAGCCTTTCCCTGAGCAGTAATAAGTACGGGAGTTCCACCCATACCTGCAATGTCAACCCAGAAAGTATCTCCCTGATTAAACCCTTTTGTTAAAATAGAAGCAGTAGAAGCAAATGTTCCCCCTCCCGTAACGGTTGGCCTTGTATTTGTATCAAAAATAGATGTTCCATTCTTCTTAATATCTAAAATTAAATTTGCTCCTGAAGCCGCGCCATTAAGAGTAACTGAAAACCAGCTAAATGTACCAGAGGTAGGCATAGCTAAGGGATAAGAAGCAAAAGCGGTTACAGAAGAAGCTGCGGCACTAATTACCCAAGTAGGATTAAGAGCATTTATGCCAGTAATAGAGGCACCAGAAGCATTAAGATGGGTATAAATTCTTGCAATAGAAACAGTGGCTGTTGAAGATACAACAATATTACCGCTTGAATCATGGGATACAGCTAAGAAATCAAGAATATCTCCCCAATGTGTAATTGAAAAATTCTCTTCAACAATTGCGCCTGATGAGTGAGCCTGCGCTGTTGAACCAGCTACTCCTCTTGTAACTCCAGTAAGTGTATTAGTAGAAATTCCAGTAAATGAGATATATTCTCTAGAAGTTGGTGTATTAGTGTTATTTGTGTCTACTCGGTCAATACAAAGAATACCAGGGGCTTGAAGTCCCGTAACAGAAGTAAGGGTAATTGATGTATCGCCCGCAGCGATTGACCCATTTAATGTAGTTGAGAAAGCATTAATTGTAGATGCTTTCCATAAATTTACGCTCATATTTCCAATAAAAAAGACGGCTTCTTTTCAGATTGCCGTCAAACGCGGGTACTCCGCTGGATAACTATTGTTTTAAGATTAATTCACTACGATGTTTATGTCAAGTAAAATATTGTTAACTTGTGTTCCATGAAGATGGCGCATTGCCTCGTGATTGAGGTATGGCAATAGCTGTAACACCCAATAATTCAAAGTTATCTGTTGCTCCACTTGTTCTAATTTCAACCTGATAAGTTCTAGCAGATTGATAAATAAATGTTCTTTTAAGAGTTTCTGATGGTGTTGTTTCTACTGTATTATTTGTAATACCAAATTTTGATAAGCCAAAAGGAGATGTGCCAAAACCAGAAGTGCCCGATGAACCACTGCCTGTTAAGTTGAAAGCTTTAGCAATAACTACTCTTCCATCTCTATTTTCAACATAAATATTAACTGAAACAGAACCAATAATAGAACGGAAATTAGTAAAAATTTCATTAATTGTTTTAAATGTTGTCCAATCGCCAAAGTCTTCTTTTCGTGATTTAAAAATTGTTTTAATAGCATCACCTTTATCACTTTGAAGTGTTTTGACAAATTCTGTAACAAAATTATCATTATTATCTGCACCTATTAATCTTTCTTGTCCATTTGAATCAACATATCTAACCCAATGAGTAATTCCATAAGGAAGTGTCCATGGTCCAACAAAAGAAAGGCGCTCTCTGTCAAAAACAATTACTTGTTTTGAGATTGGGAATGAAAGAAGATATTTTTTATCATAATAAACCCCAGCACTATGTGTAATGTCATTATAGGTAAGAGACTCAAAAAATGGACGTATTTTAGCAGAAATTTCAGAAGCATTAATAACAGTAAGTAATTGTGGCTCATATCTAAGAATATACATACCCTTAGCATTAGCAAAAGCAACATCGTTTTCCATTGGAACAATTGAACGAAAAGAAGCACAACCCTGAGAAGCTGTAAGTAATTTATATTGTGGGTCTAAAATAAGATAATTTCCGAACTCTACTTGATTTAAATTAACTTGCCATACAGAATTTTCTTTAAAGACAACTAATTTTTCCTGATGAATTCCAAGTCCAGTTATATTTTGACCTGAATCTGGTTCAATATAAACATATCCTCCACCATAAAACCAATCAAATCTTTCCTGAAAAGGATATCTTCCAGAGATAAGAACTTTTGTGGGTTCTCCAGCCAATCCAGCAACAATAAGACGGTCTTGAAATCTCATAATATATTTTGCCTTTGGTCCACCTGACGCATCTGCAACGGGAACGACTCTAAATGGGTCTGATGGCGCAAGACCTGCATCATCAAAGCTGAATGTGTTTGAATCTACTCCACCAATCCATGTTTCATTACCAAGAGAACCTCTATAAATATTGTAACCAGTTACATCTCCAGTTGCAGCAGAAACAGGAGACCATCTAACCCTCATAATTGTTTGAGTTAAATTTTGAGGAAGTGATGCTAATGAAACTGGTGTTGAAGCAAGTGTTTCTCCTCCAGATTTACCAACGGCAGTAACGCGCCATGACCAGATACTACTTCCAGTAGCGGAAGACATATTTGTTACAGTTACGCTTGTTGGCTTAGCGATTGTTGCAAAACCAACTAAGTTAGTAAAATTATAACGAACCATCTCTCTATCTGCTGAAACTAAATATGCATTACCTCCTAATTCTGCCCCTTCAACCATCGCTCCACTTGGCCAAGAAGCTCCAGTAAGCATTGTGTAAGATGCGCCATTCTTTTTAACCATAAAACCCCAGTCTGTTAAGCTCAAAATTTGAATATTATCATTTGCATCTTTAATAAAGTTTACAAAATTAACCGCTCCAGTGGCACCAGCAAGAAAATAATTTTGAGAACCCCATCTTTTTGTAGGAACTCCCGAGCCAACTAACATTAAATTAGTGGCAGTAGCCATTTCAGAAGCATTCAATTCATTTTCTCGGAGCAAAGTATTTAAACCTTTTCTCCATGAATTCCATTTAATAACCGTTTCTGACGGAGGATTGTATTTTGGTTGTTTTAATGAAGTTATTGGCATACATAAAATTAGTCTCTTCCAACACGGAAGTTCATGCGCTCTTCTGGTGTTCGCACATGACTTGGACCTGCGTAAGAGTTATATTTTGCTAAATCTGCACTTTCAATCATTTGTAATAATCTATCTCTTGCTTTAACTTCTTGTAATTGGAATCTAGCATCAGAACGAGATTCAAGAATATAGGCAATTGTTCTATCAACTAAAAATTGTGAATCTGTTACAAGTGGTATTTGTGCGGGAGATGCAAGGGAAGTTGGTGTTGCAAAATATTCAATTTGTAAAGAAACCCCAGATGCTAATGTTCCTGGATGAAAAACTAATGCAAAACCTGAAGAAATATCTCCTGTAATAGTAAAATATTTATCGGTACTATTATAAAGATGAGTTTCTTCTGGTAAGACCATTGGAAATTCAGTGCCCTCTGTTTGAGCTCCGTCATAAATAACTGGATATCTTGCTAATTTTCTAAAATCTGCTGGTAAACTTACCGTAGCTTGAGTAACTCCAGTAACTGCTGGGTAAAATCTTTGTCTTAAAACTTCCCAGTCATGAGAATTAGCCCATTCAAAAATTCCTCTATTAATATACTGCAACCAAAGAGCAAACTCTGAACTGGTAGAGGTAGGTGCAGTCGCATCCTGATTAACAGTTGCGGCAATTTGGGTCATTATTTGATTAATTGTAAGTCTAGACATAATAAAAAAGCCACCGATTTTAATTTGGTGGCTAAATGGGATTGTTTCCCTTTTTAACTATATATTGAATAGTATGCCACTAACTTTAACTTGTCAATTTAAACGAATATATATTGTGGAATTCCAGCTTGGACTATAAGCACAGCAACGCGTCCCTCAACTATAATAATCTTAGGTAATGGTTCAGGTATGTGTGGAGGATTTATTGCTATATTCTCTGTAAGATTTACGTTGTCAGAAACACTTATTAACCAAACAAAAGCAACATGAGAGTCTTCGTTTACTGTTATTGCATCACTTACGGCAATTTGTGGGTCTGATAACTGAATTATTACATTTTCAATTACTGTAACGTCATCAGATTGAAATACTGTAGTTTGGTCAATTGGGGGAATACTAAGGTTTTCAGAAACAGTAATACTTTCATTTTTATTAATATTAAGTTCATTTTCAAATTTAAAGCTTTCTAAAACAGTAATATTATCACTTTGTTGAATGCTTGCAATAAGTAAAATGTTAATATTTTCTGAAGTATTAACAGTATCTATTACGTTTAATAAACTATTTAATTCTTCATGAATAGATTCTGTAACAGCAATGTTATCAGAGACATTAATTTGTGGGTCTGAAACAACAAGAGAACGTGCTTCAGAAACTGTAATATTATCATTAATATTAATATTAGATGTTTCAAGTGTAATTAAGTTTTCAGAAAGAGTAATATTCTCTGAAATATTTATATCGCTTATTAATCTTATTTGAATGTTTTCTGTTACCGTTATTGAATCAGATTGATTGACAAATGAATTTAAATCTAATTGGCGATTTTCTGTAACCGTAATAGAATCTGATTTACTAATTTGTGGGTCTGAAACAGTAAGAATAACATTTTCAGATGTTGAAATAGACTCCATTTCCACAACGCCTTCCTCAAGTGAGATAAGTTGCGCCTCATTTACCGTAATAGAATCATTTATATTAGGATTTGGAACTCCGTCAAAATTAATATTTTCTGTAACATTTATATTTTCAAATTTATTAATAAAAGAATTTAGTTCTAAAACTCTATTTTCTGAAACTGTAATGTTTTCAGATTTATTAACATATGATTCAAGAAGCAATTGGAGATTTTCAGTAAGAGTTATGTTATCGGAAACAACTATTAATCCTTCTAATAATAATTGTAAGCTTTCTGTTAAAGTAATTGAATCTAAAACAGATAATAAAAGGAAAGGTAATAATATTACAGCTGATTCTGTAAGGCTTATTGAATCTGAAACAGTAATAAAACTATTAAGTTCAACAACATTATTTTCTGTCGTATTAATTGTATCTGAAACAGCAATTAATAATTGTCCTCCATCTTGTGTAATCGTTGGAGCGTCAGTAATAGTTATGTTTTCAGACACATTAATATTACTATTTAACTCTACTGTTGAACTTTCAGTTGTTATTATTGTATCTGTAACATTAATAAATGAATTAATGTCTACATGACTATTTTCTGTCGTATTAATTGTATCTGAAACAGCAATAAATGCTGTTAAAAATATTAATAAATTCTCACTTACAGTTATTGAATCGGAAACAATAATTGGTAAATCAGGTGGGGCAATAGAGACATTTTCATTAACAGTAATTGAATCACTTTTGTTTATACTTGATTCAAGAGTTGTTTTAATATTTTCCAAAATCCAAACCGTTTCTTCATAATACCAAGGAATATCTGTGACAGTAATATTTTCTACAACATTAATATTTTCATCTTCTGTAATAATAGTATTTTCTGTTGTTGTTATTGTATCGGAAACATTAATCGTATCAACAAGCGCTAAGTTTTTTGACTCAGAAAGCGTAATTGAATCTGATATTGTAATATTTAAATCATTAGCAAGTGTTGAATCTTGTCTAGAATCAATTGTTGGAGTGGTTGTTCCTGAAATAGAAGTTGCATAATCTGCATGAATAGTTCCATCTCCACCAGTATTAGGATTATTAGTGTTTCCAGCAGTGGCTCCTCCACCTGCTCCTCCAGCATCTCCAGAATTAGTAGCTGTTTCGGAAGTGATTCCTTGTGCCTTAACCAGAGTAGTCCCAAGAGTAATAGTATCTCCCTTAAGAAGAATAGCGCCTCCGCCCCCAGAACCACCAGGTCCTTGGTTGCTTGTGCTTATTTTACCCTTACCACCATTAGCTAAAACAGTAGCTCCAGTATTAACAGTAATAATTGGGGCAATAAGAAGGATAATGCCTCCCCCATTTGAGCCATTGAAAGGGTCATTTTGATTGCTATTAGCATCTAAGCCTCCCCCTCCTCCTCCAAATAAGAATTTAGTTGTTAATCCAGCAACAGTTTGATTAATACCCCCAGCAGTTCCTGTTCCAGCCCCAAATTTTCCTCCCCCA
>QZGF01000050.1_pt1 | contig 17608 bp, 16 predicted proteins | sample 1990021 | NCBI WGS metagenome assembly QZGF01 (sample SAMN10076523, study PRJNA491371) | Subsurface metagenome, whole genome shotgun sequencing project. | isolation source: subsurface fracture fluid from borehole BE326-BH2 | place: South Africa: Beatrix Gold Mine | collected 2015-06-18 | reverse complement strand
TTCTTCTCTATTTGCATTTTCAGCTGATCTGTATATGGACCCTCTAGCTCAATGGATGGTTCCTTTATTAGTCCAACAGTCTTTATAATTATTGTAACTTTCCCCAAATCGTAATATTTCAAAGGAAAATACATCGGGTTTACGTATGGAACCCAAAAAGTACTACCAGCTTGAGGCTGACTATACATATTATCCAAAGGTGCGTAATCGGGGCTAGACTTTTTAAATAAAAGTAATGCTGATTCGTTATTTGAATAGTATAATATGGCTAAAATAAAACCTACTACAACTAAGAGGGCTGGTAGAGTAGTAACTAAAACCTTGATATGGGTTGACCATTTTGTTTTAGTCCACATAAATAATAGACCGAGCGGATACAAAAACCATAGAAGAAGAATTGCAATTATAGTATTTGTTTTATTTTGACTTGCTGTTGAGTCTGGTTCGGACTCAGTATTGGGCGTAGGGGACGTATTCTGAACTGGTTCATTGTTATTTTTTGCATCACGAGCGGGATTACTTTTATTTATGTTATTTTCTTCCACAACATTATCATTTCAAAAGTGTTGTATGTTGTCAACCTAAACCTAAATGCAATGAGAACGGACAATGATTTATGATTAAAGATTGATGATTGATGAACTTCTGCAAGGCCTCGCCTTAAAGAAATTTTGAAGCTCTATTTCTTAATTCTGAACTCTGACTTCTAAATTGAGTTACATCCTGATTTCTACATTTACTCCTGCGGGAAGTTCCAAATGGGTAAGACTATCTATTGTTTTGTCTGTCGGGGAAACAATATCGATTAACCTTTTGTGAATTACTATCTGAAAATGATCTCTTGCGTTTTTATCTATGAAAGGCGAGGTATTTACCGCATATACCGATCTTTTGGAAGGAAGAGGAATCGGGCCAACGACTTTAGCACCGGTTCTTATTGCCGTATCCAAAATTTGCTGGCAAGTTGAATCGATTACTCTTGCATCGTAACTTTTTAAACGAACTCTAATTCTTCCTTTTGGCATATGTGTAAATCAAAGAGCAAATGACAACCAGAAATGTCCTCAGCAAAGTTGAAGTATTAAGCTATTATTTTGGAGATTACACCTGCTCCGACAGTCTTTCCGCCTTCCCTGACTGCGAATCTTAATCCTTCCTCCATTGCAACAGGTACTATAAGTTTTACGCTCATTTTTGTATTGTCTCCCGGCATTACCATTTCAACACCCTGCGGGAGTGAAACTTCTGCCGTAACGTCTGTTGTACCGATATAAAACTGCGGTCTGTAACCCGTAAAGAAAGGCGTGTGTCTTCCTCCTTCTTCTTTGGTAAGAATATAAACTTCCGCTTCGAATTCTTTATGCGGCGTGATTGAACCCGGTTTTGCAAGTGATTGTCCTCTTTCAACGTCTGATTTTTCGATACCTCTTAATAAAATTCCTACATTGTCTCCGGCCTGGCCTTCATCGAGCTGTTTTTTGAACATTTCGACTCCGGTAACAACGGATTGCTTTGTCGGCCTTATGCCTACAATTTCTACCGGATCGTTCACCTTAATTTTTCCCCTTGTAATTCTTCCTGTTACTACTGTTCCTCTACCTTTAATTGAAAATACATCTTCAATAGGCATAAGGAACGGTTTTTCTACATCTCTTACGGGTGTCGGAATATAATTATCAACTGCATCCATTAAAGCCAGTATTTGTTTTTCCGCTTCTGCGTCGCCTTCCAGAGCTTTAAGAGCAGACCCTCTTATGATCGGCACATCTGCTCCAGGATATTGATATTTTGTTAAAAGCTCTCTTACTTCCATTTCAACCAAATCCAAAAGCTCTGCATCGGAAACCATGTCGCATTTATTAAGAAATACCACCATTGCGGGAACTCCGACTTGGTTTGCTAAAAGTATGTGTTCTCTGGTTTGGGGCATGGGGCCGTCGGGGGCTGAAACTACGAGGATTGCACCGTCCATTTGGGCGGCTCCCGTAATCATGTTCTTAATGTAATCTGCGTGTCCGGGTGCGTCTATGTGTGCGTAGTGTCTTTTGTCTGTTTCGTATTCTATGTGGGAAATGTTGATGGTTACTCCTCTTGCTTTTTCTTCCGGGGCGTTATCGATATCTTCGTACTTCTTTGCCGTTGCCTTTCCTTGCTTTGCCAAAACAGTGGCAATAGCTGCTGTAAGCGTAGTCTTACCATGATCTACGTGACCGATTGTTCCGATATTTACATGCGGTTTTGTTCTTTTAAATGTTTCTGCCATAATTGACCAAAAAAATAAACCCGTTTAAGGTTAAAGCTAATATACAATACTTTTTTTGTTTCGTCAATAGGTATTTTGCTTAACTTTTTTTTTAAACTTAGTTGCAAGGAAGCCTCCGAAATTACCTAAAAGCGAACTTAAAATCAAGGTTGCAACAAGCCCTAAAAAACTTCCTCTTGCCGCATCCTGGAAAATAAATAAATTCATATCGTTTGATCCGCTCCGCTTAAAATTCTCTATCATAACGCTGTTGTGGCGAATATTTTCTAAAAATAAAGTTGTGAAAATAAAAGTAAAAATAATGCTTATAAACCAACTTACAACACCCACAAACAAGGCAAAAATAACCGAATCTCTTCGTCTTGTTTTGTATCCTGTATATCCTGAAAATACGAAAAATGAAATAATAATAAAAAGAAGATAATTATTTAAAAAAGAAACCTGGGAAGCATTAAGATTAAAAAAATTATTTACGAAACTGTAAATTACAAACAAAAATCCCAAAATTATTCCGAGTTTAAGTTCATTTATATGGTCTTTGGCAAATTTTTTCATAAATTTTTAAAGATTAAAATTGAAGCACTTACTACCAAGAATATTCCTATTGCGTTAAGAATAAACGACAAAATTAAAAATTCGTATGTTTTCATTTTTGAGATTCCCATTAGACTCACGCCTATTTCATCGGGCAATGGAGAAGCAATAATAATCGCGCCGATTACGGGAAGAGTCCAGCTGAAATACTTGGTATGCAAAAGTTTGGTAAGGTGCCCTCCTCCGAAATGGTCATAAATTAAAGTTATTTCGGAAATAAGATCGTCTTTTACTAATCTAAAAATAGTATAGTCTCCGATAACTGCTCCCAAACCTGCTACTAATCCTATTTGAAGAGGCGAAAGTTTTTCGGCAAGAACAATAAGAATTAAAGCTCCGGTTGCAACTGTAAAAGTTGAAACAAATAAAATTCCTCCTATAAATGCTCCTATGTAGCCAAAATCTTTTAAATTAAATAAAAACCGATGGAAAGGTTGATATTCGGAAAGAATAAAAGCAATAATTACTCCTAAAAGTACAAGCAGTAGATTTTTATATCTGAAAGATTTTAAGTTTTGCACTTAATTAAAGTATAACAAAATTTGACAATTAAAATTTATATCCTATAATATATCAACTCATGCCGAAAGAACGTGAATCAAAAAGACTGCCGATTGAAATTCAGGACATAATAAACCCTATTGTTCAAGCGGAAATCGGATCGGATCCAACCGTTAAAACACCCGCCGATAAAATTGCAAATATCTGGGATATATTTTCGATAAATGACGAAAAAAATTTGGCAAAAATTTTGGGAATAAGTCAAAAGGAAATAAGTAAGATATTTATGAAGGGTGTTTTGGAAGAATCGGAATTGGAAGAAAGAATAAATCAAACATGTGCGTACGCTTTTATAATTTTCAGAAAAAAAGGCTATGATTATTCTTTGGTCTCTGACGAACTAAAAAGAGAAAATCCTCTCCTTAGGAAAAATTCTACTTCACCCTCAAGAACTCCCCTCCAGTGCATGGAAGAAGGGGAAATATATAGAGTTTTACTTGCGCTGGCTGTCAGCGGGGATTAGTTTTCTTTTTAGTCACCAGAAAATATTCTTCTTTCGGCATTTTTTCCTGCATTTTAAGAATTCTTTTTATGTCGTGTAATTGTGATTTATGGCAAAGCATTGCTTTTAGTTTTATGTCCCAAACATCATCTGTTTTAACAATTTTATCTATCTCTTTTCTTTTATATCCTTTTGGAAAATAAATAAAATAATCCATATTTTCAAAAGTCTGGTTATAAATTCTTGCAAATTGCCAAAGTTCTTTGATAAATTTTAATTTGAAGAAAACAAAACTTGTAACAAAAGAAACAGTAATGTGATCTATATGCCCGGATACGCCTTTTGGTTCAAAAGTAATGATTATTGCAGGCTTTAATTTTTTAAGATGTTTTGTTATTTTTGAAGCTAGTTTGTGGTACAGATTGTTAGACAGAGTTCCGTCTTCAAAGCCTAGGAAATAAACCCTTTTAATTCCCAGGATCTTTGCTGATTTTCTCAATTCCGAAGCTCTTACATTTCCTAAACTTTTGACTTTTGACTTTTGAGTTAATTTTCCTGCTTCCCCTTTTGTCGCGCAGAGAATATATACGTCGTTTGTTTTGGCAAGTTTTGCCAACGTTCCCCCCGGGCCGAATGCTTCATCATCCGGATGCGCAAAAATTCCGACAATAGTTTTTCTCATAAATTATTCCTGGGTAAAACGGATCATTCTTGTTTGCCCGTAACGGTTTTTACTTGCTTCGATAAAAAACTCTTGTCCTCTTTCCAAAGTTGCCAGTTTTTCGTAATTTTTTTCGTCTATGCCAATTTCGCTTATATCAATTTCATCAATTTCGGGATTGGCCCTATAAATAACTGTTTTTGAATCATCTTTTTTACAGTCTAAAACCAGAATTTCTCTGTCTCCCTCGGGAGTGTAATTTGCAAAAGGGGAAATATTCCCAGGGGGAATACTTCCTACTTCTTTTTTTGTAAAAAACGGGTTTATTATTTCAACTTTTACCGGCATGCGCTGATTTTATTCTTGAAGCGGTTAATTGTCAATTTTTGGCAATTGACAAAAATATTTAAGTGTTCGAAAATTAAAGTAGATGACGGAAGCATTAGAAATTGCTCCTGGAATACGAGACGGTTCAATCCCGTTAGCTCAGTCTCCCGACCAAACCCCAAAACCAAAACATGACAATTCCAGATACCCTCCTCCTGTTAATTATGCCAATATACCGAAGCACCTTATTAATGCAACAGATAAATTAGGAACGGAAAGAGGTGAATTTGTAGAAAATAGGCTTCTTAATATCTTATCTCCTTATACGATGATCATTGAAAGAATAGAAAGAAATGGATTTGGAAGCGAGGAGGACAAAAATCAACATGATCTTTCAGGAATACTTGTAAACGGGGAATGGTTTCATGTTCAAGGAAAAAGCGATAGAAGCGAAATCGTAAAATATAAACGTGAAATAGCAGATAAAATTTTTAGAAAAAAGAAGAAAAAACATATTAGGCCTAAGCGAAAACTAAATCGTAGAAAAAATAGCCGTTCATACGATGGTGAACAATTAATTGGATCCTGGGCAAAAGAGGCAGCTGTATCTGAATATCTAACAGATAGAAGAATTATTTTATTAAATGGCACACAATACAAATCAGACGACGAAATATTAGATAGTTTTTATCCCCAGCTTGATAGAATCCTGACAAGAATTAGCAACCTAAAAAAACGCGGGACAAATGTTTTCGGAGACCATCAGCCTGAAACTGTTCCGAAAGAAAAGGAAATTCAAGTTTTTCCTTCTGCGGCGGGGCTTGAACCTACTCAACTCTTCCCGTGAATGTGGATTTTGCAATCGTATTCGTTATCTTCTTTTTTGCATCTTGGCTTAAATTCCCCGTAATTAAAATGCTTAAGTTTTTAGGATTTAAGTATTTTACAGCAATCTTCCTTATATCCTCTGTTGTTACTGAATTTATCTTGCCTATTAGTTCTTCAGGCATAAACACTTTTCCTTCAGTTGATAACTGAGATGAGTAAAAATATGCTATTGAGTCTGTTGCTTCAAAATCATAATAAAGCCTGGCTTTCATTTTTTCTTTGTTAGATTTCAATTCTTTATCCGAAATTAAATCTTTCTTTATTTCCTCTATTTCTTTTAATATAACTGCTATAGCAAGATTTGTATTTTTTATCGAAACCCCCGTAGAAGCAATGAATAAACCCGTATCGTTAAAAAACCAATTATATGTACCTGCCGTATATGCAATCCCAAGATCATATATTAACTTATAGAACAACCTGGAGGTAGTGCTACCACCAAGAATTTCAGCAATCAACATTAAAGGAAACTTATCCTCATCAAAATAGCTCGCTCCCGTTACGTAACCTAAGCAAATTTGTGATTGCTCGGAATTAGATTTAATAAACTTTATTTTATTTTTTTTGGGCAAAAATTTAACGGGTAATAGCCTACGTTTGTATTCTCTCCTTGTAGGCATAAAATATCTTTCGAGATATTGCTTGACATTTTGCTTTACCATATTCCCTACTACAACTATTGTCATATTAGACGGGGTGTATAACTTATCCATATACCCCATTATTCTTTTCTTTTTAAGCTTACTTATAGTTTTATTATCTCCCAGCGTTGATCTTCCCAAAGACTGTCTATCTCCCCATGTCCATTCTAGCCATTTATCAAGTACGTATAATTCCGGAGAATCGTTTCTCTTGCTATTTTCTTCTACGACTATTCCTTTTTCTTTCTCTATATCGGCATCGCTTATTTGCGAATTAAAGAGAATATCTGCTAAATAATCTATTGCTCTTTCTATATATTCCGGCAAAACCTTTACATAGTAAGTTACATATTCTTTATCTGTCCATGCACCGCTTCTACCCCCCACGCTTTCTATATAATCTGCAAGTTTTTTTGCATTATCAAACCTATATGTTCCTTCAAATAGCATGTGCTCCAAAAAATGTGCGAGGCCAGAATTAATTTTCTCTTCATACCGAGGGCCAGCTTTAACTGTTAAATAAACCGATACTGATTTAGATTCTGAAATTGACTGTAAAAAAAAATTAAAACCGTTTTTAAGAGATCCTTTTAAAATGTCATTTTTTTTCATATTTTTCCAACTACTATTAAGTATACTGTAAATTCCTTTTGATTGATTATATCAAGCAACTTGTCTACTTCGCTATCTATAAATCCTCCTATAGCACAACTACCTAAACCTAATTCTGTAGCTAATAAACAAATATTTTGAGCTAAATGCCCAGCTTCAATAAGAGAGTATCTATAGCCTCTATCTCCATATTTTATTCTAGTTCTATCCATGACAGTAGTTATTATAAATATTACAGATGCATTCAATATCCACCGCTCATCACCCAATGCTTTCATTATCCATTTTGTTAAGTCATCTTCGAGCAGTAATTCTAATAAATTATTTTTTACATTATAATGATATAAACCTTTTTTTATCCCACTACAATTTATCACCAAAGGATAAATTTCTAGGGGGTATCTTGCTCCAGCGGAAGGATAATTTCTTTTACTAGTACTGTAGTCATCCTGTTTTGTAAAAAATGTTATTCCTCCTGAATTTAATAATATCTGAAACAGATCTTTTAAGCTAATTGGCTCTCTACTAAAATTTCTATTTGAACGTCTTTTTTTTAAGATTTTTACAAGATTTGTTTTTTTACCTTTTCCTACATTAACTTTATCCATGCGAGGATATGTTTTAAAATGAATTTTAACCCAAGATTCAGGATATTCTGTAAGATTAAAATGTCCTAATTTTTTATTTCTTGTCTTATTATGAAATGTTTCCGAAATATGTTTTTTCTCTTTGGCAAATAACAGTTTATCAAGTTTGCTCATAGTCATAAAAACGGATGAGGAATTTTATTTAAATTCATTTCTTCCTTTCTACTAAATCCTAATCTGTTAGGTACGGAATATAGTCTTTTTTCGCCTAAAAATTTATATTCTTCATTTAAATATAATGGTTGTAGTTGAGGAACTATAGCCCTTATTACAAAAAATCCGCTAGCTTTGAGCACGGGTGGCGTAATATCCTTATATATTATGCTCATATTGTTCTTAAGTAGAATTTTTAATACTTTTTCTAATTTATTTTTTACGATTTCATTTTTATCCATGTTCGCCACTTTGTTATTCTTTAGCCAAAAATCCAGTTCATTTATCATCTCAACAGGAAACCACAAGAGAGCTCTCTGTTCTATGGTCTCTATATTTTTAATATCTGTTTCTTTTTTTGCGTAAGCTATTTTATCTCTTATCCAAGACCTACTCATCAATGCCTCTTCTATTGAGCCTATAATGCCATTCTCAATTTCCCAACCTGCTTTAAGACCTATAGAAATTGCCGGACCCAAACCGGTTCTATCAATAATAATCGCTGCAAATACTGGAATTTCTAAATCTGTGGTTAGATTCAAAACGCATAACTCCAACTTATATCTACTTAAAACGCCTAAAATTTTGTTCATCTTCGTACTCTTTAATAAATTTAAGTCAATTTTTGGTGAGGGAAGCTTATTCAGATAACTTATTATAAAAGCATCTCTTTCTATTAATTCGCATAATGCCCGATAAAAAGCGTCTTCGAACTTTATACCTAATGCTGTTCCTGTTGAATTAATCGGCAATATAATTGGCTCGTTCTCAAGATAGTTATAATTAAATGATATCATTTGTGCAGGAATTAATATTTCTTTATTCTTATTAAATAAAACTGCTTTTGCCCATGAAAAGTTAGAATTTTTTTTGATTACGAATTTTCCATTTTTTTTCTGGTTTAATTGTTTCTTTGAAAATGGAGAAATGTCCATTGGGCTTATGAAGTCTTTAATTTTTCTTATTTTTTCGATTGATCCAACAGCAGAAATAAAAGGAGTATAGGTTTCTAAAGAATATCTCTCTAACGCTTCACCTAAAACCCTAACTAGAGCCAATTTTTTATCAAAAGAGAATCCGCTTGCAATGTTAAGATTGTCTGTGCGCTTAGTTTTATATTCTATGCCGTAGTTAAAAATTTTAGGCTCATCGTTATATTGAGGATCTTTATAAATTGTCTTCACAATTCTTTTTTCTTTTAAAACAAAATCCACAAGTTTACCTAAAGCAAAACTTAAATCATTCCTGCCTCTCATATTACACACTATAAATTATACTTATACTCCACCCTCCACCATGCCACATCTTGGTCTTGGAGGTTGTGGCGCACACTTTGGAGGCGGACCACCGCATGGTCTACATGGTGAGCCTACACATGGACCTCCTCCCTCTATATTTTGTCCTTGATTTGGATCAGCGGAAAATTCTTTAGCATCACCTATTTCAGCTGCACCCATCACTGTAGGTAAGGATACTTCTTGTCTTACCGGCATTTCTATCACCTCCTTAACTAAACCTTAATAAATAGCAGCATTCCTGATTTATGTCAAGTGGGATTAATGAAAACGATAAGCTTTGAGAACTACTCAACTCTTCCCGTGAATGTGGATTTGGCGAGCATTTGCTCAATTATATTTTTCGGAACTTCTTCGTAGTGAGAAGGTTCCATATAGTAAGATGCGCGGCCCTGTGACATTGAACGTATAGTTGTTGCATAACCTGAAAGCTCTGCCAATGGAACCATTGCCAAAATTACGGTTGCTTTGCCTCTTTCTTCGGTTCCCATAATCTGAGCCCGCTTTGAACTAAGGTCTCCTATTACATCTCCCATAAATTCAGAAGGAGTTGTAACCTCTACTTTCATAATCGGTTCCAAAAGGGAAAGCTCTGCTTTTTTAGAAGCTGCCTGCAAAGCTTGTGATGCTGCAATTTTAAATGCAACATCCGATGAGTCAACTTCGTGATAGGATCCGTCATAAACAGTAACCTCGATATCAACTATCGGATATCCTAAAAGTATCCCGTTTTCCATTGTTTCTATAACGCCTTTTTCAATGGATTTTATAAATTCTGCGGGAATTGCCCCTCCTTTGATTGCATCAACAAATTCGAACCCTTCGCCTCTTGCTTTTGGCGTAACTCTTAAGAAGCAGTGTCCGTATTGGCCTCGTCCTCCTGATTGCCTTATGTATTTTCCTTCGCCCTCTGCTTCTTTCTTAACCGTTTCTTTATACGCTACCTGTGGCGCACCGACATTAGCTAGGACTCCAAACTCCCTTTTCATCCTATCTACCATAACCTCGAGCTGAAGTTCACCCATTCCCGAAATTATAGTCTGGTTTGTTTCCTGGTTTGTTTTTATGCTGAATGTCGGGTCTTCTTCGGATAACCTTTTAAGCGCAAGTCCTAGTTTTTCCTGATCTGCTTTGGTCTTTGGTTCAATAGCAAGTGATATAACAGGTTCGGGGAAGGAAATTTTCTCCAAAACTATCGGAGCTTTTTCATCACACAAAGTGTCTCCTGTACCTGTATCTTTAAGTCCCACCAAAGCGACTATTTCACCCGCATAAGCTTGCCTAATTTCCTCCCTGTGGTTTGCATGCATCAAAAGTATGCGACCTACCCTTTCAGTCTCGTTTTTTGTACTGTTGTAAATGTATGAGCCTGCTTGGATAGTCCCCGAATAAACCCTGAAGTAAGTTAATTTTCCAACGTGCGGGTCGATCTGGATTTTAAAAGCAAGACCGGACAAAGGCGCTGATGCATTAGGCTCTCTTCTTTCTTCTGCGTCTGTTTTTGGATTGTGTCCGACGACTGCTCCGACATCCAGGGGTGATGGAAGGTAATCTACAACAGCGTCCAAAAGGGGTTGGACTCCTTTATTTCTTAAAGAACTTCCCGCAAAAATAGGAACGAGCTTATATGCAATAACTGCTTTTCTTAAAGCCGTTTTTAATTCCTCGTTTGTAATTTCATGGCCATGAAGATATTTATCGGTAAGAGCGCCGTCCGTCTCTGCGATTTTTTCAACCAGTTTGTGCCTATATTCCTCAGCCTGTTTCTTCATGTCTTCGGGTATGTCGACAACGTCAAACTTTGCCCCCAATTCGTCTCCTCCCCAAACGTAAGCTTTCATTTCCATTAAATGAACTATTCCTCTAAAAGAGCTTTCAACGCCTATAGGCAAAACCATAATAAGAGGGTTTGCGCCCAAGCGGTCTTCAATAGTTTTTACGGTATGTAAAAAATCTGCTCCCAGTTTGTCCATTTTATTTACAAAACAAAGCCTCGGAACCTTATATTTATCCGCCTGCCTCCAGACGGTTTCGGACTGAGATTGAACTCCTTCTTCCGCATCAAGAACAGTTATGCCGCCATCAAGAACACGAAGAGATCTTTCAACTTCTGCGGTAAAATCAACGTGGCCAGGTGTATCGATTATATTGATACGGTAATCTTTCCAAAAAGCGGTTGTTGCGGCAGAAACAATTGTAATTCCTCTTTCCCTTTCCTGCTCCATCCAGTCCATCTGGGTTGTTCCCGCGTCGATGTCTCCTATTTTGTAGGTTTTTCCTGTATAGAAAAGAATACGCTCGGTGGTTGTGGTTTTACCTGCGTCTATGTGAGCGATAATGCCTATATTTCTTACTTTGTCCAATGTTTTTAATCTGTCTTCTGCCATAAAAACCCCCAATGAAATTTTACACTTTTTTGCTTAAATTTAGAACCTAAAGTGGCTAAAGGCTTTATTCGCTTCTGCCATTCTATGGATTGTGTCGCGTTTTTTAATTGCGGCTCCTTCGTTTTTAGAAGCATCCAAAATTTCTGCGGCTAATTTTTCCGAAAAACTGTGGAAATCTTTATTTGATCTTGCTCTTGCCGCTTCAATTATCCATCTTATTGCCAAACTTATTCTTCTTTCTCCTCTTACTTCCTGCGGAACCTGATACGAAGCTCCTCCGACTCTTCTTGCTTTTACTTCGGTTTTTGGTCCGACATTATTTATTGATGTTTCAAAAAGATTTAAAGGGTCCCCGTTTTTTTTCAAAAGCTCAAAACTGTCATAAAAAACTTTTTCGGCAGTGCTTTTTTTGCCATCACGCATAATCCTGTTTATAAATTTGGCGACAAGCTTGCTTTGATAAATTTTATCTTCTTCTGTTTGTCTTTTAACTGCTTTTTTGTGTCTCATAATTTATTTAATTTTCAATTTTTAATTTCTAATTTTTAATGAATTCTTAATATTTTAATTTTTAAACATTTAGATTTGATTTTAAATTTAAAATTTAGAAGTTGAAATTAAGCTGTTGGAACCTCAACATTTGCTTTGACAGCTTGATCGGCCTGACCTGCAACTACCCTCGCCTCACCTCCACTTCTTTTAACTCCATATTTGCTTCTTGAAGATTTTCTTCCGTCAACTCCCTGTAAATCAAACTTTCCTCTTACAATATGATATTTTACTCCGGGCAAATCTTTAACTCTTCCGCCTCTTACAAGAACAATTCCGTGTTCGGAAAGCGAATGTCCGACTCCCTGAATATAAGCAGTTACTTCGGTTCTATTGGAAAGTTTTACGCGGGCAACTTTTCTTAAAGCTGAATTAGGTTTTTTAGGAGTCATTGTTTTTACCAAAGTGACAACTCCGCGTTTTTGTGGCGATTCGATGTTTTTATATTTTCGCTCCCTTGCATTAAATATTCGCCTCAAACCCGTTGATCTTATTTTCTTTCCCTTTTTTTGTCTGCCTTTTTTGGCAAGCTGACTAAGTGTTGGAATGATATTAAATTGAAAATTGCATTATATTATACCGTATCGGGAGCGTTTCCTTCAACAGGGATAAGCCTTCCGATTATTACGTTTTCCTTAAGTCCGGTAAGCCTATCTTCCGCTCCTTCCAATGCAGCATCTGTTAACACTTTTGTGGTTTCCTGGAAAGAAGATGCGGATAGCCACGAATCCGAGAAAAGTGAAGATTTTGTAATTCCCAAAATTGTTTGTCTTGCTGTCGCAGGCTCTCCGCCCTGGGACAAAACTTCCGCGTTAATTTGTTCAAACCTTGTTTTTGTAATAAAGTCTCCCGGAATCAAGGAGGTGTCTCCGACTGTTTCAATAATTACTTTATCGGACATTTTTCTTAAAATTACTTCGAAATGCTTGTCATTAATTCCGATTCCCTGTGATTCATAAACTTTTTGCGCTTCGGTTATAATATATCTTTGTCCCTCAACAAGACCTTTTATTTTAATTACTTCTTTAGGATCAAGATAACCTTCGGCAAGCGCAGCTCCTGCTAAAATTTCATCACCCTCTGAAACATTTAATGTTGATGCCAAAGGAACAAAATATTCCCTTTCGTCAGATGGCTTAGACCTTGAGCTTTTAACCCTTACTATGTACCCGTCCTCGGTTGTTTCGATACTTACTTTTCCTGAAATTTCGGATATCGGCGACAAACTCTTGGGTGCTCTCATTTCGAAAAGCTCCTCGACTCTCGGAAGTCCCTGTGTAACATCAGACATTACGACTCCTCCGAAATGTCTAACCCTCATTGTAAGCTGGGTTCCCGGTTCTCCGATAGATTGTGCCGCAACAACTCCCACGGGTACTCCAAGTTCAACTTTTCTCTTGGTTGAAAAATCCCAACCGTAGCATTTTGCGCAAAGTCCGTATTCGAGCTTGCATGTGATAGGGCTTCTTACAGCTACTTCCGCAACTTCCTCCGAAACAATCTGTTTTGCTTTATCTTCGGTTATTTCTTCTCCCGCTTTTACAATTTCTTTCTTTGTTTTTCTGGAAACTATTTTTGCCGCTGCAAATCTTCCTAAAATTCTGTCTCCAAAAGCCACTGTCCTTCCTTTTTCGCCTTGCGAAACAGCAATTCCCTCCAAAGTCCCACAGTCTTCCGCTCTTATTATTACATCATGAGAAACATCGACTAATCTTCTTGTTAAATACCCTGCATTTGCCGTTTTTAAAGCAGAGTCCGTAAGTCCTTTTCTCGAACCTCTTGCCGATGCAACGTATTCAAAAATCGAAAGTCCTTCTCTGAAATTTGATTTTATAGGAAGCTCTACGATCTTTCCCAACGGATCAAGAATAAGTCCTCTCATAGCAGAAAGCTGTTTTAACTGTTCTTTTCCTGCTCTTGCTCCTTCCGAGTCAATAATAGTTCTGATAACATTGCCTGTTTTAAGATTATTCCAGGTAAGATCTGCAATTTTATCTGTTGTTGCAAGCCATATTTCGTTTGATAGCCTTTTTCTTTCTTCAATTGTAATAAGACCTTCCTGAAAGTCCTGTTCTACTCCCGCAACCTTTTTCTCTGCTTCTTCGATGAGTTTATCTTTTTCCTCTACCATTTGATTATCAAAAACCGATACGGAAATCCCCGAAACTGTTGCGCCGTAAAATCCTAAAGATTTTATGCTGTCTATGATCTGCTCTACTTCTTCCGATGAGTATTTTTTAATAGCAGCTGTTACAATTCTTTTTATTCCCGACGCTTTAATAGGCTCGTTTATAAACCCGAAATCTTCTGGGAGTTTTTCATTAAGCATCAGTCTTCCGACAGTTGTTTCTATAACTTTACCATCAACTTTTATATCAATCGGCTCTCTCAATTTTATTTTTCTTAAAGAATGGGCTAAAAATGCTTCGTTAAACTCCGAAAAACTTTGATTTATTTCTTTTCTCAAAGTTTCGTCAACAGTTGTAATGTAAAATATCCCAACTGCCATTTCTTTATTTGGAAGAGTAATCGGACTCCCGTCTGCTGGTTTTAGAAGATTTTGTCTTGGCATCATAAGACTGATTGCTTCTTCCTGGGCTTTTTGGCTAAGCGGAATATGAACGGCCATCTGGTCTCCGTCAAAATCCGCATTGTAGCCTGCGCAAACACAGGGGTGCAAAGAAATTGCAGATCCCTCAATTAAAACCGGATAGAAAGCCTGAATTCCCAATTTATGAAGTGTCGGAGCACGGTTTAAAAGTACAGGATGATTTTTTGTTATTTCTTCCAGAATATCAAAAACTTCGGGAGATCTTTTTTCTATAAATCTTTTTGCGGATTTTATATTAGGAGCATATCCTCTTACTATTACTTCCCTTAAAACAAAAGGCTTAAACATTTCAAGAGCCATTTCTTTAGGAAGTCCGCATTGGGACAAATCAAGCTCGGGTCCGACAACAATTACGCTGCGGCCACTATAATCAACTCTTTTTCCCAATAAATTCTGTCTGAAACGCCCCTGTTTTCCTCTTAACATATCCGAAAGGCTTCGAAGAGGAGAAGAAACAACCTGAGTTGTTCTTTGCGATGCATCAATTAAAGAATCGACAGATTCCTGGAGCATTCTTTTCTCATTTCTTAAAATTATTTCAGGATCTCCCAAAGAAATTAGATGTTTAAGCCTGTTGTTTCTATTTATAACACGTCTATACAAATCGTTTAAATCAGAAGTTGCAAACCTTCCTCCCGCAAGCTGAACCATCGGCCTTAAATCTGGAGGAATTACAGGCAAAACCGTCATAACCATAGATACGGGGCTTATTCCTGCTTTTCTCATCGCTTCCAAAAGCCTTAATCTTTTAATAAGTTTAAAATATTTCTGTCCTTTGGCTTTACTTGTTTCTTCTCTTAAGTCAACGATAAGTTTTGCGATATCAATTTTTTCAACAAGCTGCATAAGTCCTTCTGCGCCGGTTTTTATGGTAAAGAAAACCGGAATATCGTATTCCAAAAGCTTAAAGTACTCATCCTCGGATAAAACGCTTCCTACTTTAAGACTTTTTATAAGTTTTAATAAAGCATCCGAAATTTCATCGAGTTTTTTGTTCTCTGCAGCTGCTCTTTCCTCAAGCCTTGCCATTTTCTGCCTTTTTTGAAGTTCCAACTCCTGATCAATTAATTCTTTTTGTTCGCCTTTGACTTTTGTTTTTAAAGCGTCTTTTTTCTTTTCCGCATTTTCTTTATCAATTATTTTTTCCTGCGCTTCGATTTCTTTTCTCTGTTCTTCTTTTCTTTTTTCTATGGTTTTTGCCAAACTTTCAAAGCCTTGTTTTTTCTTTTCCTCGTCAAGTTCTGTAACAAGATAAGAAGCATAATAAATTACCGCTTCAAGACTTTTTTGAGACATATCCAAAATAAGAGACAGAGGAGACGAAGAGCCTTTGAAAAACCACACATGGGAAACAGGAGCTGCCAATGTGATATGTCCCATTCTTTCACGTCTGACCCTCGAAAGCGTTACTTCGACTCCGCATTTATCGCAGATTATGCCTCTGTTTCTTATTCTTTTGTATTTTCCGCAGTAACACTCCCAGTCTTTTGTAGGTCCGAAAATCCGCTCGTCAAAAAGTCCGTCTTTTTCAGGCCTTAAAGTCCTGTAATTGATCGTCTCCGGCTTTGTAACTTCGCCGTAGGACCAGTTCATTATGTCTTCTTTACTTGCCAAAAGAAGCCTTAATGATTTAAAGTCCAAAATTGTTATATCTTTGTTTTTTTTCTCGTTATTATTCATTTACTGCCTCCTCTTTTACCTCCTCTCCGCTTTCTGCCAATTCTATGCCTTGCTCGGCTGCCCGTTCTCCTTCAACAACCGCTTCTTGACCGCCTAATTCTTTCTGGAGTTCTTTTGCCTCTTCTTCAATTTTTTCTTCCGCAGCTTCTGCCGGTACCTCTAGTTTTTCGGAAACTGTTGCACCCACAGGAACTACATTAAGTCCTAGGGCATTTAATTCTTTAATTAAAACCTTGAAAGATTCCGGAACCTTGGGGGTCGGAATATCTGTTCCTTTTACAATTGCTTCAAAGGCTTTGGCCCTACCGACCACATCGTCTGATTTAATCGTTAGCATTTCCTGCAAAGTGTACCTTGCTCTGTGCGATTCCAATGCCCAGACTTCCATTTCTCCCAATCTTTGTCCTCCCATTTGCGCTTTTCCACCAAGTGGCTGTTGTGTAACCAAAGAATATGGTCCGGTTGATCTTGCATGGGTTTTATCTTCTACCATGTGAATTAATTTCATCATGTATTCTATTCCTACAACCGCAGGATTTTCGTATGGTTCGCCTGTTCTTCCGTCATACAAAACTGCTTTCCCGTCAACCGGAAGTCCTGCTTTTTTAAGCTCTCCTACAATCTTTTCTTCATCAACCTCTTCAAAAACAGGCATTGCAATTTTTTCATTTAAACTGCTGGCCGCCCATCCCAAATGCGCTTCCAAAAGCTGTCCCAAATTCATCCTTGCAAGGACTGAAATTGGCGAAATTATAATATCAACCGGCGTTCCGTCCGAAAGATGCGGCATGTCAACTTCCGGCAAAATTCTTGAAATTACTCCTTTATTTCCATGTCTTCCCGCAAGTTTGTCTCCGATTACAACGTGCCTTAGCTGTGCAACTTCAACAATTATTTTTCTTAAAGTTCCCGGCTCCAATTCGTCGCCTTTTTTCCTGTCTAAAATCTGAACATTTATAACTGTTCCTTTTTCCCCGTGAGGCATTCTTAAAGATGTATCTCTTACTTCTCTTGCCTGTTCTCCGAAAATAGCTCTTAAAAGTCTTTCTTCTGCCGATAACTCCGTTTCTCCTTTTGGCGCAATTTTTCCAACCAGTATATCGCCGGGTCCGACTTCGCTTCCTATTACAACTATTCCGTCTTCGTCCAGATTTGCCAAATCTTCTTCGGAAACGTTTGGAATATCCCTCGTTGTTTCTTCAGGTCCCAATTTTGTTTCCACAACCGCTGCCTCATATTTTTCTATGTGGATTGACGACAAAACATCTTCCTTAACGAGTCTGTCGGAGATTACAAT
>QZGF01000049.1_pt1 | contig 17950 bp, 32 predicted proteins | sample 1990021 | NCBI WGS metagenome assembly QZGF01 (sample SAMN10076523, study PRJNA491371) | Subsurface metagenome, whole genome shotgun sequencing project. | isolation source: subsurface fracture fluid from borehole BE326-BH2 | place: South Africa: Beatrix Gold Mine | collected 2015-06-18 | reverse complement strand
TTGGACAACATGAGAGGAGAAGCAAATGAACGAGTTGCAAACGGTGATTGAAGAGGCGCTGTCTTATCTCTCACCCAGAGCTAGGGACGGATATACTGGCGCCGTGATTCGCGGGTCTCGTAATTGGTCAGGTTCCGATCTGGAGGGGAAAGCAAAACATTACGGCGCCGGATATGCCCGCCAAAGGAGGATCGCATATGGCGCACTAGTAGGTGCCGGTGGAAGTGTTATTCGGATCGAGCATGGTCGACTTGTAACCGCCGTTGAAGTCGGTACTGATGACCTCGGCGATCGGATTTACCAGACTAGGTATGGTTATTATCGTGCGCCGCGAGCCGGCAGGAAAAATTGGGAGAAAGTGTAGAGCAATCCTACTTAACCAGTTATGAGGTGAATTACATGGCCCGTTTAATTGAGCCCGATGGCACTGTCAATATCGAATGTAGTATCGTGTACGCAATCGAATATTGTCGGACGCATCCCGGGTGGACGTGGGAGTTGATATGATTTTCGTCAAGGGATATGTGCGAGTGAGTAATGGCCACTGGCATACTGTGCGTTCGCACCTCCGGCACTGGCCGATCAGGAGGATTCATCATGGATGAAGTCGTCAAACCACGCGCCCAGTTACTTGACCCATCATGGCGCTATACCCGCGCCGAGCATACCGATATCGCCGCGACCTTTGACCGTCTACGTCCTGATTGGCGTGCAAAGCGGAAGCTCGTTAGTCAATACTGCCCGAGGTGTGATCGTGTGCGGCTTTGCATCGAGGATCGCGGCGATATGCTTTGCGCCGTGTGCAAACTGGTGTTGTGATCCGGAGAGGAAAATGACCAATGTCTGGGACCACGAGGAAGATTGGGATGAAGCCGGAATCGAAGAAGACCCGGAATTCTGAATTCATCGGGTTTCGCCTGTCTGGAGCGGCGCGCGCCAAGGTGGAGCGGATCGCGAAGAAAACCGGACAGCCGATGAGCGAAGTCATTCGTACGATCATCGAGGGGCACGGAAAATGAGCGGGGAAGGATTCATTGCATCGGAGAAATCGCGAAAATGTGAATTGTGCGGGAAGATCGCCGAGACTCGGCCTTATGGCCCGAAAGGGGAGCGCGTCTGTTTTGACTGTGGGATGAAAGACGAATGAGCTGCGCTGCGTGGTTTCAAAAAATACGTGTTGGGGGAAGATGATGGGACGCATCTGGATTGAATGGCAACGCGCAATGCTGAGTTTTGTTGCAGTCGTCCTGCTTGGCATCGAAGGGATCGCTTTACTTCTCGGCGTGGGTTCCGCGTGCCTGTTCGGTGTAATCATCGGCCTGTGTCGGCATTTCTGTAACGTTGTCCTTGAGGATCTGAGTGACCTATGACAATCTGGAAAATCATCAAGCTCCGCGCTGGCGACCGCATCGAGCTGCGCCCCTGTTACCTGATCGCTGGCCGTCAATCGCGTGGTGCACCGGTTCCCGCCACGGTGCTGCGCTGGAACTTTCCCTGGCTCGTTGTGCAGTATGGCGAAGGGCTGCGTGGGCGACTTTCGATCAAGCAACTGCTGGATGAGTGAACAATGATTCCAATCGTGGAACCTGACATGTCGCCGCAAGAAGACCCCTATGAGCTTGCGTTGCGCCTATGTCAGCCAAGACCTATATACGGCACACGTCGATGGTTTGAACGACTTATTTGGTATTCTGAAATTGCCAGATATCCTGAGCGTGCAGCTGGATGGTTTATTTCAGATTATGAATAATTGGCGATAGTGAAGTTTAATGAATAAGCAAGGGTCATGAACATCCGCAACGAGCGTGCCAAAGAACGGCGAATCGGATTGCTGGCAGTTGGTTGCTGGAAATGTGGCGCAGCGCCCGGCCTTCCTTGCCGATCACTTTCCGGGATACTTCGTCCCGTGCCGTTTCATATGGCTCGTTTTGAAACGGCACAGTTGCGCGTTAATTGGCGACATTGAAAAAAAAAGCCCGGCTCGTGGCCGGGCTTGAAGCTCCGCAATAGGGAGGGGATGCGGAGAAAAGGGGAAGCGATCAGATGATCCGCTTCTCCCAGTATCCTGTCAAGTCAGTGTGCTCGGGGATCGCGTGGCGCTTCCCGGCCGTGGTGTGGAACTTCGATCCCCGAGGCCGCGAGTAGGATCTCCACCTTGGCCGTCAGGTCCGCGAGTTCGCGTTCGACATGCAGCATGTAGATGACCAGGGCCGAGGACAGCACCGCGTTGAGGATCGACACCAGATCACCACGGCGCATCCTGTGATCCTTTCCCACGTGCCTGTTATGGATGAGTGGCATTGGCCTCGCTCCTGATCCACTCCTGCAACGACACTAGTTGCTGTGTTGTCTCGGCGCAGGCGGAAGCAAGCTCAAGGTAGGCGGGGCTTTCATGAGCGATGGCGGCGGGCTCGGGAAGGGCGGACACTTGGCCGCCACTGGCACCGGCGGCGTGGGCGTCGCGCAAGCGGCGAGCGTAGTAAGCGCGAATAGCAGCCAGCTTCGTTTCATAGTCATCCCCTGCCTGTCGATTGATTTCCGTTTGCTTCGCGATTGCCTCTGCTGTTTTCTTCTCCTGCTCCGCTCCCTTCACCGCGACCGTATCGCGAAAATGCTGATACTCGGACTCCAGCTTTTCGTAGCGCGATTCGTCGATTTTCCGCGTCTCGTAGATTCCAGTAACGAGCCCACCGAGAAAAAGGACGGCGTACCCCGCAATTCGTGCCCACCATGGAATGGCTCCCAGGAGGTTCATTTTCCAAATGCTGAAAACATCCAGGCGAGTGCAACATTAACGGGTGCCATGACCGCCGTGATGGTCGCGGCCGTGCCCATGCCGGGACAATCGTGCCGGCCGGCGTAATCGATCGACCACAGCATCATGTACAGGCTCATGCTCGCTACGCCAATCAGCGCGATCATGCGAATGATGTCGCGTTCGTCTATCCAGTTCCAGAATCTCGGAATTGCGCCCTTGTCCGAAGCTCTGCGTTGTTCCGGCGCATCGTTCATGTCACTACCACATCCGAAGTGATCTGCGCGACGTAATTTTGTGTCTCGGACGGAACCGGATTCGAGTATCCGGAATTGACATAGTCGCGCACGTTCCCCGGTCCCCAATTGTAAGCCATGAGCGCGAGCTGCCATGATCCGAACTGGGAATACAGCTGCGCGAGATACCTGCCCGCTGCCGGGATCGCTTGCGACGGGTCGCACGGGTCGATGTCGAATTGCGCGGCCGTTGCCGGCATGAATTGCGCGATGCCCTGTGCTCCCGCCGAGCTTGACGTCTGACAGCCGATGATATCGGGGCGGTAGTGCGATTCCTGGTAGAGTAGCCGCGCGAGCAGGTCCGTGGGGATGCCGTTATTCGATTCCGTGTTCGCGATCAATTGCGCGAATTGTGGATAAGAGCCCGTTTTCCAGGGCGCGCTCATGTCGATTGCTCCGCTCGTTGAGGTCGATGCCGTTCTGGTGAAATCGAAGAGATTCGTAAATGAATCCAGGAACCCGCCGCTCATCGTCTGAGCCGCGGGAGCGGGCGCGTTCGTATCGACGGGCGGCGCCGTGGTGTCAGGGGCGGCCGTGGTCGGGCTCATCCAAGCGAAAAGGCTTGACAAATCGAACGTGCCCGAATCCCCCGCAGGAGCGGCGACCTGTGCGCTCTGCGTCGAAACATACCACAGCGCGACCCCGCCCAGGACGAGGACGCCGATGGCCGCGCCTTTGTCCATTACGATCAGACGATCGGATCAGGCTCAGCGACGGCAGCAGATTGTCTATGCTGTTCCTGAAGTTCCTTTTCAAGCAGTGTGATTCTCGTTTGCAGTGAAGATACCTGCTCGCGCAAGACAGAGTTTTCCGCGACTGCTACCGCGTGTGCATCCATCGCGTCATTGCGTTGTTTGCACAGTGCCGCGATTCGCGCATTGGCGATTGCTTTCCAATTTTCTTCCATTATCTGACTCTCCTGGCCTTGATCGTTCCGTATGCAGAAAGTGTGGAAACTGAGAACGTTGCGTTGATGACTAGATAAACCGTTGTTGGCGCCGCGAGACTGTAGCGCTGCACAGGGATTGAATGCGAAAGATCGACGGTCGATGTGACTTGGTATGTGTCGGTTACCGAGGAATCCTGCGGACCTATTGTCGCGCTCGTTGCGCTCGATCCAATGGTCACGTTGTTGATGTTCGTTGTCGCCGCCGGGTGAATGTCTATCACGCCCGTCACGTCCCAATCGCCGGCCGTTAGACTGATCGAAGTGACGTTTGCCGTAACACCAGTTGTCAACGCGACTGCCGAGCCAACTGTGACTTGCGCTTGAAGGTACTCCCCTAGACGCCCGGCAGCGGCGTTGTCGTTCGTCGCGGTGCCCGAAATGCTGGCCGAAGAAACCCCGCTTGATGCGGGAAGGTTTACTCCGACATTGAATGTGAGCGGACCTGTGACATAGTTGCCGGTAAGCACGCCGCCCAGGTTCAGGTAATTCGACGTGCCGTTCGCGGGAACGTTCGTACCGTGCCCGAGCAGTATATTCCCCGATCCGCCCACGATATTCTGCCCCGTTGGGGATCCGATGCAAATGTTATTGGATCCGCCTTCAATGAATAATCCTGAGTGTGACCCGATTGTAATGTTATTGTTTCCGCTTCCATTCAGCAGGTTTGATTGGTATCCAATCGCGATGCAATTGGAAAAGGCAGCCAGAAGATGAGAGGCGGGACCGATTGCCTGCGAACCGATTATTACATTCTGGCTGCCTCCTGACAGGTAAGTTCCGGTGGAATCGCCAATTGCCACGTTTGACCCCAACGTGTCAAATGCCAATGCCCCGGATCCCACGGCTGTAGACGGATTACCCGGTGCGGCCCATAACATGGCCCCATAGCCAACTGCCACCATGCCTGATTGCGACGTGATCGATCGTAGTGCGAGTGACCCAATAGCTGTATTTTGATTACCGTTCGTCACCCCGGAGAGCGCATTCGCGCCGATTGCCGTGTTGTCTCCGGCCGTGGTCTGGGCGCTCAGTCCAGTGTCCGACACGCGCACGTTTCGCACGCCCGTTCCGGCCCCTTTTCCGATAAGAATGCCGGCGATCGATGCGTCTTTGCCAAGGGTCAATCTAGATGTTGCGGCGCTATATTGGAAATTCGCGTTGTCTTCAGCGAGTGCCGCGTTGACATCCAGGAATATCACGCTCCCGGCATGAGCAAGGCTGACCGGATCGCCGATCTTGAGAAGGAACGGAACCGAAAGACCGCCCATTTATTGCGCCTGCTGGATGTTTGAATTTATGAAGGCAATCTGAACGTTGCCAGCGCCTGGAGCAAAGATGTGGATGTTGTTCTGCGGGACTACTACGTCCCAAAACAGATTCCCGGATTGCGGAACGGGAATTCCGACACTCGCGCTCGCAGGCGAATCGAAGTTCACGCGAATCGTGCCGAGCACTGTGTCGTTGATGATGAGAAGCCATGTCCGCGTAAGCGAAGCACGAGGCAACGCAAGCACGTCACCCCCGGCTGCTCCGTAGACGATCGTGATCGTCTGCCCTTCGCCGTAACGCTCTGCTTCGTAGACCGGCTGCGGCTTTGTGGGAAGCGGAGGAAAATTGACTGCCGGAGGCTGCGCTACCGGAGGCAACGTGGCCGCGATGGATGCGTCGGATATATTCGCCGGGGCGCTGCCCGGCATCGCAATCACTGCCGAGAGCACTTGAAGCTCCGGCCGCGCCGCGCGAGTCTTCAGCGCCGGAAATTGATACGGATGCGTGCCGAGAAAAGAACGCAGGGCGTTCGGCAGTGTCGGCAGGTCGTAGGGCACGCGTGCGGGCATCGCGTCTTACCTCTCAGGCCGGAGCCGTGGAATACAGACGATATCCGCCGAAGGTAAGGCGGATGTTTGGCGTGTTCACCGCCTCCTGACTCGTAAGAACCACCTGAAGCGTGGAGTTTGCGGCCATCAACTTTGGCTCGGCCCAGAAGTACGGGAATTGGCTCGTGCCGAAGATGTTGCCCAGGGGTGTCGCCTGATCCATTAGCTGCCGGTTTGATCCGGTGTCGGTCAACGTGCCGGTGACGTTCGGCCAGTTCATTGAGCTGATCGTTACCGCTGCTCCCGCGATATCCGCGTGCATCATGCTGTGCGTAATGAGGAACGGCGCCGCCGCATCGACGTTGAAGCTCTGTGTTGTCGGCGTGCCGATCGGCAGCGCGGAGAACACGACGTTATACCAATAGGGAAGCTTGTAAACGCTCGCCTGCACGGCGAGCGCGTCCAGCTGCGTGAGAAGCGCCTGATTTTCGGGCGTGTTCGGGACCGATTGAATCAAGTTTTGCCAGTCCTGCGCGGAAAGAGGTTGCATGGTTTACCCTTTCGTCGGTCGGCACCCCCGCCCCGCAAAGGGGCGGGGGAGCGTCGATGCCGGAAGATATCGACGCTTGCCGATTCGAATAATCACTGAGACGCGCGAATCTGAAAACCATCCAAACGCACGCCGACCCGGGCATTGAATCCGGAAGGCGTCGCGACCGCGACCGGCCAGAATAGCGTCACGTCGAAGTTTTGAGACGTTGCGATACCGATGCCGGGGTTAAGTTTCCGCAGCACACCGCGCGCCTGCGCCTTGGCCTTCAGCACTTCGGCGGTAGTCGCGCTGTTCGACGCGATCGCCGCTTCGAGATGAATGTAGGCACTCGGCGGCATCATGTAGAGCGGCGCATCCTGGTAGTACGGTTTGTTGCTGATGTTCAGTTGCAACGCCCCGCCCGTAAGGATCGCGTTCACATCCGCTTCACCCGCTTGCACCGTGGCGGCCGCGACCGCATTGAAGCCCGTGGGATTCTGAATCGCGAACGTAGTCGTCGTCGCCGCGCTCGATCCGGGGTCAACCACCACCTGAATGCCGGTGACGTAGAACATCTGCGGACTCGGAAGCTGACCGCCGGGGCCTTGCAGGTTCGTGTCCGACAATGCGAGGGCGTTGCCAGCGTTGCCGGGCGAAGCGCTCGTCGTTCCGCCACCGATCCCCTGACCGAAGAATTTCAGTTGCGTCAAGCCCGCCGTCGGGTACACCTGATAGTGATATAGCGGCATCTCGATCAATTCGAGCGAACGTGGATCCATGCCCAGATGCGTAGCAAACTGGGCGATGTCCGGATACTCGGCCGGCAGTACGGAGAGCACGAACATGCGCTCCGCGTAGCGCGCGAGGGGCTTGACGAGGAAAGCGGCTATGGCCGCGAGCAGGATTCTGAAGCGTTTCATGGCTGTGCCTTTTCGAAAGGGTTGAGAGCGTTACTGGTTCGGACGGCGGAAAGGCATCGCGACTGGCATTCTCACGCCCGCGATGCCGGGCCGATGAAGCGGAATCGTGACCCCGCCCATCGGGCGGGCCGCTCCGGGAAGCGCGGCGCGCGAGGGCGCGATGATTGGCGCGGGATTAAACCACGCTCCAAGGGGCAACGTGCCGGCCGGGATCAGTCCCCGGAAAATCTGATAGGCAACCACGGTGACGGCGCCAGCGCCCATTTCGGCAGCGATTTTCGGCGGCATGACTTTTGAGCCGAACATCGCAAGGCCCAGAGCAAGCGCGCCCTTCGTGCCGTAGTAGCCCCAATTGGTCGCACCGCTCGTCGCGTCCGTGGGCTGCGAGAGCGCGGCGGGCAACATCTGCCCCACGGTGCCCATGACTAGATCGATCGTGAGTGCGCCCGCGCCGCCCCACGTGCCGGCCTTGAGGATTTCGGCCGCGCGCAGACCCATGCGGCGAGCCGCTGCCCGACGCGAGCGGCGACGGGGATTCGCGTACATGACCGGGGCCGAGTGACGCCGGCGGGCGCGGCGATGTACGCGCCGCTGGTGCGGATTCACCGTGAATGTCTTGGAACGATGCCGGCGCTTCGCGCGCTTCGCATGACGGCGGCGACGGCGACCGCTAGGATTTCCGAGCAGAAGCATTTGTGCGGGCATTATCGATTCTCCTATGACCGGAGCTACTCGTCCACGAAGCCCCGATCGGTGAATCGCCATGCCCCGCCGAGCAGTAGCGCAGTTTTCCCGTCGCTAGAGATTGCAAGGTGCGGCCGGGATGATGGCCGGAACTTGTGCAGGTATTGCTCCCGCACGCCGTCCCTGACTGTCTCATACATGATACCCAACACGGGGCCGATTGCAAGTCCCGTTCGCGGCGCGGGTACGCGCACGCGCTTTTTCCATGTGACGCGATGCCCGGTGAAATCGTGGTAGAGCTTTTTCGCGTCCCGCTCGTCACGCGATTCCGGATTCACCGCGAAGCGTTTCGAGCGCCGCGCAATGATCGGCTCTCCGCTCGGAAGATAATCGCCGCGAACCGTGTAACCTTTCGGGAATTGGAGCCACGGAGGTAATTCGTCGTTTGGATAGACGCGGAAATAGTCCCGTCGGGCGCGCGCCATCGAAGCGGCGACTGCATGCGGCTGCGCGTGCCCCGCGCGAATCATTTCCTCGATGTTGCGCGCGACGGTTTCGCGCGACCAGCCGGAGCGGAACGGCATCTATTCCTCGATTTCTTCCCCGGAACCAAAACGCTCTTCGTCGCTTTTCACAAGATCGCCCCACGATCCGGCATGAAATTCGCCGTCGCGACTGTCGAAATAAATCGTATTGTCGTACATGTCACCCATGTTCACGTAGGACACGTAATAACCATCATTATCTTCAAATGACTCGACGCCGAATCCATTGATCCTCTTGTCTATCAATTCGAGAATTTTTTCGGGGTCGAGATCGGTCGAAGTCGAATTTGCTTCGCGCGCAATTTGTTCGAGCTCTTTTCTAGTTGTCATGTTAATGACCCCAAAGCTTCGCGGCGTAATTCGCCGCTTCGATGCGCGACGGGAAAGATGCGAGGCATGTCTCGACACCGTTGCGCTTCTGATACACACCCCACGTCAACATTCGCCGTCGTTCGCCTCGTACACGTGTATAAGCACGACGTACGAAAGGCTTGAGAACCGTGGAATCGAACAGATCACGATTGACCGAGGGGCGTGCTTTGTGCATTTGCGACGTATCGGGCGTCATCGAGGCCACCGTTAAATTGTCTTTATATCGAGGCGCGGACGAGCGCCGATCCAATCACTTCCACCATATGCGTAAGACTTTACCACGATGACGGCGCTTCAGTGCGCGGCCGTAATCGATCGCCTGCGCCTTGTGCGTGAACGCGGCAAGCGTGCGCCAATGATTACCTACCTGATACTGCACAAAATACTGCACGGGATTTGCGCGCGCGTGCCTCGCCTTCGCTTCCGCCGTGCACCAATAGGCCGCGCCGGCTGCGGCGCGCCCACGTGCTTTCGAACCATAGCGGCGTGCGCTTTCCGCCTCAATTTCCCTGAAAGTTCTCCGCTTCATGATTCGCTGCGGAGCCATGCGGCGGCGGAAAGCGAGTACGCGCACGGATTCACGATGCTTCGGATTCGGGCGCACATTGTGCGATCCGATATCGATGTGGATGCCGGAGCCGTAGGCTTTTTCCTGCTCGCGATGCACATCGATCCGGCGAGGATTTTTGTAGTATTTCTTGATGAAACGTCCAGTTTGGGGCGAGCGAATCATTTCAGACAACGGAACGTAGCCCTTCAAATCTTCGAGTTTATTCATCGCTTCATCATGAGTCTTGAACGGTCCCCATGCACGAAGCCATGGTTTTGTTATTGGACGGGATGTGCGACGAAGCTCATAGCCTCCGTCTTCTTTCAGACCGATATACCATGACACGTTAGCCATGTCAGTCATCCTCGAAGGTGAAAAACGCGACGAGCGCAAATCCGATCAGCACTAGCGCTGCGTAGCCGAGGCCTGCCGCGTTGACCGCCAGCGCACCGAGCGATTGATTGACGCGCTCACCCGCCACGCGGAAATTCTCCTGCGGCGATATTTCCACGGCAGGAATCGCATCGATCGTCACGGGCTTTCGCTTGCGGGCCATCGCGGCTACATCGGCGGAGTGAATTGCAGCATCGGCGCGTAAGTGTCCGCCGTGCCCGTTGCGCCCGTCTGCCCTGTCGTGTCCGTTGTCGGCGCACTCGGCACCGTCGCGGGATTCACTTCGGCATAGAACACAGCCGCTTGAGTTTGTTCCGGGGTCGGCTGCGCGCCGACGGCTTGCGTTTCGGCAAGAGACTGAACGGGATTGACAATCGTCCACCAATCTGTGCCGGGCGTCGTGGTCGGCGACGAGAGCGCCGAATAGACAAGGTTTTCAGATGAGGCAGGATTGAGCGACGTGGAAATGAATTGCGCCGCGCTCGATCCCGCCGACTTCAGGCCCTGATAAGCTTTCCAAGCGAGAAGTCCGACCGCTCCCGCGATCGCGAGCCCGGCCCAATTCTCCGCTTTCACCGCTTTCACCGCTTTCACCGCTTGCGCCCCATCGCGAGCACCGCCACCAGCGCAACGCCGCCGACGAGAAGCCATGTCAACGTTTGCGGCGCGACGCCCACATTCACCGTCGGCGCGACTTGCGCGCCGGTGATCGGAGGCAGACCTTGCTTCGCACGGGAGAGATTGATCTGCGCAAGCTGGTACGTGGTGAGCGCTGTGCCGAGTGACTGGATAACTTGATTGATCTGATTCCAGTCAGTCGATGTAGAAAGAGTGTCAGTTGCACTTGTCATATCGGTTTGTCCGAACATGGTGATCTCTCACGAAAGAATCAGGAAAAGGGCACCGGCCCCGAGTAGGAGCGCGACCGGATTGGAAAGAATCCTTTGCATCGGCGAAACCGGCTGTGGAACGTAAGTGACGTTCCCTGCCTGATCGACCGATTGCACGTACTTGTAGAGTTGCGCCCCGACTTGCACCATTTGTCCGAGCACGGATGCATCCGTTGTCGGCGCCGGCGCCTGCGCCGCCACAGTGACATTCGCCGGCTGCGATGGCTCGACGAGCGCCATGAGATCGGCCCCTCCAGCGCTCGTATATGGGTAACTCAACGCATTCGAGATCGCGACGCTCGTTGGATCGGGCATTGCCGCGACGTTCGCAGCCGTCACGTCAGAGGCGCTCGCATCGGGCGAGAGACCGAGAAACGCAAGCGGATCGCTTCCCGTTGTGCTCCAGTCCTGACCGAGATTTCCCATTCTCATGATTCACCGCCTTTCGATGGTTCCGCGCCCTTCTTCGGTTTCACCGCAACTGCAAGCAACAGGACTCCGGCACCCACGAGCAGCAACGTTTTGTTCCGCCGCGCCTGCGCGGCCTGCGCCGCCGCGATATCGGCCGCGCTCGGCCCCGTAGGGGCCGGCGCACCAAAAAGTCGGGACAGAATCGGCAGGCCAGTCGCGAGTAGTCCCGCTCCGGTCTTTGCGATTCCCGTTACCGTGCCGAGCATCGATTCTCCCGAAGTCGCGGCCGTGGTGCCCGCTGCCGCTTCGCCCGTTGTTGGCGCGGCCGGCGCAGCGGCAGCGGACGGAGCCGACGGCGCGGAGGGCACGGAGGGCGTGGAGGGCACCGAGGATACAAGATCGGTGGCCGATAAGATCGGCTGCCCGATACTCGAAGCCGGAAATCCCTCGGCAAGCAGCGTCTGTGCATCGGCCGCCGTGACGGGCTGAATCGTGGCGGTTTCGACTGGCGCGGCAACGGCGCTCGTCGTAGTCGCAGCCTCCGTCGTAACGGGCGCGAGCGTCGTGCCCGCAGTCTGCACGGTCGGGGCAGAAACGAACGGAATCGCCCCCGTCAATGCGTAATTCACGCCGATCATGGCAAGGGTGATCGGCGCAACTGCCTTCAGCATGTCCACAAATCCGGAAATTCCGGTACCGGAAGATTGATAGGCAAGTGCCTGTTGCCTGATTTGTTCACCCTGCGCGATCTGATCCGGCGTGGGAAAATAGGGCTGAATCTGCGGGTACTGTCCGACCGCTTTTTGCATGATGTCGGAGGCAGCGGTGAACGGATTGAGCCAGCGCGTCATGTCACTAACGGGAAATGCCTGCGCGCCAAATACTCGCCAATCGATCGAAGTGCCGGCCGCCTTGTTCACCGCATCGAGGTAATTTTTCGGGCCCTGACCGCCGACAGCTTGCAGCCCGATATTTCCTCCTTCCAATTCGGCAAGTATCATCGCAACTTGCGGCGGATAATACATGACCGTTCCGGCTTCAGCGCTCGTAACGGTATATCGCCCCGAATAGGCATTCCACAACGGCGAGCCTTGTGGAACGAAACTGATATCCGGAAGCGTGGAAATCGTGGGATCAGGAACGAGATTATTCGTTATTGGAGCGCCCGATTCCGGATCAACGGGAATTGACGTTTCCCATCCGTACTGCGGCATATTGTTTTCAGACGGATAACTGACCGTGAAATATCCACCGTAGTACGAAGTCGGCTGACCGCCATATCCCCACGTCGCCCCAAGTCTCACGGCACGTTCCTTATCATCGGAAAATCCACGCGCGGGGGCGCCCACCCGAAAGGAACCTGCTCGGTAGTCTCGACCCCGCGCCAGACATTGCCGATCCGCGTCTCGACATAGACATGATCGTAGTCACCCGACGTGCGCGAGGCGATCGCGACGAAGCGCGCGGGATGCCCGATCGATTCGAGTAGCGAAGCGGCAAGCACCGCCTTGTCATCACAGTCGCCCTGTCCGGTCTCTAACGTCACGTCCGGAGTCTTGATCGTCTCGATGCCATTTACGTCCTGGATGTAACGGATCGAATCGCGCACGTAAGCCTGAATCGCGGCGGCCTCGGCTTGCCAATCGCGCTCGGGCAGGTGCGAAACGATGGATTCCGCCGCATAGCGGATCGCGGGGTCCGCCTTGTAACGGCCGGCCAGCTCGGCCATCACGGCGAGCGTTGCCCTGGTGCCCGCAACGCCGCCGGGAATGCCCCTCAACTCAAAGGCTGTGTTATTCGGGACTCCGAGCCCCGTTAATTTCACTGGTCGGCACTTTCACGGCTTGAGCGTCCGGCTTTCCGACCGTATCGCTTTTCGGCTCGGGCGTCAAGATGCCATCCTCGCGCGCTGCGACGATCAATGCATCGCGTACCTTGCCGTACCAGTCCTTATGCTCGGCACAACCGGACTCGATCTGACAGAGCTTTTCGAACCATTGAGGATCGGTTGCGAGCGTGCGCAGCATGTCGTCGCCGATCAACGGATAGATCGTATCGGCGAAATCTTCCGGCGATTCGTTCGCTTTGGCGGTGCGATTGGCCGCGCGCAATTGCAGCTTGAAAAACATCACTTGCTCCTGTTGTTCGTCGGTCAATTGAGGTTGATCCGAGGATGGAACTGGCGGCGCATTGTCGCCAGGTTTCGGAGACTGCGCTGCGGGGGGAGCGGGAAGCTGCGCGGCCTCCTGGGCCTTGCCCTGGTTCAACGCCGTGATGAGCATGTCCGCCGCCTTGTTCAACAACGGCCCCGGCTTGATCGAGCCGTCATCGTCGAACGTGCCCTGCCCCTCGGCCGTGAATTGCTTCAGTTCGCGCATGAGTTTCAACGTCGTGAAAAGCTCCGCCGCCGGCGTCGTGGCAGGCGGAGGCGGCGCGGGCTTCACCAGCTCCATGATCTTCGTCAGCCCTTCGAGCGTGTTGAGGGGACTTTGCGGCTGGTTCAACCGCTCGATCACGCGCTCGAAGCCCGCCGCCATCTGCGCGAGCACGCGCTCCATCATGCCCATGTCGGGAGCGCCGTGCATCTGCGCACTCGCTTCGCGCGAGGGCGCGATGCGAAAGACCTGATTGAGCACCATGTGTCCCTCGGCATCCTGCACATGGATACGGAACTTGCCGCCGTTGAACGGAGGCCGCGCGAGCATCATCGGGGTGAATTCATCCGGCCCGGATTCATCAAGCAGCTCCAGATCACGGATTCCACCGGGACCCTGACGATAGATGCGAATGATCGCGCCATCCGACCCACGCAGAGCCGTGATGGTACGCATCAGCGCGATATCCTGCGGATCGGGCTCCTCCACGAGTTCTACTTGCGACTGCGGCTGCATGCCTTCTTCGCCTTCCGTGGTGACGGTTTCAGTCTTGACGGTTCGCTTTGCCATTTTGCGCTCCAAAGAAAAAATAGGGCCGGGATTTCCCGGCCCTATTGTAGCCCTCTGAAGCCGTGTTACAACCGTGTCGATACCGTCTAGCTCACCTTGTCCAAACTGGCACGCCATTGCGCACACATCAGATCAGCGCGCGTGACTGGACGAAGCGACTGAAAGCCGATCCCGCCACCGGGCGCCGAAGACGTGGGCGCAACGGGCACCGCAAAAAGCTGCGGCAGGTTGACAAGGCAAAAGCCTTCCTTGGCACCCTTCTCAGCCACTCGATAGAACAGGCACGCATCGCAGCGCATGGTTCACCGGCCCTTCTTCTTCTTGCCCTTCGCGCGCTCGTCCTTGGGTGCGGGAAGCGCGGGCGTCTGCCCAACCGGGGTCGCGCCGATGCGCTCCATCAACGCCTGCAAGGGCGTGCTCGCGGCAACTTCTACGAGCGGCGAGCACGTGTATTCGTAGCCGATCGGGGCATCCGAGGGCTTGATGCCAACATCCAGGGCGACCTCGACCAGTGAACTCTTGTCGGCAAGACCCTTGACCGCCGTCACGAGTAGCGTCTGCACCGGATCGGGCAGGAACAGTTTCGTGCCGTAGAAGCGCTTCCCGTCGTTTCGCTCGACGTTGAACTCGCCCGTGAAGGCGACCCATTCGCCGAAATTGGACTGACCCGTCTTGAGCCCGGAGCAGACACCCACCACGCGGAAAAGATGCCCCGCCTCCAAGGGCGCGGTGATTTTCTCGCCCATCACGGTTTTAGGGGAGATTTTTTTCAACATTTCCGGCTTGGACATTTCGATCCTTTCAAGGTCAAAAATACGGGAAAATTCCCGCACACGAATTCTTGCTTGGAAATCTAGCTCGTGTCAAGCATTTTCTGAAGACCCTTGGAACCACGCCTTTCCCGCTCAACGAACATCGAACCGCCGGCCATGACCGCGACCCATGCATTGCGCTGCACCTGTTTCTGGATAGGCACCGCGCCATCGAACCACGCCCGAAACTGTTCACGATCAAGCCACCTGATATTCATCCCTTTCGCCTTCTTCGTCTCACCATCCTCGGACGCGTAGACCTTTTTATCAATCATGTAGTACCGCTCGCCTGCCTCCTCAATCTTCCAATAGCCATATCGTTTCGGATCAATCGGAAGCTCGACGGGAGCATCGAACACGACGCAATCGGTATCGGCGTACAGGAACGATTCCGGAGCAAGCAACGCGGCCCTGCGAACTTCCACGCGCACGTGCGCGGTGATGAACGCGCCAATTTGCGGCTGATGATACTCGCGAAAGAGCGGTTCCTTGAAACGGAACCAGATGCATTGAATTTCATCTTCATCGGTCTGATAGTGATGAAATCCTTCTGGACGCTTGGCGGCGAGCACTAATTCCATTCCACCTAATTGCTCAACCGTCTTACCGTAACTGTTATTCCCAATGGATTTAATCATCGTGCCGAGCGGGCCACTCGGTCCGTCAGCGGCGCCCATTCGCAATCGTTCAAGCTTGTCCACATAGGAGCGCATGTTGAACGCATCTTCCCATGCGTAGCCTTCAAGAAATTCGATCCGCCACCCTTCACGCTTGAGCTGCTCGTATTCACTGGAAGTGACCCAGGTGTCTCCGATTTCATCGACTCCAAAGTCATTCTTCCCTTGATCGTTCACGTAAAGAAACGGGATCGTGTTCCCTTTCGGAGCCGTGGCCTTGATTCGATAAATGCTACAGGAAGCAAACCGACTCGGAGCCTTAACACGATAACAGCGTCCGCCGGGAAGCCACGCATCACGCATCGCGGCAGCGTACGCCTGGTTGATATCGTACTTCCACACAGGGCCGTGATATTTGCGCATCAAATGGCAATACCCGCCACGCATAACGCGCGATCGGATGATCTTCGAGACTTTCACGGTAGGCGACCAACATTGCACGTCCTCCGGCATTTCCGCTTGAAAAATCCGAATCGCCGTGTTGCCGATTGTGGGTTGCAGTGGAACGCCAAAATTTTCCATGACAATCGCCTGCGCGCGCTTCATTCCCCAATAAAGACCCTCGGAGTCACGCTCCGCATATTCCACGTGCTTCTTGTTTTTCGGATCGAATTCCTCGCGCTCCCAATTCGGCGATTCGAGTTTACCGCGATCCGAAGCGAACACAGCAAGGAATTCCTTCAACGTGAACGGCTCGCCCTCTTGTTCCTTGCTCCCAGCGTTGCCGAGCGTCATGCTGATTCCGTCAAGGAATTCCCAACTGAGCTTTGTATCTTTAAGGCTTACCTTAATACCACGGAGATTCTTTGACGAAGTGAGATAGGGACGAAGCTCGTACTGCTCACGCTTAAGAAGCGCAAGCCCGATCAAATAGGCATCGAACTTGTTACCGTTCCACGCAATGAACCGGACTCGATTATTTTCCTCAGTAAGAAAACGGTGCTCAAGCAGGTCACCTAGATGATCAATGCTCTGTATCGGAACACTTACCTGCCAATCTTCGCAAAACGCGGTCAGATAGAGGGGGTCGGGAACGCCCGGCTTGATACGCGTGGTTTCAAGATCGTAAGCGATCATGCGCCTGACCCTGCTCTGTCTCGAATGACGCGCAAGGGGTTTCTGACCTCTCCCGCTTTTCTCCCGCAGCCGTGTCCAATGATCGGCAAGTTTTTTCGCCAGACGAGTGACGCGCCAGGAGCGGGAGAGCTTGCGCTTTGCCATTATCTGTTCTGGATCCGGACAGCAATGAAGAACGAATCTTCATCGGCTTCGCCGATAATTTGCTCTATCTCATCATTGGTCAACGATTCAAGCTCGAAGGGCTCACCCCAGAAATATTCATTCGGATACTCGGGATGCGCATCCTTACCGAGCAGGTAAAAGCGAGTAATGCCGGGAATGCCCCGCAGCCGGACATTGTTACGGTAACGCTTAAGTATCCCGATAATCGATCCGACCGAGACTCCGAGCAAGTCAATTTCCACGGTATCACTCGCGACCCGCCGTTCGCGTTTCGGATCGGTCGGATCAATGAACTTGACGCGCTTGGCTCTCCCAGGTTTTCTACGACGCGCAATTGACGCGCGCTCGACTGCATCCTTGCGCACCAAGTCATAGCCGGATTTAACGAGCTTTACCGCCTGTTCGCTTGCCGGCTTTTTCGTCTCACCACTCGCCCATCGCCTGACGGTACGTTGATCGACACCAATTTGTCGCGCGACTTCACGATAGCTCATTACACGATGCAGAATTTCGATCTGCTCGGACAACAAACGATGCGTACGCTTGAAATCCGCAGCGGTGAAAAGGGCACGCTCACGCTTACCCTTTAACGCTGGACGCTTTGTTGCCACGGCAAAGCCGGGCTAGAACTTCACGATATGAGAATGACCGACACGCCTAAACTTTCGCGGCCGGTTACAGTGAACGCGCCAAAGCTCCGGGAAATCCAGATCGAACCCAAGCGCGAGCGCGGTACGACGATTAACATCTTGCCTACCCCGCGCAATACGTGAAAGAACATCGACAGGACAACCAAGCTGCTCGCCAAGCTCGCGCCATGTCGTACATTGGGCGCGACGAGCCTTTAACTCGCGAATGACGTAAGCCACATCGAAATACTCGGCCACTGCTCCCCCTCGTATTGTTAGTGCCGGTTACGCTTCCGGCGCGGTCAAATCGAGCGGGTACTCGCTTCCATCCGATCGCAGCGCGGGATACGCTGGCCGCCGAGAGGAACGACATGAGTTCCCGCCCATGTCGAGCACCTCCAATCGGAAACAGCATCGAACCACAAATCGCCAAGCCAGGCAACTCCACAAGCAGTAGTACGCCAACAACAACAATGCACTAGAGTTAGTACTGGAAAAGATACCCCGCTCAGTACCGTATCAACTCAGATC
>QZGF01000105.1_pt1 | contig 18146 bp, 18 predicted proteins | sample 1990021 | NCBI WGS metagenome assembly QZGF01 (sample SAMN10076523, study PRJNA491371) | Subsurface metagenome, whole genome shotgun sequencing project. | isolation source: subsurface fracture fluid from borehole BE326-BH2 | place: South Africa: Beatrix Gold Mine | collected 2015-06-18 | reverse complement strand
GTAAAAGAGATTTGTCAAAAAGTTTCTTTGCCCGATGTTTGGCGGGAAAAATATCTTTGCAAAGTGAAAGAATGGGAAAGCGAAAACCGCCAAACATCAGACCTTTTCGCTCAAAATCTTAAAACCGAACTTTCCGCCATAAAAACAAAAATAGACCGCTTAATGGACGGCTATCTTGAAGGCAGTTTTGAACTGGCGGAATTTCAGGAAAAGAAAAACAAACTAATGGCGGAAAAGAAAGATATTGAGGAAAAATTATCGGATTTTGAGCGAAAAGGAAATCATTGGCTCGAACTCACCCGAAATTGGATTTTAGAGGCCAACCAAGCCAAAAATCTCATTTTGTCTGAAAATTTTTCGGAAATGAAAAATTTTCTCAAAACCATCGGCTCGAACCGCCGCCTTGCGGCGGGACGACTGGAAATTGATTTCAAAAAACCTTTTAATTTACTCGCCAATCTGCCTGCCGAAGCGAGGGGCGAAGCCCCGAGCGAGGCGGCTAATCCAATATGGTGGACCGTAGCGGATTCGAACCGCTGACCTCCACATTGCAAATGTGGCGCTCTACCAGCTAAGCTAACGGCCCATTCTTCTTTCGGTTTGGCTGTATTTTTCAACCGCTTTTTTAAATTCTTCAACCGAAAAATCAGGATAAAGAGTATTTGTAAAATAAAGTTGCGCATTAGCAACATCCCACATCATTAATCCGGCCGACCAGTGCGGCTCGCCGCCGGTGCGAATTACCAAATCAACCGGAGGTAAATCTTTCGTCCAAAGATTATTTTTGATTATACTTTCGTCAATTTTTAAATTTGCGCTTTGCTCTTTGCGATTCGCGATTCGCCTAATTGCGTCAATCATTTCATCAATCCCGCTGTAAGCCATTAAAAATGTCAGCCGATAATTATTGTAATTTTTTGTTTGAGTAATCGCCTCTTGAATCGCTTTTTTTACACTTTCCGGAAACATTTCTTTCCATCTGCCGATAACGTTAATTTTAATCCCGTTTTTATGAACTTCCTTGCTTTTCGCCAATTTTCTAAAATTTTGCTCAAAAATTTTTAATAAAAATTTTACTTCCTGAGACGGCCTTTTGGTAATATTATCTAGCGAAGAACCCCAAAAAGTAAAATAAGGAATTTTTAAATCCAAGACGGCTTTTAAAATTTTTTCCGTTGTTTTCGCTCCCTCGCGATGGCCAAAAAAGGGCGGCAGTCCTTTTTTCTTCGCCCAACGTCTGTTACCGTCAGGAATTAAAACAATATGTTGAGGTAAATTCATTCGGTGGACCTAGGCGGAATCGAACCGCCACCTAGTCGATGCCATCGACTTATTCTACCACTAAACTATAGGCCCTTTTTAAAATTTATTACTTAAAATTTTTGCGATTGCTTTTAAAATTTTTTACTTTTTTGTCATTTTATTATTGTACTCTAAATATTCTCGATGTGCAAGAATTTGCTATAAATTTTTAAAAAATGTAAAATAGATATAATCATTTAAAATTAAGCCCTTGTCGTTCAACGGACAGGACGTGGGTTTCCTAAACCTAAAATCGAGGTTCGATTCCTCGCGAGGGCACATGGAAAAATTTCAAAACGAAAAATACACCGAAAAACAATCGGAAAAATTCGAAAAAATTATCAAAGAGAACGGATTGACGGATGAAGACCCTGATTATTTCGTTTTCCATGTAAAAAATGCCGAGACTAAAGAAGAAAAAACAATCCGTCTTTCAAAAAAAGAAAAAGTTGATGTTAAAATAAATAAAAACCGCTTGACGCGTATTGATATTGAAGACGCCGTCAGAGCAACAAAAGAATTTCCCGATTTGCCACTAAAAGAAGCGCTTTTAAAATTAAATCTGAAAAATTCCGACAATACAATAAAATATCCGGAAATTTATAAATAAATGGAGGAGTGCCTGAGTGGTTGAAAGGGCCGCTCTCGAAAAGCGGTATACCGGAAACGGTATCGTGAGTTCGAATCTCACCTCCTCCGCCGCGAAATTCCAAACTACCAAAAAACCTGAAAACAAATCGGCTCGAACCATATTTTGGAAGGGTAAAAAATTTTTTAATCATGTTATGGCTAAACATTTTGATGAAACGAAATGGCAAGAAGCAATCCAACATCCTGATTGGTATTTGAAACTCTCTAATGATTACAAAAAATTGATGAAGAAAGCCGAGAAAAGCCCGAAGGAAATCTCGGAAGAAATTAAGGAAGAATCCTATCAATTTTTTGAAACCAATCTTGCTGAAGACAAAATCAAACTGGGCGATACTGGACCAAACTGGGATGAGGAAAGAAAGCCGATAGATACTATCGTTATTCACCACACCAAAAATCCTTCCGGTATTACTTGGCAACGATTGAGTGCCATGCATCTCATCCGGCTTTACGCCAGCTATTACGCTTCTCCTCATTACGAAGGCGAGCAACACATAAAAGGTACTCCAATTTATTCTAACCATTTTCGCAATGGCCAAATGGTTTTTTATGCATACCATTGGCTTGTTCGGATGGACGGAACAACTGAACGGTTGCTTGGAGATAATGAGATTGGCTGGCATGCAGGAAAATGGGATATAAATTGCAAAAGCGTTGCAATATGTTTTGATAATGACTTTGAAAATTCGGCACCACCAAAGCATGTTCTTCAAGTGGTTTCGAATCTCATTAAGGAACATTACTCGAATGTCCGTCCCGAAAATATTTTTGGTCATCGAGAAATCAATCCAAAAACTACCTGTCCGGGAAATTTGTTCTTGAATGAGTGGAAGACGAAAATTGTAGAAGAAGTGTTGTGATATCATTTTAGTTAGGTGTTCGCTTTGCGAACTCAAATTTAATTGCCGCCAAAGAAAAATTGGAAATTGTTAATTTTCGCGGCGGAGCCGCATTTGCCCGCCCGCCCATTCCGAGCCGCGCAAAGCGCGGCGAGGAGCAAAACAAGTTCGAGCTATTTTTAGAATACATCGCCGCGAAATCCCAAACTACCCAAAAACCTGAAAACAAATCGGCTCGAACCATATTTTGGAAGGGTAAAAATTTTTTAATCATAAATCATTATGCTTTTAGTAAAAACTAAAATTGGACCTAGTAAAATAAATGGTATTGGGCTTTTCGCAGATCAATTTATTCCAAAAGGAACTCGGGTATGGAAATTTCAACCTGGTTTTGATTTGAAAATTGATAAAAGCGATCTTGCTAAATTGTCTGAGCCAGCAAAAGCAATTTTTTTAAAGTACGCTTATCTTAATCCCGCAACTAAAAAATATATTCTGTGTTTCGACGACGCCCGATTTTTCAACCATTCAGAAAATGCGAATTGTCTTGATTTTGGATCTACTGACGACGAGGAAGAAGGAGACGATATTGCCGCTAGAGATATACAAAAAGGCGAAGAGCTGACTTGCAATTATAAAAAATTTGACGCGGATTTTAATTATAAGATGAGCATTAATTGATTTTTTCAATATACACCGCCGATCAATAAACGTATTCGTCCACTAACAATCCCTGCTTATCGAAAAGTAAAAGTCTATCATGCTGAGGATCTAAAATGTCTTCGGGGATAACACTTCGTCCTATCCAAATCCGCCATTCGTTTGACAAAAAATCCGAATCAAAACGATGTTTTTGATAACAAGAACCGTGACTAATGGTGTTTAAAAACTGCCGACAAACATTACCCTGCTCACCTCCGGATAGAGTATTGTAAAAAGAAGTTTCCGGTAATTTACATCCTCCCAATGACATAATATAAGTCTGGCATTCGCCGGAAAGATGAGCGATTTCCGAACGGTCTTTATAAGGAGCCGGGCAATCCTGCGGCAAAGCTGGATTAAAATCATAAGCGCTTTCAAGATAACCGATACATTTATTGAGCCGGAAATTTTTATTGAGCGGATTTTTACTGCTGTAAATATTAACGTAATTGTTTACGATTAAAATAATGTCTTCTTCGGGCGCCGAGCCAAACGGTTCATAGATATTGATCGCCCGAGGAATAATAATTTCCCGACGGTTACTTTTAATTTTCCAGCCGGTGATATTGGCCGACTCTCCTTTATTAAGATAAGAAGAAATCCTGATTTGGTCGGGCGTGTAATTCCAGGAAGAAGCGTAAGCCGAAGTAATTTGAATTTTTTGAAAATAAGGAGACAAATCCTTTCGTTCGAATCCGGCAGGAATCAAATAATCGGGGATTTCCGGCTCGGCGGAAATGGTCGGAGTCGGAGTCGACGGATAAGTTGGCCAAGGCGCGGCCGGAGCCGGTTTGGACGTAGGTTTTAAAAAAATTTTTTGGCCGGGAATACGACCGATAATCTCGGAGAATTTCGGCGCCTGAGTAAAAAAATAAATTCCGATACCGATAAGAATTATCAAAAAAATAATTATTTTGATGAAATTGGCCATCGCTTTAAGATTGAGAAATTACTATATTAATCAAGCGGTTCGGCACAAAAATTATTTTTTTTATTTTCAAGCCGGCAATCAATTTTTTTATTTTCTCGGAAGACAACGCTATATTTTCGGCCTCTTTTTGAGAGATGCCGCTCGGCGCCGAAACTCTGTCGCGGACTTTACCGTTAACTTGAACAATCATTTCGAATTTTTCTTCTTCGATTAATTTAGGATTATATTTCGGCCATGATTCCAGATGAATAGATTTTTTGTTGCCTAATACATTCCGCCAAATTTCTTCGGTTAAATGCGGCGCGAAAGGAGCAAGAAGTTTAAGAAAAGTTTGTAAGTTTGTAAGTTTGTAAGTTTGTAAGTTTTTTTCTATATCGTTGAATAAAATCATTAACGAACTAATGGCAGTATTGAAACGAAAATTTTCAATATCTTCTGTAACTTTTTTGATGGTTTGATGTAATAATCTTTCTATTTTTTCATTTTTATTACCTGATACCTGATACCTGACACCTGACACCAATTTATAAATTCTATCCAAAAATCTTTTCATTCCTCTTATGCCGTCACTGCTCCAGGCAATGCTTTGGTCAAAAGGCCCCATAAACATCTCGTAAAGCCTCAAAGCGTCGGCGCCGAAAATTCGAATCATATCATCGGGATTTATGACGTTCCCCCAACGTTTGGACATTTTTCTTCCGTCTTCCGCCAATATCAAACCTTGATTCATCAGTTTTTTAAAAGGCTCATTAACGGGAACAGCTTTAATATCGTATAAAAATTTATGCCAAAAACGGGCGTACAAAAGATGCCGCGTCGCGTGTTCCACTCCTCCGACGTATAAATCCACTGGCAGCCATTTTTTAATTTCTTTTTTATCCCACTGATATTTTTTATTTTTTTTAATTAAATAAGCAACGTAATACCAATTTGAACCTGCCCACTGCGGCATTGTGTTAGTTTCTCTTTTTGCCAAACCGCCGCATTTCGGACACTCGGTATTTACCCATTTAGAAATATTTGTCAAAGGCGACTCTCCTGTTCCGGAAGGCTCATAATATTTAACTTCAGGCAATTTAACAGGCAAATCTTTTTCCTGAATCTGAATCCAGCCGGGATTTAATAATTCACCTTTTGTAAATTCGCCTTTTTTGTATTTTTTGTTTTTTATTCTTTTTGCGCAATTTTCGCAAAAAACAAGCGGAAAGGGTTCTCCCCAATAACGTTGTCTGGCAAAAACCCAATCTCGCATTTTATAATTGATTTTTCTGCTGCCAAGCTTATTCTTTTCAAGCCATTTTATCATTTCTTGACGCGCTTTTTCGGAAGTCATTCCTGTAAATTTTCCGGAATCAACTAAAATTCCATCTTCTGTAAACGCTTTATTAATTTTTTTTCCGCGTAAATCTGCGTTAAAATCCGGGTTAATCTGCGAAAGTATAACTTGCCTAATAGGCAAGTTATACTTTGTAGCGAACTCATAGTCTCTTTCGTCATGCGCCGGCACCGCCATTACCGCGCCAGTGCCGTAATGCGGCAAAACATAATCAGCCACAAAAATCGGCACCTCTTCGTTATTAAAAGGATTAATTGCTTTTATACTTTTTAATTCAACGCCGGTTTTATCTTTAGTTAAGCCGGTTCTTTGCAAATCAGTTTTCTTTTTCGCCTGCTTAATGTATTTTTCAACCTCCGGCCAATTTGATACTTGATGCTTGATACTTGATACTAGTTCGTGTTCCGGCGCCACCACCAAATAAGTACAACCGAAAATAGTATCCAGCCGCGTAGTAAATACATTAATTTTAAATTTAGAATTTAAAATTCTAAATTCAATCTCAGCGCCCTGAGATTTTCCTATCCAATTTTTCTGCTGTTCTTTGATTGATTCCGGCCAATCTAATTCTTCTAATCCTTTAAGCAACTTTTCCGCGTAAGCGGTCATTTTTAAAACCCATTGCCGAAGCGGTTTTTTCTCAACCTCACTGCCGCATCTTTCGCATTTACCGTCTTCCAAATCTTCCAAAGCCAGACCGGTTTTGCACGACGGACACCAAATAATCGGCTCAAAAGACTCGTAAACCAAACCGTTTTCAAAAAGCTTTAAAAATATCCACTGAGTCCATTTATAATACTCCGGGTCAGTGGTGTTTATTTCCCTGTCCCAATCATAAGTAAAACCGAATTTATTAAGCTGTTCTTTGAATCGCTTGATATTTTTGGAAACCGCGATTTTTGGATGAATTTTGTGTTTTAAGGCATAATTTTCCGCCGGCAAACCAAAAGCGTCCCAGCCCATAGGATGCAAAACGCTATAACCCTGCATCTGCTTATAGCGGGCAATCAAATCGGTGGCGATATAACCCCGCGGATGGCCGACATGAAGTCCTTCTCCCGATGGATAGGGAAACATATCCAAAACATAAAATTTCTTCGGTTTCTTGTAATTTTTATAAATCCCTTCTTTTTCCCAAATTTTTTGCCACTTTTTGCTAATTTTATTAAAATTTTTGAACATGATAAAAAAATTTACCATAAAATGGCAGGGTAAAGATTTGGTTTTCAAAAATCATTTTCTTTTCGGATCTGATTTTTGAACAAAATCATTATATTTGAAAGTAATACTGAATTGGAATTTACCGTCCGCCGTCGGAGCAATACTGGTTAAGGAAAGATTTATTTCTTTAAATTCCGGCTCTTTTTCCAAAACTGTTTTGAAATCAATAATCGCCTTCTCGCTTGCTGCCCGGCCATTGAATAAAATCGGCGCCTCTTTCGACTGAATAAAAATTCTATCGATTATTATTTCTTCGCCCGTTAAATTTTTTATTTTTTCCAAAAAAGGCGCCCAATCGGAGACTTGGCTTTTCGCTTTAAGCGCCAGATCTACTTTAATGTTAAAATTTTTAGCCTCTTCTTCAATTTTATTGAATGTTTCCTGAGCCGGTTGATTAGTAAGATTAGCAATTTGATTGTTTAAAGAACCGGCCGTTTTTGCCAAAAAAATATCAACGGCGATAAAAGTCATTAAAATAAAAGATAAAGAAGTTAAAATAATATTACGCCAAATTTTAACGAAATTGATTACTCTGTGTTGACGAAATTCTTCTTCGGTACCGACGCTGGCTAAACTGATAAAGATATCTTTTGCTCGCGGCGTTAATCCTCTTAATGCCGAACCCAAAACGCCGAACCAGTCGGGAGTCAAGGCCAATAAATTTTTATCAAGTTTTGCCGACTCAAGAGTCAACCGACGGCTGGAAACGGAAAAATTTTCCGTGATAATTTGAGAAATTTTGTCTTCCAATGCCGGAGCAATAAGTAAAATATCTTTAATTTGGTCCTGAGGAAAATACTTGCCGGCAAAATTTAAAACTCTTTGGGTTTCCCGAACAATCAATTCCCTAAGAACACTTAAAGAAATGCTCCGTCCTTCCGTCGTCGGCCAAGAAACAAAACGGTTAAAATACAAATTATTGTTTTTAATAAGACTGAAACTTAAACCTCCTGCGTCTAAACGAAGCAAAAGCAAGGGATTACCGCTTGATTCCTGAACCAAACGACTAATGGCTAAACTTGAAAATTCAACCGCCGCGACAACAAAGTTTGTTTCCTTTAGGCATTCGACATAATCGTCGACAATCTGGCGATTGGTAAAAGCGCCAAGAATTTCCAATTGTCCGCCGTCAATGTCAATTTCGCCGATTTTCTGCCAGTCGGCGTAAACGGTTGAAAAATCGGTCGGAGAAATCATTTGAAGATTTAATCTCGCCGCTTCTTCGATATTATTGCCGGCGGCTGCCGGCAAATTAAACGTCTGAGCGTAAATATTGACGTCGGAAATATTTAAAACCGCATAAATTTTTTTCTTATTTTTAAGAGTAATTTGAGAATGAAGTTTTAAAAGACCGGCTTTGAAATTTTCTTTGTCTTTGATTTTCCCGTCAACAATTGTTCCAACGGGTAATTTAACCGAAGTTGAAATAAAATCGCCTCCCTTAATAAGAAGAAATTTTAAATCTGCATCTCCGACTTCCAACCCGCCGATTAATGGTTGAGGATTTAAAATATTTAATATTCGTTTTAAATTTTTTACATTCATAATGCCGTTTCTTTTTCCGATTCCAGTTTTACTTCTCCGGTATTGTTATCGACATAAAAAATCGCCTGAACTTGACGCCGCTTCGTCAAAGCCATACCCAAAGAAGTGATTTGAAATTTATTGGTTCCGGCGCAAGTATCTTTACAAACGGTAATTTGGGCGGTTCTATTACCTACGGTTAAAGTATAAGGATTCGGACTGGGAATAAAATTTTTATTTCTGACTATTCTTATTTTAGCGTCTTGAATGCCGGCTCGAGCCGCCGCCAAAGCTTCTTCTGATAATTTTACTCCCAAACCGCTCTGAGCGAAATAATAAGCCACAAAAGCGCCGGCGATTCCAAGCTCCGCGATTAATCCGCCTATCAATAAAACAACAGGTAAGGTGGCGGCGGCTTTTATTTTATTGCTGGACATATTTATTGCGTCGATGTTGCCGTTGATTGTTCTATCGATTGCTGATTCTGAGATTGAGCCGGAACCTGAACAGTTTTCGGGTTTTTGATAAATTGAACGACTTGACTATCCTCTTTTAATTTTGTTTTCCAGATAATATTCTCGTCATCCAAATAAATTTTATCTTCCGGACCCCAGAAAGCTTGTTCAAATTTAGACAAACTTAAAGGATTTTGTGAATCTTGAGGATTTCTTTGAAGAAACCAAACATCGGAAAGCGATAATCTCGGAAAACGGTTCAATTTCCCGAAATAAAGATCGCCCGTGTTCAAATAAACCGCCCAATAAGATTCTTTAAAACCGCCCTTTTGCCAATAAACTACGACTCCCAAAGCAATCAATAAAACAATCACAATCGCTAATAAAATTTTATTTAGCTTGGACATTTTGTAAAAATAAATTAATGTAATTCGACCCTTGATATTATTTATTAATCCGCTATAATTATAACAGAAATCGGCAAGTCAAGCGATAGTCCCGCTAAAAGCGGGAAGGAAAGTCCGGACGCCCTTGCACGCCAAAATTTTGTAAAGCAAAACTTAGGCGGGTAAATAAAAAGTACGGGCTAACAGCCCGCCGCAGTAATGCGAGAGGTGCGAACAGTGACGTCCTGAGGCGAAAGCCGAAGGAAGACCCAATCCTGACGTAGAAGGTCTAATTCCGCTATAAGGATAAAAAGGCGGAAGTGAAACGGCTAAATCCTTACCGGGCGCAAGGCCGTACCACCTGTGCTTCGCACTGGAAATCCGAAATTCTAAATCCGAAATCCGAAAACAACAAAAAATAGTTGATAGTTGATAGAAAATGACTAATTTTATTTTCTAATTATTAAGTAAGGATTTCGTGTTTCGTGCTTCGAATTTCGTGCTTCCAATGCGGAGCATTGAGTGGGGTGCCGCTCGAGCCTGAGAGCAATCGATGGCCCAGATAAATTATCGCCAGGACCCTCTGAACAAATTACACGATTATTGGCCAGAAAGATTTTTCTTTCTGGCTAGGCGCGAGAAGGAAATTGTATCTTATGCGATACATTGACGACGAGCAACAACGCCAGAAAGAAAAATATTCTGGCTCCGCAGGAGAAACTCAAAATTAAGCGACAATGTGCCTAAAGGCATAATTTCGTCGTCGCGCCTTGAATTCATCTTAATTTTGAGTTTCCAATATATCGTGTAATTTGTTCAGAGGGTCCCTACACAGAATCCGGCTTATGACTTGCCGGTTTTTTATTTCTTTTATTTACTTTCTTTTGTTTACTAAAGTAATCGACGATCGTTAATTACTTTAGTAAATTAGCAAATTTATTGATTATTTTAAAACAAGCCAGCTTGGCTATTTAATTCGCGGTTAACCAATGAATCCGCTTTTTTATTTTCTTCTCTGGGAATTTGGACAAATTTTACTCCGCTGAAATCCTGTTTTAAATTCCAAATCTCTATAAAAAACGGCACCAAATTTTCCTCTTTGATTTTATATTTTCCGTTAAGCTGATTTACTAAAAGTTCGCTATCCGACCTGATTTCGATTTCGGTTTTTTCACATTTTTCTTTGCCGATAAGCTGTTTGATTTTTTTCAAAGCGAAAATCATTGCCTGGTATTCGGCTTCGTTATTGGTCGCTTCTCCAAGATATTTGGAATATTCTTTATTTAGAAACGGAATGTAAACACCGACAGCCGCCGGTCCAGGATTTCCTCTCGAACCGCCGTCGGTATAAATAATTATTTTATTCATATCTCTAATAACTTCAAAAACACCTTATAAGTCGTTCGGGCATCATCAAGTGCCGAATGCGGTTTCTCCTGTATAATGCCGAAATAATTAGCCATTTCCGATAATGATAAATTATTAAATTCAGGAAGATGGCGCAGTTTTTGCCAGCCGAGCGAAAAAGTATCCAAACTTTTATAATAAAAAGTCGGTTTTAAATCGAATTCCGCCAAAGCCTTATGAATATAAAACCAATCAAAAACCAAGTTGTGGCCAACTAAAATTACGTCTGCGGTTTTTTCCAAAAAAATTTTCAGCGCCGTTTCCAAATCAAGCGCCCCTTTCCAATCCTCTTTATTATAATGATTGATTTTTAAAGCTTCCGGGTTGGCCAATTCAATATGACGCGGTTTGATTTTCGCTTCCCATTCTTCCAAAACCGAAAAATTATAACCGCTGACTCTGACAACAGCCAATTCGATTAATTCGTGACGCGGTTCAACGCCAGTAGTTTCGGTGTCGATAAAAGCCAAATCCAAATCTTTTATTGAAATTTTTTTAATTTGATTATTCATTTTTACGATGAATCTAATCGCAATCTTTTTGTAAAAGATTGCTCATCTCAGCGAAACGATTACCTTTTGTTTTTACAATTAGTGATATTGTTTAACGCTTCTATGCCGGGCAGTTTTTTGCCGGCCAAATATTCCAACATCGCGCCTCCTCCCGTTGAAATAAATATATTTCCTGATACCTGACACTTGATACCTGACACTATTGAGGTTGTCTCGCCGCCGCCAATTATTGAAAACGCTTTTTTATTATTGATTATCGCCTTTGCTATTGCTTCCGAACCCTTTCTAAATTTTTTATCTTCAATGTATCCCATTGGCCCGTTCCAAATGATTGTTCTGGCATTCTTAATAATTTTTGAATATTTTTCAATAGTTTCCGGCCCAATATCCAGGATTTGTTTTTTATAAACCGCCGTATCGACCGGCAAAATAATACTTTTAAATTTTAAAAATTTTCTGGCTACTGGCATCGCTTTTTTTTCAAAAAGCGAATCACCAACCGGCAATCCTTGAGCCGCTAAAAAAGTATTCGCCATTCCGCCGCCAATTAAAAAATAATCTGCGATTTTAAAAAAGTTTTTAATTACTCCGATTTTATCGGAAATTTTAGCGCCGCCTAAAATTATAACCAATGGTTTTTTAGGATTTTTCACGCCTCGATAAACTCGGCGTGAATCCTGAGTTTTATCGAATGGATTCATTACCGAAGAAAAATTCTTAATTTCTTTTTCTAAAAGCAAACCGGCATAAGAAGACAAAAATTCAGTAATAGCAACCACCGAAGCGTTCTTCCGATGACTAACCGAAAAAGCATCATTAACGTAAAAATCTCCAAATGACGCTAATTGCTTGGCAAAATTTTTATCATTTTTTTCTTCGCCGTCAAAAAACCTCAAGTTTTCTAAAAGAAAAATACTATCACGCGTGATAGTTTTGGAAATTTGAGCCGCGTCGAATTTTTTTTCTTTTTTAAAATCTATAAAATGAACCGGTTTTTTTAATAAAGAAGATAAAATTTCAGCAAAAGGCTTTAGTGTTAATTTTTGACGCTCGATATTTGAAATTTGACACTTTTTATCCGGTCTTCCCCGATGACTTAAAATCACTACTTTGGCGCCATTATCAATTAAAAATTTTATTGTCGGCAAAACTGCCCGAATGCGCAGATTATTTTTATCCAATTCACTGTCTTTTATATTAAAATCAACGCGCAAAAGACAAGTTTTATTTTGTAAGTCTTTCCTGTTTAAAGAAGATAAAAATTTCATTGTTTTTTGAGCGGGCGACGAGAATCGAACTCGCGTTTTTTGCTTGGGAAGCAAATGTATTACCACTATACTACGCCCGCATTAATTATTTTACCCAGTAGTAGATCCGCGATAGTAATTTATCGCGGGCTCACTGCTGGGTTTATTATAACCTCTTCGCCATTCCATTTAAAACCCGCAAGGAAAACCATCACTTTCGCCTCTTTTTTGATTTTTTTCAATTCTTCGTCAAAATTTTTATTTTCTAAAAGCAATCTTGAAGCAAAAATTTCGCTTTTTGCCTGCGGTTTTAAAAATCTTTCCTTAAATTCTTCCAAAGACAAGCCGTAAAGCATTTCCACTTCTTTTTTTATATCCCTTCCTTTAATCGCTTCGTCTATTTTTCCGGCAACCATTTTTTCAATTTCATCGTTATTTAAGCGCTTTTTTAATTCCTCTTCGATTAAAACATTCTCAATTAATTTATCCAAAACGGCGCGTTTGAGTTCTTTTTGAATTTCCATTGAGTCGAGAACAACCGCCTGATTTCTGTCGTAAGTTTCGAGCGCTTTTTGATAATAAACACGAGCCGAAGAATAATCGGTTTCAAAATTTTTTACCGCAATCGGCCGCCAATTAACAAAAGCAACGGGGTAAGATTGGGTTACTACTAAATAAAAAATGCCGCTTATTAAAATTATCGCGCCGTAAATCAATGTAAATTTTTTAATTTTTAATTTTAAATTATTATTTTGCATCTTGATTTTTGATTTTTGAATTTTATTTATGGCACAATAATCATCATCTTTTCGCCGGGTTTTTTGTAATTGAATCTCTGCCGCAATTCTTTTTCTAAATTTTCCGGCCGGGAAAAATATTCTATTTCTTTCTGAAGTTCGCTATTTTCTTTCAATAAAACGCCGAGACGACCGTTCAAATCATCAATTTTGTTTTTAAGCTGATTGCGTTCTTTTAAAATTAAAAAAACTTGAACCAAAACAGCCGTTAGAATCACGGCTAAGATTATGATTGAAACAAGTTTGCCGCGCTTCATTTTAATAATTCCTTAAAAACTTTTACCGGTATTCTAACATCGCTAGCCATTTGAAGCAATTTCTTCTTTCCTTTTTTCTGTTTCTTCCATAATTTCATTTTTCTGGTCCGGTCGCCGCCGTAGAGATAGCCGGTAACATCTTTTTTCAGCGCCGGAATGTTTTCCCTGGCGATAATTCTGCCTTCCGCGCTCGCCTGCAAAGCCTGACTAAACTGCTGGCGCGGCAAAATATCTTTCAATTTCTCAAGCATCTGGCGCGGCTTTGTTTCCAATTCATCTTTATAAACAAATCTCGTCAACCCCGGCACCGGAAAACCGTTAATCAAAATTTCCGTTTTTTTTACATCGGCTTTTTGATAACCGCTTATCTCATAACTGAAAGACGCCATTCCTTCGGAAATCGATTTTAATTTATCGTCAAAATCGGCAATTAAACTGCTAAGCGGCATTTTCGCCTTAATCAAAATCCGGTCTTCAAAATTTTCGGTTGTCATTTCTTCCATTCTGAAAATTTCTTTCAAGCGCAAAACACTGCTTAAATGTCTTGTTGGAACAAGAATTTCAATTTTAATCGTCGGTTCAAAAATTTCCAGATAATCGGTCGGCAAATCGTCCGGATTTTCAATGATTTCTTCTCCGTCTTTTAAACGGATTTTATAGGCAACCGAGGGGAAAGTGGAAACTGTTTTTATGTTAAATTCTTTTTCCAAACGTTCGACGGCAATTTCAAAATGAAGTTTTCCTAAAAAACCGCACTTAAATCCCCTACCCAGAACTTCGTTGTTATCCGGAGAAAAAGTTAAACTGGAATCATTAAGCTTCAATTTCTGTAAAGCCATTTTTAAATCGTCATATTGCGAATCTTCGTCCGGATAAAGGGAAACGAAAACCACCGGTTTCGGTTCTTTGTAGCCGGCTAAGGCCTCTTCGCCGACAGTGTCGCCGATTTTTAATTTATCCGGGTCCTTGATGCCGGTGGCGATATAACCGATTTCACCGGCCGACAATTTTTCAACCGCTTTCAATCTCGGAGAAAAACAGCCGACTTCTTTGATTTTGAATTTCTCGTTAACGGCGATTAATTTTGTTTCATCGCCCGCTTTATATTCGCCGCCGAAAACCCTTACGAAAGCGACAACGCCTTTATGTTCATCGTATAAAGAATCGAAAATGAGGGCTTTGGCCGACGGTTTTATTACTGCCGACTTTACGGGCGACGGAATGTATTTTATCACCGCCTCCAAAAGCTCTTTTACGCCCTCGCCAGTTTTGCCGGAAATTCTAAAAATTTCAGCCGGCTTAATATTTAAAAGATTAGCCAATTTATTGACGGAATTTTCTATTTGTTCCGACAAAGCAACATCGATTTTATTAACTGCGCCGATGATTTTTAAACCAACCTTTCTCGCGTTTTCCAAATTTGCCAAAGTCTGCGCCTGGATTCCCTGAGTGGCGTCAACCAATAAAATCGCTCCTTCTACGGCAGCTAAAGCTCGAGAAACTTCGTAAGAAAAATCGGAGTGGCCAGGGGTATCTATCAAATTTAGGGTATAGGGTATAGCATTTAGGGTATAGACCATTCTCACCGGTGCCATTTTTATAGTAATCCCCCTCTCTCTTTCCAATTCCAACTGGTCGAGATATTGCGGTTTCATTTGGCGCGAATCAATTGTTTCGGTCAATTCCAGAAACCGGTCGGCTAAAGTCGATTTTCCGTGGTCAATATGGGCGATAATGACAAAATTTCTAATATTTTCTAAATTCATTCTTGAATCTTAACCAAAATTTTGCTGTTTTTCCAGTATTCCCTAATACAATAATACAATTTAAATCTTAAAGTTACTAAAAGACATGACGATCGTCAGATATTTTAGTAATTTAATCTTTCTTTTTTTGCGTCTTCTAATATTTATTATTTTCTATTTTTTGTTTATTATTTAATTATTATGCTTCCCGAACCTATCAAAAAATTTATCGTCATCTTTTCCGACTTGCCCGGTATCGGTATTCGCCAAGCGACGCGATTGGCTTTTAAGATGGTAAATGGCGGCAAAAATTCCATCGAAGAAACCGCCAAAGCGGTTTACGACTTAAAACATTTAAAAATTTGTTCCCGCTGTTTTTTTGTCCATCAAAACAAAGACGGGCTTTGCGACATCTGCCGCGATTCGAGCCGAAATAAAAGCATCGTTGCAGTTGTTGAAAAAGAAACCGACTTAATTTCATTGGAAAGAACTAAAAGATTTAAGGGGGTTTATTTAATTTTAGGCGAGTTGACTAAAACCGGCGCCCTGGAAAGCGTCCAAAAACTTCGATTAAACCATCTTAAAAGTCTAATCAAAAAGGAATCGGGGCAAGCTGAAGAAATTATTATCGCTTTTAATCCGACGAGTTACGGCGATTTGAATTTTTCAATGCTCGCCAAAGAACTTTCTCCTTACGCCAAAAAAATAAGCCGCCTCGGCCGCGGCATCCCGACCGGCGGAGAAATAGAATTTGCAGACGAAGAAACATTAGCTTCGGCGCTGGAAAGAAGAAGTTAAATTTTTTCTATCCCTATTTCCGTATAATGCTGCCTGTGGCCCTTCTTTTTTCTGTAACGAGTTTTTGAGTGATATCTAAAAACGATTTTCTTTTTATCCCTCCCCTGTTTCAAAACCTTTCCTTCCACCTTCGCGCCTTCCACGTAAGGAGCGCCTATCTTTACATCATCTCCGTCGGCCACTAATAGAACTTTGTCAAAAACAAAATTTTCGCCGGCTTTGGCATTCAATTTCTCAATTTTTATTTTTTGATTTGGAGATATCTTATATTGCTTACCTCCAGTTTGCACAATTGCGAATATCATATTTGTAGATTCTTATTAATTTGTAATTTCGCATCGGTTTAATTTACTGAAATAATAACCGCTATCGCGATTAAAATCAAGACGCTAACCAACAAACCGGTAAAACTTAAAATATACGAAAGAAACCTTTCGCGAAAGTATAAAAAGTCAGCTAAAAAAAGATTTATTAAAATTATCGTCAAACCGGAAATTAAAATCCCGAAAATCTGCAGTCGCCCGGCCAAAAAATCAACGCCTTTATCGGCTTCAAAATGAATAATCAAAGGCGTTGCCGTCTGTCCGAGTTTTAAATAAAAAATCGCGGCGGCAAGCAATAAAATCAACAAACTCAAACCCTCGACTACACGAAGATATTTGTCTTTAATAATGTTTAACGCCACGATGTCTAACAATATTAATCTTTATTTTTTTAGGAATAGTTATGGTGGTCATATAACTTCATTATATTCTTTTTGAACCCGACGTCAAATTAAAATAGCTAATAATATTCCTATTTATTTTCTTTTAAAGTTTTAATCTCCGATTTTAATTCTTCAATCTGTTTCTGCTGTTCTTTAACAGCCCCCAATAAAATCGCGCTGAATTTTGAATAATCAACAGATTTATAGCCTTTATCGTCTTCGAAGACTAATTCGGGGAAGACTTTTTCAACTTCTTGAGCAATAAAACCGATTTGACGCTTTTTGTCAGCGCCGTCTTTCCAATTAAATCCTACGACATTGATGTTGTTTAATTTAGGAAGAATATCTGTTAACGGCGTTATGTTAGTTTTTAATCTGATGTCGGAAAAAACATTCCAGGCATTGGCAATAGCTGAAGTGCCGTCGCCGGAGGTGCCAACTTGTAATTTGTATCCTGGTGCCGTTGTCCCGATGCCGACGTTGCCGGTTCTTTTGATTGTAAGCCATTCATATGTATTCCCTCCAGATAAAACTTTGAAACCCATCTCGCTATTACCGCTTGCCACTGAAACCAACCTCGATTCTATATAACCAGTGGGATAAGGGTCTGATAAGCCTTCTGCGGCAAACATAATCCCTGTACCAATTCCATCGGCCGCTGTTCCTGTTGTGCCATGAACAAGCTTTAATACATTAGTGACTGCGTTAGTTGTGACATCATCAGCGCGTATTTCTGTTTTCGTCGCCGGTGCCGTTGTCCCGATGCCGACGTTGCCGGTCCCATCGATCGTTAAATCACTTCCTAGCGTCGTTCGACCGATGCCGAACTTATCGTTCTTGATACCAATATAATAGTTTTGGGGCGTGAATCCGGCATTGAATTGCATTACCGCGTCATCGTCGTTACTCGAAACCAACAGACCCAAATCCTGAAATCCTATTGGATTATCGCTTGCGCCCACATAGCGAATATGCAAAGGAGTGCTCGGCGTCGTCGTCCCGATGCCGACGTTGCCACTCATAACTACATTACCATTACTTGCTACTGTAAGCCAATGAGTAACACCGTCTGTTCCTCGCACTGAAAATGGTTCATCGGCAAGCCCGGTTGATGGAGTAATTCTAAAACCTGCTCCAGTGAAACCAGCCAAATGAAATTTAGTCTGCGGCGTCGTCGTCCCAATTCCGACGTTACCATTGTAATAATACAAAGCGCCGCCGCCGGAAGGAGGATTGGCAGTAGGGTTAGTCCAGGCGAAAATAATGTTGACAATAGTGATGGTTAAGAGACCGCAGATAATGGAGATTAAAATCAATCTCAGGCGTTCGT